>LWDU01037199.1_pt1 | contig 17105 bp, 15 predicted proteins | sample 727161 | NCBI WGS metagenome assembly LWDU01 (sample SAMN04566230, study PRJNA314399) | hydrothermal vent metagenome | isolation source: deep sea hydrothermal plume seawater | place: Mexico: Gulf of California, Guaymas Basin | collected 2004-07-11
ACGTGCAGGAAGGCGACTTCGTGAAGAAGGGGGACACCCTGATTTCCGGTTCGCCCAACCCGCACGACATCCTCGAAGTTCTGGGCGTCGAGGCGCTGGCTGAATATCTCTGCACCGAAATCCAGGAAGTCTATCGACTGCAGGGCGTGAAGATCAATGACAAGCACATCGAGGTGATCGTTCGCCAGATGCTGCAGAAGGTCGAGATCAAGGACGGCGGCGACACCGTGCTGCTGCCCGGCGAACAGGTCGATCTGGAAGAGCTCAAGGAAACCAATGCCAAGCTCGGCCGGAACAAGGAGCCCGCCAAGGGCACCCCGATCCTGCTCGGCATCACCAAGGCTTCGCTGCAGACGCGTTCGTTCATCTCGGCGGCTTCGTTCCAGGAAACCACGCGCGTGCTCACGCAGGCCGCGGTCGAAGGCAAGAAGGACACGCTGGTCGGCTTGAAGGAGAACGTGATCGTGGGCCGTCTCATCCCCGCCGGTACCGGCGCGGGTATGAACCGCATGCGCATCACCGCCACCAGCCGCGATGCTGCGCTGCGCGCCCAGTGGAAGAAGGCACAGGAAGCGATCATCGCTGCCCAGACCGCCGAAGAAGAGCACGCGGCGGAACTCGCCCAGGGCCCCGAAGCGGCGATCGGCGACGATCCGCTGGCAGTGATGGAAGGCGAAACGCACGGCACCGATGCCGATGCGGGCGAATACCTCAACGAGGACGCCAAGGACGGCGAATAAGCCGCGCCTAAATCGCACCGAAGTATTGGGCCCCGCCGGAGCGATCCGGCGGGGCCTTTTCTTTGGCGGGTAGCCTTTGCGCCGCGTTAATTAGTTCTGCTTCGCATGTTACTTGACCTTGAGTTGCGGGGGTTGCACGATGTGTCCCGAGTGGCCGCATCGGGGGTGTTGGCAACGACCGAGGGGAATTCGTGGCCACAGAAGTGCGAGCCCGGTCCTGCCGGGGCGGACGCGGTGGGCCGCCTGCTCCTGACACGCCGACTGGACGATTTCATGGCCGGCGCGCGTCTGGCGCTGCTCCCCACGATCGGATCGCTTGCCGCGCTGCTGTTCACCTTTATCGGGCAGGTGCCCTTTGCAATTCTGCTCGCCTGGACCGCGATGCAGATCGCGCTGCTGGTGACCTATGTCCTGCTCGAGCGGCAGCTCGATTGTGAAGAGGCCCCGCTGGAGGAACTGGAGCGCCACTGGCGCCGGCTGATCGCGCTGCAATGGGTCGGCTCGTCGATCTGGGCGGCCATCTTTCCCGTTCTCGCCACGGTCGCGACCGGGTTCGACGCGGCAGTGCTGGCAGCCATTGCGATCGCGATCCTGTGCGGGGTCCTGCTGGTCCATCGCACTGCGCCGCAGGCGGCGATATTCCACATTATCGTGATGACGGTGTCGATCACCACGGCGACCTGGATCCAGACCGACGGTGCCGGCTGGCCCGCGCTGATGCTGCTGGCGCTGTTCGTCATCGCGCTGCTTGGTTCGACGCGCGAGCAGGAGAAACAGATCATTAGCGGGGCCGAGGCGGAGATCAGCCGCCGCGAAGCCGCGGGCACGGTCCGCATGCTATTGTATGATTACGAGGAGCATTCGTCCGACTGGCTGTGGACCGTCGATGCAAGCGGCAATTTGCGCGACGTTCCCGCGCGGTTCGCGGCGGCGGCGGGCAAGACGGAAGATGCGCTCGAAGCCACGCCGCTGATCGCCATGTTCTCCCCGAGGGACGACCGCGACCGGCTCGCGCGCCACCTGATGGAGCGCAGCCGGTTTCGCGATCTCGTGCTCAAGCTGCGGGTCGATGGCGCGGTGCGGTACTGGAAGCTGTCGGCGCGCCCGCGCAGCGATGGCCGGATGAGCGGGGTCGCGCGGGACGTTACCAACGACCGGCTGATCGAGGACCGCGTCGCCTTCATGGCGCATTACGATAACCTCACCGGCCTCGCCAATCGCTACCTTTTCAACGAACGGCTGCGTGCCGCGCTGGCGCAGCAGGACCGCGTGCGTAACATCGTGCTGTTCTATCTCGACCTCGACGATTTCAAGGCGGTCAACGACACCCGCGGCCATCTGGTCGGGGACCGCCTGCTGCGCGAAGTCGGAACCCGGCTGGAACAGGAAGTGCGCGGACAGGATCTCGTCGCGCGGCTGGGCGGGGACGAATTCGCCGTGCTGCTCGAAACGCGCGCGGGCGCGGGCATGCTGATCGAACGCGCGCATCGCTTCCTCTCGGTCATCCGCGACCCCTTCGAACTCGACGGGCAGGTCTATCGCATCTCGGGCAGCATCGGCATCGCCAAGGGCACCGATGGCGACCGCGATGCGGAAGAACTGATGCGGCGCGCGGATATCGCGCTCTTCGCTGCCAAGGCCAAGGGCCGCGACACGCTGGCGCTTTACGACGAGGAACTCGACCGGGTGGCGCGCGAGCGGCGCGATATCGAGACCGATCTGCGCGAAGTGCTCGCCCGCGATCAGCTCCATCTCCATTACCAGCCGGTGATCGATCTCGATTCCGGCGAGGTCGCGGGCTACGAGGCGTTGCTGCGCTGGTACCATCCCAAGCGCGGAATCGTGACACCGGACGATTTCCTCGAGGTGGCCGAGGAGACCGGGATGATCGTGCCCATCGGCGAATGGGTCATCCGGCAGGCGCTGGCCGAAACCGGGCAGTGGGAAGGCAATTTCCGCATCGCGATCAACCTGTCGCCCACGCAGGTGCGCAGTCCGCATCTTGCCGATGTGGTCGCGCAGGCGATCCATGCCCACGGGATCGCGCCCCACCGGGTCGAATTCGAGATTACCGAGCATGTGCTGATGCAGAACAGCGATTTGTGCGAAGGCAATCTGGCAAAGCTGCGCGAGCTCGGCACCAAGGTCGCGCTCGACGATTTCGGGATCGGCTATTCCTCGCTCAGCTATCTGCGCCGCTTCCCCTTCGACCGGATCAAGATCGACAAGGATTTCGTCGAGGGAATCGAAGCCTCGGCGGACAATCAGGCGATCGTCTCCAGCATCACGCGGCTGGCCGATGCGCTGGGTATGGCCGCGACCGCCGAAGGCGTCGAAACGCGCGCGCAGCTCGACCTCTTGCGCAAGCTCGGTTGCCAGGAAGCGCAGGGCTATCTGATCTGCCAGCCGGTCCCGGGGGAAAATTTCGCCACCCCTGCGATGCCAGCGGCATCCTCGATTACCGCAAGGCGCGCGAGGCTGCGCTCAGGCGGCGTTCCTCGCGGGCCAGCTGACCTCTCGCCAAGCGCGCGCCCCTCGGCTATCGGCGCGCGCATGACCCATGTCACCCGCTTCGCCCCGTCGCCCACCGGGCGGCTCCATGTCGGCAATATCCGCACTGCGCTGCACAACTGGATGCTCGCCAAGCAAAGCGGCGGGCGTTTTCTGCTGCGTATCGACGATACCGATGCCGAGCGCAGCCGCGAGGACTATGTCGAGGCGATCCGCGCCGATCTCGAATGGCTGGGTCTCGAGCCCGATGGCGAGGCCCGCCAGTCGCAGCGGCTCGCGCTGCGCGAGGCGGGCCGGGTCTATCCTTGCTACGAGACGCAGCAGGAGCTCGAGCTCAAGCGCAAGATTCGTCTCGGACGCGGGCTGCCGCCGATCTACGATCGCGGGGCGCTCGAACTGAGCGCAGCCGAGCGCGCCGCCAAGGAAGCCGAGGGCATCGCCCCGCACTGGCGGTTCCAGCTCGACCACACCGCGCCGATCACCTGGGACGATGGCGTGCGCGGCCCGCAGAAATTCGACCCCGCGCAATTGTCCGACCCGGTCATCCGCCGCGCCGACGGCAGCTGGCTCTACATGTTGCCCAGCGCGGTCGACGATCTCGACATGGGTATCACGCAGGTGCTGCGCGGCGAGGATCATGTCAGCAATACCGCAGTGCAGATCCAGATGTTCACCGCGTTGATCGCGGCGCAGGATGGTGCGGGGCAGATGCCGGGGTTCGCGCATGAGGCGTTGCTGGTCGGCGCGGAGGGCAAGCTCTCCAAGCGGCTCGGCTCGCTCGGCTGCGATGCGTTTCGCGAGCGCGGGTTCGAACCGCAGGCGATCGTCGCGCTGCTGGCGCGGCTGGGGACCTCGCTGCCGGTCGAGCCGATCGCGGACCGCGCGGTGCTGCTCGAAAGCTTCGACCTCGCCACCTTCGGCCGGGCCCCCGCCCGGTTCGACGATGCCGAGCTCGAACGGATCAACGCCGCGCTGGTCCACCAGATGGACTATGCCGCGGTTGCCGCGCGCCTGCCCGAGGGGATGGACGAAGCCGGCTGGCATGCGATCCGGCCCAATCTTTCACGGGTGTCCGAGGCGGATGAATGGTGGCGGCTGGTGACCGGCCCGATCGATACGCGCGCGTTCTCGGAAGAAGACCGCGCCTATCTGGCCGAGGCTGCGCGGAGCCTTGCATGGGGAGACGATCCCTGGCGTGCGCTCACCGCCACGCTGAAAGAGACCACCGGCCGCAAGGGCAAACCGCTGTTCCTCCCTTTGCGTCAGGCCTTGACCGGAATGGACCATGGGCCCGACATGGGCGAATTGCTGCCGCTGATCGGTGAGACGCGCGCACGCGAGCGGCTGGAGCAAGCCGCGCAGGGGTAGGGGACAAGCGAACTGAAATTGCCGTGCGGCGCCGTGCTGCCCAACCGGCTGGCCAAGGCCGCGATGACCGAAGGACTGGCCACCCCCGACGGGCGCCCCACGCCCGAACTCGAGCGGCTCTACGGCCTATGGGCCGATGGCGGTTCGGGCATGCTTTTGTCGGGCAACATCATCGTCGATGCGGACCATCTCGAACGGCCCGGTAATGTGGTGATCGACCGCGAGCCCGATGCCGACATGCAGGCGCGGCTGGCACGCTGGGCGGCAGCCGCGACGCGGCAGGGCAATCATTTCTGGGCGCAGATCAGCCATGGCGGCCGCCAGACGCAGAAACTGGTCAATCCGCATCCCAAATCCTCCTCCGATGTCGCGGTGGCGCTTCCCGGGGGACAGTTCGGCAGCCGATCTGGTCGAGCGCTGGGCCCTGGCCGCGCGCGTTTGCAAGGATGCGGGCTTCACCGGAGTGCAGGTGCATGGCGCGCATGGCTATCTCGTTTCGCAATTCCTCTCGCCGAGGGTGAACCGGCGGACCGACGAATATGGCGGCAGCCTGGAGAACCGCGCGCGGTTCCTGCTCGAAATCGTCGCCGCGGTGCGCGCGGCAGTGGGGCCAGGCTTCCCGGTCTCGGTCAAGCTCAACAGCGCCGACTTCCAGAAGGGCGGGTTCGATTTCACCGACAGCCTGCAAGTGGTCCAGTGGCTCGAAGCCGCTTCGGTCGACCTGATCGAAATCTCGGGCGGCACTTACGAACAGCCCAAGCTGCTGGGTGTCGCCGGGCAGGAGGCCGAAGAGGCGCCGCAAGTCGCGCCCTCGACCGCCGCGCGCGAAGCCTATTTCGTCGATTTTGCCAAGGCGATGCAGGCCGAGGTTTCGGTCCCGCTGATGGTCACCGGGGGTTTCCGCACCCGTGCGGCGATGGAACAGGCGCTGGCCAGCGGGGCGGCGGATGTGATCGGGCTGGGCCGCCCGCTCTGCGTCGACACCGATGCGCCCGCACAGCTGCTCCGGGGTGCCGACGAGCTGGCGCGCTACGAAGACAGCCTTGAACTGCTGCCCCGGTGGCTTGGCTTCCTCAAGCGGTTCGGCGCGGTGAAGGCGATCAGCGGCTTCGCAGGGATCTACTGGTTTTATCAGCAGCTCTGGCTGCTCGGGCATGAAGGCCGCACCGACCGCGCGTTTCCGGTGTTCAAGGCCTTCCGGCTGGTCGATGCGCGCAGCAAGCGCATCATGAAGGAACGCCGCGCTCTTGTAGCGGGCAGGCCCCGGGCCTAACTCCCACCATCATGCTCGCTGCACTCTACCGATGGCCCCTGCGCGCGTGCGCCGCGCTGTTGCTGGCGGTCCTGTGCGCGCAGGCTTTGCCGCATCAGCCGATCTCCCTCGATCGCGGCCGCGGCCCGGTGTTCAGTGCTGCAACTGCAGAGGTTACGCTCCCGCCGCGAGAAGGGGAGGCAGGGCTGGTCTGCACGGTCGCAGCCCCCTGTCCGAAAACATATGTGGCGCTTGGACGGACGCTTCCCGCGCTCGCGCTCGATGCGCAGCCGATCTTGCCCCAGCGCTGGGCAGCGCACCGTGTTCGCGGCCCACCGCGGCGGCCACCGCCCCAGTCGATCGCCGACCCCCGCGGGCCCCCGCACCTGATCTGAACCGCCACGCGCCCGCAATCGGCGCGTCTCTCCGTTTCAGACAGGACATATATCATGACACGTCCCACCGACGGCGGCACCGCCGTCCCCGATCGCTTCGACCAGATCGAGGCGCTGCTGCTGCGTTATCCCGAGATCGCCGAAACCGAACTGGCCGATCTCAAGCGCTGGTTCACCAAGGAGGCCTCGGCCTTCGAAGTCGCCAGCCTGTCGAGCAAGGATGAGCTACGCCAGCAATACCGCGCTTTTCGAGCCGAGCATATCGACCGGCTGGGCGCGGTCGAACTGGCCGCGATCGTCCTCGGCGGCATCTTGTCGCTGGGGGCGATCGTCTTCCTCGCGCTCGGCGGTTGAGGCGATGCGGCTGGTGGGGGCAGAACGCGCCTGCCAGCCGCCGCTAGTCGTCGTGCTTGTCGAGCTCGTCGCCGCTGATGGTGACGACGTGGAGCAGATTGGTCGATCCCGGCGTGCCGAAGGGAACCCCGGCAAGTGCGATCAATTTGCTGCCCGCCTCGGCAAAGCCATGACGCAGCGCCATGCGCTTGCCTTTGGCGATCATCTCTTCGAAGCTCCCGATATCCTTGGTCGCCACCGCATGCGCGCCCCATAGCAGGCCCAGCCGGCGGGCGGTCCGCATGCTCGGGGTGAGCACCAGCATCGGCACGCTGGGGCGCTCACGCGCCACGCGCCGCGCGGTCGAACCCGACCCGGTAAACACGGTAATCGCGCTGACCGGGACGGTATCGGCCACCGTCATGCAGGCATGCGCTAGCGCATCGGCAGTGGTCGAATCGGGCGGCGTGTCGAGCAGGCGCACGCGTTCGATATAGGCCTCGTCGCGTTCCACCTGGCGCGCGATCTTGTGCATGATCGTGACCGCTTCCTCGGGCCAGTCGCCTGCGGCGGTTTCGGCCGACAGCATCACGCAATCGGCGCCGTCATAGACCGCATTGGCGACGTCGGAGACCTCGGCGCGCGTCGGGGCGGGGCTTTCGATCATGCTTTCGAGCATTTGCGTCGCCACGATCACCGGCTTGCCCTTGAGGCGCGTCTCGTTGACGATCCGCTTCTGCAGCGGCGGGACTTCCTGCGGCTCCAGCTCGACCCCCAGGTCGCCGCGCGCGACCATGATCCCGTCCGAAGCCTCGATGATTTCGGCCAGGCGGCTCACCGCGTTGGGCTTCTCGATCTTGGCGCAGAGCGAGGCATGCCCGCCCATCAGCCGGCGTGCTTCGGCCAGATCCTCGGGGCGCTGGACGAAGCTGAGGCCGATCCAGTCGACCCCCTTCGCCACGGCAAAGGCCAAATCCTTGCGGTCCTTGTCGGTCAGTGCGGGGATCGGCACTTCGGCATCGGGGACATTGACGCCCTTGCGGTCGGAGATCACCCCGCCGACTTCGGCCGAACAATGGATTTTCTCTTCATCCGCGCTGATCACCCTGAGGCGGATCTTGCCGTCGTTGATCAGCAGCCGCTGCCCCTTCTCGAGCAGGCCGAACAGTTCGGGATGCGGCAGCTCGACGCGGGTCTCGTCGCCCGGTTCGGGATTGCGGTCGAGCGTGAAATGGCCCGAATGGCGGATCACCGCCTGTCCGTCCTTGAACTTGCCGACGCGCAGCTTGGGACCCTGCAGGTCGGCGAGGATCGCGATCGGGCGGCGGAACTGTTTCTCCAGCGCGCGGATCGTCTCGATCGTCTGCGCATGGTCGGCATGCTCGCCATGGCTCATATTCACGCGAAAGGCGTCGACCCCGGCCTTGAACAGGCGGGCGAGCATTTCGGGCGACCGGCTTGCCGGACCGACGGTGGCGAGGATCTTGACCTTGCGGCCGCGCGGATCGAGCTTGGGGGCGGGGTTGGCCATGACCATCGCCTATGGCAGCGGTGTGCGACAAAGCAAGGACCATACGATCATGATAACGAATGCACGCGATCCGCTTGACGATTTGCCCGATGCCGTAGCGGCGGCAGCATTCCGCCGGCTGGTGCGCCATTTGCGCCATCGCCACGATGCCGCAATTGCCTCGCCGACTGGATCCGCGAGGCGGGGTTCGAAGGCGACAAGCTGGCCGCGCGCGAGCTGATCCACGGCATGCCGCAGGATGAATGGAAGGCCACCCGCCAGACGCCCGCGACCGAGGAGCAATTGGCGCGGATGGAAGCGAGCGTCGCGAAAAATCGCGTGGAGTAACGAGTCGCCGCCTTCACCCGCGCAGGCTGGCTGGCTATCGAGCCGTCAACCGATTCTCATTTTACCGGAGTACACCCAACCATGGCCGAAGCCACCGACGACCGCCTGCGCCTGCTGATCGAGCGCATCGAACGCCTCGAGGAAGAGAAGAAGGGCATCGCCGACGACATTCGCGACGTGTACGCCGAATCCAAGGCGGTCGGCTACGACACCAAGATCATGCGTCAGATCATCCGTCTGCGGAAGATGAAGCCCGACGAGCGCAGCGAACAGGAAACCATCCTCGACACCTACAAGGCCGCGCTCGGCATGGGTTGATTCCGGCGGGGCGTGCCCTACATTCATAACACACCTATTGCCGAGGAGAATGAGGACATGCCCAGCCCCTGGAAAGACGCCCGCGGAATCACCGTGACGACCACGCCCACGATCGAAGGGCAGCCGATCCAGGACTATCTCGGCATCGTCACCGGCGAGGTGATCGTGGGCGCCAATCTGTTCCGCGACCTGTTCGCCAATATCCGCGACATCGTCGGTGGGCGTTCGGGCAGTTACGAGCGCATCTTGCGCGATGCGCGCGAACAGGCGATCCAGGAATTGCAGGCCGAATGCGGCGCGCTGGGCGGCAATGCGGTGGTCGGGGTCGATCTCGACTACGAGGTCATCGGCGATACCGGCTCGATGCTGATGGTCAGCGCCAGCGGCACTGCGGTAAAGATCTGACCTAACCCGCGCTGCCCGCCAGCAGCACCAGCGAAATGAACGCGCCATTGTGGAGCAGGTGGAGCAGCACGCTGGCCCACAGGCCATAGTGGACGCGTAGATAGCCGAGCATGGTCCCCGTCGCGAATTGCGGCAGGACCAGCGGCAGCGCCATGGCCATGTCCTCGGCGGGAAAATTGAACAGGTGGACGCTCGCAAACGCCAGCGTGCTCAGCCAGAACAATACCGGGAAGAAGCGCGCGAACCAGCCCATCGCCGCCCGCCTGCGCAGCGCGAAGAGGATCGCCAGCGCGGCCAGCAACCCGGCTCCCCCGACGAGTGCAGCGTAGATGGTCCCGTTACCGCTCGGCATGATCGCGGCCAATCCGGCGCCCAGCAGGACTATCAGCGCCAGCACATGGCCGGGCCGGCCCGACAACCAGCCGCGAAACGCGATCTCCTCCACCAGCGGGGCGAAGACCACCACCGCGAACACGACCGCCGGACCGATCTCTATCCCTGCCAGCGCGGTTTCGGGCACGGTGATGCCGGTGGACATGACCAGCCCGGCAATTCCCAGCAACACGCCCATTACTGCCAGATCGAGCAGGAACAGCCGCCATACCGCACCCAGGCTTGCCAGCCGCGGCATTGGCGCGCGTGCGGGCAGGGTGGGCCGCTTCAGGAAAGCGGCGAATTGCGTCCATTCGCCGCGCATCGAATTCGCGGGCGCAAGGCTTGTCGTTGCGGCGTGCATGAGGCTAAGGCGACCCTCTGATTCCAACCATTTCAGCTACGCAAAGCGAAACCATGGCCGGCCATTCCAAATTCAAGAACATCATGCATCGCAAGGGCGCGCAGGACAAGAAGCGCAGCGCGATGTTTTCCAAGCTCAGCCGCGAAATCACCGTGGCGGCGAAAATGGGCATGCCCGACCCCGACATGAACCCGCGCCTGCGGCTGGCGGTCAATGCCGCCAAGGCGCAGTCGATGCCCAAGGACAACATCCAGCGCGCGATCGACAAGGCCAGCGCGCAGGATGGCGAAAGCTATGAGGAAGTGCGCTACGAAGGCTACGGCCCGGGGGGCAGCGCGATCATCGTCGAAGCGCTGACCGACAATCGCAACCGCACCGCCACCAGCATTCGCACTGCCTTTTCGAAGAACGGCGGCAATCTGGGCACCGAGGGCAGCGTTGCGCATGGCTTCGACCGGCTGGGCTTCATCTTCTACCCGGCCGACGCGGGCGGCGAGGAAAAGGTCCTCGAAGCGGCGATGGAAGCGGGCGCGGAAGATATCGCCTCGAGCGATGATGGCCACGAAATCTGGACCGCCGCCGAAGACCTGCACCAGGTCGCGGCCGATCTCGAGAAGGCGCTGGGCGAGGCCGAGACGGTCAAGCTGGCGTGGAAGCCCAATCTCACCGTCGATATGGACGAGAAGAACGCGAGCACGCTGCTCAAGCTGATCGACGCGCTGGACGATGATGACGACGTCCAGACCGTGTGGGGCAATTACGACATCTCAGACGAGGTGATGGACAAGCTCGAGGGATGAGCTTTCGCCGGGTGCGCCTCCGGCCCCGGTGGACATCCTGCGGCACCCGCCGATGACGCTTATCCTCGGCCTCGATCCCTCGCTCAGCTGTACCGGTTGGGGCGTGATCCGCGCCGAGGGATCGCGCATTGTGCATATCGCCAACGGCCAGGTGCCGACCGACCCCAAGGCACCGATGGCGCGGCGGCTGGCGGGCCTGCAGGCGGCGCTGGCCGATGTCATTGCCGCGCACCGGCCCGACCGTGCGGCGGCCGAGCAAGTCTTCGTCAACAAGAACCCGCAATCGACGCTCAAGCTGGCGCAGGCGCGCGGCTGCGTGCTCGCCGCCTGCGGGGCCGCCGGGCTGGCGGTCAACGAACACGCCGCGCGGCTGGTCAAGAAGGCCGTGGTCGGCACCGGCGGGGCGGACAAGCAGCAGGTGCAGGCCATGGTCAAAATCCTGCTGCCGGGCGTACAGATCGCCGGCGCCGATGCCGCCGATGCGCTGGCCGTGGCGATCGCCGACGCGCATCTGTCCTAGACTGCGGATTTCGCCCGCCGCAGGCGCGGCCGCCCGATGTCCAATAGCTGTCCAAAATCCTTCTTATAATTGAAAGACTTTCGCCGCCGGTGTGTCACAAGGCGGGGCTAGGCGCGTTGCGATCCAATCCAACGACAGGGGCCTTCCATGACATTCCCAGCTTTTCGCAGCGCCTTGCTTGCTTCCATCGCTCTCGTTCCCCCTCCGCTGATGGCGCAGGAGGTGCCGGCCGCAGACCAGCCCGCCAGCAGCACCACGATCATCGTCACTTCGCAGAAGATCGAACAGCGCGCGCAGGATGTGCCGATCACCATTTCGGCGGTGACCGGGGACCGGATCGAGGAACTCGGCGTCTCCGATCTCGACGAGTTGTCGAACTATGTTCCGGGGCTCAACATCCAGGAGCAGAGCGCCAACAACCCCGGCATCGTCATCCGCGGGATCACCTCGGATTCAGGCTCGTCGCAGCAGGGGCCGCGCGTCACGCTCTATTACAACGGCGTCGACATTTCGCGTTCGCGCGGGTCGTACCAAGCGATCTACGATCTCGAGCGCGTCGAAGTGATCAAGGGCCCGCAGGCGACGCTGTTCGGCACCGCTTCGGCGGTCGGCGCGATCAGCCTCGTCTCGGCGCGTCCGCGCGAAGGCTTCTCGGGCGAAATCACCGGCGGCTACGGCAATTTCGACCAGACGCTGCTCGGCGGCTATCTCAATGCCGGCAACGATGTGATCGCCGGACGGCTGGCGTTCGAATGGCGCACGCGCGACGGCTATGTCGAGAACCTCGCTGCCAGCCAGGAGGAAGAGCTCTATGCGCAGGACCAGCTCGGCCTGCGCGGCTCGCTGCGCTTCACCCCGACATCCGACCTGACGATCGACCTGATCGGCACTTACGACCAGCAGCGCAATGGCGGTACGCCCTTCATCTCGGGCACCTTCCCTGCCTTCGCCGGTGCCCCGGGTGGCCGCGACAATGCCTTCGAAGACGCCAATCTGGGCGGCTCGCCCTTCTCGGGTGCGGCGCTGGGCGACGATCAGCTCGGCCTCAACCGCGAGGTCTATGATGTGAACCTCACCGCGGAATGGGAATTTGCCGACAGCTGGGCTTTCACCACGGTCAATGGCTACCGCAAGTTCGACAGCGCCGAAGTGTTCGATGCCGACGGTTCGGCCGCGCCCTTCCTCGAATTCGCCGAGATCGCCGAGGGCGAGCAGTTCAGCCATGAAGGCCGCTTCAGCTATTCGGGCGTGGATCTGCGCGGTTCCTTCGGCTGGAACGTCTTCACCGAGGACGGGTTGCAGAACGTTCCCTTCTCGACCGAGGAAGGCACCTTCCTCCAGTGCCTGACCAGCCTGTTCGGCGCGCCGCTGATCCCGGGTATCCCCTGCGTCGCGCCCGACGGCAGCGTACCGGCCAGCGCGGTCACCGGCCTCGCGACCGACGGCGCCGCCACTGCCATCCCCTACCGCTCGATGTTCGAGAACCAGGGGCAGAACGACACTTACTCGGTCTTCGCCGATGCCACCTGGCTGGCCACCGACGCGCTCGAACTGACCGCCGGTCTGCGGTATCTGCGCGAAAACCGTCAGTCGGGCTATCGCACCGATGTTCCCAATTCGGTGCTGTCCGGCGCACCGTTGATCCCCGGGCAGGTCGATACCGGGGGGGAGACCTTCATCGGCGAAGCCGACTTCGATGCATGGCTCCCGCGTTTCAACGTGCTCTACCGGATCTCGCCCGAAGTGAACGTCTTCGCCACCGTCTCCAAGGGCCGCCGCTCGCCGGTCGTGCAGCAGTCCACCACGCTGCAGCTCGTTGCCCGTGAAACGGTGTGGAACTACGAAGGCGGCATCAAGCTCGCCAGCGGCGGCGTTTCGGGCTCGCTCGGCGTCTATTACCAGGTCTATGACAATTTCCAGGTCTCGGTCGAGGAGCTGGACGAGGACGGCAACCTGACCGGCGGTTTCATCACCCAGAGCGCCGGTGCGGCGTCCAATCTGGGTGTCGAGGCCGAAATCGCGGTCGAGGCGACCGACTGGCTCAGCTTCTTCGGCAATGTCGGGTATATCGATGGCGGGATCGACGAGGATAACAGCTTCGCCCCCGAATTTTCGGGCGCGCGTTTCCGCCTCCAGCCCGAATGGCAGGCCGCGGCCGGCTTCACCGTCGATTATCCGCTGGGCGGCGGGGCGCGGCTGTTCGCCACCCCCAGCATCACGCATCGCAGCCGGATATATTTCGAAGTGCCCAACAGCGAAGTGACCTCGCAAGGCCCTGTCACGCTGGTGAATGCGCGGGCGGGGGTAAGCTTCGCCGATGACCGCTACGAGATCGCCGGATTCATCCGCAATGCTTTCGATGAAGACTATCTGCTCGATGCGGGTAATACCGGCGGCGCTTTCGGTATCCCGACCTTCATCCCGGCGGAACCGCGCTTCTTCGGTGTGCAGCTGACCGCGCGCTTCGGCGACTGATCTGACAGCGCCGCCGGGGTTCGCGCCCCGGCGGCCTGTTCAAGCGCTGCGCAAGCCGTTAGCGAGGCGCGTTCCAATCAGAAGCGGGCAGATCAGTGACTGAGACTATCCTTTACGGCATTCCCAATTGCGACACGGTCAAGAAGGCGCGCACATGGCTCGATGCGCAGGGCGTCGATTACGCGTTTCACGAATACAAGAAGCAGGGCGCCGATCCGGCGAAGTTGGCCGCATGGATCGAGACGGCGGGCGTCGATACCGTGCTCAACCGCCGCGGTACCACCTGGCGCAAGCTGCCCGAGGCCGACAAGGCCGATGTCGATGCGGCGAAGGCCGTCAGATTGCTGCAAGACAATCCGTCCATGATCAAACGCCCGATCGTCGAAGACGGCGGGGCCTTGCTGGTCGGTTTCAAGGAAGACGAATGGTCCGCGCACTTCTCCTGATCCTCGCGGCACTCGGTGCCGTCCCCGCGGCCGCCGCGGCGGAAGGCGACTTTCTCGTCATCGCGCATCGCGGCGCGAGCGGCGAACGGCCCGAGCATACGCTGGCGGCCTATGAACGCGCGCTCGACCAGGGCGCGGATTATATCGAGCCCGACCTCGTCGCGACGAAGGACATGCGGCTGGTCGCGCGGCACGAGACCGAGATCGGCGAGACGACCGATGTCGGCACGCGCGAGGAATTTGCCGATCGCAAGCGCTCGAAGACGATCGAGGGGCGGCTGGTGACCGGCTGGTTCGCCGAGGATTTCACGCTCGCCGAATTGCGCAGCCTGCGAGTGCGGGAACGACTGCCCGGATTGCGGCCGGCCAATGCACGGTTCGACGGGCTCTACCAGATCCCGACCTTCGAAGAGATCGTGACGCTGGTCCGCGCGAAGGAGGCCGAGACCGGCCGCGCGATCGGCATCTATCCCGAACTCAAGCACCCCACCTGGCTGCTGCAGGAAGAGGGGATCGACACGGTCGACCTGCTCGCCACCGCGCTGCGCCAAGCCGATCTCGACGACGCCGATGACCGGGTCTTCGTGCAGGCGTTCGAAATCGGCCCGCTGCAGCGGCTCGATGCGTTGGTCGAAAGCCCGCTGGTGCTGCTGATCGCGGTCGAGGGCGGTCCTTATGACGAACCCGCGATCACCTGGGACGAATTGCTGACGCCCAGCGGTCTCGCCGATGTGGCGCGATATGCCGATGGTATCGGCCCCTATCTGGGCCATGTCCTTGCTGCGGATGGAAGCCCGACTGCGCTGATCGCCGATGCGCATGCGGCGGGGCTGGCGGTCCATCCGTGGACCCTGCGAAAGGAAAATGCCTTCCTCCCGACCGCGCTGCGCAAGGGTAGCGACGCCGCCGCGCAGGGCGATCTCGCCGCGCTGGTCGGAATGGTCGTGGCAGCAGGGGCCGATGGTGTCTTCACCGACGATCCCGCGCTGGTGCTCAGCGCGCTCGGGCGGTGACAATATAGTTCAGCGATAGATCGCCCGACAGATGCAGCCCCTTGGCGGGTGAGAAGCCGATCCCGCGCGGCGTACCTATGTCGAGGCCCGCGTCGCCGAGCAATTCGTCCAGTTCCTCGGGCGTGATGAAATCGTCCCAGTGATGCGTGCCCTTGGGGATCAGCCCGATCCCTTCCGCCGCGCCGATCATCAGCAGCCGCGATTGCGGCGTGCGGTTGGGGGTCGACAGCACCATCAGCCCGCCGGGCGCCAGCCGGCCGGCAAGCGCTGCCACGAAGGCGGCTTTGTCGGCGACATGTTCGATCACTTCCATTGCGGTGACCAGGTCGAAGCTGCCGATATCCAGCGCGCCGACCTCGCCCGCGATATAGCGGATATCGAGCCCCGCGCCTTCGGCATGCACTGCCGCAGCCGCGGCGTTCTCGGGCGCGGCATCGACGCCGGTGACATCCGCCCCCAGCCGTGCCAGCGGTTCGCACAGCAGCCCGGCACCGCAGCCGACGTCGAGCGCGGACTTGCCCGCCAGCGGTTGGCGCGCCTCGATGTCGCCTGCCCAGTGCAGGTCGATCGCCTCGCGCAGGAATTGCAGCCGCACGGGGTTGAGCCGGTGGAGCATGGCCGAGGAGCCCTTGGGGTCCCACCAGTCCTTGGCCAGCCTGCCGAAATGCGTGGCTTCGTCGGCGCGGATCGTCGCGCCCGAAATTGTGCCGGCCGAAGTATTGCTACGCGGCTGTGTGGTTGCATCGCTCATGCCCTCTGGCTAGCAGCCTAGCTCGACGCATTCCAGCACGGAGACCTCTACGCTTGGCCCGTATCGTGATGAAATTTGGCGGCACCTCGATGGCGGGGACCGAACGCATCCGGCGCGTGGCCAATATCGTGCGCAAGCAGCAGGCGCGCGGGCACGAGGTCGCGGTGGTGGTTTCGGCCATGGCGGGCGAGACCGACCGGCTGGTCAATTTCTGCCGCGAGGCCAATGCGCTCTACGACCCGGCGGAATACGATGTGGTGGTGGCCAGCGGCGAACAGGTGACCAGCGGGCTGCTGGCGCTGACGCTGCAGTCGCTCGGTTGCCAGGCGCGCAGCTGGCTTGGCTGGCAGATGCCGATCAACACGATCGAGGCGCATGCCAAGGCGCGGATCGACAGCATCGATGCGGACGCGCTGATCGCCAGCATGGAGCGCGGCGAGATTGCCGTGATCCCCGGCTTCCAGGGCCTGTCCGGGGAAGGGCGGCTGACCACGCTGGGCCGTGGCGGGTCGGATACGTCCGCAGTGGCGGTGGCTGCAGCCATTGGCGCGGATCGCTGCGACATCTATACCGATGTCGACGGTGTCTATACCACCGACCCGCGGATCGTCGCCAAGGCGCGCAAGCAGACCGCGGTGACCTATGAGGAAATGCTCGAACTCGCCAGCGTCGGGGCCAAGGTGCTCCAGACACGCTCGGTCGGGCTGGCGATGAAGGAGGGCGTGCGCGTGCAGGTCCTCTCCAGCTTCGTCGGCGACGACGCGGTTCCCGCAGACGAATACCCCGGCACGATGATCGTGTCGGAGGAAGAAATGAACGCACTGGTGGAGAAGGGCGATATGGAACGCCAGCATGTGACCGGCATCGCGCATGACAAGAACGAGGCCAAGGTGATCCTCACCCGCGTGCCCGACAAGCCCGGCGCGGTGGCCCACATCTTCGAACCGCTCGCCGCGGCGAGCATCAATGTCGACATGATCATCCAGAACGTCGGCCGTGACAAGGGCGAGACCGACGTGACCTTCACTGTGCCGCAGGCCGACCTCGCCCGCGCGCAGGCGCTGCTCGAGGACAAGCGCGACGACATCGGCTACAACCGCCTGATCACCGACAGCAAGGTCGCCAAGATCAGCGTCGTCGGCGTCGGCATGAAAAGCCATGCGGGCGTCGCCAGCACGATGTTC
>LWDU01041422.1_pt1 | contig 17102 bp, 17 predicted proteins | sample 727161 | NCBI WGS metagenome assembly LWDU01 (sample SAMN04566230, study PRJNA314399) | hydrothermal vent metagenome | isolation source: deep sea hydrothermal plume seawater | place: Mexico: Gulf of California, Guaymas Basin | collected 2004-07-11
CGTCTCCTCGATCACGGCGCCACCGTAGTGCGCTCCAGGCATCTGATGCCGTGTCAGGTATCCAGTCCGGCCATCACCGAAGCCGTGTCTGCGCCCAGCACCGCTGCCCGTGCACCAACCCGGCGGGCCCGCGGCGGGACCACCTCCACACCACTCGTCGTGTCGGGCTCCCGGCCGTCGCCGGCCAGCCACCCGGCCGTTCCCGCCAGCGACACATCCAGCAGGTGTCCCCTACCGCTGCCCAACGCCGCGAGCGTCAGGACGGCCGCCAGCAGACCCGTCGCCGGATCCGCCACAGCGTCGGCCACGAAGCCCATCGGATCCTCCAGCAGGAGGCCTCCGGATACCGCCGCGTCGTCACCGAACGCCACGCCCGACGACCGGGGCCCCGTCCGCCCGTACCCCGTGATCGAGGTCCAGACGGTGCCGGCATCAACCAGCGCCTCGACGTCGATGCCCCACTGGCCCATCACCCGTGGACGGCTGGACTCCACCACCACGTCCGCCGCCCAGACGAGGCGCTGCACCGCCTCGAGGCCGTCGGCTGCGGAAGGGTCCACCACGACCGATTCCTTGCCTGTGTTCAGGAGGTCGAAGAACGACGCTGGACCGCTCCTGGCCCCATCGGGTCGGGCCCGACTCTCGACCTTCACCACCCGGCATCCGGCCCTACGCAGCAGGTCCCCGCAGAGGGGTGCCGCCCACAGCGACCCCAGCTCGACCACGAGGGGTCGGTCGGAGCAGCGGGGCGAGGTCCCCCCGACGGTCACGGTCGCCGGCCTGGTCGGAGCTGTCCCGGGCACGCCCAACGGCACTCCCAGCAGGTCGGCGCGCCCCGCCAGCTCCGCGGAAGCCAGGCGCCCGATGAGGCGCTCGACGCTGCGCCAGTCGGTGGGATCCACGTCGGCGCCGAGTAGCGCCGGGAGGGCCGCCAGGTCGTCGGGTCTAGCCAGGTTCACGCAGACCACCCCCTCCCCGGCGGCCATCAGGTAGGCGTTACCCCCGACCGAGGTGGCGCCACGTCTGCCCATGCCAGCCAGCGCGGCACGCTCCCCCAACAGGGCCGGACCGTCCGTCGGGTCGCCGCCCAACGCCACGTAGTGGTCAGCCAGGCGTCGCATCACGTCCACGATGGCGGCCGGCGCCTGACGCGCTGCGCCGTCGGCAGGGCCCGTCAGGGCCATCGCTCCCGAGGCGGACCAGTCCGCCGACGCGCCGGCCTCGTCGACCGGGCCTCCGGCGAGTAGGTCCTCCAGAAGCCGAACCGGGTCGGGGCCACCATCCATGCCCACCGGACGGTAGCAACGTGGCGGTGCCGGGTTCGGCCCCGGTCGCACCTCCGAGTAGCCCCGGAGGGGATCCATGAGGGAACATGGGTAGGTAGGACGGCCCCACCAGGAGACTCCCAGATGCCATCCCTGAAGCCCGGAAGCCGGTTCACCAGCAGCGTCTGCACCACCCAGGTGATCGTCGTGAAGGGTGCCGGCGAGGTCGACCTGAGGTGTGGCGGTGCGCCCATGCTCGCTGCGGGGGCCGCGACCGACGGCGGCCTGCCCGCCGAGGGGGCATCGGGCGGGACCCTCATGGGCAAGCGCTACGTGGATCCGGACGAGACCGTGGAGGTGCTCTGCACGAAGCCGGGGGACGGATCCCTGGGCGTCGGCGACGCCCTGCTCGACCTGAAGGAAGCCAAGCCCCTGCCAGCCTCGGACTGACCCGGGCCAGCAGCCCCACGACAAGGTAGGGCGACGACGTGAACCTCATGATGCTGCTGGAGATGGCAGCGGACGGTTTTGGCGACCGGGTCGCCCTCGGACCGTCTGACGGCGGACTCACCTACCGGGAGCTCTACGACTCCGCCGGTGTGGCATCAGAACGGTTCCGCGCCGATGGCGGTTCGCATGTGGCCATGGCCGACCTGTCATCGGCCGCCCTACCCGTATCGCTCTTCGGAGCGGCCTGGGCCGGCCTGCCCTTCGTGCCCCTCAACTACCGACTGACCGACGACGAGCTGGCGGCCCTGGCCTCCAGGATCTCCCCGGCGATCATCATCGTGGACCCCGACTCCCCCGATCGACTGACAGGCATCGACGGCATAGGGCTGCTGTCGCGCCACGGGCTGATGGACCTCGTCGAGGGTGCCGAACCGCCTGAACCCGAATGGGACATGAGCGGTGAGGGAACCGCCATAGAGCTGTTCACCAGCGGCACCACCGGCGAGCCCAAGGCAGCGCTGCTACGCCACCGCCACCTCGTGTCCTACGTCCTGGGATCAGTGGAGTTCATGGGCGCCCACGAGGACGAGGCCGCCCTCGTGAGCGTGCCGCCGTACCACGTGGCCGGCATCGCGGCCATCCTCTCCAACGTCTACGCGGGGCGCCGGGTCGTGCAGCTGCCCACCTTCGATGCCGGTGACTGGGTCGCCCTCGTCCGGGCCGAGTCGGTCACCAGCGCCATGGTGGTACCCACGATGCTGACGCGCATCGTCGAGGTGCTGGATGCCGAGGGCCCCGACGGACCGGGGCTGCCGACCCTTCGGTCGCTCTCCTACGGGGGCGGACGGATGCCGTCACCGACGATCCTGCGGGCCCTGGAGCTGCTTCCCACCACCGCATTCGTGAACGCCTACGGGCTCACCGAGACCAGCTCGACCGTCGCCCTGCTGGGGCCCGACGAGCACCGGGAGGCCATGGCGAGCGATGATCCGGTGGTCCGGGCACGCCTCGGCTCGGCAGGGCGACCACTGCCCACCATCGAGGTCACGATCCGGGACGACCTCGGAGACGAGGTGGCAGTGGGCCAGCCCGGCGAGATCTGGGTCCGGGGAGAGCAGGTCTCAGGCGAGTACCGGGGGTCGGCTCCACGCCTCACCCCCGACGGCTGGTTCCCCACCCACGACGGCGGCTGGATGGACGCCGACGGGTTCCTCCACGTAACGGGCCGTATAGACGATGTGATCGTGAAGGGCGGCCAGAACGTCTCCCCCGGCGAGATCGAGGAGGTCCTGGTCTGCCATCCGGCAGTGGCGGACGCGGCAGCCATCGGCCTGCCCGACATGCAGTGGGGGGAACGGATCATCGCCGCCGTGGTCCTCCACCCGGGGGCCTCGGCCAGTCCCGACGAGCTACGCGACGTCGTGCGCGACCGGCTGCGCTCCAACCGCACACCCGACCATGTGGAGTTCGTGGGGTCGCTCCCCTACAACGACACCGGAAAGTTGCTGAGGCGGGTACTGCGTTCGGACCTCGCCCACCTGGGCGACGGTTCCACGGGCTGACGGCCGCCCGGACAACGAGCAGACTGGTCGGGTGGCCATCACAGTTCCGCACCGTGTGCTCTCCGTGGACGAGGCGGCCACGCGCCTCACGACGCCCGCAGCTGACCTCGACATCGGCGTGCTCCGCGACCTGCCACTGCTGGTCGTCGAGGATGCCCACCTCCTCCCACCGGAGGCCGCCGCCTCGTTGGCCCGGCTGCCCGTCGTCTCCATCGGGCTGGCCACCCCGGGCAGCGCCCCCGCCTTCGACCTGCTGGTGGAGGATGCCGTCGACGCTGCCGGGATCGCCGATGGGATCTCCGGTACCCCCCGGGCCGCCACGGTGAGGGCCTGGACACGCCGGTCGGGCTGCTGCTGGAGTCCACTGCCTACGGCACGCTGCAGTCAGGCGCCGAGTTCGCCAATTGGCTGGAGGGTCGCGGGCGTCGGGTCCGGCCGGCCGAGGCCGAACCTCCAGTGCTGGTGGAAGCCGACGACGACATTGTGAGGCTGACGCTGAACCGCCCCCGACTCCGCAACGCCTTCTCCGCCGCCATGCGCGATGCCCTGGTCGAGGCACTCCGCCCGCTGGCGGCGCCGGGTGACAGCCGTCAGGTCCTGCTGACCGGTAACGGGTCGGCGTTCTGCTGTGGTGGCGACCCGGCCGAGTTCGGCACGGTCGCCGACCCGGTAGCGGCGCACCTGATCCGGTCATCAGCCAACGCCGCGCCCTGGCTGGACCGGCTGGCCGACCGGCTCACCGTCCGGGTGCACGGCCCGACAGTCGGCGCCGGTATCGAGCTGGCTGCCTTCGCCGGACGCCTGGAGGCAACCGACTCGGCAACGTTCTCCCTACCGGAGGTGTCCATGGGCCTCATGCCGGGTGCCGGAGGCACCGTCAGCATTCCGCGTCGCATCGGGCGCCAACGGACGGCCCGGATGTGCCTGGCCGGCACCACCATCGACGCCGCCACGGCACTGGACTGGGGCCTCGTCGACGCCATCGTGGAGTGAGCCACCCGCCCGCGTCACGTCAACCTGGTCCGGAGCGAACCTCCGGACGGCTGACCGGTCAGAGGCGCTCGAGGATCGTCACGTTCGCCTGGCCGCCGCCCTCGCACATCGTCTGGAGCCCGTAGCGCCCGCCGGTGCGTTCCAGCTCGTTGAGCAGGGTGGTCATGAGCTTGGCTCCGCTACAGCCCAGCGGGTGGCCCAGTGCGATCGCCCCGCCGTTCACGTTGACCTTCTCGTGGGGCACGTCGTGCTCGGCCATCCACGCGATCGGCACGGGGGCGAAGGCCTCGTTGCACTCGAACAGGTCGATCTCGTCGATCGACATCCCGGACTTCTCCAGCGCGTAGGTGGTGGCCGCTATGGGGCCGGAGAGCATGTAGATCGGGTCGTCGCCACGCACGCTGATGTGGTGGATCCTGGCCCGCGGGGTGAGACCGTGGTCGGCGATGGCCTTCTCCGAGGCCACCAGGATGGCGGCGGCACCGTCGCTCACCTGGCTGGCCAGGGCAGCCGTGATCCGGCCTCCCTCCACCAGGGGTGGCAACTGGGCCATCTTCTGGATGCTGCCGCCCCGCCGGGGACCCTCGTCCACCTCGATGCCGGCAAGCGGTGCCACCTCGCGCTCGAAGCGCCCCTCGTCGATGGCGGTGATGGCCCGCTCGTGGCTCGTGAAGGCGAATGCCTCCATCTCCTCGCGACTGATGTTCCACTTCTCCGCAATCAGCTCGGCACCCCGGAACTGCGAGACCTCCTGGGTTCCATAGCGCGCCACCCAGCCGGTGGACCCCGAGAAGGGATCCTCGTGCCCGAAGGGCCTGGCCGCCTCGAGGGCCAGACCGATGGGGATCATGCTCATGTTCTGTACGCCGCCGGCCACCACCAGGTCCTGCAGGCCGGACATGACGCCCATCGCCGCGAAGCTCACGGCCTGCTGCCCCGAACCGCACTGGCGGTCGATGGTCGTACCCGGGATCGCCTCCGGCAGACCGGCGGCCAGCCACGCAGTGCGTGCGATGTCGCCCGCCTGGGGGCCGAGGGTGTCCACGCACCCGAAGACCACGTCCTCGACGGCCATGGGGTCCACGTCGTTGCGCGCCAGGACCTCCTTGATCACGTGTGCCCCCATGTCGGCGGGATGCACCTGGGACAGGCCGCCGCCCCGCTTGCCCGTGGGCGTGCGGACGGCATCGACGATGTAGGCCTCGGTCATGGGATCTCCTGGTGGATCTGGGGCACGTAGATCTGGATGAAAATCGTACGGGGTGGAGCGACCGATTACCGCTACCGGGGCTCTCGGGGCAGGCCCAGCACCCGTTCGCCGATCACGTTGCGCTGCACCTGGTTGGAGCCGCCGTAGATGGTGTGCGCCCGGCTGTAGAGGAAGGTGCGCTGGAGCGGGTCGAGGTGGTAGCCGATGCCGAGGGGATCCTCCAGGGGCGGCGTGGCATCCATGCCCACCATGGCGCTGGCCCCGCGGACCCGCATTCCCAGCTCGCCGAGCCTCCGGTGCCACGACGCCCAGTAGAGCTTGCCGATCGACATCTCCGGCCCCGGTACCCCGCCGGCCACGAGCGCCGTGAGCATCCTGAGCTGGTTGTAGCGGAGGATCTCCAGCTCTGAGTAGGAGCGCATCAGGTCCTGGCGGAGCGACGGGTCATCGATGGATCCGTTGCTCCGGGCCAACTCGAGGAGGGAATCCAGCTCCCTGCGGTAGCCGGTCTGCTGTCCCAGGGTCGATGCCCCACGCTCGAACCCGAGGGTTCCCATAGCCACGGCCCAACCGTTGCCAGGCCCACCGACGACCATCCCCGCGTCGGTCCCGGCATCGTCGAAGAAGACCTCGTTGAACTCAGAACCGCCCGTCACCTGCACGATCGGTCGGACCTCGACCCCAGGCTGGTCCATCGGTACCAGCAGGTAGGAGAGGCCGGCGTGGCGTTCGCCGGCCGGATCGGTCCGGCACAGCACGAACGCCCACTGGGCGTACTGGGCCAGCGAGGTCCACGTCTTCTGGCCCGTCACCAGCCACCTTTCGCCGGAGAGTCGGGCCCGGGTGGAGACGTTGGCGAGGTCGGATCCGGCGTTGGGCTCCGAATACCCCTGGCACCAGTGCTCGGTGCCGGCGATGATCGGCGGGATGAACCTCTCCTGGAGTTCCGGTGTGCCGAAGGCGACCAGCGTCGGACCCAGGAGCGTCAGGCCGATGTTGGGGATGCGCCCGGGCGCCCTGGCCTCCACGTACGTCTGGTGGAAGACCACCTGCTCGGAGAGGGAGGCGTCACGGCCGCCGAGGTGGACGGGGTAGTCGAGGCCCAACCATCCACCCGTGGCCAGCTCGCGTTCCCACTCCAGGAGGCGCTCCGGTTCCACGTCCTCCTGGCCCACGCCTCCCCTGTCGCGCAGTCCGGCGTTGGCTCCCCCGAGGTGCTCCTCCAGCCAGGTCCGGACCTCCTCGGCGAATGCCTCCTCGGCAGCGGTGCGGGCGAACTCCATGGTCTCCGACGGTAACCGGGTCGACTCAGGCCCTCGGTACCAGCAGCCTCGCCAGCGTTGTGCAGATGCCGTCGAGGCGGTCGGCGCAACGCCCGTACGACTCCAGGGACTCCCCGTAGGGGTCGGGAACCTCGTCTGCCACGCGGCCCGTGGTGAAGTGGCCTCCCCGGGCTGCGTCCATGGCCCCCACCCAGGCGACCACGCCGCCGTCTCCGACCGGCCCCACCCCTGCGCCGAGGCGTGCCACCTCGCCCGCCAGGAAGGTGCGCGACCGGGCCGTCGGAACCATCGCCGTCACCGCCGCCTCGTGCCTACGGGTCATGGCCACGATCAGGTCGGCGTCGGCCACCGATTCGGTCGTCAACGCCCTGCTGCGATGGTCCGCCAGGTCGATGCCCCGGTCGGCCAGCACCTCCACGGCCTTGTCCGTGGCCGGAGAACCCCCGCCCCCGGTGCCCGCCGAGGCCACGACAAAGGCATCCCCACCCCTCTGCCGGAGGTCGTGGCCCAGCAGCGCCTCCGCCATGGCGGACCTGCAGGTGTTGCCGGTGCATACGAACAGGATCACCGTGCCGACCGTACCCGAGGTCTGGTTCGTCGCCCGACGGACCCACGGGCCTAACGTCGCCGCAGCAACCCCGATGCGACCACGACGGAGGGCGCCCAGATGGCAGGACCGATGACCGGCGTGAAGGTCGTGGAGCTGGGCGTGTGGATCGCCGGGCCTGCAGCCGGCGGCATCCTCGCCGACTGGGGAGCCGACGTGGTCAAGCTGGAACCACCGTCGGGTGATCCCTGTCGGATGTTCCAGCGCATGCTCGGCGGCGTCCTTCCCACCAACCCGGTGTTCGAGATGGACAACCGTTCCAAGCGCAGCATCGCGGTCGACCTCATGACCGCCGAAGGCCTGGGTGTGGCCATGGACCTCCTGGCCGACGCCGACGTGTTCATCACGAACCTCCGGGTCGGCGCCCTCCGGCGCCTGGGCCTGGACCACGAGTCGCTGTCGGAACGGTTCCCCAGGCTGGTCTACGGGCAGGTCACCGGCTACGGCCGTGAGGGAGAGGACGCCGACCGGGCCGCCTACGACATCGGAGCCTTCTGGGCCCGGGCGGGCCTGGCCTCGTTGCTGACGGTTCCCGGCGGCGACCCGCCGTTCCAGCGCGGCGGCATGGGCGACCACTCCACGGGCATGTCGGCAGCCGCTGCGATCTCGGCCGCCCTCTTCGACCGTGAGCGGTCCGGCAGGGGCCAGCTCGTGGAGACCTCGCTGATGCGCCAGGGTGCCTACACCATCAGCTTCGACCTGAACATCCTGTTGATGTGGGGAGCGACGCTGGACGTGGGCGTGCGGGCCACGATGGGCAATCCGGCCATGAACAACTACACGGCAGGCTGTGGCCGGCGATTCTGGATCGTGGGCCTGGATGGCGAGCGACACTGGCCGCCGCTGGCCAGGGCCGTCGGGCATCCGGAGTGGCTCACCGACGAGCGCTTCGCCCGCCGCCGAGCTGATAGCCATGCTGGACTCGATATTCGCCACTCGCACGCTCGACGAGTGGTCCGAGGTGTTCAAGGGCGAGCCCGACTTCTTCTGGGCACCGATCAACACGCCCGACGACCTCCTGGCCGATCCGGCGTTCCACTCGTCGGGTGCGCTCGTGGACGTGCCGGACGACGTGGCCACCACCACGATGGTCGCCACCCCTGTCGACTTCCACGGCACGCCGTGGGAGGCCAGGTCCACTGCACCCGAACTGGGCCAGCACACCCTCGAGGTGCTGGCGGAACTGGGTCGCACCGAGGCTGAGATCGCATCGATGGTCGCCACCGGGGTGGTCTTCCTGCCGGAGGACGACTCCTAGGAGGAGACGACTCCCGACTGGACGGGTCTCCTAGGAGGCCAGGTCCGCCATGGCCACGGCGATGGCCGCGATGTCGGCCTCCCGGGCCGTACCGCTGGACGCCACGGAGGGTGCGAAGTGCCAGTAGCCGTGCACCTGGGAGTCGTGTCGACAGAGGGTGACGGGCACCCCGGCCCCGGCCAGCACCTCGGCGTATCCGAGGCCCTCGTCGCGCAGCGGGTCGAATCCGGCCACGCTGACATGGGCCGGGGGTAGGCCGGCGTGGTCGGTGGCCCGGATCGGTGCAGCCGACGGATCGCCGACAAGTAGATCGGTGTCGCCGTAGCAGTCGGCGAACCAGCGCATGGTCTCGAGGAGCAGGAAGTACCCGGTGGCGTTCTCCTCCAGCGACGGCCAGCGACCCGAGTCGTAGTCGAAGTCCACAGCCGGATAGATGAGTACCTGGAGGGCAATGGCCGGCCCCGAGCGGTCCCGGGCCAGCAGCGAGACCGCTGCGGCGAGGTTCCCGCCGGCACTGTCGCCGGCCACCACCAGTCGGTTGACGTCGACGTCGAGGTCATCGGCGTTGTCGGCAACGAAACAGACCGCCGCATAGGCGTCGTTGAGGGCAGCCGGGAACCGGTGCTCGGGGGCGAGCCGGTAGTCGACCGAGACGACCACCGCGCCGGTCCCGGCCGCCAGCGCCCTGCAGGGCTCGTCATGGGTTTCAAGGTCGCCGATGGTCCATCCGCCGCCGTGCAGGTAGACGACCACGGGTGGCCGCTCCCCCGCCCCATGTGGCCGATACGACCGGATGGGCAGGTCGCCGCCGTCCGGTCCCGGGATGACCCGGTCCACGACCTCGGCCATATCCGCACCACCCTTGGCTGCGAGGGCCGAGTAGCCGGCACGCATGGACTCGGGCGTCACCTCGTCCATGGGCAGGCGCGCCGCGTCGGCCAGCGCCATGAGGGCGACCAGGTCGTCGGCTACCGGCACGCTCCTGCTCAACTCCCGGCGGCCAGCCGGTCGGACTCGTACTGGTACTGCGGGGTGTCGAGGCGTTGGTTTCGATCGTCGCGGCCATCGCCGGTTCCCACGCCAGTCGATGTGGCGAACCGCTTCCATGAGCCGTCGGCGTCCCAGGCGACCCCGAGGTCGGTGATCGTGCCCGCCTCGTCCATCGCCTCGGCTGCAGCGAACGCCCTTCGAAGGAGGTCCCGCTGGAACTCCGGGTCGTGGGGCCTACCGACGGTGTTGCCCAACGGCAGGTCCACGAAGGTTGCCCGGGGCGGGTTCACCGAAGCAGTGATGCTGTAGGCCGCTGTGAGGCAGATCGTCGGCACCCCCGCTTCCTCCAACGCCCTCGCTACCAGACCCACGGTCTGGTGGCAGACCGGTCAGACGGGCACCAGCAGCGCCACGTCGACCTCGCCGGCGTCGCGCATGGCCAGCACCTCGGCGACGACGGCCGGGGCCAGTTCCTCGACCGTCCGTAGAGCCGAGTAGATACCACCCATGCAACCGATGGCGGTCGGCGCCAGCCCGCCGATGACCCCGAGATCGACCAGCTCGCGCAGGCGGTCCACCGGGAAGACGATGTTGGGGTCCTCGCGCGCCGGCACCAGGTCGTAGGCGAAGTGGGTGACGCGGATGTCGGTAGCCGGTTCCGACGTCGGGATGCGACGGATGCCGGTGTCGTCCTTCCAGTGGAACGCAACCTGGCCGCTCAGGTAGGCGCCACCGGATCCGATGAGGGCCACCTTGGACTCGGACATGGGGGTCCGAAACGGGGTCCACGGCGGGGTGTCGGGCCGCTCGGCCCACTGGTATGGCGGATAGCCGAGCTCGTCGTACTGGGCTCGGGTGAGGGCGATGTAGTCGACCGGCATGCTGGCATCCACGACCCAATGGTGCCATGGCAGCCGCATGCGTCTGGGGTCAGGCGGGCGCTCGGCCCTCCCCACCGGTCGCGGGGCTGACCATGAGAGGATGGACACTGAGAGTTATCGCTCGTACAATCATCGGGTGGCCACCGCACCAGGACTCCCCGACGGGGAGCAGCTGACCGTCGACCGGGTGGCCGCCATCAGCGGCCTGGGCGTTGACACCATCCGCTACTACCAGCGCCTCGGCCTCCTGGAGTCCCCCGTCAGGCAGGGACGCAGGGCCCTCTACTCCCGGTCCCACCTGGAGAGGCTGGCCGAGATCCGCCACCTGGCCGACGAGGGCTTCTCCCTCTCCCAGATCGCCACGCTGGACGCATCCTCCCGGGATGGCGACCTCGGACGCCTCGCCGAGGCGAGCCGTTCCAACAGGCTGACCCGTCACGAGGTGGCCGACCTGGCCGGCGTGCCGGAGGGGCTCGTCTCACTCCTGTGCGACAACGGGATCCTCGAGCCGGTCACCACAGACGGCGAGCCGCTCTTCGACGAGAGCGCCGTGCCGATGGTCAGGGCCGGCCTGGCCATCAGCGCCGCCGGCGTACCCCTCGACGAACTGGTGTCCCTGGCAGCCGACCACAGCGCCAACGTGGACCAGGTGGTGGATCGTGCGATAGCCCTGTTCGAGGACCACGTCACGGTCGGCACCGACGGATCTGACGATGCCCTCGTCGAGGTGGTCCGATCCCTGCTCCCGGCCGTGACCCGCCTGGTGGCGCAGCACTTCAACCGGACTCTGGTGAACCGGGCACTGGACCGTGTGGCCGACGGCGACCGACGGTCCCTTGCCGACGCCCTGGCGGCCGCCGACGCCGACCGCCTGGAGGTGGTCTGCAGATGGCCCTGAACGAGTTGGTTCCGGAACCCGCACGGCCCATCTCGGCAACGATCGCCGAGGTCCACACCGGTCCTGCCGCGGACCCGCTGGCGTGGCTCGCCACGACGCCACACACCGACGAGCGATGGTACTGGGAGGTCCCGGAGGACGACACCGCCTGGGTGGGCATGGGTAGTGCCGCAACCGTCTCGACATCCGGCCCCGGACGCTTCGACGAGGCGGCACGCGAAGCCGACCAACTCCTCAGCGGGCTGCGGGTGACCGGACCGCCGGACGCCCCACTCCCCCGCCTGGCCGCCGGCTTCGCCTTCGACGACACGGCACAGTCCGGTCCCTGGGAACCCTTCGGCGATGGCCGACTCGTCCTTCCCGCCGTCCAGGTGCTCCGCCGGGGTGGCCGCACCTGGGTGATCCGCATCGACGGCCATGACCGGCCCACACCGGTGATGGTGGCACCCGATCCTGCCGGTCCCATCGAGGTCGACGCAGCCGACTGGGCCGACGAGGCATCCCGGGCCCACTACCGGCACCTGGTCGAGCTGGCGCTCGAGGCCATCGAACGCGGCGAGCTGGTGAAGGCGGTGCCATGTCGATCCCTGCGCCTGGAGCGTCGCCCCGACGTGGCCCGCCTGCTGGCCACGCTGCGCAGCACCTACCCGGCGTGTGCCACCGTCGGCGTTTCGATCGGCACCACCTCCTTCGTGGCAGCCACCCCAGAACGCCTCGTGGCAGTTGCAGGCGATCGCCTCCACACCGCGGCGCTGGCCGGCTCTGCTCCGCGGCACGCCGACCCGGCCATCGATGCCGCCCTCGGACAGGGGCTCCTGACCAGCCCCAAGGAACGCTCCGAGCACGCAGTCGTCGTCGACGCCATCGATCACGCACTCCAGCGACTCGGAATGGTCGACCACCACCCTGCCGACCCGGTCCTACTTCGACTGCACGGCATCCAGCACCTGCACACCCCTATCGATGCCCAGCTGCCTCGGGGGATCGGCCTGTTCGACGTGGTCGGCGCCCTTCACCCGACGCCGGCCGTTGCGGGCCACCCCGGTGGCCGGTCCGCCGAACTGCGCTCCACCCATGAGTGCATGGACAGGGGCTGGTTCGCCAGCCCGGTGGGCTGGCTGGACTCCTCGGGGGACGGCGAGTTCAGGGTGGCACTCCGCTCCGCCCTGATCACAGACGTCGAGACCACCCTCTACGCAGGAGCCGGCGTCGTGCGTGGCTCCGACCCGTCACGCGAGCTCCTGGAGACCGACGTGAAGCTCGGGGCGCTGCTCGGCCCCGTCATCGCCACGTCGGATACCCGGTGAACGGCACCACGCTGCCGGCAGCCGACCCGACGGCCACACAGGCCTGGTGTCGGGCCTTCCTCGCCCAGCTGGTGGCCTGCGGCGTGCATCACGTGGCCGTGTCACCGGGCTCGCGCTCCACGCCGATGACGGTGGCCGCCGACCGCACCGACGGCCTCGAGCTCTCCGTGCACCTGGACGAACGGTCCGGAGCATTCTTCGCCCTGGGCCTGGCGCGGGCGTCGCGACGCCCGGTGGCGGTGTTGTGCACCTCCGGAACCGCAGCGGCCAACTACCTGCCGGCAGTGGTGGAGGCATTCCACTCGGGTGTCCCACTACTGGTGCTCACCACGGACCGTCCCCCGGAACTGCGCGGCATCGGCGCCCCCCAGACCATCGACCAGATAGGCCTCTACGGCACCCACACCCGGTGGACAGCCAACGTCGGGACGGCCGGAAGCGAGGGCCCCGGAGAGGCGGCCTCGCTGGCACACCAGGCGGTGGTGCGGGCCACACGCCAGGCGCCGGGCCCGGTACACGTCAACATCGGGCTGAGGGAACCGCTGGAACCGCCGGCCCAGGACCCGCCACCGGTCGGCCTGCTTCCCATGCCACCGGAGCACGCCACGGTGGAACCGGGACCGCTTCCTGAACTGCTGGGAACCGAGCGGGGCCTGCTGGTCACCGGACCCATGGATACAGACGGCCCGGGGGTGGAGGCAATTGCCGAACTCTCGCGTCGGACCGGCTGGCCGATCCTGGCCGACCCCGCATCGGGGCTACGTCGCGGTCCGCACACCTCGCAGACCCCGGTGGTGGCCAGCGGCGACCACCTGCTGCGATCCACCTGGGCTGACGACCACCGTCCCGAGGTGGTCGTCCAGATGGGCGCCATGCCCACCAGCAAGGGCTACCGCCTGTGGCTGGACCGTGGCGGAACCGACCGTCTCGTAGCCGTCGACCACCTGGGCCGGTTCCCGGACCCCGCACACCGGGTCACCGACCGGGTAGCGGCTGAACCGGGACGCCTGGCATCCGAACTCCTCGACCACCTCGACGGCGCCGAGCGGAGCGGACCGTGGACGACCACGTGGACCGACGCCGACTCCACCGCCATGTCGACCGTGCACGCCATCGCCGACGACGGACCCTTCGACGAACCGGGAGTCGTCACGGCGTTGCACCACAGCCTGCCTGCCGGGGCGAACCTCGTGGTGGCCAACTCCATGCCGATCAGGGACCTGGACGCTTTCCTCCCGACCGACGAACGCCCACTCCGGATCCTCGCCAACAGGGGAGCCAACGGAATAGACGGAATGGCCTCCACGGCCCTCGGCGTGGCAGCCGGTTCACCTGAACCCACCGTCCTGTTCACCGGCGACCTGGCCCTCCTCCACGACCTGGGTGGGCTGCTGGCCACCCGCCGCCTGGGGTTGGACCTGACCGTCGTCCTGGTCGACAACGACGGTGGAGGGATCTTCTCGTTCCTACCCATCGCCGACAGCGACCAGGTGGACCACCACCGCCTGTTCCACACGCCGCACGGCCTGGACCTCGGCGGTATCGCAGCCCTCGCCGGGGGCCGTCTCCACGAGCCCACCGACGCGACATCCCTGGAGGAGGTCCTGGGTTCGGCGCTGGCCAGGCCCGGACTGGACCTGATTCGCATCACCGTGGATGCGGTGACCAACGTCGGCCTCCACCGGGCGGCTGCCAGCGCCGTGCAGCGTGCCCTGGTCGGCGACGGAGGCTGAGATGGCGTCCGACCGATCAAGCGACCTGCACGTCGAGATGGACGGGGATGGTCCCCCGCTCCTCCTGCTGCACGGCTTCACCGGTGGCGCCAGGACCATGTGGCCCCTTGGCCGCAGGCTCACTCCTGTCCGCCACGTGGCAGCCGTGGACATGCCCGGGCACGGTCGGACCGGCATGCCCGCGGATTCCCAGCTATTCGGTTTCGAGCACACCGTTGACGCACTGGCCCGGCTACTCGAGCAACGCGACCACATGCCGGCCGACATCGTCGGATACTCGATGGGTGGACGGATCGCCCTCGGCCTGGCGGTGCGCCACCCGGAGCACGTGGCCTCGTTGTCGCTCATCGGGGCCTCGGCTGGCATCTTCGATGGGGTCGAGCGGTCGGCCCGACGCCGCTCTGACGACGACCTCGCCGAGGACCTCCTGGACCACGGCCTCGAACAGTTCGTGGACCGCTGGATGGCCAGCCCGTTGTTCGCCTCCCAGGTCCGCCTCGGGCCTGATGCACTGGCCGATGCCCGGGCCCAGCGCATGGACAACGACCCCGAGGGGCTGGCCGGCAGCCTGCGGGGTGCCGGAGCGGGTAGCCAGCCCTCCTACTGGCACGACCTGGCCGGAATACACACCCCGACCCTGCTGGTGGTGGGCGACGAGGATCCGAAGTTCAGGGCCACCGCGATGCGCCTGGCGGCAGGCCTCCCGCAGTCGACCATCTCCGTCGTGCCGGAGGCCGGACACGCACCACACCTGGAGAACCTGGAGATCACCTCGGCAGTCATCCTCGGATTCCTCGCCGAGCTCGACGAGGGCCGGCAGGCCGCCGGTGGATGGGGTCCGAAGCGGTGAGGATCGCCGAGGCCAGGGTGGAACGCAGGCTGCTGCGCTACCACTCCCCGATCGTCACCGCCCACGGCACCATCGGCGACCGATGGACGGTCCTGCTGACCCTCGTCGACGAGGACGGCAACATCGGGGTGGGCGAAGCCGCACCGCTGGCCGGCTTCACGCCAGAAACCGTCGAGGCAGCCGAGAGCGCTCTGCGCCGGTGGGCTGCTGACCAGACCGACGGCGGCGACCATCCCGCATCGGTGACCGCCGGGGCCGCCATCGACTCGGCCCTACTGGACCTCGCCGCCCGGATAGCCGGCACCACCGTCCACCGCCTCCTGGCCCCCGAGAGCCCCGACCGCCTGGCCGTCTCAGCCCTCGTCACCGGCACAACGGTCGAAGCCATCGCCGCCTCCGCTGCCGCAGCAGTAACTGCCGGCCACGGCACGGTCAAGGCCAAGGTCGGTACCCATGGGATAGACGGCGATGTCGACCGGATATCGGAGGTGCGGTCCCGAATCGGCCCGGACGTCCGGCTGAGGCTGGACGCCAACGGGGCATGGGGGGTCGGAGAGGCCCTCCGACACCTGGACCGCCTCGCCGCATTCGACATCCAGTTCGTGGAGGAACCGGTGGCGGGCCTCGACGATCTGGCCGAGGTCCGCCTCTCCTCAGCGGTGCCGATCGCCGTGGACGAATCGGCCGCCACCATCGACGACATCCGTCGTGCCGTGGACTCAGGCGCAGGTGACCTGATGGTCCTGAAGCCGTCGGCGATCGGTGGGCCATCGGAGGCCGCCAGGGCAGCAGCCATCGTCCGCAGTGCCGGGTTGGACGTCGTGGTGACGTCCCTCCTGGAGGGCTCGGTCGGCATCCGTGCCGCCGCCCACCTGGCATCGGCCATCGGCGCCCTGGACCCGGCTCCCGGGCTGGCGACAGCCACACTGCTGGCCGTCGACGTGGCCACGCCGTTCCTACCGGTCAACGGCGAGCTCCTGCTGGGCTGATCCACCGGAGCGTTATCCCGATCCCGACGTCGATCGCCCCGGCCGGTCGCATTTCGTCCCAGCGCCCGGTCGGCTATCCCAGGGACAGCCTGATCGTGCCCCCCAGGTTGTCGCCGGAGACCTCCTCGCCGAGCGCCGCCTCTGACTCCCGGGCCGCCGCCGCATAGATCCCCTTCGACATGAGGGACTGTTCAGCGGCCCGCCTCAGCCAGTAGACCTCGGCCCGGGCACGCTGGGCACCCTCGTGCATGGGCTCAGCGGCGACCGCCATCTCCACCAGATGGCATGCGAGGCGCAGGTCGCCCGCCTCGGCCAACTCCCTGGCACGGTCGATCAACGCCTCCACCGAACCGGCCAACGCCACCACCTCGGCGGCCAGCGCCGCCTCGCGGGCAGGCTTCAGGTTCGCTGCATTGCCGTCCCACCAGCCTCCGAACTGCCGGTACACGTTGCGGACCACGAACTCCGGTTCGTCGTACTGGGGTGCCAGCCATGGACGGTCCACCAGGTGCTCGGGCACCCGCACCTCGTGGATGATCGTGTCGATGGTGGCACCCTCGTTCATGAGCTCGAGGGTGCGTCCGGCCAGGTGCTCCAGGGCCTCGGCGATGTCTCCCAGCACCAGCTCGACACGCTGGCGTCCGATTATCGGAAGGCCATGGGCCGGGTAGACCCGCTCGACGCCCACGGCCAGCATCTCGCGCATTGCCGCCGCCCACTCGATCGGATAGCGCTGGACCTTCTGGGGGTTGCCGGCATTGGGGAACACCCATGAGGTGAAGTCACCGGTGAAGGCGGCCCGGTTCTCGGCGTCCCAGCCCCAGGC
>LWDU01034428.1_pt1 | contig 17088 bp, 18 predicted proteins | sample 727161 | NCBI WGS metagenome assembly LWDU01 (sample SAMN04566230, study PRJNA314399) | hydrothermal vent metagenome | isolation source: deep sea hydrothermal plume seawater | place: Mexico: Gulf of California, Guaymas Basin | collected 2004-07-11
TTGCTACTTCAACAGGGTCGCCTGCATCTTTTATATTTACGAATTTTATACCTTTAACAACTCTTCCGTTATCAACATCAAGACAAGGTATTATTCTTTTAGTAACTGTCATAATTTAATTTTCAAATATTTTTTTTGCTTCCTTAATATTTATTTTGTTTTCGTAAAGAGCTCTTCCAATTATGATACCTGAAATACCAGAATTTACATAAGAGCTAATTTTATGAATATCTTCAATGCAGCTAACTCCGCCTGATGCGATAATTGGTATATTTACACTTTTAGCAAGATTTACTGTAGCTTCTATATTTAGCCCTTTCATCATTCCGTCTTTTTCTATATCGGTATAAACTATTTCAGATATCCCAAAATTTTCAAATTCTTTTGCTAAATTTATCGCGGTAACATTAGATATAGATTTCCATCCTTCTGTGGCAACTTCACCATTTTTAGCATCGATACCAACAATAATATTTCCAGGAAACTTCCTGCAAAGCTCTTTAACAAAATCTGGATCTTCAACTGCTTTTGTGCCAATAATTATAAAACTTGCCCCAGCTTTTAAATATTTTTCAGCAGTTATAATGTCTCTAATTCCGCCGCCAATTTGAATTGGTATGCTGGGAAATTCTTGGCATATATTAGAAATAATATTAATATTAACTGGATTTCCAAGCCTAGCACCATCAAGGTCTACCAAGTGAATCCTCTCAGCCCCATGATCTATCCATTTTTTTGCTGTCTCTAATGGGTTGCTATTAAATATAGTTTCTTTAGTAAAATCACCTTGTCTTAATCTAACGCAATTTCCATTTTGTATATCAATAGCAGGTATTATTTTCATTATGATTAATTAATTCGTATAAAGTTTTTTAAAAACTGCAATCCTACGTCAGAACTTTTTTCAGGATGCCCTTGTATAGCAATAATATTATTTTTTGCAATTACAGAACTAAATATTTTTCCATATTCAGTTTCACCAATTATAGTAGATTTCTCTAGTGGATTTATATAATAACTATGCACAAAGTAAAAAAATGATCCGTCTTTTATATTATGCCAAATAGGGTGATCATTTTTTTTTATAATTTTATTCCATCCCATGTGTGGAATTTTTATCTTATTATTTTTTTGTGATTTAAGTTTTTCAACTTTACCTTTTATTACGCTTAAACATTGAGTGCCGTTATTTTCATCGCTGAAATCCATTAGAACTTGCATGCCCATACATATTCCCAAAAAAGGCTTTTCTTTGGAATTTTTTTTTATTACTCCTTCTAATTTTTTTTCATAAATAGACTTCATGCAGTTTTTTGCCGCACCCTGCCCAGGAAAAATAATTTTGTCAGAATTGTCAATTTCTACAGCATTGGAAGAAACAATAACTTTTTCATTTGGCGCAATATATTCAATAGCTTTTACAACAGAGCTTAAATTGCTCATTCCATAATCTATAATAGCAATGGTTTTCAATTTATGGCCTGTAGTTTAGAGAACGCCTTTTGTAGAAGGCGGTTTATTCCCATTGTTTGAAAAGTCTCTTTGTTTTGCATATTTGAATGCTCTCCCAAAAGCTTTAAATATTGTTTCAGCTATATGATGTCCGTTTTCACCTTTTAGATTATCAATATGAAGAGTAACCATTGCATGATTACAAAAACCTTGAAAAAACTCATGAATTAAATCTACATCAAAGCCATTAATATTTTGTCTCGGATATGAGGCGACATATTCTAAACCAGGGCGGCCAGAAAAATCTATGACAACTCTTGATAACGCTTCATCTAATGGAACATATGCATGTCCGTATCTATTAATTCCTTCTTTGCCTCCAATGGCTTTTTCAAATGCTTGGCCAAAACATATGCCAATATCTTCGACGGTATGATGAGCATCAACCTGCAAGTCACCTTTTGCTTTAATAACTAGATCTATTGAGCCATGTTTGCATATTTGTTCTAACATATGTTCAAAAAATGGCATTCCTGTAGTTATTTGGCTTATTCCAGAGCCATCAATGTTCAGACTTAACTCTATGTCTGTTTCATTAGTTTTTCTCTTAATTGTTGCTTCTCTTTTGTCCATTATTTGTAAAAATATATTAAAAGTTGAGTATAATTAAATTTTTGTACAATATACACTAAATGATGATAATTAACCTAATACAAAAAATTTGTCTAATTTTACTTAGTTTTTGCGGATTAAGAATAACCCATGGTTTAGCAAATATAATCGCAATTATTTTCTTTTCAAGAAAAAGTAAAAAGTATTCTGTGGCATACAAAAATTTAAGCATTTGTTTTCCTGATAAGCCACATAGCTGGGTAGATAATATTGCATATGAAAGTTTAAAAGAATATATAAAATCTATACTTGAAGCACCATATATCTGGAGAGTGTCAAAAAAACAAATAGATGTTTTCATTAATAAAATTTATGCAGAAGATATAATTGATAACGCTATAAAAGAAAATAAGGGAGTTATATTTATGACGCCTCATCATGGGTCTTGGGAACTAAGTGGATTAGTAGCTGCAAGTAAAATTAATACGTATACAATGGTTAAGCCCTTAAGAAATAAAATTTTAAATAGATTTGTTTTGTCAGGTAGAAAAGCTAAGGGTTCAATTTTAGTAGAGACAAATAATGCGGGAGTAAAGTCGTTGTTAAAAGCATTAAAAAACAAAAATGGAATAGGGATTTTGCCAGATCATACTCCTAAAATTAATCAAGGAGTAATGTCTAATTTTTTTAATGTTCCTGTTAACACAAACACCTTAATTCATAAGCTGTCAAAAAAAAATAAAGTGCCAATTATATATATTTTTTCGGAGAGACTTTCATGGGGGAGAGGGTTTAATATCCATGTTGGATTAGTTGATCAGTTATTTTATGATTTAGATGAAGTTAAGGCTGCAGGTTTATTAAATAAAACATTAGAAGGTTTAGTTATGAGAAATATTACTCAATATCAATGGTCGTATGAACGTTTTAGAAATAGAAGCGGAGTTAAGGAAAGTATTTATAATTGATATTAATTATTTTTTCCAGAAATCCGGTGTAAAAATAACTAACAAGGTAAATATTTCTAGTCTCCCAACAATCATACTAAAAGATAAAATCCATTTATTAATGTCAGATATGCTTGCATAATTTAAAAGAACTTCTCCTTGCCCAGGGCCTAAATTATTAATAGTGGCAGCTACAGCTGAAAAAGAAGTTATAAAATCTAAGCCTGAAAGCATCAAAAGAAGCATTACAGTTAAAAAAACAAAAACATATATAGCAAAAAACCCCCATATAGTTTCAAGTGTTCTTTCATTAATTGCTGTATTCCCAACTTTTATTTTTATTTTAGAATTTGGGTGTATTAATCTTCTTAACTCTCTATAACCTTGCTTAAGTAAAAGCATAACTCTAATAACTTTCATTCCCCCAGCAGTTGAGCCAGCACATCCGCCAATAAAACTAAATAATATTAATAGAATCGGAAGAAATCCAACAAAATTTACATAATTTGTATTAGTAAATCCTGTAGTAGTAGCTATAGAAATTGCATAAAAACCACTCTTAATAATTTCTCTGGTATTCATTTCAGCAGAATTACTATAAATATAAGAAATACATAAAAAAGATATAAGGCCCATTAGAAATAAGAAAAAATAAGCTTCATTATCATTTCTGTATGGAGAAATTGTTTTGTTTTTAAAAGCTAGATAATGCAGACTAAAATTTAAACACGCGGCAATCATAAAGAATATGGCAATTAATTCTATCCATTGATTATCGTAATAACCAAAGCTTGCGGCGTGAGTTGAAAAACCACCTATAGCTATAGTAGAGAAACTATGGCATATCGAATCAAATATATTCATGCCGGCAAAGTAATAACTTATTGCGCAAAGAAATGTCATTAATAAGTAAACTATCCATAACCATTTTGCTGTTTCGGTAATTCTTGGTGTAAGTTTATTTTTTATAGGACCTGCAACTTCAGCTTTGTAAAGCTGCATTCCGCCAACCCCTAACATTGGTAAAACAGCTACGGCAAGCACAATTATTCCAAGACCCCCAAGCCACTGTAGATACTGTCTGTAGAATAATATAGATTTTGGCAGGTCATCTATGTTTATTAAAATTGTAGCACCAGTTGTAGTTAAACCAGATATAGATTCAAAAATAGCATTAGTAATTGATATATTAAGTGAACTGCTCAATAACAAAGGCAATGACCCAAATGAGCTAAGTACAAACCAAAATAAAACTACAATAATAAATCCGTCTCTTAACTTTAGATCAGTTTTTGCTTGCATGGCTGGCAACCAAAGTAAAAGACCAGATACAAATATTAGAATAAACGCGTAAAAGAAAGGCCATGTCTCATTGTCTTGATATATTATACTAACAAGAATTGGCGGTATTATAGCCAAGCTAAATAGCATTAATAATAAGCCGAGTATTCTAATTACAGATTTTATTTGCATTATATTATACTTATTTTAGTCCGCTAATCGTTTTTTTAATGGTTCCTTTAAAAATTCTATTATATTTTTATTGTTTTATTCAAATAGATCTTCTATTTGTTTTACATCTTTTTTATTCACAAGACAAACCAAATGGTCATCTTGTTCTAAAAGAGTATTAGAAGTATCAAATATAAAATTATTATTTCTAATAATACAGCATATAATTGTGTTTTCAGATAAATTAATTTGTTCGATATGCTTTCCTAAAACCTTTGTTTTTTCTGTATCTCTAACTTCTAACTCTAATAACTCTAATAAACCGCGCATTAACGAATGAGCTTTAAGAATGCTTCCTTTTCTTACATGTGTTAACAATGCACCCATAGTTAGATCTTGTGGTGATATAGCAATATCAATTTTTTGTTTTTCAACAAGATCAGAATAACTTATTTTATTGATAATACAGATCACCGTTTTGGCCCCAAGTTTTTTAGCAAGCATTGCAGATAAAATATTATCTTCATCGTCATTTGTAAGGGCGCAGAATACATCCATATGCTCAATATTTTCTTCTAATAGAACATCTTCATTAGATGAATCAGCATTTATTACTGTAACATCATCAATAAATTCAGATAAATAATTGGCTCTTTCTTCATTTGACTCAATTACTTTGACTTGATAGTTACTGCTTATGCTTTCTGATAGGTGTTTACCAACATTGCCACCACCGGCAATCATAATCCTTTTATTAACTTTATTATTTTTAAAAACTTTAGTAATGTCTCCTATATTTTCTTCTTTACATATAAATAATAATTCGTCTCCACTTTGTAAAATATCATCTTTATCTTCTTCTATTGAAAATAATTGGTCTTGTCTAATAAAAGCACACAATTTTGCGTTAAACTTTTCACATATAGTTTTGTAATACTTTATTGAACTTTCTAAATCTTCATTGGCGTTATAAATTATATTTATTAAGCAATCGTTAGGATCATAAAAATTAAATACCTGATGTGTTCCTTTAAATAAAATTAATTTTTTTATATAACTAGAAACTATAAGATCTGGACTAATTGTGAAATCAATAGGTGTTGATTCATCCGCGAATAAATTTTCATAATTTAAGTATTCTAAATCCCTAATTCTTGCAATTTTTTTGCTTATACCAAATACAGTATATGCAACTTGACAAGCAATCATGTTTGTTTCGTCACTATTAGAAACTGCAACAATCATTTCGGCTTTATGAGCACCAGCTGCTTCAAGTATTCTCGGATGCGCGCCATTACCATGAATAGTTTGAAGATCAACTTTATCAGCAATATTATCTAAAAGATCAGCACTTTTATCTATTAAAGTGACATCGTTGCCTTCTTTTACTAGGTTTAATGATAAGGAGCTTCCAACCTGTCCAGCTCCTACAATTATAATTTTCATATTATGTAAGCATTATAAAGTAAATATTAAAAATTCATAAACATTAGTTTATTCAAAATTTTTCCCTTTTAAATCAGTAGAATTTATAAAATTTTGAGCATCTATTACTCTAGCGTTATCCTTTTGTAGTTTTTTTATTATTAATAATCCGTCCTTTGTAAAAACTTCTATATGTTTATCTTTAATTGATTTTATATGCCCAGGTATTCCATTAATTTTTAATTCCCTATATTCGCTTTCATGAATTCTTATTCTTTCTCCAGATAAAAGTGTTTCGGCAACTGGCCAATAATTAAAAGCCATAATTTTTTTATGAATTTTTATAGCAGTTTCTTCCCAATTGATTTTTGCCTCTTCTTTTGTAATTTTTTTTGCATAAGTAGCTAGTTTTTCATCCTGAGGGTGCAACATAAAATTACTTTCCAAAATAGATTCTAGTGTTAATAAAAGAGCATCAATACCTATATTAGTAAATTTCTCATGCATGGATATGGATGAATCATTATCGCCAATGGAAATTGGTTCTTGATATATTATGTCTCCTTTATCAAGCTCTTTTGTTATTTGCATTATTGATATTCCTGATAATTTGTCGCCAGCTTCTATTGCTCTTTGAATTGGCGCAGCTCCTCGCCATCTTGGGAGTAATGATGGATGAACATTTATGCAACCATATTTAGATACAGACATAAATTCTTTTGTAAGAAGTAATCCGTATGCAACAACAACGACTATATCTGGGTTTATTTCTATCAAAGCATCAGTTTCTTTTATAGATATTTTTTCAGGTTGTCTAATATTAATATTATTAGATTGTGCAGTATTTCTCACAGGACTGTGTGTGAACTTTAAGCCTCTTCCAGATCTTTTGCTTGGCTGTGTAAATACAGCAGCAACATCGTGCTTTGATTTTATAAGTGCAGATAAATAACTTTCTGCAAATTGCGGTGTTCCTGCAAACACAATTTTTAATTTGTTCATTTTAATTAGATTGTTATATTACCGATTTATAGTTAGGAATGTCTTTTCTTGAGAAAAGTGTTCCTTCTTTTTTGAGTTTAGTGATTTTTTTCTTAATTCTATCTCTTTTTAAGGTTGATATGTGGTCAACAAAAAGCTTCCCATTTAGATGGTCGATTTCATGTTGTATACAAGTTGATAAGAGGCCATCAGTTTCAAGCATAATCTCTTTGCCATCATAATTTAATGTGGAGACTTTAATATCTTTGGGTCTAGTTACATTTTCGTAGAAGCCCGGCACCGACAGACATCCCTCTTCCATGTTATCTGTATCCTCAGATAGAAGTAGTATTTTAGGGTTTATTAAACAAACTTTTTCATTCTTATTTTCGGAAACATCAATTACAATAATTCTTTTATGAATATTTACTTGAGTCGCAGCTAACCCTATACCTTTTTCTTCGTACATTGTAAAAAACATTTGATCAATAATATCTTTTATTTCTTGGTCTACTTTTTCAACAGATTTAGCTATTTTTCTTAGCCTTTTATCTGGGAAATGCAGAACTTCTAATTTATTCATTGCTATACTAGGTATTTTATAATTATAGTAATTATACTATTCTTCGGTTAATTGTGTAAAATTTAAGCAATATTTTGGAAAAACTATTATATTTTATTCTTTCTATCTTTGACTAAATAAGAACAATGTATTAATGTTAAATGATAACATTATTTTAAAAAGATATAATTTATTTTATTATTATAAATCAACTACTTAAGGATAGCCATTATGAAAGAAACCATTTTAGATGTTCTAATGTATATGTTTCAAAGTTATGTTGAAGATAATGAGGAAGTAGACCTTGATAAAGAATCTTTATATAAAAACCTTTCTGAAGCTGGATTTGCTGCTCAAAATATTGAGAGAGCATTTGCTTGGCTTGAAGGGTTACCTGGCGTAGATGAAAGTTCTTTATTAAATAAACCCACCAAAAATAGTTTTAGACTTTTTAGCGATGTAGAACTTAAAAAAATTGGAGAAGAAGGTTTAAGTTTCTTAATGTTTTTAGAAAGATTAGGAATTTTCCATGGTGAGATAAGAGAGCATGTTATTGACAGAATAATGGCTTTAGATACCCAAAGTGTCGATTTGAGTCAAATTAGATGGGTTGTTTTAATGATATTGTTCAATACGCCGGGTAATGAGAGTAGTTATACCTGGTTACAAAATCTAAATTCAGACAAAGCATTGCCTTATATTCACTAGTAAATAAAAATTATTTTTAGGAGTTAGGTTTGATTATGAGCGAGAATTTAGTAATTGTTGAATCCCCTGCAAAATCAAAAACTATTGAAAAATATTTAGGAGATAGTTTTCGCGTAATCTCGACAGTTGGTCATTTAAGAAATTTACCATCAAAACAAGGCATCGACGTAAATAATAATTACCAGATGAATTATGAGCTTATAGAAAGAGATCATAATAAACCCCAACAAATTATTCGCGACATTAAAAAAGCTTTAAAAACTGCTAAAAAACTTTACTTAGCAACTGACCAAGATAGAGAGGGAGAGGTTATAGCTTGGCATCTTATCGATATTTTGGAAAAAGAAAATGCTTTATCTGGAATTGAAATAGTGCGAATTGTTTTTAATGAAATTACAAAAAAAGCGATCATAGAAGCAATAGAAAATCCAAGAGAGTTATCTTATGATCTTATAAATGCTCAATTTGCCAGAAGATCAATAGACTATTTATTTGGCATGGGGATATCCCCTTTACTATGGGGCATTGGAATTAGAAAGGGTTCCGCTGGGCGAGTTCAAAGTCCGGCATTGAAAATGATCGTAGAGAGAGAAGAAGCAATTAGGAAATTTATACCGCAGGAATATTGGACTCTTAATGCAAATTTTTTAAAATATAAAAACCCATTTGATGCTTTTTTACATAGTTCGAATAATAAAAAATTATCTAAATTTGATATAGATAATGAAAAAGAAGCTTTTAAAATTAAAGATGAAATATTAAATAATTTAAGTGATGGCTTTGAAGTCTTAAAAGTCGTGAAGAAGGAAAGAAAAAGACAGCCTGCAAAACCATTTATTACATCTACTCTTCAGCAGGAGGCATCAAGAAAACTTAGATTTGCCGCAAGAAGAACAATGGGCATTGCTCAAGAATTATATACAGGCATTGATCTAGGTGAAGGGTCAGTCGGATTAATAACTTACATGAGAACTGATTCAATTAATTTGGCTCAAGAAGCAATTGATGAAATTAGGGAAATTATTCCAAAATTATACGGAGATGATTCATTGCCAGATATGGTAAGACAATATTCTAATACTTCTAAAAATGCACAAGAGGCTCATGAGGCTATTCGACCAACTTCTTTATCAAGAATTCCTGATGATGTTAAGAAAAATTTAAGCAAAGATCAATTTGACCTCTACTCTTTAATTTGGAAAAGAACAATAGCATCTCAAATGAACGATGCAATTTTAGACTCTGTATCAATAGATCTTGGAACAAGTGAAAAAATATTTAGGGCAACCGGACAGTCAATCAAATATCCAGGTTTTATGCAGGCTTATTTAGAGGGCACTGACGAGGAAGATTTAGAAGCAGAAGCAAAAATATTACCAATAATGCAGGAAGGAGATACTGTTCAACTTGATAAACTCGAGGCAGTCCAGCATTTTACTCAACCACCTGGAAGATATACAGAAGCAAGTTTAATAAAAAATTTAGAGAAAGAAGGTATTGGAAGACCTTCAACATATGCTGCTATTATTGAGACACTTAGATTTAAAGAGTACGTTGAAGTAGAGAATAGAACTTTAACACCGACAGGGAAAGGTTCTTCAGCATGTGCTTTTTTAGATAAAAATTTTAATGATTTTATAAAATATAATTATACTGCTGAGCTTGAAGAGACTCTGGATAAAATAGCTAGAGGGGAAGTAGAATGGGTTCCTACTACTGATTCGTTTTATAAGGATTTAACACAAATGATTAGTGAAACAGAAAAGCTATCACCAGAAGAAAGAAAGCAAGAACGTGTATTGGGTGTAGACCCTAAAAGTGGAAGAACAGTTAGTGTTAGGCATGGGCCTTTCGGACCTCACGCAATGATCGGCACAAAGGACGATCCAAAAGAAGAAGGAAAACCTAAGTCTGCATCACTAAAGATAGGTCAAGATATTTCTGCAATAACATTGGAAGAAGCATTAGATTTATTTGTTTTACCACGGTTACTCGGTGAAACTCCTGAGGGTGAACATATTGCAGCCTGTTTAGGTAGATTTGGACCATACTTAAATTATGGCGAAAAGAAAAATTTATCTTTAAAAGGGCTAGAGAAAGAAGGCGAGGATCCTTATGATCCATACACAATAACGTTTGAACAAGCATTACCTTTAGTAGAACAGAAAAAAATAATAGAGGCTAATAAAGTTATTCAAAATTTTGAGGATAAATGTATACAAGTATTAAATGGTAGATTTGGCCCTTATGTAACAGACGGTAATAAAAATGTGAAAGTGCCTAAAGATCAGGATCCTAAAGATTTATCATTAGCCGAATGTGAGGAAATGATTGAAAATGCACCTGTAAGAAGAGGAAGATTTGGTTCTAAGAAAAAAGTTGTTGCTAGGAAAAAAGTTGTTGCTAGGAAAAATAAAATTACTTAAGTTATTTTGGAAGCACAATATAGTTTTATGCCAAATATTATTGATTTAGATGACAAAAAGAAACGTTTAGAGTTTGTTAAGTCAGTAAAAGACGGAGCAGTTTTTGCTTACCCTACAGAAGCAGTCTACGGGCTTGGTTGCGACATAAAAAATAAAAAATCTATTAAAAAAATTTTAGATATAAAAAAAAGAGATATTTCAAAAGGGCTAATTGTTATATCAGATAACCTTGAAAAAGTAAGAGAATTAATTGACGATAATTTTTTTAAGATTTTTGTAGAAAGTAATAGTGATGATGTCCCAACGACTTGGCTTTGCCCAGCAAATCCGAAAGTTTTACCAGAGATTACTGGTAGCAGTAAAAAAGTTGCTATTAGGATAACAAGGCATTCCGTCTCTTGTGCTTTGTGTAAGATTTTAAATATGCCAATTATTTCAACAAGTGTAAATATATCTGGGCAAAAACCTATATTGACACCAGAAGAAATATTAGATTATTTTTCCAATAATATTGATTATATTGTTGATGGAAAGATTGGTGAAAGTAAAAAGCCTACTAGAATTTTAGATCTAATTACAAAAGAAGTTTTGCGAGAAGGAGGTTAGATGAAAGAAATTACAGAAGAACATACCCTTCATGTTAAAAATTATTTATTAGATTTGCAAAATAATATAATTTCAATGATTTTTAAATATGATAAAAAAATTTTTGATAAAGACAATTGGACAAGAGAAGAAGGCGGGGGAGGCATAACATGTGTCTTGCAAGGTGGTACCATTTTTGACAAAGTCGGGGTAAATTTTTCAGATATATCTGGAGACCATTTACCAGCTGCAGCCACTAATATTAGACCAGAACTCCAAGGTAGAAACTACCAAGCAATGGGTGTGTCAGTTGTTTGTCATCCAAAAAACCCACACGTTCCTACAGTTCATTTAAACGTAAGATTATTTATAGCATATAGCTAGAATTCGCCACCGATATGGTGGTTTGGAGGAGGATTTGATATGACACCATATTATGGTTATGAAGAAGATGCAGTTCATTGGCATAAAACTGCTAAAGAAATTTGTTCGCCATTTGGAAAAGAGATTTATCCTGAATATAAAAATAATTGTGATGATTATTTTTATATTAAGCATAGAAATGAGCCAAGGGGAATAGGGGGAATCTTTTTTGATGATTTAGATATGTGGGAATTTGAAGAGTGTTTTAATTTTATCAAATCAGTGGGAAATGGTTTTATAAAAGCATATGAGCCAATAGTAAAAAGACGTATAGCTGAAACATACAGCGACAAACAAAAAGAATTTCAGCTTTTTCGACGCGGAAGATATGTTGAATTTAATCTTGTGTATGATCGAGGAACATTATTTGGCTTGCAGTCTAATGGAAGAATTGAGTCAATATTAATGTCTATGCCTCCTCTTGTAAGTTGGAAATATAACTACAAAATTGAAAAAGGTAGTGACGAAGAAAAACTTTATAATATTTTTCTTGTGCCTAAAAAATGGGTTTAATTATTTTTTTGCATTTGGAATAAATAGTTGTTGCCCCATTATTTTATATTCAGCAATTAATTTTTGCCCTTCTTCACTAATTAGCCAATTAGAGAAATCATTTGCTAATTTATATTTAACATGAGGGTGTCTTTTTGGATTAATTACAATCACGCTATATTGATTATTTAATGGCGGGGTGCTAGAGAATAAAATATCTAAATCTTGTTTATTATTAAAGCTTATCCATGTTCCTCGATCTGCTATGGTATAAGCATCCATGCTTGCAGCCATATTTAATGTTGCTCCCATACCTCTTCCAGCGTCTATATAATATTTAGAGTCTAGATTATATGGGTTGATTCCTGAATTTATCCATAAAAAAATTTCTTTTTTATGAGTGCCGCTATTATCTCCCCTTGTTAAGAATTTAAGTTTTCTTGCTTTTATTTCTCTCAAAACTTCCTTAATATTATTTTTATCTCTTAATTTTTCAGGATCATTTTTTGGCCCAATTATTATAAAATCATTATACATTAAGGGCTTTCTCATAAGGCCATAACCATTTTTAACAAATTTGTTTTCATCGTCTTCTGAGTGAACTATTAGTAAGTCACCATCACCGTTTTCAGCATTTTTTATAGCTTGCCCTGTACCAACAGCAACAACACGAATATTTATGCCTGTTTTTTTTTCGTATATTGGTAATAAATAATCGTAGAAACCAGAATCAGCAGTAGATGTAGTAGATTGCACTACTAAAAATTCTGACGCTAAAGTAATATTTGATAATAAAGATAATAATATAAGTTTTTTAAACATGCTGTTTTAATCCTTTAAATATTAAATTTATTTTACGAAAAAAGTTATTTTATTTGTTATAAGTGGAATTTTATGTGGAGTATGACTATAGTCAGCAAACAAAAGTTGAATAGTATGTTTGCCAGGCTTTAATTCTAAAGATGCAGAAGTTTGTCCTTTGCCGTAATGAAAAATATTTTCTGTCATTGGAAGAGGTATTTTAAAATTAGGTAATTCTTTAAGATCAATTAATAGGTGGTGGTGGCCACTATTGTTTTCTTTAATACCAGCTTTAAGAACCTTCATGTTATTTACAATAAAGTCTAATTTTATTGGGGAAGAATATGTTTTACCATTCTCAATTCCTTGAAGTTTAATAGACGGACTTTTATGATGACCGCTATAAGATAAACTATAAATTAATAATAAGAATACGAAAGAGACAATTTTTTTAACGTTAATCATATTTTCCTTTTGGTAAAATTTTAATTGTTATTATAGTTAATAAAATAAATAAAAGAAATGTATACATAGGTATTGATAAGCCGAAAAGTTGCCATTTGATATCGTTACAGGGAGTTGGATTATCAAATATATTTTTTGCTGCTTCAAAAAAAGGCAATGTAGAGATGTAGTAAAAAAAGTCTCCGCCACATCCAAATCCATCTATTGAAGATTTATCTTGAAAAGTTTGAAGCCATATATGTCTAATGGTGCTAGCAAGACCAATTAAACATAAAATTAAATTAAAAGAATATAAAGATTTATGAAAATATTTTCTTTTTGTAATAATGGAAATTAAAAATACTATAATTATACCAAAAAATAAAAACCTATCTAAAACACATAGTGTACAAGGAGCTAATTCTTTGACTAAATCAAAATAAATGTATGCTATTAGTAGAGAAAATATACTTATAGCTAAGCCAATCGCCTCTAATTTGATTAGTTTCAACATATCTATATTATAGGCTTATTAATTAATAATTTCAGCTAGTACGCTATGAATAAGAGTTATCCAAATACTAGAATGAGAAGAAATAGATCTTCAAATTTCATTCGTAATTTAATTAGAGAAACATCTTTTTCAGTTGACGATCTAATATATCCAATATTTGTTTTGCCTGGTAAAAATAAGGAAGAAAATATTGATTCTATGCCAGGAAAGAAAAGGTATTCTGTTGATAAACTTCTTCCAATACTAGAAAAGCTTCATAATAAAGGTTTAAATGCGGTTGCAATTTTCCCAGTCATTGGCAACACTAAAAAGTCTGAAAATGCTAAAGAGGCTTTCAATCCAAAGGGTTTAGTGCAAAGTGCTGTTAAAATTATAAAAAAAGAATATCCTGATTTGGGGCTAATAACCGATATAGCATTAGACCCTTATACTTTAAGTGGCCATGATGGCTTAGTTGATAAAAATGGTCATGTGTTAAATGACCAAACTGTTAACGTTTTAAAAAAACAAGCCTTATCACATGCAGAAGCAGGTGCGGATATAGTTGCGCCATCTGATATGATGGATGGAAGAGTATTGGCAATTAGAAATATTTTAGAACAAAATAAATTTCATGATACAAAAATATTATCCTATGCTGCAAAATATGCATCAAACTTATATGGACCATTTAGAAATGCTGTTGAGTCTTCTAGTAATCTTAAAGAATCATCAAAAGAAACGTATCAAATGGATTTTGCAAATAGCACTGAAGCATCATTAGAGATAAATTTAGATATTAATGAAGGGGCAGATATGGTGATAATTAAACCAGGCTTACCGTACTTAGATATTGTTTCAAAAATAAAAAATAAATTTTCAATACCAATTTTTTCGTACCATGTAAGTGGGGAATACTCCATGATAAAATGTGCAGCATTAAAGAATTATATTGATGAAAAGTCATCAGTTTTAGAGGTAATGCATTGTTTTAAAAGAGCCGGCTGTAATGCAGTCTTAACATACTACACGCCAGAAATTATAAAATGGTTAGACGAGAAATAATTAAAAAGTATGCTGTATTTGGAAATCCAATAAAGCATAGCTTGTCACCTTTAATACACGAGTATTTTGCAAAAAATTATAATATTGATTTGAGTTATGAGCCTATTTTATGCACTCTAGGGAAATTTACAGTAGAGGCAACAAATTTTTTAGAGAAGGGTGGTTTGGGGTTTAATATTACTCTTCCTTTTAAGCAAGATGCATTTAAATTTGCAATTACTAAATCTGAAATAGCTACGATAACTGGGTCTGTTAATACTATTTCAATAAAAAACGGAGTTATACATGGTGATAATACTGATGGGTCAGGATTTATAACGGATTTAAAAAACAATATTGGATATAATTTAAATGGCAAGAAAATTTTATTAGTTGGGGCAGGTGGAGCTGCAAGGGGAGTTATTCCAAACATTTTGTATCAACTACCTTCTGAGTTCAAGATTTATAATAGAACATTAGAAAAAGCTCAAAAATTAGCTAATGTTTTTAAAGACATTGGAGAAATAAGCTCAGTTAAAAAAGAAGATCTAAATAAATATAATTTTGATTTGATTATAAATGCAACTTCTATAGGAATAAGTAATTCAAAATTTGAGTTATCTGAAAATTTTTTTAAAGAAGATGCTGTTTGTTATGATATGTCTTACGGAAAAGCTTCAAATAGTTTTATGAGTTGGGCGAAAGAAAATAATTTACAATTTTATGATGGTTTAGGTATGTTATTAGAACAAGCTGCTGATTCATTTTATATCTGGGAGGGGGAAAGACCAGAAATAACAGATGAATTGAGGAAGCTTTTGAAAAATAAATTATGAACTATATTTCTTTTTATATTCAATAATATCTTTTTTAAATTTTTGAAATTCTTCTGTATTAGACACATAGTCTATAATGTCAGAAATATTTATTAAGCTATATACGTTAATACCGTACTTTTTTTTAATTTCATCTGATGCTGAACTGTCTTGGCTTCCTTTTTCTTGTCTGTCCATTAGTACTATTAATGCGCTAATGGATATATTATATTTTTCTAATTTATTAATAGTGTTTTTTATGGCTGTGCCTGCAGTAATAACATCATCTACAATTAAAGTATTTCCTTCTTTAAAGGTGCCTACAATATCACCTTTTTCTCCATGTTTTTTTTCGTCTTTTCTATCATATATAAAATTAGTTTCATAATTATTTTCAGTCGCTATATGTGATGCTAGAGTTGATGCTAAAGGAATACCTTTGTATGCGGGGCCAAAAATATTTTCAAATTTTAAATTTTTTTCTTTAATTAACTCTAAAAGTAAATTACTAATAATAGATAAAGATTTTCCGTCTGAAAATACACCACTATTAAAAAAAAATGGGCTTATGCGCTCAGATTTAAGTTTAAAGCTTCCAAATTTAAGAGCATTTTTGTTAATAGCTAGCTCTATAAAGGTTTTTTTATAATCCATTGTTTTTCTTTAAGGTCAATGTTGTAATAGACTACCTATAGTATATAAGAAATACAAACCATTATTATGAAAATAGTAACCTGCAATGTAAATGGCATAAGAAGCGCCCATAGCAAGGGGTTCTTTGGATGGGTTAAAAAACAAAGATTAGACATACTATGCTTGCAGGAGCTAAAAGCCCAAGAAGATCAAATAGATACTAAATCTATGTTTTCTAATAATATTTATTCATATTTTAAGTGTGCTGGAAAAAAAGGATATAGTGGCGTATCTATTCATTCAAAAGTAAAGCCAGATAAAATTATATATGAATATGGTGATAAAGAATTTGATAATGAGGGAAGATATATCGAGACTCAATTTGGAGATTTATCGGTGGTATCTTTATATGTCCCATCTGGATCCTCAGGAGAAATTAGGCAAGAAGCTAAATTTAGATTTTTAAAATCTTTTAAAAAGCATTTAATAAAAATTTTAAAGTCAAAAAGAAAATATATTATATGTGGAGATTGGAATATAGCGCATAAAGAAATTGATTTAAAAAATTGGAAAGGAAATAAAAAAAATTCAGGTTTTTTGCCAGAAGAAAGAGATTGGCTAGATAGCATTTTTTTAGACGATAAATATATAGATGCTTTTAGAGTGCTTAATCAAAAAGAAAATGAATACACGTGGTGGTCAAATCGAGGAAACGCAAGAGAAAATAATGTGGGATGGAGAATTGATTATCAAATAGTATCTGGCAATCTTAAGAATAAAATAAAAAATGAAA
>LWDU01040151.1_pt1 | contig 17081 bp, 15 predicted proteins | sample 727161 | NCBI WGS metagenome assembly LWDU01 (sample SAMN04566230, study PRJNA314399) | hydrothermal vent metagenome | isolation source: deep sea hydrothermal plume seawater | place: Mexico: Gulf of California, Guaymas Basin | collected 2004-07-11
GGGTTGGAACACAAAAAGGTGATGCAATCAATGGGGTTATTCGCCAAATACGTCATGCCCGCCCTACGAGAAGAAGAGGCCAAGATGGAATTTGCAACAGCAGCAATTTAGAAAAAACCGGTAAAAAGTATAAAAACCGAGACTTCAATAGACTGGCAGCAGCCGCTGCCGGTCTATATTTTTTATGACTGTTTGGACTATTCACGCTTATTTATTGATTATAATATAAAAATTTACTTAAATTAGTTTTAAATTTCATTGACATAAACGCTTGCGCTAAGTAATGTTGAAGGATGTGATGTGGTGGAAAAGAATTAGTTCCAATATCCAATTGTAACTCAGATAAAACTCGGTCTGAAACCTGTTGTTAGAACGGTAACAGAAAGCCGCCGCTCATATGATTTGGGCCGTGCTTGGCCCATAGCTTTTGGGTTGGGTTAGATCCCGCCCTGGAGGTTGATTATGGTGGTTGAAAGAGACCTGTTGACGGCTGAATCGTTTGAAGGGGCAGTTGAAGAGATGGTCGAAGAAAAGACCGAGCCAACTTGTCGGCACCACTGGGTCATAGAGTCGGCACAGGGCCCCATCAGCTGGGGGGAATGCCAGATCTGCCATGAGGGAAAAGAGTTTAAGAACTCCATCACCGACGCCAGCCGAGATTACTAAATCGGCAGACCTCGGTTCTGGGATGGTTCTTTAGTTATAGTCAGGTGAACCTAGAGACCTGGTGTAGCAGGAGTCCGGGAGAAATATTCGGCTGGGGTATCCGGCCAAGATATTCGATGGGAGATGTGCGGCCTAGTCAGCAATTATTTTTTAACGCTGGCTGCCGGTCGACACAGGAGGTAGGGAAAGATGAGAGTACTTTGGATCGGTTTTGGACAGGCAGGTGGCAAGATAACCAACGCCCTGCTGGGAATGAACCGCCGTCTTTACAGCGGCATCGCCATCAACACTGAAGAGGCAGACCTTTCCGGCCTAGGTAATATCCGCGAAAAGGTCCTGATTGGCAAATACGCCCTGAGAGGACGCGGGGTTGGTTCAGACATCGACCTGGGAGCCAGTATCGCCGAGAAATCCTTGGCGCAGATGATGGACTCGATCGACGCCATGGTGCGGAAACGTGACCCTGAGGTTATCTGGATTTCTGCAGGTTTGGGTGGCGGCACAGGCGCCGGTGGCAGCTTTGTTCTGGCCAACGAGTTGAAAAAAGTCTACAAACACATCCCGGTCTACGGCATTGGCGTGTTGCCCTCCGTAACCGGTATGCCCAACGAAAAAGAGGCACTGAACCTCTCCAACACCGTCAAGAGCTTCGAGCTCTGGAGCCATTATTTCAACAACATCTTGTTGGTGGACAATGGTCAATTTGAGCAGCCCAACGTCACCCGAGAGTCGGTTGAGGGCATGTTCCAGCGGGTCAATGAAAACCTGGCGCAGACGCTGACCACGATTCTCACCGCGGGAGAAATGCGACCGCCTCCCCAGGAAGTCTTCAGTTCATCCGAGGTCAAAGCCACCATGGGCCTGATCGGCGATGTGTCGACCATTGGGCACTGCTCTGAAGAGATTAGAATCAGGTCACAGTTCTGGCGTGGTGGCATGGAGCCGGGCACCCATGAACTGGAGAGCATCATTGAACGGAGCGTTGAGAAATCGGCCCTCACGTTCCCCACGGATGTGTCAGGCGCGCGCTCAGCATCACTCATTGTCCACGGCAGGCCGGAGCACCTGTACGCCCAGGCGATATCAGTGGGCCGTTCCAGGCTGGAAGAACTGACAACCGTGGGTAAGGTCCGTTACGGTGACTACCCAGACCGCCGAACCAAGTATCTGGCGGCGATTACCATACTTTCAGGGATAAGCGACTTCAGTCGTTTGGACCAAATGAGGAAGCGGGTACAGGAGTTGAACGGATCAATCCCTTCAAACCACCGCACCGTCACAGACAGTATGGTTGAGCCTTCTGTCATCTAAATCACTGGGCCAATAGTACAGTGAATAAAAGAAAAGGGCGGGGATCAATTCCGCCCTTTTCTTTTGCGTTTTTGATGTGCTTTTAATTGGCCTGGCTAGAGAATAGCCACCGGGTTTACCGGCGACCCGGTGCCACCGACCACCCGTAGTGGGTTGACGGTGAGCATGAACTCGTAGCGTCCCTCTTCGGCGCAGGCTTCGGCTAGTGGCTGCAACAACGCGTTGTCCAACAGACCGATGCCATAGGCAAAGATGGACCCGTGGACTGACCAGGCCAGGTCGTAGCCGTTGGGTGTGAAGTCCATCATGTCCCAGACCAATAGACAACAGTCCGACTCACGGATGAACTTGAGGCAGGAGGCGTGGAGTCCGGGGCGTTCGTTGGAGTCTTCGCCCCAGAGAGGATTGCCGTCATCGTTCCATTTCTCGCGGCCGCTGTAGACGATTAGAGCATCACCCGGCTCCATGGTGACACCCTGGGCCTTGGCGATGTCTTCCAGCTCCCAACCGTGGACTGGGGTGTCCATTGTCACGTAGGGAACGCCTCGAAATTTGGGGACGTCGAGCAACACGCCCCGAGTGATGATGCCCTCTTTCCAGTGCTCAACCGACCCCCAGATCGCTCCGTCCATGGTGACTGTGTCATCGTGTACGCGGCCGTTCCACATCCCATTCTCGTCCCACACGTGGCAGAGGGCGTCCAGATGGGTGGTGGCAGTGCCGTGGTAGGAGATGCCGTAATAGTCTGCAGAGAATCCAGCAGTCTCGCTACGGAACACTTTCTTCATGTAGTGGTGGGCTGGTGTTGGGTTGTTTGGCGCGGGGGTCTTTGGAAATTCCCGACTGAGTGAGATTGCCCGGCCCGATTTTATCGTTGAGGCCGCGGCAAGGCGCTTTTCCGGAGTGACCATATTGACTGCGCCAACTTGGTCGTCATCGCCCCAGCGGCCCCAGTTTCGGTCTTCCTTCAGGTAGCTCAGCACTTCTGCTTTTGTCGGTACGCGGCGCTCCATGGTCCCTCCCATTAAAATTACTGGTTCAAATTCTGGCTATTTTAGGGTTTGTTGCAGGCAGGAAAAAAACTTTTCCATCATTGACCTGGCAAAGCTCTCCATCATGCGTTGACCCACCCTGGCCAACATGCCGCCGGATGAGGAATCGGTTTCCACGTCCACCGTAGTTGTGCCGTTGTTGTCGGTCAGTTTGACGTGGGACTCGCCGCGGACGAAACCGGATGAGCCTTTGCCCTCGATAATCAGGCTGTAGGACTCAAAGGGTTTCATATCAACCATCTTGACGGTGACATCAAATTTGCTGCGAATAGGTCCCATGGAAATGCTTACGATAGCGGTATATTCGTCGTTGCCCAGTGACTCCATTTTTTCACAGCCTGGTATGCAGGCCGTGAGGGAGTCTGGGTTGGTCAGTGATTGCCACACCTTTTCCGGGGTGGCGTTGAATTCATAGGAGCCGGATAGCTTCATCTAGGTTCCTCGTTGGGTAAAGTGCGGGCTAACTTCGTTTGTAGCCAGAGCCTACAAGCGTTCGTCAGCCAGTAGTAGTAATTCCAATAGTACCTGTGCGCCGTTGGCGCAGTCTTGCGGTGTTGAGTATTCTTCGGGTGAGTGGCTGATGCCATCAACACTGGGCACAAAGATCATGGCAACGGGGGCGATGTTGGCTACTGCCTGGGCGTCATGCCCGGCGCCGCTGGCCAATGGCTCCCAGGTCATGCCGCAGTTCTCGGCAGCCTCCGCAACCATGGCCTGCATCTCTGCTGAGATAGGCACGGAAGACGTGAAACGGTGGCGCTGGACGTCGATGGCCACTTCTTCATTCACGATTGCCTCGTCTGTTATTCGGCGCAACTCCTGCTCCGCAGCGGCGAGAGCAGCCATGTCGGTGTCACGGAACTCCAGGCCGATGCTGGCGCTGCCTGGGATGACATTGACGGCGTTGGGTACAGCTCTGATGGAGCCAACGGTTGATACCCGGCAGATCTCTTGTTCTGCAGCCATCTTCTGGATGGCCAAGACCAGTTTGGAGGCGCTGACCAGGGCGTCGCGGCGGGTTTCCATGGGTGTGGTGCCGGCGTGGTTGGCTTTGCCCTCAATCTCCACTTCGAACACGGCCCGGCCGGTGATGCCGGTTACCACGCCGATGGGGTTGCCCGATTTGTGCAGGTACGGCCCTTGTTCAATATGAAGCTCAAGATAGGCCGCCAGTTCTCCAGTGCTGCGCCTGGCTTCTTCTATGCGTGAGATGTCCCCGCCGATGTCGGCCAAGCAGGGGCCAAGGCCAAAGCCGTCGTCATCTACAGCGTCCAGGTCGTCTTGTTCCAACAGCCCGCACATGGAACGGCTGCCCACCAGCCAACGATGGAAACGGGTGCCCTCCTCGTTGGTGAAATTGATTACCTCTAATGAATGCTTGGTTGTGTGGCCTTGATCTTTTAGTGTGCGGATCACCTCTATGGCAGCCATGACGCCCAGTGCGCCGTCATACTTGCCGCCCTTGGGGACGGTGTCTGTGTGGGAGCCTAGGGCAATGACTGGCAGATTCTCGTCTACCCCAGCTAGACGGCCAATGATGTTGCCGGCATTGTCGATGCGAGTCTCAAGTCCGGCTTCCTTCATAAGCTTGATTGCATAGTCCCGTCCTAGGATGTCTTCCGGTGAGTAGGCCACGCGGTCCATGCCGGTGGGGCTTTCACCCAGGTGGCCAAGTTCTTGTAGTGTTTGGTTGAATCGTTGGTCGTTTATAGAGTACCGGGGCATTTATGCAGCCTCATTTAGGTTAGTTTATTTTTTTCGCAGCGGAATTTCGGCTTTACCGGGTGCGTTCTTGATATTCCGCTAATTTTTCTGTCAGCAGCGCTCGATCCACACCCAGTCTAACTGCCGATTCAAGGTCTCGGTTGGCTTTGGAGTCGTCTTTTAGCATAGTCCAGGCAAATGCCCGGTTGGCAAAGGCAACGGCAAACCCAGGATCCAGTTTGATGGCCAAGTCGAGGTCTGGTAGTGCCAGGTCTGGGTGGTTCATCTCCATGTGGACATCGGCGCGGTTGTTATAGGCCACCGAAAATTTTCCATCGATACGAACGGCTTGGTCAAAATCGCTGAGGGCCCGGTGTAGTTGGCCGGCAGCCCGGTGGGCAAACCCTCTACTGCTGTAGGCGTCCGCGAAATTGGGGTTCAGTCGGATGGCCTCGTTTAGGTCTTTGAGCGCCTCGCCAAATTTGGACAGATTGGTGTATGCCAGGCCGCGCGTGCCCCAGGCAACCGCGAGTCTCGGGTTTAGCTGGATAGCCTCGTTTAAGTCTGGAATCGCCTTTTCTGGTTGGCCCAGGTTCAGGTAGGCTGAACCTCGGTTACTGTACGCCTGCACCAAGGAGGCATCCAAGTTGATGGCTTCAGTGTAGCGTTGCACTGCTTCATCCAACCGGCCCTGACGCTGCATCCTGACTCCGGATTCGTAGACCTTTTCCGCGTTGGTGCTGGCAACTGAACCGGGCACAGCCTGGCGAAACAGCCTGGATATCAACTGAAATATGATGAATATTCTCATGGTTTATATCGGTTTGTGTCAGCGTAAATCTGAGTGGGAGTTATTCGGTTTGGTCTCTGAGTTCTGCAATACGATTTTCCAAGCTGACCCGGTCTGTGCCTAGGGCCACTGCCTGGTCAATATCATTTTGGGCGTCTTCATGCCGACCAGCTAGAGTGTGAACGATACTGCGATTGACGTAGGCTTCCATATAAAGAGGGTTAGCGTCGATGGCGGTGTTGAAGTCTATGACTGCCGATTCTGGTTGCCCCATAGCAAGAAGCAGCAGACCCCGTTGAAGATAGATGCGCGAGCCTTTGGTGTTTAGTCTCGCGGCCCGGTTGAGGTAATACAGGGCCTTTGCAGGCTGTCCCCAACGGGCGTAATTCATGCCCCAGTTGAAGTAGAAACCGCTGGAGAGCGACTTCATACCACTATAAAAAGCTGAGAGAAAACGGAGAATCATCTGGAGTGACCCCTAACCGGCAGGGCCAAACTAGTCTTAGTTACCTTGCTGGCTGGTTGCGTTGATTTACGAGCCGAGAACCAGTCTGGATGCCAGCCTGACGTTAGCGCATCAGAACTGTACGGGGGGATTATACGCCTAATGGGAAGAGGCTATAGACCCGATATTCAATTCTGCGGCGGCACGGTCCATACCAAGGGACACCGCGTGGTTCAAGTTGGCAAGATATTGGGCCGCCATGCCCAGTTTGGCATGGACTGACGCCCTGATGAGGTAGGTTTTGGCGTAGCTGGGGTCAACGCTAACGACCAGATTCATATTGGAAATAGCTGGTTCATACCGGCCCAGGGCAGTGCAGACCAAGGCGCGGTTGATAAGGGCATTGATATTCTCGGGGTCAAACAATATCGCCTTGCCGTAGTCGACGACCGCTTTCTCAAGCTCCCCCAAATCCTTATGCAGTACGCCTCTGTTGTACCAGGCGGGCACCAATGCGGGGTCTATTGAAGTTGATTGGGTATAGTCAGCCAGCGCTTTTAGCAACTGCCCCCGGGCGTGGCAGGAGGCAGCACGGCTGGAGAGCAAGATGGCGGACTTGGGAGCCAAATAAAGGGCATCACTGAAATCAGATATGGCCTCATCCAAAAGGTTCAGGCTCTCATAGGTAGCCCCGCGGTTGATTTAGGCGTTCAAAGACGTAGGATCAGCATGGATCGCCTTTGTATAATCGTCCACCGCCAGGGTCAGCTCTTCGGCCGACGCAAGGACCACGCCACGGTTCACGTAGGCCGATGCGCTTTCCGGATCCAATTCTATGGTCCGGTCCAAGTCAGCCATCGCCAGTTGCAACTCGCCTCGTAGCAGGTAGGCGGAACCGCGACTGCTGTAAGCCAGAACGTAATCTGGATTTAGCTCGATTTCCTGATCATAGTCCGCCAGCGCCAAATTGGTTTCACCGATTCTGCTATGGGCGATGCCACGATTGCCGTAGGCGGCGTAAAATTTGGGGTCCAATTCTATGGCGCGGTTCAGGCTGGTTAGCGCGTCTTCGTATTTACCCAAGGCCAAAAGCACCAGGCCCAGCTGAGTTTGTGTGGAAGGGGACTCGTCTTCAAGCACTACCGATTGATTCAGGTCAATTAGGGCATTTGCAAGTCACCAAGTTTGTTGCGGAGGCCGTTGAGAGCTGCGTAGGCAATGGCTATGCTGAGGTCTAGCTCTATTGCCTTTGAATAGTCTTTTAATGCCGAGGCCAGCCTGCCGATTCGCTCTTCTGCTAGGGCACGGTTGTGGTATGCGGGCGCGTAAGAAACGTTGGTGAAAATGGCCAAGTCAAACTCAGCTATAGCCTCTTGGTAAAAACCTTCTTCAAGTAGTTTTACGCCGCTGTTATATCGCCTATCGGAGTCGCTTAGACCAAGGCAGGCAGCAAGGCCAAGAATCAGAACCGCGGACAATATCAACAACCCTTGGCGTAATCTCCGCTGTGGTTGACCCTTTGGATTACAGGAGATACCGGATTTAAATAATGACATCGTTCTGGTCACTGAAAGGGAAAATACGGTCTGCCGTCGCTCCGGGTAAGAACCTGGAAAGTCGCAACTGGGAGATGTCTACCGGGGGTTCTATAAAAGAAGAATCGTCGTTTAGGACCAATGCCGCCATGGCTCTGCCGACCGCAGGCGCAAGCGTAAGGCCATGTCCGCTGAACCCAGTGCACAGGAACAGACCGTCCATTCCGCTGGAGCTTTCCAACCGGTCCATTATTGGATGCCGGTCTGGGGTTGATGTATAGAGTCCGGCAAATCCGGTTTTATATTCTGCGTTTTCCATCATTGGCATTCGGTTAACCAAACGGCGCCAGACTGATTCAATGAAGCTTTGTGTCTGGCGTTGCCCGTAGATGGCCGGGTCTGTGATTGGTTCCTGTGAATCTTGTGGCTCTGCGCTGCCAACCAATACCAGGTCGCCCGCTTCCGGTCGAAAGCAGGTTTGGTTGATCAGGTCGCTGACCGCTGGAAGTTTATTTGATGTGGTGGACGGTCTCTCGCCAAGCTGACTTTTACCAACCGGGCTTTTGAACGAAGCCACCTCATGTCGCGACACCTGCAACGGAAGGTCGATTCCGTATGGCAAAAGAAAATCCCTGCTCCAGGCTCCGGGGGTAATAATCACACGTGTGGTGCTGATTCGTCCTTGGCTGGTCAGCACGGCGCTTATTTTCCCTTGGTCAATCTCTAAGCCAGTGGCGGTGGTCATTAACTCTGTCCGAACGCCCAATTGGCGTGCCCGCGAGGCGAAGGCCAGAGTGGTGCCCGAGGCGTCGGCATAGCCAGAGAGTGGCTCGTAGGAAATTGCCTCGCAGTCATCTAATTGAAACCCAGGAGCAATCCCGACCGCATCAACCTGGTTGATGATGCTCGTTCGGGCTCCGACCTGCTGCTGGAGCTCGACGTTGTGTTTGATTTGGCTGTTTCTGTCTCTACCAGCAAACACCAGATGCCCGGTCTCAGTAAAGCCGCTCTGCCCCCTTGCCGTGCCAACGCCGATGATGTCGTCAAAGCTCCGAAATATTTGCAAGCTCTGCCAAGCCAGGCGCGCCAAGACTTCGGTTGAGTAATGGGTGTGGATGGTGGCGGTGGAACGCCCAGTAGCTCCGGAGCCCAGTACGCCCTGCTCCAGCAGGACCACACCGGTCATACCTTTGGCAGCCAGATTAAAGGCGATGGAACAGCCAATAACTCCGCCGCCAATGATTATTATCTCTGCTGTCTGCGTCATGTTGTTACGAAATCGGTATCCGATCGATACGTTGAAGATTTGTCCAATGGACGGAATCGATATATTCTGCCATATGCAAGAACACTATCTTTCAGTTTTCTCTACCTTCTGCCAGGTATATAATGGCCTCAGAACGGAGCCTGCCACAAAATAAAGCGATAGAGCGGAGGTACTAACATGGGCGCAACCGAGACCATCGCCAAATGGATTGTAGACACAAACTACGAGGACATACCACCAGACGCTATCCGCGTTGCCAACGAGTCTTGTTTTGACTTGCTTGGGGTTATTCTGGCCGGATCGCAACAGCCCGTTGGCGAGATAATCCAGAAGTACACCAGCAGTCAGGGAGCCGCACCCGAGTCCACGGTCTTAGCCGGAGGATTCCAGAGCACCCAAGCAAATGCAGCGTTGGCCAATGGCACCATGGGCCACGCCCTAGATTACGATGACTTTGGCGGGTTTGGGCACCCTACTGTGGCCATATTTCCTGCCCTGCTGGCCATTGGTGAGCATACCGGAGCCACCGGCCGCGACCTGCTAGAAGCCTACGTGGTGGGTTGTGAGATTGGTCTAGCCCTACAGCACGAGACCAAGTACAAGCAGATGGACAAGGGCTTCCACAGTACGGCAGTCATTGGCCGCCTGGCCTGCACTGCCGCTTGTGCCAAGCTAATGAAACTGGATCAACACCAGACCATCATGGCTTTGGGCATGTCCGGCTCAATGTCTGGCGGCCTGATCCACAACTTTGGCACCATGACCAAGCCCCTTCACGCTGGCCTGGTTGGCCGCGACGGCGTAACGGCCGTGCAACTGGCCCAGATGGGTTTGACGGCCGGAGACCAAATTATTGAGCACCCGTTTGGGTTTGCCAATGTGGTCTTGGGCGCGGGTATCTACGACCTAGACCGTATGGCCGACAACATGGGCAAGCCCTTCCGCACCCAGGATGCTCTCATGATTAAGAAGTATCCCTGCTGCGGCGGCAACCACGCCATGCTGGATAGCCTGTTTAGCCTGATGCGTGACAACGACTTCACCTATGAAGACGTTGCCGAGGCTGAAGTGGACCAGTCCTACTTCTCGGTCGTCATGCTCTATCAAGACCCTGACGACGAGTTGAAGGGCAAGTTCAGCGCCAAGTACAACATGGCAGCTGCATTGGTTGACGGTGATGTTGCCATAGACACCTTCACTGAAGAGAAGATCGAGGATGCAACCATAAATGACACTATGGGCAAGGTCAGAACCAGGGTCATGGCCAAGTCGGAGGAGTTGCTCACCGAGTCTGGTGACGGCCTCAAGGTCAAGATAACCCTTAAAGACGGCCGTGTGTTTGAGCATGTGACCGCCCGAGCTGACATTTTGGGCAGTCAGAAAAACCCCTGGGGAATGGAAGCGATTAAGGAGAAGTTCCAAGTGAACGTTTCTCGGGTGCTTTCATATGACGGAACAGCCAAGGCAATGGCCACCTGGGAGAACATACCCGAGATGACCGACATCGCTGGCGCCATACGCAGCACGTTGGTGGCTGAGCAAGCCTAGTTTCGTCTGCTGATTTATATTGGGTCAATCAGGCTGTGTCCACGTCGGGTTGACCCAATTTTTTGGGCCTTATACAATCCAGCGACATTTGCACAGAGTCCCCAGCTCGTGAAGCGGCCTAGGCATTCAATATAGATGATTTAGCTTAATTGCCCCGGGAACTATACGTTTGATATATGGAGGGATTTCATGGCACAAGGACCAAATCCCGTTGAGATATACGAAGCAGCCAGGGCACAACTCAGGCCTGTATTGGCTGCGAGTTAGGCTCAGCCCGATTCGTCGACGCCCTGCACCGATTGGACCGTCCAATCGTTGATAAATCATGCAATATCCGTTCAACAATTCGCCTACGAGGTTCTAGTCCGGGGGGCGCCGACCCATCAAAGATGGGTCAGGTCGATCACCCATTGCCTTCTGAGGGAGCCGAAGTAGCCTTGAATGCGATCACAGATAAGGTGCTTGCGACGCTCAAGGAAATTAACCTTGAAGAAGTCGTCGAGACTCCGTTTGGTCCCATGCCCGGCGGCCAATTCATCATGGTGCCTATCACGGACATGATAATCCATACTTGGGACCTGGCGAAGGCTACTGGCCAGAACACAACTCTGGACGCAGGGTTGTCGGAGATTGGCTTTAATGTGGTCTCAGTGGTAGCGCCATTGGGTGGTGAAAGAGGCGCATTTGGCCCGGAAATCTCTGTCGATGATCCTGCGAGTTTCCGAGACCGAATGCTAAGTATGTCTGGACGCCAACCCTAACATTCAATAATCTTAGAGAACAAAAAAGCCCCGTCCTTTATCTAGAAGGACGGGGCTTTTTTCGTAGCGTTTGTTTTCTAATCGCAGGGATACTTGCTAGGCGACGCTGATTGTGTCCCCAATCTTGATGGCTCCACCGTTCAAGACCTTGGCTAGGGTTCCGCGTTTCCCGTCCAGGGAATCTTTCAGCCCCATTCGGATGGCGTCCATCTTGCTGCAGGCTTCGCAGTCGCCCACTACCTCAAGAGTCACGGAGTTTCCGATTGAAAAAACTTGGCCGATTTTGGCGTCGGACAAGTCTAATCCGGAAACAGTGATGTTTTCTTTTACCTGGCCGGGATTAAGTCCCGCGTCATCCAGAATCTTTTTGTCGACTAGAAGCACCTGACGTTGATTGCCTTCGTAGGCGCTGCGGTCTCCCTCCAGGCCCAAGCCGGAGATTGCGGTGGCTTCTTGGACCGGGTCAGACGGGGTTCCCTTGACCCGAGCGATGTGCAAGTTTGTGATGGATCCCTGTGCCATGACGTTACCCCTTAATGTATATATGAATCGATTAGCTTATATATTAACAGTTGGTGCTGCTTATTTGTCTCGCACGGGCGCCTATGCTAATCTGAGGCTCGCCCGGTGCCTGTGATTAAGGGCTCATTTTGCGCCCCGATATTACTAGAATTATAACTGTCGTACGGCACCCGTGCCACCGGACTGATTAACGCTACGGATTCGCCCTGGTGGGCGTTATCTATGGGCGTAATCCAACAAACGTATTTGAATAAGCAGGTGATCGCTCATGGCTTACGAATTTATCAAGACAGAGAACCGGGAAGGCGTCTTAATCATGACGATGGACGACCCTCCCACGAGGAATGCCCTTGGCCCTCAGATGGCCGACGAGATTATGGAATGCCTTGATCTCTTTGAAGATGACCCTTCGGCCAGGGTGTTGCTCCTGACTGGAACGGAGCCATCGTTCTGCTCCGGTGCAAACGTCCGTGGTTTTAGCCAACGCATTCAAGACCGGGAAGCTGGTTCAGTAGATGAAGAGGCTGAACCGCTGCCGTGGGGTAAAATGGAGAGTCAATACGCGTCCAGAGGTCAGAAAGTGGCCTTGGGCGGACAGGCTAGCCGAATTCCGCTGCGGCTCTACAAGCTGCAGAAACCGTCCATAGCAGCAGTCAACGGCCACGCATACGGTGTGGGGATGGGTGTTGCTCTGGCCTGTGATATTAGATTTACATCTGAGAAGGCAGTATTCTCTGAAGCCTTTGCCCGGATGGGACTGATTCCCGGCGACGGAAGCTGTTGGCAGCTGCCCCGGCTGATCGGCATGAGCAACACATTGCTGCTTCAATACACTGGAGACCGCATCGACGGCCCCGAGGCCTACCGGTTGGGCATCGCTAGCAAGATGTTCTCGGACGATGAACTCTTCGACGCTTCTTTAGAATTGGCTAGTCGACTGGCCAAGGGTGCGACCCAGTCTCACGCGCTGACCAAATACCTGGTGCACAAGAGCCTGTCAATGGACTTTGAAGAAGCCCTCGATTTGGCCCACGTTGCTCAGGAACAGGTTCGCAAGACATACGATCATAAGGAAGCGGTGCTGGCCTTTTTGGAGAAGCGGCCGGCAAACTTGACCGGGCGCTAGAGATCTGTTTCAGATTCATCGTTGGAATTAGGCTGGAGTTTGGGGAATCGACCTACCGTCAATGTTATGGAAACTAGCCGAGCAGGGCAGGATTACGAAAGGCGGACATAGTAACGTGTTTCTTAAGTAAATCGTACTTATTCTGTCATCTGATAGCTGGTTGAAATGATCTAGAAAGCAGAGCGATAAGGTTAAGTCGGACGTTGGATTGGGGTAGCACCTAGAAAAAATAGGGTTTCTGAATCCGATATTGAGCGTGGAAGGCTATTGACTCTGAGAATAGCCACGCATATAATTAATTTTCGCAAGGGGTACGGCGTCTCGCTTAATGATGATTCTTACCTGAAATAAGTTTAAATCATGGGAACCTAAACGGCGGTTTGGGGTAACACCTTTGGCCGCCGTTTCTCTTGTGCGGCACATTAAAAAGAGAATAGAAACTGCAAATTAGTCCTGCGTAACAACGTAGTAAATACGTAGCGTAGCAATTCGTGAAGTATGGATACGTAAACAACGTGGTGAATACGTCGCTTAACAAGCAATGTCGATGTAGCAACTACGTTCGCAATAAAAGAAAGATACCCAGCAAGGTTCGAGATTCCTTGCGTGGGTCAAGTTATTAAGGGCTTACGGTGGATGCCTTGGGACCAAAGGCCGATGAAGGGCGCGGTAAGGCTGCGTTAAGCCTCGATGAGCCGTCTAACGGGCATAGTCGGGGATACCCGAATGGGGAAACCTTATCCGGTGTTGAGTCGGATAATCCTTTCTGTAAAGGAAGGAGGGCAAGTGGGGGAACTGAAACATCTAAGTACCCCGAGGAAAAGAAATCAACCGAGATTCCCTCAGTAGTGGCGAACGAACGGGGAACAGCCTAAACCAGTATGACTTAGTGGCATAAGGGCCTATGTCATATTGGTGTTGCAGGGATAGCCTTGAGCCCCCTTATGAGGCTCAAAGGAGTTACAAATCTTATTTCTAGTCGAAAGATCCTGGGAAGGACCGCCATAGAGGGTGACAGCCCCGTAGGCGAAAGGGATAAGACTCCTGGCATATTACCTAAGTACCACGGGGCACGGGAAACCTTGTGGGAATCTGGGGGGACCACCCTCCAAGGCTAAATACCTTTGGTCACCGATAGCGTACCAGTACCGTGAGGGAAAGGTGAAAAGAACCCCTAGCGGGGAGTGAAATAGATCTGAAACCGTAAGCCTACAGAAGGTTGTAGTCCTTCCCTTTGGGAAGGATGGCAGCGTGCCTATTGAAGAATGATCCGGGGACTTAATGTATGGAGCAAGGTTAAGGAACTGTAGTTCCGGAGCCGTAGCGAAAGCGAGTCTGAATAGGGCGCCAAGTTCCATGTATTAGACTCGAAACCGGGTGAGCTACCCATGGCCAGGTTGAAGGTCCGGTAACACGGACTGGAGGACCGAACTCGTGGCTAGTACAAAAGCTTGGGATGAGCTGTGGGTAGAGGTGAAATGCCAATCGAACTCGGAAATAGCTAGTTCTCCTCGAAATGCATTTAGGTGCAGCCTCGATCTATAGGTGGACGGAGGTAGGGCACTGAATGGGCTAGGGGGCGTGAGCTTACCAAACCCAATCAAACCACCAATGCCGTTTATCCGTTAATCGGGAGTGAGACCGGCACAGATAAGTGCGTCGGTCGAAAGGGAAACAGCCCAGACCACCGGCTAAGGCCCCCAAGAATTGACTAAGTGGGAAAGGAAGTTAGGTTCCCCAAACAACCAGGAGGTTGGCTTAGAAGCAGCCATCCTTTAAAGAGTGCGTAATAGCTCACTGGTCGAGGGATCTGGCGCCGAAAATGTAACGGGGCTTAAGTCAATCGCCGAAGCCGTGGATGTACAGGTACAAGGAAGAAATCTTCACAACTTAAAGTGAATCCAATAGTGGAAGTTACCTTCGGGTTTCCGAAGCTTGCGGTGCAGCCAGCGGGCGTGAAGCCAGACTCTTTGGTTTATGCCTGTGCGTGGTAGAGGAGCGTCCCTCGGGCAGTGAAGGTTAACCGTGAGGTTGGCTGGAGCGCGGGGGAGTGAGAATCCCGGAATGAGTAGCGTAAACTAGGGTTAAAATCCCTGGCGCCGAAAGCCCAAGGTTTCCTACGCAATGCTTGTCAGCGTAGGGTTAGTCGGTCCTAAGCCGTAGGCAAGAGCCGAAGGCGATGGACAGCAGGTTAATATTCCTGCACTGCCGTATTTTCGCTTAAATCTAAGGAGGGATGCAGGAGGGTAGGTAGAGCATGCCTATTGGACATGGTGTGTGCTTTTTCGTAGGTAGTCGGAGCAGGCAAATCCACTCTGACGTTATGCTGAGGATTGAGCGAATCGAAGCCTTCGGGCTTACGAAACTCTATTGAACCCATACTGACAAGAAAAGCTTCGTAGATATGGGAATATGGCAACCGTACCGCAAACCGCCACTGGTGGGCTAGGATAAAAGTCCTAAGGCGTTCGAGCGAACCTCCGTTAAGGAACTAGACAAAAGAGCCCTGTAACTTCGGGAGAAAGGGCCCCCCGGTGGGTGTAGTCACTTGCTGATGAAGCACTCTGGGGGCGCAGAAAAGAAGGCCGGGCGACTGTTTAACAAAAACACAGGTCTGTGCTAAGGGGAAACCCAACGTATACAGGCTGACGCCTGCCCAGTGCCGGAAGGTTAAGGGGAAGAGTGAGAGCTTTGAACTGAAGCCCCGGTGAACGGCGGCCGTAACTCTAACGGTCTACCAAGAACCAACTAGATGGAGTCAGAGGACGTGTTCTCTGGTCTTACGTTGGCAGTCTTAAGGCCGTTGTAAAATTTGGCTATATGCTGGAAACTCCGAGTATCCGGCGCTACCGACTGGTTTAATCTGAATCAGAAGGTGACAATGCGTCCGGTGCGGACAATCAGCAGGAAAGACTTAGGAGAAGAAGCTTTGACCCGTCCAAGGGTCGCTGTATTCCTCATAAGAATCCTCAGAGACTATACGCCAGACCCCTGTCGGAACCAGTGGGAAGATATAGTCCGATCTATGTGGCGACATATAGAGACCGGCAGAAATGATCGGTCCCGTCTAGCATCACCGTCGTGCGTAAGAACCGTGGTACTCCGGTATCTTGGTCCTATCGTATTTTGGGTGGAGTTAGATGAGTAACAACATGCCTAAGGTAGCGAAGTCCCTTGTCGGGTAAGTTCCGACCCGCATGAATGGTTGAACGACTTGGCCATTGTCTCGACGGAGGCCTCGGTGAAATTACGGTGCCCGTGAAGACGCGGGCGACCTGCGGCAGGACAAAAAGACCCCGTGGAGCTTTACTGTAGCCTGGTATTGGTCTGGGAACTGTCATGTGTAGGATAGGTGGGAGACTTTGAAGTTGCGACGCCAGTCGTGATGGAGTCGTCCTTGAAATACCACCCTTGGTTGTTTTTGGTTCTAACCTCTGCAAAACAGGGGGACAGTGCCTGGTGGGCAGTTTAACTGGGGCGGTTGCCTCCGAAAAGGTAACGGAGGCGTCCAAAGGTTCACTCAGGACGGATGGAAATCGTCCTTAGAACGCATTGGCATAAGTGAGCTTGACTGCAAGACCTACAAGTCGAGCAGGGACGAAAGTCGGGCAAAGTGATCCTACGGCACCGTGTGGAAGGGCCGTGGCTTATCGGATAAAAGCTACCCCGGGGATAACAGGCTTATCTCGCCCAAGAGTTCACATCGACGGCGAGGTTTGGCACCTCGATGTCGGCTCGTCCCATCCTGGGGCTGAAGGCGGTCCCAAGGGTCCGGCTGTTCGCCGGTTAAAGGGGTACGTGAGTTGGGTTCAGAACGTCGTGAGACAGTTCGGTCTCTATCCGCCGTGGGCGCAGGAGGCTTGAGGGAACCTCTTCCTAGTACGAGAGGACCGGAAGGGATAGACCTATGGTGTGCCAGTTGTTCCGCCAGGAGCAGCGCTGGGTAGCCATGTCTAGTATTGATAAGCGCTGAAGGCATCTAAGCGCGAAGCTGCCCCCAAGATGAGGCCTCCCTTTCCTATTAAGTTAGGAAGTAAGACTGCAGAGAGACTATCTGCTTGATAGGCCGGATGTGTAAGGATAGTAATATCTTCAGCATACCGGTACTAACCGGTCGAGAGGCTTGACCCACGCAATGAATGTCGAACCAAGGCTGTAATTAGCTTGCAAACCCGATTCCTCGGGAATGTCAGCAATCAGCCTGCGGTATCTTTCAAATGACTAATAACAGTTTCTATTTTCTTTAACTGTCAGCCGGGAGAAATCCCCCTGTCTCCCTTTGCGAAAGGGGGATTCAGGAAAGGCTGTCAGTGCACAACCAGCATGGGCTTTATGCCCAAGCACCTACGACGCG
>LWDU01000205.1_pt1 | contig 17076 bp, 16 predicted proteins | sample 727161 | NCBI WGS metagenome assembly LWDU01 (sample SAMN04566230, study PRJNA314399) | hydrothermal vent metagenome | isolation source: deep sea hydrothermal plume seawater | place: Mexico: Gulf of California, Guaymas Basin | collected 2004-07-11
TATCATTGATATCAAAAGTTACCTTATTGCCGGACTCTGTACCCACCTGAATTGATTTTGACAAGAAAGTTCCATCAAGCACCACCTGACCATTGTAAGTGGTCTGGTCGGCAACTCGGTCAATCTCTTTTATAAGCTCCGCAACTTCCTTCTGGAGAAAGGCACGATCTTCAGTACCGTTGGTGTCGTTCGTTGCTTGAATAGCAAGTTCCCGCATACGGTGCAACATATCAGTGACATCATTGGTCGCGTTTTCAATAACGCCCAACATAGAAAGCCCGTCATTGGCGTTCTTGGTGGCCATATTGAGCCCACGGATCTGGGCGGTCATTCTTTCGGCAATAGCAAAGCCTGCAGCGTCATCTGCAGCACTGTTGATTTTCTTGCCGGAAGATAATCGTTCCATAGCGGTTTTGAGCTCTGCCCCCGAGGTGGCCAGAGATCGTTGCGCACCCAAAGATGCGACATTTGTATTAATGATTAAAGCCATAACTAGCCCCTAAAATTTATTTAGAAGGCCACGTCAATGGATTTAGCCATGACGACCCTGCATGGATAGTGCGACCCCTCACACCTCCCATACGACGCAACCGTTAAGTTGCCACCCGAAAGATTGTCACTCTCTTGGGTAACGAAACCGGCAGTTTATTGCCGCTTCCAAGTTATCTATCGGTTGGCTTTATAGAAACTTTAGGAAATTATTAATAAAAAGACGTTTATTTTAAAAACAGCCAGAATAGTTTGTTTTTTTTGTTCGGAAGGCGGGGGAATTTTTCACTATTTCCGACGATTTTTCCAATAGTCGGCATAAATTCGCCAGGCAACTATTGCAACTAAAGCAATAATGACAAAGTTAGTGAAAACAAATTCAATAGGTATAGGCGGGACCGCAACGTCAGGCCTAGTGCCAATGAGCATAAGGAGGGGGACTGCGAACAGCAGAAATATTCGGATTTGCTTACAGACTTTGCAGGTTGGTTGCGCCTGGGGTCTCATAACCGGGCCTTTGATTAGTTCATGAGAGAAGTATAGCTTGATTAGTCGCGATTGCTAAATGGTAGATTCTCGAAGGAACGGATCATACTTTCTTTAGTGCTATTCATCTCTTCAATGATGCTCTGCATGACGAGGAATTGTCGATTGTAACGCTCTTCGACCTTTTCCATTCTCGCTGCGAGCTCCTCTGCTTCTTCATCGTACTGGACCATTCTTGCCTGTAGCGCAGCATCTGCCGTGACCAGGTAGCCATCTGAGGCCGTTACGCGTTCGATTAAGGCTTTGATATCGCCAGCGATTCCTCCAGCCTCGGTACTAAATCTGGATTGATTATTGGTATTGGCCGTAAAAACCTTAATGACATCATCATAATTGTCGTTCAACACTTGGTCTAGTTTTGCCTCGTCGTAGGTCAATTGGCCATCGCGATCAATGCTGATGCCCATGTTCGATAGCGAATTGATTGAAGTCCCCGGCGATGACGATGTGCCAACAACGATTGAACGGAGGCTACGCGTCATGGATCTAAAAATGCTATCTCCGCGAAGGGGACCGTCGATTTCGGAACTAGTCAGTTTTTTAAACTCAAGACTGGCTTCATTATACATTGAAACAAAAGCAATAATATTTCCTTTTGCTTCCGAGACATCTCGATTCACCGATACCGTGGCGGTGCCATTGGTTACAGATGCTAAGTTGAGGCTAACACCCTCGATGATGTCTGAAATTTGATTGGTCGAGCGAGTAAAGTCTACTCCGTTCACATTCAAGTTAGCATTTGATGCTGACTGGATCGACTGTATGTTGAGTCCTGAGAAGTCGGATGAGACAGAAAATGCATTATCGGAACCGTTCTCGCCCACGAGTTGCAGCCTGAAATTTCCTGATCCAGTTCCAGTATTGACTATCTCGGCTCTGACGCCGAGGTCTGCATCGTTGATTGCTGTTTTCATTAAGTCGAGGGAGGCGGATTCAACTGAGATATTCTCTGTAGCCCCGCCAATCGTAATACTGACGGTGGTCGTGTTTGCGCCGTTAATAGTCGCGGTCGAAGAATCAAATCCATCAGAAATGCTGCGTTGCTCGCGCGCGATACTGGTCACAGTGATGCTATTAGTTCCAGTTCTCGCGTTATTGGTAACGGTTGCTCCAAGAGCGGAAGATTGGCTGTTTTGTATGGATAGGGTGTTGAAATCGTTAGCGTCGTTGAGGAGCTCGGCGCCTTCCTTGAGGATGTCTAGAATGGACGCAGCTGCACCCAAACCGCTTATTTTTGCCTCGGCGTTAGCGATTTTTCTTTCTATCTGAGCATGCGCACCCGCTCTTTCTGCTTCGACTAAAGATTCAACAATTTTCTTTGTGTCAAACGAAGCACCGGCGCCCAGGGCATTGATGTAATCTATTCCAGCCATATTTTATAGTTTAAAGTATTGGTCTTCCATTAGATGGATCGGTTAAATGTTCGATATCTTTAATTTATTTTAGTTATTTCTAGTACTGATAACTAGCAGTAATCATGCCATGAATAATCAGCATTTAAAGGCTGATTATTGCAGTGATAAACCCTGTTTGCAGATTTATGCGGCAAACTTGGCCAGTAACTGATTAAGAAAGCGGATTTAAATAGCCGGTTTGCTAAGTTAAGCAATCAGATTTTGTTGCTATAGTCTTTTTGGGTTGCCATGATAACCCAAGTTAGATTTAAAGCTGAACCAGCATGCAACCGGTATTTGGGAAGAGCAAGGTAACCAAAGAACTTCTGGGGTTAATCGAGAAGATAGCTCCTTCTGACGTGAGCGTATTAATCGCAGGTGAGAGTGGCTCAGGGAAGGAAGTTCTGGCAAGAAAAATTCATGATCTCTCTGATCGATCAGACAAAGCCTTTGTTGCAGTGAATTGTGGAGCGATCCCAAGGGATTTGCTGGAAAGTGAACTCTTTGGTCATAAAAAGGGTGCTTTTACTGGTGCTATTGCCAATAGGGTTGGCAAGATCATTGCGGCTGATGGTGGCACGCTTTTTCTGGATGAGATCGGTGATATGCCGATGGACATGCAGATAAAACTCTTAAGAGTGCTTCAGGAGCGTGTAGTAGATCCCGTGGGCTCAAATGTGTCTATTTCTGTGGACGTGCGAATAATTTCAGCGACTCATCGCCATATCGAGAAGGAAATCGAGGCGGGTAGTTTCAGAGCAGATTTGTACTACCGACTCAATGTCGTACCTCTGACGCTGGCCCCTTTAAGGGAACGTGCAGAGGAAATTCCACTATTTGTTAATCATTTCTCTGATGTTTACAAGCAGGGCCAAAAGTCGATTAAATTTTCGGCTCATTTCTTAGCTGAAATGATGAAATACCATTGGCCAGGTAATATAAGAGAGTTGTCGAATATGATTCATCGGCTATCGGTATTGCATCCGGGTGAAGTCATCTCTATGGAAAAGGTTAATCCCACCATGCTCCCCTCGGGATTGCAGGAAGCTGCTGAGGCGGTAAGAGCGCCAGATTACGAGTCGACGGGAGACGATGAGGACAGTAGTGAGTTTGAGGATATTATTTTGATGGCACGAGGTATCCATAAGGTGGCTGAAGAGAACCTTTCTCTGAAAGAAGTGGTCAATCAGGTCGAGGAGAAATTGATCTCCCGTGCTCTTGAAGAGGTGAATGGGAATGTCTCGATGTGCGCACGTATCCTAAAAATCCAAAGGACAACCCTCATAGAGAGAATTAAGAAGTACGGATTGGGTTAGGACGAAGGTGTCGAATAATTGACAAAACCGGTAGGGATTGGCCACCGTCTTGCCGTTTTTGTTGTAAAGTATTGTTTTATAACAAAATAAAATATTGGCATGTGGATTGCTACTGTATTCGCACTGACTTAAATGAGAGTGACAATATGTACAGTGAGCAGCCTTTAGATATTATTTGGGATGACGTCTCTTCAATTGATTCATCATTGTTAACGATTCTGACCAAGATGGGCCTGGCCCCCAGACCCATCAATATTCACTCCCTTTCAAGTTCGATAGCTGAAATTACTGGGCCCGTGATTCTTTCGATTTGTGCAGATAGCTTTGCATCAGTAGATGCGATGATGACCCTCGTTAAGAGTTTTCCTTTCAAGATCTTTACGGTGCTGCGTGTGCACCCACATCAATTCGAACTCGGATTGGACGCCGTTAAGAAAGGAATTGATGAAGTTATTTGCGAGGGACAAGACACTGAGAAGAAATGGGATAAAATAGCTGCTCAGGCGCGCGTTGGATTGCTCAAAGGTGATTCTTATGTGTTCGTTGACGAGTTATCTCAGCACCTTTTAGCTCTGATTGAACGTGTTGGTGCGTCGGAAGTGACTGCCTTGATGAATGGTCCAACAGGATCCGGTAAAGAGGTTCTGGCTCGATTAACGCATGACTTTTCTCCGAGACGAAGTGGGCCATTTGTTCCGGTCAATTGCGCAGCTTTGCCAGAAACTTTAGCGGAGAGCTTGCTTTTTGGTCATTCTAAGGGCGCCTTTACTGGGGCCACTAAGACCACGGTTGGTTTTTTTGAGCAAGCTGAAGGCGGGACTTTATTTTTGGATGAGGTTGGCGAGCTTCCTCTCCAGATTCAGGCGAAACTATTAAGAGCGCTTCAAGAAAAGGAAATTACACTGATTGGAAGTGCAGAATCTAGGCCAGTAAATGCAAGGATTATCACTGCAACGAATAGGGATCTTCGACATGCAATCCGGGTTGGACAATTTAGAGAGGATCTCTATTTTCGAATCAGTACCTTTAGAATCAATGTGCCCGGACTTCGAGAACGTTCTGACGATATATTGCCATTGTCAAATTTCTTTTTAGTGAAATATGGCAACGGAGAGCAGGTTCCAAATATTTCACCTGATGCTTTGACCAAATTACTTGGTTATGAGTGGCCTGGCAATGTAAGAGAACTTGAAAACGTCATTCAGCGCGCGGTCGTTTTGTCAGACGGCAAAGACATTACTGCTGATCATCTTTTCTTTGATGATCCTGTCTATGATGTGCCAGCTACTGGGCAAGAAGTTCGTGCTGGATTCACCGGCCCAGCGTATGACGTCCCAAGTGAGACGCGTTCTCCATCATCTGATTCTTTTTATGGCGCTGTTGAAAGTGAGCAATCAAGTTATGGCGCTGTTGAAGGTGATCAATCCAGATCAGGCCTTCAAAGTGCTATGGACGCAAACGAGTTTAGAGTTATTGCAGAAACGTTAAGAAATTCTAGAACCCGAAAAGAGGCTGCCGCTCGATTAGGTATTAGTGAGCGCACACTTCGCTATAAAGTATCTAGAATGAAAGATCGAGGCATTGACATACCAAGACGCAAGTGGGCATAGGCCAGGGAGTAGGAGATGATTAAGGCAACGTATGATTCCTCTGTAGCCGCTTTGATGAGCCAGATACAAAACCACAGGCAACAGGCCCCATTGGTAAATGACTACGCGTTAAAACCCACTAATATTCAGGGCACAAGCGGTTCACAGAAAATTGATTATGCGTCAATTGCGAAACGAGCGCTGGATGCTGTGGATGAATCACAAAATGCTAGTAGTGCACTCAAGAACGCATACGAACGTGGTGAAGATGTCCCGTTGACCAATGTTGTACTCGCCATGCAAAAATCGTCACTTGCGTTTGAAGCCGCATTACAAGTGAGGAACAAGGTTCTCAAGGCGTACCAAGACATTCTTAATATGCCTGTTTAAGCGAGCTATCTAATTTTTAGGAAGAGTTGACATGTCCGAATTAGCTTTGAATTCTCCCGTAGCAGGTTTGCAGCCTGCCGAGAATGAAACCGCGAACATTGAAACAGCGCAAACACAGAGTCAAGCTGATGGATCTTCGGAGCCCCAATTACCAGTTGAAGTTCAACAGTCAGCTATCGTTAGATTCATTGAACAGCCGGCTGTAAAACAAGCTTTGCCAGCTGTTTTGGGTTTAATGCTTCTAATAGTTTGTGTTCTTTTCTATTTCTGGATCTCAGCTCCGGGTTATCGGTCGGTTTATCCGGGCATGTTGGAGAGTGATCGGCAGGCCGCTTACGATTTGTTATCGACGAGCGCCTACGAGGTGTTTATAGATTCTTCTTCGGGAGAACTTCAGGTTCCAACCGACCGATATCATGAAGCAAGAATTTTACTCGCTTCCCAGAACATTCCCAGAAGTGCAGCCCTTGGTAGTCTTGGTGCACTTGTCGAACAAGGTTCAATAACGACTAGCCGATTCATGGAACAGGTGAGTTACAGGGCGGCGATGGAAAATGAGTTAGCCAAGACTATTTCTCAGATTGGTTCAATTAACTCGGTTCGAGTCCATATTGCCGAATCGCAGCAGAGTGTTTTCGTTAGGAATCAAACGCCCTCAAAGGCGTCGGTGATCGTAAGGCCCTACCCAGGGAGAGTAGTTTCTCGATCGCAAATTCAAGCGATTGTACACCTGGTTTCTTCGAGTATTCCTTATCTGATTAGAGAAAATGTGACAGTCGTTGATGACACAGGACGGCTCTTGACAGACTCAGATTCGGACGCGGCCATGGCACTAACTGCCGCTCAATCTGAACATAAGCGGTCAGTAGAAGCTTCTTACCAAAAGCGTATTCAACAATTGATGTCTGCGGTTGTTGGCCTGGGTAACGTTCGTACGGAGGTCGACGTAGTTCTTAACTTTGCAGAAATAGAATCAACAACTGAGGAATTCGATCGAGGCGGTCTTGGCCCAAGGACTCGATCTGAATCTTTGCAAATTGAACGAGATGCTGGGTCGGGTGCCAGTGGAGTTCCCGGAAGTTTTAGTAACGAACCGCCTGCTAGTCCTACATTTACGGAGACAAATTCGACCATCGGTGCTGAATCGGCAAATTCTGAGGATTTAAGCAGCAGCTCTTCTACACGGAACTATGAACTAGATCGAGAAATTCGTTACGTGAAACAACAGGTAGGTTCGATAGAGAAAATTTCGGTTGCTGTAGTGGTCAATAAGACGGTTTATAGTGATGCAGAAGGTGTAGTCGACGAGCAGGAATTAGGGCTCAGAATTGAGCAGATTGAAAAAGTTGTTCGAGGGGCTATTGGGTTTGTAGAAAGTCGAGGAGACCTCGTGACTGTTGTGGCTGCAGAATTCGCAAAACCTGTGGAAGAATTGCAAAAAATTCCTTGGTATCTCGAAGCTGATAAGTTGAATGGGTTTGTTCGGATGGGTGCAGTATTTTTGCTCTTGTTTTTTGTTTATTTCACGATGGCAAGACCGTTCCTGAAATCCTTGAAAGAAAAGAAAGAGTTCGAAATACCCATGGAGCTTGAAGATCCTGACAACATTTCAGATGAAGAGCGACAGTTGGTAGAAATGGGCGATATAGAAACGATTAAGGATGTGACAGCACGTCTTAAACCGAAGGCGGTTGGAATACCAGCTGAGTATCTAGATACATCTCAGCCTTATGATCAGAAAGTTGCATTGATGAGATTCCTTGTGAAGGATGATGTAGGTCGAGTATCCAATTTATTGAAACGCTGGATTGAAGAGTAGCTTAGTGGTAGCTCGGAGGATGAAATGGCAGAAGCAGCAGCAGATGCAGTAGAAGGTCAAAATTTACCGGCGGAATTTGAATCAGCATTCCAGCAGTTAACGGCAACAGAAAAGGCAGCAATAGTGATGTTTTTGCTTGAGGAAGCGGGAGCCGCAGCGGTCATGCAAACCTTGTCACCAGCGCAAGTCACTTCAGTCTCAAGGGCGATGATTAAAGTAAGTGACGTTCCTCAACCGATAGTGGTCGCCGTTGTGGATGAGTTCCTTAATAGTTTACAAGGGCTTACAGATCTTGGTTTGGAAGGCCCAGGTTATGTTAAAAAAGTTCTCCTTCAAGCGGTGGGAGAATCAAAGGCGGCGACCGTACTAGCGAAAGTTGATCCTACCGCAAGGTCTTCAGGGCTTGAAATGTTGGATTGGATGGCGCCTAGGGCAATCGCGGATATGGTCAGTGGTGAGCATCCTCAGGTAATTGCAATAATACTAGCTATGCTCGACGAGCGTACAGCTACAGATGTATTGAGCTATCTTCCCACAGATCTTAAAACCTCTGTGATCAGGCGCCTCGCCACCTTAGATACCATTTCTGAATCGGCCTTGGCCCAGCTAGAGAAAGTCATGCAGTCGAAGTTCTCTGAATCAACCTCTATCTCATCAGCGCAATTAGGTGGGCTGAGAGTTGCAGCAAAAATTATGGATAAGACTAAATCCGAAGACGCTAGTGAGATTTTTGAGTTAATGCGCTCAATGGATGACGAACTGGTAACGGCGATTGAAGATAATATGTTTGATTTTGAGAATCTCGTTGATCTAGCAGACAGAGATATCCAGACCATGATTAATAACTTTGATGAGGAAGAAATACGGACCGCGCTCAAAGGGGCTGAAGAAATACTGGTAGAAAAATTCAAGGGGAATATGTCTAAGAATAAAGCGGAGATGTTCCAGGACGAAATGGACATGATGCCACCGCTTGCGATCTCTGTGGTTGATACTGCACGTAAATCAATCATAAGGCAGGCGAGGAAATTACAGGACAAGGGTGAGTTGATCCTTGCCTCACCAGAAGGTGGTGATTTTGTCTAGTCAAGAATATTCAGAGGGAGATCTGTGGCCTAAAAAAGCCAAAGACCTTGGCGATTTTGTTGAAAAACGCCTTACTGAAAAGGTGGCAGGAGCGTTTACTGGTACTAGCTGGAATTCGGAAATTGAGAGCCAAAAATCCGATTCTGATTCAGAATCAGTTAGTACTGATATATTGCCTGGTAATCCTGAAGATGATGTCGCGGTGATTCCAGTGGAAGACACTGCGGCTAGCATGATTTCTATATCGGAAGAGGAGCTGGAAGCAACCGTTAACAGTTCTCGTCTTGAAGGCGAAAATAGTGTCAAGCAGCGACTTGAAGATTTGTATGAGTCAAAAATTCAGGAATCTAAGGATGGTCAGAAGGCTTTTTTTGAAGCTATTGAGAATAACCTGAATTTTTCTAGTGAATTTACGTCGCAATTGAGCCAGTTAGCTCTTGCGTTAGGTGAGATCATCGCTCGATCTGAATTGACCAACAATCGTGACGTTATCGAGCGCTTTCTTAGTACTGCCATAAATCAGGTTGCCGAGGAGAGTCAAGTTACTGCTACTTTTTCTATTGCTGAGGAGTGGAGAGAACTCATTAAAGAATTAGATATGGAAAGTAATTATCCGAACTATAGGTTTAATTTTGATCGCACTTTGAAACCGGGATCTGTCTCGGTGATTTTTGGGAATGGCGGATTCGAAGATACTATCGACCAAAGGATAGCTGAGCTATCGCAACAAATCCTGAACTATGCTCCGTCAAATAACAATCTTTTGACGCTACCGAATCTGAGCAACATTAATTCATCCCCAGACATTGATACTGAAGGTGCCTCCCCTGACGATTCGACTCTTTCAGTTACAGAAGCGAGTCAGGACGCTGATGCTATTGATGCGTCTCTTTCGGCTACAGAAGAGGGTCAGGACTCTAGTGCTATTGATTCGCCTGATGATAGTGATAACGAGACAGATCCTAATGAGTAAATTGGCGGTTCACCGGTTTCTTGATCTTCAAGATCGTTTAATCGAGCCGCCAGTGGTTCGATTTGGTCACTTGAATCGTATTGTTGGAATGACGATCGAAGCAAGCGGCCTGGACGCGCCAATGGGCTCGCAATGCAGTGTGGAGAAAAGTGATGGAAGCCGAGTTGAGGCACAAGTGGTTGGCTTTAGTAACGACTTGATTTACATGATGCCTTTCCAAGGAACCATTGGATTGGAGCCTGGAGCGCGAGTGACGTTACGTGCATCTTCTGACTCTGCATTCGTTGGTGACGGAGCATTGGGACGTGTATTGGATGCCTACGGTAGTCCGCTGGATGGACTTTCGCCCCCTCGCGAATTGATCAAAAGACCGTTGATTAGTGATCCAATTAATCCCATGTCGAGGGAACCCATTGATAAAGTTCTTGACGTCGGTATTCGGGCGATAAATGCCTTGCTCACCTTAGGTTGTGGCCAGCGAATTGGTCTAATAGCGGGTAGTGGTGTCGGTAAATCTGTATTGCTGGGTATGATGACTAAATTTTCACAGGCTGATGTAATCGTTATAGGCCTGATTGGGGAAAGAGGTCGAGAGGTTAAAGAATTTATAGAGCAAACTCTCGGCTATAAAGGGCTCAGGCGCGCAGTAGTCATTGCGGCTCCCGCAGATAATTCGCCTTTGTTGCGAATTAGGGCGGCTAATTTGGCACACTGTTACGCTGAGCACTTTAAAGAAATGGGTCAAAATGTATTACTTCTAGTTGATAGTTTAACACGAGTAGCACATGCCCAGAGAGAAATTGGGCTTGCTGTAGGAGAGCCACCGACTACGAAAGGGTATCCATCCTCAGTATTTAGTTTAATCCCAAAAATGATCGAAAGAACCGGCACGGGCTCTAAAGGCCAAGGAACAATCACCGCTATTTATACTGTGTTGGCAGAAGGGGATGACTTAAATGATCCCATTGTCGATATTTCCAGAGCTTCTTTGGATGGTCAGATTGTGTTAAGTCGGGAGTTGGCGGATGAGGGGCATTTCCCGGCTATTGACCTCTCAGGCTCTGTTTCGAGGCTATTACCTGTGTTGGCCAGCGAGGCACATTTAAAATTGGCCTCAAGTTTTAGGCGCTATTGGGCGATATATCAACAGAATAGAGATCTTATTCAGGTGGGAGCCTACCAAACGGGCTCTAATCCCGATTTAGATAAGGCAATATCGTTTAGGGAAGAGAATTTGAAGTTTTTGAGACAGTCGATGTACGAACCTGCTGAATTTCAGCAATCGTTAACAGGAATGAAAGAGGCGCTTGATGGCTAATAGTTCAACGTCAAAGATCTGGGAATATCTCGGTAACGTGGAGAAAGATAAGCTGAGCGAAGAGTTGCGGTCCTTGGCTGATACCGAACAGGAGCTCACTAGTCTTGAGGCTAGTGTGGTTAAGATGCAGGAGATGAAGAACGAGTACCTGACAAAGTTAAATCATTCTGATTCAGGCCAGGAAATAGCGATTGTGGAATTGACGACATCCATTAATTTTATTGGAAGGATTGAAGAAGCGCTTAGACACTCTGCAGCTAAGAAATTACAGCTCAATCAACATTTGAGACAAGCGAAACGACGCTGCGCTGTTCGTCAGATTGAAGTAAAAAAATACGCTATGCTTGGAGAAAAAGACTTAAAAGCAAGTGCATTGAAGGTTCGGCGAGAAGAACAAAAACAGGCCGATCAGCAAGCCACTATTAGCTGGCTTCAACGCGAATCCAAGCGCTAACTTCTTAATTTGGCATAGTTGTTGCAATCAATTGTAGGTAAATTGAGCACAGGCCAAACAGATGAGTAATATTATTCATTCTTCCAGCTTGCTAAACTTGGCAGACGGGACAAGTGAAACTCCCGTTGATTTATCAAAACCGGAAGAAACTCAACAAGGTATTGATTTTAAAGATATTTATGCAAATCTCACTAATGAGATTAATCGAAAGTCGCCACCAGACCATCAAATACCAAAAGATGGCTTTCAAAAAGACTTAGAAACACTATCCGATCCTAAAAAAGCAGATAGCGGAGAGTTTGAGCAAAAGATACCTCAAGTTCAGCAATCTTTTGGCAAGATTTTGCCGACTCTAGTTGCGCATCAACGTGGATTGTCATTTGGAAAAGTAATTCTCACGGCACCAGTAAGTGCTGTTTCAGAATACAGTTTGAAAGAGTTCATCAAGCGTCAAAATACCGTTGATGAGGTAATTGATCGTGGCAGGGCAACTGCAATAGAAAAAGATGAGTCCCCTTTGAGTGGAATTAGGTCAGAAGAGATGGGTCTTTCCTTGCCGGATAAAAACCCTCCTGCAGAAATTGATTATGGTGTTTATAAACAGAGCCTAGATCAAAAACAAACAGTAGATGCGGATGGTTTTGCTTCTTCAAAGTTTCAGTCTTTCGCTGAGACCGAGCCTAATCATAAACGGCATCAATCCACTGAAATATTGACTGCTCCTAGTCCCAGCACGATAGGAAAGCAGGGACCTTCATCCGCCGAGCAAGTCCAACAACCTGAGCATCTGGGTGCTGTTTTGGATGGAGTCGATAAGGATCATCGGCACGACTTTGTTGATGAACAGCTTGCCTCTTCTGCTAAGTCAGTGCTTGTTAACGAGCCAGTTCCGGTTGTGGGACAAACCGCAGCTTCGGATAAGCCAGTTCCGGTTGTGGGACAAACCGCAGCTTCGGATAAGCCAGTTCCGGCTGTGGGACAAACCGCTTCCTGGCTTTCTCTATTTAATACCTTGCCTAGGGAAAATCATTCAGGCTCGTCGATGCTATCTCCAACTGAAGGATCTTCAGTTTTGGCTAGTGAGGTAAATTCAAGTCGCGAAGAGATGGGGCTTAAAAGTGAACAGTCGCTTAGCAGAGATTATTACTCAGAAAGAAAGCCTTATGGGCCTCAGCTCATGGTCAGCAAAGGTGAGTCAACTAGGGCTGATCTAATAAGTTCCGGGGCTGAAAAATACCTCGAGGAACCACAGATACTCAAATCATCGCTTTTGTCTAGAGAGGTTCTTTCATCACCTTCTCCTGAGAAAGTACTTAAAGGGAAAGAATATTCTGATGGTATTAATCCAAAACAGGAAATGGCAGTTGAGACTCTAGCTCGAAATTTAAGAATTATGAGCTCGTCAGGACAACAGAACTTGAATTCGACGGGCAATCAGGGCCAAAAATATAGTCTTCCAGGAACCTATGAAATCTCGAAGCGATCGAAGGGTTCATCATTAGAATCACCTGACAAGGGCAACGTACAAAATATAGAAAGTAGAGTTGAGTTTAGGTCCCTGCTTCGAGAGATGCAGCACCAACCGCAGCTACAAAGCACTTCTGACAGGTCCTTGCAATATGAAGGCCTTGCTCAGAGATTTGGTGAATTAATGGCAAATAGAATCATAGCTGGGATCCAACAAAATAATTGGAATTTGAATATAAAGTTGCGTCCCGCATCATTGGGAGAGATTGGCATTACTATCGCTTATGATGAGGGAGGTTTGGAGGGTAAAATCGTTGCAGCAGAAGATACTACTCGACAACTATTGCAAGACAGCCTACCCAGGTTACGGTCGGTTCTAAAGGAAATGCTAGAAAATCATCAGATGGTGAATGTTAATGTCGGCAGTAATTCTGATTTAAAACAAGATACAAAGGAAAAACCTGATAACGAAAATGATGTTACTGTTGAACTGGTGATGGATATTTTCGATGAAGCAACCGAAAATGTCGAAGGTAGGGGTTTAGGTATCGGGAACTTGAATATCTACGTATAATGTAGCTAGAGAGATCGCCTGTAATTAGGAGAGTTTGTTATGTCGGAAGTTGAAACTGAAGATTCCGGAGGAGGAAAGGGAGGGATACTTAAAATCCTCTTGATCGTTATATTGGCTTTGGTGTTGGTTGCCGGGAGTATTCTCGGAACCCTCTTTTTCACCGGATTTTTTGACGAAAAGCCAGCTGAAGAAGATCCAGAAGTTACACTGCAAGAGTTGGAGGCAGAGATTGAAGACACTGATGCAGCGCTGGCTGGATCTCCTGGGCCTATGTCTGCTGATATTGAGCAGAAGTTTCTAATAAGCTATTACAATTTTATCGATCCTTTTACGGCCAATGTGAGTGGATCAAAAAAGGTGCTTCAAGTAAAGGTAGGCGTAAGCACTTACCATGATAAAGACACACTATTTAGCGAAGAAGAAGGCTCAGAAGGTTGGGTTCCAAGACACCTAATTGGCATCAGGGCTCAGATATTGAAAGTTTTAAGAAGTGTAACTTTAGAAGAGCTACAGGCCTTGGATGGACAAGATAATTTATTAGAAGAAATTAAGCTCGTTATTAATGAGACTTTAGAGAAGTATGAAAAAACAACAGCTGCTCCTATTGAGGAAGCTTACTTTTCTGAGTTTATTGTTCAATAGGTAAACCGATGTCGGAAAAAGACGCGTCCCTGCTATCTGCTGATGAACTTGCTGCCATTGAGGATATGGTTGCTAGTGGCCAGCTTGATACAGATATCTTTAATGCAAATGTTGAAGCAGAACCCTTTGCTATCGCCCGCAACGAGGAAAGTCTGGGAGGAAGCTCAACTGCAATATTTCAAATTAATGAACGTTTCCACCGGTTTTTTCGAAACAGGCTCCTAACTGAACTCGATTACAATCCGCGAATGGCGGTTGCAGAACCGGAGCTGATGAAGTACGACGATTATATTCATAGCGTGCACTCTCCAGCCTCCATTAATATAACTGAAATGAGCCCTCTAAAGGGCGAGACTTTATTTATTATACACCCGCAGGTGATATTCAGTTGTTTAGATAACTGGTATGGGGGTCAGGCTCGGCCATTGACCATCACTGAAGAACGAGGATTTACGTCAAATGAAAACGCAATCATTGATTTGCTATGTGATCAAATTTTTCAGTCCATGCGAGAAGCGTGGGCTCCTTACGTAGAAGTCGATATTCGCCCTATTAACAGAGACATCAATCCACTATTTGCCAACATTGCCGCAGATGATGAGTCTGTTGTCGTAAATCGTTTTGCACTTAGATTAAGCGATGAATCTGTCGATCCGTACATTGACGTTGTTTATACCTATCAAAGCCTTAATTTACAGAGAGATATTTTGAGGAGTCGTATCCAATCTCAGGAGGCAGACGAGAATTGGCTAGCGCGTCTACGTAATACGGTCAGCGAGGTTGATTTTAGTTTGTTGGTCTCAGGAGGCCATCTAGAAACCACCGTTGAACAGCTATCAAAATTATCTGAAGGCGACATACTTTCTTTTGATCCTCCTGAAATGGCTGAAGTTACGGTAAACGGGTTTCCTCTTTATGCGGCACAAGTTGGTATCAAGGGGTCGAAGGTAGCGATTAAAATAGAAGATAAAATACTGGAAAGGGAAGGATAGATGAGCGAGACAACTGAAGACCAGGATGGAGAAGAAGACGTCGACTCTAAGGGTTCTGAGAGTCACAGCATAATAGATCATTCCGTTGTCCTGTCCATACCAATAGTTTTGAATGTTGAGGTTGGTAAGACAAAGTTGAAGTTAAAAGATCTTATGGCGGTGGCTCAGGGTACTGTTCTAGAATTAGATCGAACAGAGGGTGATTTGATGGATATTAAGGTAAACGAAAGTGTTATTGCAAAGGGCGAGGTGGTTACTTTGTCAGGAAGCAAACTGGGTATCCGTGTACTTGAAATCGTCAGTCCTCTTGAAAGAATTCGATCGGCTTAGATTGTGATGCCGGAAGGAATTGATTCGAGCTATATTGTTCGAGTAGTCATAGCTTTGCTATTCGTCGCAGGAATGATTTTTGCTGCCGTGTGGGCGATGAGGTTTCGAATAAATAAGATGGATTTTGGCACAGCCCAGGCCCTTAGGGTCCGGCAGAAATTGGCCATTGATTCAAAGCATTCCATATTAGTAATCGAATATGGGAAACAGGAAATTTTAGTTGGGGTCTCTCCGGCGGGATTGACAGCTTTATATTCAAGCAATCAAGCCAAAAACTCACAAGATCTTAATGACGACTTATCCTCAAAAGATAAATTTGAAGACATTCTTAATGTAGAGTCAAATAAACTGTGCTAACGTCGGGCTAGGTATTGTAAGAGTCGTCCAGGACCGGATATGAATAAACCCCCCGCAACGATTACCAAACAGGTCGCCTATATTTATTACGAACTAGAAGCTTTGGTTGATGCAAACAAACTTCGCGCCTATACCAATAGAATTAGAATCGCCGAGAATACCAATGTGGGAATGGAGCTCGCTAACGCAGCCTTTAATGAAAGTAGGCAGTTATTGAATGATGCTTGCCAAGCTATCGTTAGAAACAAAAAGGTTATCCTACAGCACCAAGGTTCTCAGGCAGATTGTTCAGAAGAATTAACTAGAGGCATCGTTGACCAAGCAGAATTAGATTATCTTGAAAGAAGGTCAAGCCTAAATAAGGCAGTTCTAGGTATAAACCAAAAACTCTCCGATATTAATGCGCAGTTAGTTGTAATGATTGGTGAAATCTTGGAGACCAATGATGAATTGCTCGAATATAATCAAGATTCACTCATTACGGGTGATCAGTGCGCTCACCAAGATTACGCAGAGATGCTTACTCAAATAGTAAAAGTTGACGAGTTGAGTACAGAAAATCTAGAAAAGCACCAGGCTGTTTTCGAAAAAGCGCAAGATAATCTTGATAGCCTGGAAGTGGTCTATGATTCAGCTACTCGTAATAAGGAAGCTTTGTTGGAATTACGAGGCCGTGTTGATGCTCAAAAAGAGAAGATTACACATATGTGGGGTCATGTTGAAGCGCAGCAAGAATTTTGCTTTGATTTGATCCAGGAAAGTGATTAACCCGGGCCTATTTGCTAGTACCGGTCAATAATAGAATTTCCTAATATTATTTCTGAGTAAATTTGGGCCTGTTTCTATGTATCTGGCGCCAGGTTGCCGGTTTCTAAAAAAGGCGGCAATCAATTCGGATGCTAATTGCCTTTGTGTTGCAACAGGCTGTTTTTAGAATTAGGCCTTTACACGCTAACCGTGAACAAAGCGGCAATATCACGTGAAGTGTCGGCAAATAGTTTCCCCAATTTTGTTTTATTTTTCCCAAACCGGTCTTCAGTTACCGAGTTCACAGAATTCCTGAAATATATCCTCTTTTATCCAAAGTTTTCTAAAGAAGGTGTTGTCCACCCCGACTTAACTTCTGTCGCTATAGGGCGACCAAGCGAACCAAGGGGAGGACCTGCTTGGTCGCCTTAAAGTAAAATTTAGATAGGTGGAGGACACATCATGTCTCTAGTAGTAAACACAAATGTGAGTTCATTAACAGCTCAAAGAGCTTTAGCTGAGTCAGGTAAAATGCTTGATAAAGCGATGGCGCGATTGTCTTCCGGCAGTCGTATTAACGCCGCTTCTGATGA
>LWDU01034831.1_pt1 | contig 17074 bp, 16 predicted proteins | sample 727161 | NCBI WGS metagenome assembly LWDU01 (sample SAMN04566230, study PRJNA314399) | hydrothermal vent metagenome | isolation source: deep sea hydrothermal plume seawater | place: Mexico: Gulf of California, Guaymas Basin | collected 2004-07-11
CAAACATACTATCGATTAGAGAGCTAATAACCTGCGATGTATCGTTCTTTAAAGACTTGCTAATAATGAGATTCGACTGACTAAATAAGTTGAGACTTAGCAGTGAAATAAGGGAAAATAATAGAATTAGTTTTTTCATTATTCAAACCCCACTAAATGCACTAAAACCACCATCAATTGGCAGTACCACTCCAGTAATAAAACTTGCCGCATCACTACATAAAAAATGTATGGCGCCATTTAATTCCTCTGCTTTTCCAAAACGTTTCATAGGTGTATTATTAATTATAGTATTTCCCCTTTCAGTATAAGAACCATCATCGTTTAACAGCAAGGATCTATTTTGATTTCCGATAAAAAAGCCTGGAGCAATAGCATTTACTCGAACTTTACCATTAAATTTTAATGCCATTTCAACGGACATCCATTTAGTAAAATTTTCAATTGCAGCTTTAGCAGCTGAATATCCAACAACTCTGGTTATAGCTCTATCTGCAGTCATTGAAGAATAATTAATTATTACACCAGATTCTTGATTAGCCATTATCTCTCCAAAAACTAATGAAGAAATGACAGAGCCATTTAAGTTTAACTCAGTAACTTTTACAAAATCATCCATTGAAAGATCAAATATATTTTGATTCTCCCCAATAGTTGCACCCGGCATATTTCCACCTGCTGCATTTAAAAGAATATCGACTTTACCACATTTTTCTAATATCTTAGTACTAACATTTTTAATTGATTTTTTTGATAAAACATTACATTCAAAACCAATAGCATCCCCCCCTTTGTTATTTAAAAAACTCGTTACGGTTTCTATTTTTTCAATAGATCTACCTAGAATAACTATTTTAACTCCAGAATTAGAAAGACTTAAAGCTATAGAACTGCCTAAAATTCCCGTACCACCAGTAATTACAGCAACTTTACCTTTTAAATCAAAATTTGATAACATAAATTATTTAATAATTATGAAAGTTAATTATTTTTAAAATAGATAGATCTAAAAATAGACTAATTATCTGATATAATTTTTGGAGATATATGATTATGGTAATCTATAATTGGCATTGACTTAGCATAATCGTGATATAATATTTTTGAAATTTTATTTTGCAATAAAAAATCCTCATTAATAAAACTCTTGGTTGATTTGAACGACATATCTAAATAATGCATTTATATAATTTTAATAATTCCGTATTCTAATCCTCTAATCTCAGCTAAACCTCTTAATCTTCCTATAGCAGAATAACCTGGGTTCACAATTTTTTTTCTAATATCATCCAACATTTGATGACCATGGTCAGGTCTCATTGGGATGTTAAAGTCTTTTCTTTTATTCAAATATCTCCTTTTTTGTTCAATAATAATTTTTGAGACAATCTCGTACATATCTACATCCCCCTCTAAATGATTAGCTTCATAAAAATTTCCATTAGAATCTCTTTTGGTACTTCTTAAATGAATAAAATGAACTCTATTGGCAAAATTATTAAAAATCTTTCCAAGGTTATTTTCTTTAATAACACCCAAGGATCCAGTGCAAAAGGTAATTCCATTATTTATTTCAGGAACTTTATCAAAAATATATTGGTAATCTTTTTCTTTACTAACAACTCGAGGTAAACCTAGCAGTGAATAAGGAGGATCATCTGGATGAATACACATCAAAATTCCAATTTTTTTTGCATGTGGAATTATGGCTTTTAAAAATAAAACTAAATTTTTTTTCAATTGATCGGAATTAATATTGTTATATGTTTTTAATATTTCTCTAAATGCTTCTAAAGAATAACCTACTTCACTTCCAGGAAGACCTTTTAAAATATTATCACCAAGTTTATTTTTTTGATCATTACTTAAAAGTTTATAATAAGTCTCTGCTTTTAAAAATTCATCATCTGAATAATCATTTTTTGAACCATCTCTTTTCAATATAAATAAATCAAAGGCTCTTAGAGCATCAAAGTTGAATTCTAAAGCATAAGAACCATCTTTATAATTCATGTCTAATTTCGTTCTAGTCCAGTCTAATACTGGCATAAAATTATAACAGACTATCTTTACTCCACAATTAGCAAGATTTGTTAGGCTTAATTTGTAATTCTCAATTAAGTTTTTGAAATTATCAGTTCTTGTTTTTATTTTTTCGTGTACTGGAAGTGATTCCACTACATCCCATGTTAAACCAGATTTTTCTATTATCTTATTTCTTTTTTTTATATCGGGCATTTGCCAAACTTCTCCATTTGGAACTTCATGAAGTGCACTTACAATTCCTTTAGCACCAGCTTGACAAATATCTTTAAGTGATACAGGATCATTAGGTCCATACCATCTCCAGGTCTGTTTCATTCGTGGAATCATATTTATTTTTTATTATTCATTTGTTTTGTACACTTCAATCCAAAAGGGATATTTTTTCTTTGAATTAACTCTTGCAAATGAAATTAAATCAGTATTTCCCTGATCAATTTTTAATCCATTCATTTCAATTGTACTATCATTTTTAATTATTTTTTTCCTAAAAACTAACCCATTAATTTCTGTAAACATTGTTCCGTTTGATTCAATTGGATTTTTAAATTTAAATTTTAAATTATAAGTACCTTTTTTAAATTTAACTTTCCAAAAAGAATAAATATTGTCTTGTGCCCAGACTCCTCTATCTCCTGAAGCATCATTTCTATTTAAAAAAGATGGGTTTTCAAAATTAGATCCTAATATTATTCTTGGTTCAGTTTTTAAGTTTTTTGAATTCATTAATTCCTTCAAAGTATTATCCATTTTGTTTTTAAGAGTTTTTGCTGTTTCTATATTTTGATTAACAATATTATTATTTTCATATGGATCCTTTATTAAATTATATAATTCAAAATTTTCAATGTTACTATCATAATCAGTATTACCTACTAATTTATAATTATCATTTTGAATAGAAATGTTTATATATTTTTCAGGATATCTTCTAGTCCAATATGAAAATAAATGTCTCTGGTTTGTATTTTTATTTTCAATTAATGGCATTAAACTTTTACCGTCAATTTTTCTGTCTTGTGGAAGATCTACATTACAAATTTCAGAAATAGTTGGAAGTATGTCAATATGAGCAGATAGTTGATTTATTTCTTTTGGTTGGCTAAATTTGTTTGGATATTTTAAATAAAATGGAACTCTGGTGCCACCACTGTAGACAGTTCCTTTTCTTCCTTTCATTCTACCATTATATCTAATTTGTTGAGGACCATTGTCAGACATGAAAATTATTAATGTTTCTTCTTTAATATTTAATTCATCCAATTTATCAATTACCTTTCCAACGTTTTCATCAATATTAGTAATCATTCCATAGATTCTTCTTGCATCATCTTTATCTTTTTCATTCATTTTATTTAGAAATGAATTTTCAGAAAATCCAGATTCTGGGTCTAAATCTTTATACATTTTATAATACTTTTCTGGGACTTGTAGTGGGGTGTGAGGAGCATTGAATGATAAATAACAAAAAAATGGTTTAGATTTGTTTTTTTCAATAAACTTTATAGCATTTTCTGTAAAAATATCTGAGCAGTAACCTTCGTATTCTTTCTGTTTGTTATTGTGCCACAATATTGGGTTAAAATAACTTTTATCACCCTTGAAATAGTTTGTAAAATCTCCTACTTGCCCAATTCCACCTGCTAAATGTATTAGAGATTCATCAAATCCTTGATCCGTAGGTCTAGATGGATAATTATCACCTAAATGCCATTTACCAAATATTCCAGTAGAATAATTTGCGTTTTTAAGCATTTCAGCTATTGTAATTTCGCTATCTGACATTATTGCTCCTCCGTTATAAGTGTCTCGAACGCCTGTCCTTAATGAATACCTTCCTGTCATTAAACTTGATCTAGTAGGTGCACATACAGGCGAGACAAAGAAATTATTAAATTTTATACTTTCTCTGGCAAAATTGTCAATTCTAGGAGTTTTTATATTTGGATTTCCATTAATTCCCAAATCACCATAGCCTTGATCATCTGTCATTATTATAATTACATTTGGTCTTTTGTCTTCAGAAATATTATTACAAGAACATACTATTAAAAGAAAGATTGATAAAAACTTTTTCACAATACTAAATATATAAAATTTAGAAAAACTTATTTACTTAAATCAAAAATACGAGTATACTTAATAGTAAAAGTTTGATTGTTTAAATCATCCAAAAGATCTTCATCTTTTACGATATTAATTACAACAAAAAGACCAGAATTAGCTGTTTCAAGCAATCCAAACCTAGCATTTAAAGAAAACAAATTGGATAAATTGTTATATTGAACTAATCCTTGAATAAACATTTTTGGAGTAAATGAGTAAGAGAAATTAGTTCCAAACAACAAAGCATTAACATTACCATTTAGTAATTTTAATGCTGCATGATTTATAGAAATAGAAGAATTAAATTTATTTCCAATTCTCGCGTTTAATGAAGCATTATTAGAAAATCTTTTCCCACCAAAATAACCCCCTATAACACTTCTAGTTCTAAATGATAATTTTTTGTTTGCATTAGTCATTATTACAAACATAAATTCACTGTGATTGTAATGACCAACAGGAACACTAACTCCAGAAATTTTAAAGTTCTCATTCACCCACTCTTTTGTTAAATTAAGTCCTGTATGAATTTCAAATCCACTTCTCCAAACCCAATGGTTATCTATATGTAAAAATTTTGTTACTAGTTGATCATCAAAATTCCAATAACTTCTATATGAAATGTGGGGTCTTAATTCCAAAAGGTTTCTTTTTTCGTCTAGCCTTATAGCTTTCCAAATTAAAAGCTCAGGTTTTCTAAATGAACTTCGTTCTAAGTAACCTACTTCTGGATTAAAACCTTCTCCTACCTCTGTATATTGAGCTGAAAGTTTCCATCCATTCCAATCATAATTTGCTGCAAGTCTAAAAGCATGATCCTTGTTGTCAATTCCTGGTGTTGAGCTTTTAGAAAGAAAGCCTGTAACTTTTGCTTTTTTTCCAATTCCCCAAACCCCATCTAAAGCAACTACTTTATTGTGATCTTCTTTTTTCTTTCCTAAACCATTTCTTGTAATAATCGCTGCTCCTAATGAAGATCTACTTTTATTAAAATTATGATTTACCCGAGCTACTGTAAAATTGTTTTTTTCAATTTCATACTGTTCTAATTCATCAGTGAACATAGATAAAAAACCAATATTAGTCTGACCTATTTTCCCTGAAATTCTAGATCCTCCGATTATTGGAACCTTTGAGCCATTTTTACCTATTCCAATTCTTCTGCTAAAAAATAAATCGACTTCTCCAGGACTCCCAACTGAAAATTGACCTGCATTTTCAAGAAAAAAGGCTCTTTTTTCTGGAAAAAATAAATTAAAACGATCTAAATTCACTTGTTGCTTATCAACCTCTGCTTGGGCAAAATCTGTATTATAGGTTAAATCAAGTGTCAACCCTGGCGTGATACTATATTTTATATCAGCCCCTAATTCAAGATCTGTTTTATCTAAATCTTTAACACTTTTATCTTCGATAGATTGCATTAAAACATATGGCATGATCTTAAGATTTTTTGGGTTTTTTAAATCTATTCCATCTATTTTACCTGCTAATGAAACTCTTTTTATATCAAAACCTAGTGGTAAAGAAGCCCAATAAGCAATTTCATTTGTTTTACTAATATTTCTTTGAAAGTTAATACCCCATGTTTGATTCTTCCCAATATTGAATCTTAATGATTTTAAAGGAATAGCAAACTCTGCACTCCATCCATAATCCCCTTTTTCACTTTTTACATCCCAAGAAGCATCCCAGTTTAAATTGGTTCCTCCTATAACACCCCCCTGTTGTCTAGATACACTTCTATTTCCATTTCCTTCATTATCAATCTGAGCATCATATTCCATTGCGGATGAATTGGTTCCAAACAAAAATCCATTTTGCTGATCATTATAAGTATCTAATATGAACAAAAAACTATCATCATCACTTAGACTCGCATCTCTTCTAGAATCAGAAATAACTAAATTATCTGGATCAGAATCATAACAAATTGCCGACACATATAAGTTGCTATTAGTAAAAGCAACTCTGATAACCGTTCTTTCAGAAGCTTTAAAACCAAAAGAAGGCTGAGATTGTATCATTTCATCAATGTATGGAATCGATTCCCATACGGGGTCAGACAATACATTACCATCAACTTTAGGTGGATTATCTAAAAAAGTTGCATTAAAAGAATGACGTTTATTTACTTCATTAATTTGTGAAAAACCAACATTAAATAATAGTAAATAAAATATAAAATTAATTTTCATTATTTGGAGTATTTATTTCACTTCCATAAGAACCAATATCAGAAAAACCCATATTATCAACTATTATCATGATGACATTAGGTTTTTGTTCTGATTAAAAGATTGTGCAACCTGAAAAAATTAGAGTTAACAGAAAAGAAAATAATAAACCTTTTTTTAAACATAGTAATTTAAATAGAATTAATTTTCCATCCCGGTTCATATTTACGTGACCATAATTTCATTGCATCTTTGTCGTAAATTAGACCAGATTTTTCGTCAATCTTGAAAGATCGATCACTTCGATATGAAATGTTAGCATAATGAACCAGGCTTTGACTAATTACAGCATCATCTATGGGGGAATTAAGAACAATACCTTTCCTTATTGAGTCTGTAAAATTTTGTAAATGTCTAGTTGTCATATCACCTCCACCGCCTAATTCAACACCTGACTCTTTATCAAAAGATTTTACATTTTCAATAATATCACCTTTTATATCATACAATTTATATTCTCCACGGTTAATAAATACAGACCCTTCCGTTCCATATACAATTGTACCTCGGCCACCATCCCGTTGCTTTCCAAATGCATTTCTACTTCTTCCATTCCAATTAATTGATTTATTTTTTGAAAACTTGAACTTTGCTTCCATGTTATCATACATTGTCCAACCATCATCAATAAAATGATTTTTTTGAGCAAAAACACTTACATCATTTGGATAATCCACTTCCAATGCCCAACGACCAATGTCTAATTCATGTGTTGCATTATTTCCAGCTTCACCAGTTCCATAATCCCATCCGTACCATCTCCAGTTATAATCCCATGTATCATGAGTGTATTTTCTTCTTGGGGCAGGCCCTTGAAATAAATTCCAATCTAATCCCTCAGGGGGATCCGTAACGATTTGATTGGGAACTCTTGGTCTATTATTGTTATAAAATGCAACTGCATTATAAGCTTTTCCAATTATTCCCTCGTGAATTTTTTTTATGATTGATTTTGTGTGCAATGAGGACCTTTGCTGATTACCCATTTGTACTACTTTATTGAAGTATTTTTGATGGTTAACAATAACCTCACTTTCCATCATGTTGTGGCTACATGGTTTTTCTAAATAAACATGCTTATTAGCTTCCATAGCCTTACATGCACCATATGCATGCCAATGGTCTGGTGTTGCCATGATAATTACATCAATATTTTTATCGTCAAAAATGTTGTGAATATCTTTCTCTGATATAGCTGAATATCCGGCTAATTTATTTAACTGTTTATTAGCTTTTGTTATTTGCTTATCCATTACATCACAGAAATATAAAATATCAACATTTTTTAACTTCAAAGTTGATCTTAGCAAACCAGGCAACCTTCTTCCTAATCCTTGAAAAGCAAAATTTAATCTGTCATTTGCGCCAATTATTCTAGAATAACTTTTAGCTGAAAGCTTATTGGGGGATGCATATAAACCTCCAACAGCAGTTATAATACCTGCTGAAGCTAATGTTGTTCCTTTTAAAAATTTTCTTCTATTTAATTTCATGATTTATTTTTTAATTAAAACTCTCTAATTTTAATATTTTTAAAATACACTTCATTTCCGTGATCTTGTAATAAAATATATCCAGATTGTCCCTGACCAAATCCAGACCATTTACGATATTTACTATAATTAACAAGGGATTTGAAAACTTGAGAATGCCTATTAAACTCCAACATTTTAAGGTTGTCTAACCAATGTTCTACGTGACTGCCATTGACAATTATTCGCGCCCGATGCCAAGTGTTAGGTTTAACATCTCTTTTCTTTCTACCAACTTCTTGTAAGTTTTCGGCAGTTATTAAATCATATAAAGATCCAACTGTTCTGTTGCCTAAAACTCCTTTTTTTGCATCAGGATGATTTTTATCATCCAAAATTTGGAATTCCAAACCAATAGAAGAACCCTCTCCTTTATTCAGTTCAGTATCAACAAAATATTTTATCCCACTATTCGCCCCCTTAGTTATTTTAAAGTCAACTTCCAGTTCAAAATTGCTGAATTTTTTTTCGGTTACAATATCCCCTCCACCTTTAGATTCTAATCCACCGCTTGATAGAACTATTAAAGTATTATCCTTAATTATCCATCCCTTAGATGGAAAAGTTTTTGATTTTGCTCCCCTCCAACCATTAGTTGTTTTTCCGTCCCATAAAAACCTCCACCCTTTTGAAATTTGATCATCAGAAAGCATATTGTCAATATTATTAATCTCTGTTGCATAACTTTCAACTGGCCACCTATTATTTTCAAGATCATTTGTAGAAATTTTAATATTTTTCCATTTAACTATTTTCCCTTCCTTATCTTTTTTATTAATTGAATGTATTTGAAGAGCTATAAAACCAATTTTTGATGTATCATCAATTAAATTTGAACATTGAATTCCATTAACCCAGGTTCTTATTACACTTCCTATAGCTTCAATTCTAACTTTATTCCACTCACCATTATTAAATGCATTTTTTCCTTTTTCATTTCTAGTTAGAGGATATAGAAACAAACCTCTTCTAGATTGATCGTATATACCCCCAGTCCAGGACCTAAACCTATCAGTATCTAACTCACACTGATATCCATAAACTTGACCTTTTCTTTCCCCTAATTTATTCTTTTGATACACAGAACTTCTAAATTGTACACCAGAATTCAATCCCGGAGAAACAAACACCTCATATTCAAGTATAAAATCATTATATGTTTTTTTTGTTCCCATGTAAGTACTAGGGGAATTTAAAATTGAAGTGGCTTTAATGACACCATCAATAATTTCAAAGTCTGCAGTTCCTTGCTTTATTTCCCATCCATTAAAGTTTTTACCATTAAAAAGATATTCCCAATTAGACTGAGAAAAACTTAAGGGTGAAAAAGCAAGGAAGATTAAATAGATTATTAATTGTTGTTTAATTGTTGTTTTCATTGAAATTTTCAATTAACTACTTTATATTTTTTATTAGATTTAATGTTTTTGAAACTGCATTTTTTAACTCATTATATTTTTTATTTGCAACTATCTCTTTAGAAATTAGTTTTGAACCCATTCCTACGCATATTACTCCAGCTTCAAACCAGGACTTCAAATTTTCAGGATCGGTTGAAACTCCTCCAGTCGGCATAATTGATGTCCATGGCTGAGGACCTTTAATTGCTTTTACAAATCCAGGACCATAGGTGCTTCCAGGAAACAATTTAACAATTTCACAACCTAATTCCTCTGCTTTGGCAATTTCTGATAATGAACCACAACCTGCTAACCAAAGTACCTTTCTTCTATTGCACAAAGTAGCAATATCCTCTCTTAAAACAGGTGTAACTATAAAATTTGCACCCATTTGCATATATAATGAGGCGGCGGCACCATCTGTGACGGAACCAACCCCTAATATCATGCCTGGAAGTTCTTTCAATGCATATTTAATAAGATCACTAAATATCTCATAAGCAAAATCTCCTCTACTAGTAAATTCTAAAAGACGAGCTCCCCCATCATAACAGGATTTTAAAACATCTTTAGCTACCTTAATATCACTGTTATAAAACAATGGAACTAAGCCAGATTCTTTCATCTGTATTGCAACTTGTAATCTTGAAAATTGTGCCATAACTATATTTTTATCTTGAAACTCTCCCACTTGCATCACCACCCATTAAATTCTCAACTTCAGAAATTAAAACTAAATTAGCATCTCCTTTAATTGTATGTTTTAAACATGATGCTGCAACTGCAAAATCAAGGGCTTTTTGATCATTCTTCTTATATTTTATTAAGCCATAGATAAGCCCACCCATAAAAGAATCACCACCACCAACTCTATCTACTATATCTGTAATTTGATATTCAGAACTCTTATACATTTTCTTTCTATTATACATCACACCTGCCCAAGTATTATGGGAAGCAGAAATGGACCCTCTTAAGGTTGTAATAACTTTTTTAGCATTTGGAAATTTTTTCATCATCTGTTTACATACAGACAAAAAACTTTCTGCCTTAACCTTATGACCTTCTTTTGTTATATCTAAACCCTCTGGTTTTATGCCAAAAAATTTCTCAGCATCTTCTTCATTTCCTAAAATTATATCACAATAAGATGTTAGTTCAGTCATAATTGCTTCACTATCCCCACCATACTTCCAAAGTTTAGCACGATAATTCAAATCAGTAGAAATTGTAATTCCTAATTTGCTTGCAGCTTTAACAGCTTCTAAACAAACATTAGCAGCTCCTTGAGAAATTGCTGGTGTTATTCCAGTCCAATGAAACCAAGTAACCGCCCCATCAAATACTTTATCCCAATTTATCATTCCAGGTTTTATTTGAGCTATTGCTGAATTAGATCTATCATACACAACCTTACTACCACGACTTACTGCACCAGTTTCTAAAAAATAAATTCCTAGTCTATCCCCACCAAATGCAATATTATTCACCCCAACATTTCTCTTTCTCATTTCCATTAACGCACATGACCCAATATCATTATTAGGAATTCTTGTTACAAATTCTACTGGAACTCCATAATTTGCTAAGGAAACTGCTACATTAGATTCACCGCCTCCATAAACAACATCAAATGAAGTCGTTTGAGAAAATCTTAGATGGCCTGGAGGGCTTAATCTTAACATTATTTCTCCAAATGTCACTACTTTACTCATAATAAATTATTATTTAATTCAAATTTATGGGGTTATTCAATTTTAAAGAAAAATTATCTAAATAATTATTCCATGAATCTTCACCATCAAATTGTTTTCTTTTCAACCAAGTAAACCCTGTATAATATTCAACGTAATTATCAATAACTTTTAAATCTAAATATAAATGATTTTTATCAACATCATCCTATAGATCTGTTGTATCCATATCTGAATTCTTGTTTAGAAAAATATTACCTGAAGAAAAAGGCTTTTCCCTAATAAAAATTATCACAAAAAAAAACCTTGAATTCACTAATAAAAACATGAAAGATTATACCAGGTTTTTTATCTAAGTACCAAGTTTAATGTATAAATCAACAAAAAAATGAAATACTTAATTCACTTTTTTATTGTATTCTCAATATTTCTTACTAAAAACTGTATTTAAATCTTAAATATATTCCTTGTAGCAAGTTTTTGAACTCATTTTCTTCATCATTCAATAGAATATCTCTATAAAAAAATTGACTTATTAATTCTAAATCTAAATTTTGATTTAAATCGTATGAAATTGTTGGTGACATATATAAAAAATTAATTCCTTGACCGTATATAAGAGATATAGAAGAATTAATTGCAGGTGTTAATTGCCCGCTAAACTGAGTTAAAAAACTATTTTTAGAAGGCATTAAATTTTTAGGGGATAATCTGCTTTCAGAAATTGAAAATAAATTAAGATTTTTTGAATTTACAAATCCATTGGAATTATATAAATAGGTGAACAATACATAAAGTCCATTAGTAAATGAATAATCAATAGAGGAAGAAAAACTTGTAGAGTTTTTTTTAATTAAACTTTCTTTATTTGGATAAAACAATGAAACCTCTCCTTTAAATCCTGCATTTTTAATATTTCCAGCCCATCCCCCTCCAAAAACTAATTCATCATTATATTTTGCTAAAAGAAATTGAATATCATATCCTAACTTGTTAATCTTATACAATCCAGCTAATATAGATTCATTAAAGGATTTTGGTTTATAAACTATATCTAAAGTTGATAAATTATCTCCAAAATATTGAAATCTAAAAACGTCTGATCCAGGTCTTTCTATGTAATCAAAATCCATAAAATTATATGCATTAAATAAATCATTGGAATTCCATATTTGATTAATTCCCCAATTTACTCTTTGTCGACCTATACTTAACTCAATATTTTCTAAAGAATATTTAAACCATAACCTATCTATAATTGAATGTATCTTGAAATCATTATTGTTTATTAGAAAAAATGATAAATCAGTTACTCCTAAATCAGGATTAATATTTGAGTTTTTACCAGAAAAAATTCTATTTCTAATTCCTAATCCAAAAGAAAATTTTTCATTATAATATCCTTTTAGGTTTATCCTATTGTGAAAAAGATGAGATAAATCTGTACTCTCTTCAGTATTAATTAAAGACGGTAAATATGAAACATAACCATTAATAGATGTGGAAATCTTATTTTTATTCTCTTGTGCACTTACTAAAGAAAAAAAGAAAAAGATTAAAACAAAATTATATCTTTTGATCATTAAAAATTTTACCATCCTCTAGACTTATTACTCTTTTTGCTCTATCAATAACCCTTTGATCATGAGTTGAAAATATAAATGTTATTTTTTCTTCTTGATTTAATTTATACATAATATCAAGCAATTTATTAGTAGAAATAGAATCTAAATTTGCTGTTGGTTCATCTGCTAGTATAAATTTAGGTTTAGAAGCTAATGCTCTCGCTACTGCTACTCTTTGTTGTTGCCCACTTGACAACTGAGAGGGGCGTCTATTTTTCATTTCATACAAACCCACTTGACTTAATAAATCTTCTGATCTTTCAGATCTAAATTTCTTATTATATCCTTGTAAAAGCATTATCATTTCAACATTTTCTTTTGCTGAAAGCACAGGAATCAAGTTGTATGATTGAAAGACAAAGCCAATATTGTTTAGTCTATACTTAATTATTTGATCTCTTTTAAAATTAGAGATATTTTCATCATCAATAATCACTTTTCCTAAGCTTGGTGTATCTAAACCTCCTATGCAATTTAAAAGTGTTGTTTTACCTGAACCTGATGGTCCAACAACTGCTGTAAACTCCGCTTTTTGTATTTTTAAAGAGATGTTATCTACGGCTTTTATTATAAAGTCTCCTTGTTTATAAATTCTAGATAATTTTTCAGTAACAATCATTTTTATAATTTATATATTTTTACTTGCCTCAACGGGATTTATTTTAAGAGCTCTAATTGAAGGGAAAACTGATGAAATTATTGTAATTACAATAATCATTAATCCAATTTCATAATAATAATTTAAAGGAAGTTTTAAGTGTAACATCGTGCCAATTCCAAAATTTTCCAGTCCAGCAGCAACAATACTTAAATCTATACCGTTAACTGAATAATAATTAATCATAAAGTACGAAAAAATTAATCCAAACGGTAATGCTATTAATGCCAGAAATAGTGTTTCAATACTAATCATTAAAAAAATTTTTAATCTGGTCATTCCTATGCACATCAACATTCCTAATTCTCTTTTTCTTTCTAAAACAGCCATAAGCATAGTATTAATGATTCCAAATGATAACCCTGAAATAACAATTAACATAAAAAAATATAAAACAGCACTTAACATTTTATTAGCATAAGCAAGTTCAACAGCAATGTCATCCCAACTTTGAATTATATTTGTATTATCTATTTTTTTTAAGTCTTGTTTTAATGCATCTGTTAAGTCTAATGAGATGTCCTTAATATTTTCATAGATTACAATTGGCATTTCATGGAAGCCTATAAAATTAACTAAATTATCTCTGATGGACTGATTTTTAACATAAACATTAGATTCGTCAAACATTGAATTTCCTGACCTAAAAATACCTTCTACTCTAAAGAGTAAGGATACCAAATTATTTTTTTCATCTTGAAAAGTTACAACTACTTTAGACTTTAATTTAAGATTTAGCTTATCCGCTATTTTTTTTCCAACTAAAATGGTATTATTTTTTTTCGATTTGAAATATTCTCCTTCAATTAATTTAGAGTAAATCTTTGTTACATTCTTTTCGCTTGATGGGTTAACACCTAAAACTTGAATTCCTGATGATCCATTAGAATTAGACAACATTCCACTTAAAACGATCCTTTTTGAATAGGCTTTAACTCTAGAATCTTTAGATAAAAAATTTTCATATTTATCGATATTATTGATTACATGTTTAATCGCATAATCATCTAAAAAATTTTCATTATGAATTTGAACATTTCCAATGTATCCATTAATGGCATTGTCCATTCTTTGGTTATTTAAACCATACATTATTCCTAAAATCAATAATCCTCCCCAAACGCCGATAATTATTGAAAAAATCACTACCAAACTACGAAGTTTAGATCTCCAAATATTTCTCCAACCTAATTTTAATAATGTTAAGAAATTCATAGTTTCATAGATTTAACTGAATTAAGTTTATAAATTTTAATTATAGGATATAAACTCATCAATATTGAAACAATAAAAATAAACAACCCATGAGTTAATGGAATATCCCAAGAAATAGAAAATGGGAAAATAGGGTCAAAACCAAATTTAGCTAAAGCGTCTGACATTCCATCAGCAAGCTTTGACATATCTATTGGATTATTATTAAAATACATAAGAATAGGTCTAGTGAATATAATTGCCAACAAAACTCCTAATAATGAAAGAATAAGTATTTCAAATAAAACTACTGAAGATAATTTTAATCTACTCATTCCTAATGAAATTAATACTCCAAACTCATATCTCCTTTCTTCAGTCATCATTATTACAGTCCCAAACATACCAAAACATACAACTATATATAAAACATAAACCATTATGAGGCCACCAGCGCTATCGGCAGTTATAGTCTGATCTAAATCTGGAAGAGTTTTTTTCCAAGATAATACCTCAAAATCGTTTGATAGATTTTTTCTAATTTTTGACGCCAATTTTTCAGCATCATAATTTTCTTCTTTATCAATAACTAAATGTGTAACAATTCTATCAGATGAGATATAACGTCTAGTGACATCTATATCCATAAAAACTCCCAAATCATTTAATTTAGGATTCTTTAAATCAACAATACCTATTATTTCATATTTACCAGCAGCCATCATTCCTTGGTATCCTTGGCCAAAAAGAACTAAAGTGTCTTTTAAATTAAGATTAAAATACTTTGAGATACCTTTCCCAATGACAACTTGATTTGACCCGTTGAAATTTAAGGAACCTGAAACCATTCTTTTGTTCCAGTCTACAATTAATTTTTCATCTTGTATATTAACTCCATTAATTAAAATTCCTTTGATTTTATCATTACTTGATGCTAATGAGAATGCTTTAATTCTTTCAAGGACATTTTCAACTCCTTTAATTTCATTGATTTCATTCAATAATTGCTTATCTACAATCATAGAATTATTCAAACTTTGATTTTCCCAATAATCTTTGTCATGAATTTCTATATATCCACTATAAGATTCTACAACAGTTTTTATTAAGTTTTCATAAAACCCAAACTGCATTCCCCTCATTAAAATTATCAAAAAAAGAGCTATAAAAATTGAACCTATTGTTATTAATGTTCTTTTTTTATTTCTGAAAATATTTCTCCAAGCAATTTTAATTATCATCTTAGATTTTTCATGTTAGAAGGCATAAAAAGTTTTTGATTTAAATTCAAATCAAATTCCCAAATAACTCTTTCTATAATTGTTTTATTACCAGGTTTATCCAAAGGGATAAACTCAATAACTGAGGGAAGTTTCTTGTTTTGGAAGATTTTATATAACAATGCATTCATGACACTATTTAAATCCCCATATTCATCATAAAATTCAGTTTTTATTTGCATAAAATCATTTTTATCAATCCACATTTTAAGACCTCCCCATACAACAGCTGCATCTTCTTTCGGGGTCAATTCTATAACCCAACAACTTAGATTATTTAAAACTTCTTCATTAATTATTTTATGTGAATAATCTTCGACTATTGAAGATCTTTGTACAACATCATCATTTGTAAAATCTGTGCCCATCCAATTTTGCATCATCATTGAAGGAGGTAATTTAATTGTTCTTTCAATTGATGGAATATAATTCCAAACTTCATTTTTTCTTTTTAAAAAAACTGTTCCTTTTTCTTTAGGGGGATAAGTAACGACTGAACTAAAAAAATCTGAGCCAATAGACCAACCTTTCATTTTCATTTCCTTTTCCCACTTTGGTCTTTGAATTCTTAAGACTAATTCTGAATAAGATGATTTTATTCCTCTAATCTTTTCTTCTGATTTTTTAATTATTTCAAATGAAGTTTGAGAGAAAGAAAAAATAGATATAAAAAATAATCCAAAAACAAATTTTATTTTCATTTAATATTAAAATTCTTTTAAATACATAATAAATTTAAATAAAAAAAGCCGCTAAATAAGCGACTTTTTAAAAAATAGATTAATTCTATTATTTTTTAACTTTTCTATTAGCAATAAAACTTTTAATAAAATATAGCATAGATAAAGCAGAAGTTCCAATCATTAACATTACTCTAACAAGTCCCAAACCCCCTTGTTCAATTGATTTTGGAAGTCTCATTCCAACTAAAGCAATTAGTATAATAAAAGTTAAAAGAACAGCAATGTGTGCAATCACTTTGTTTTCTTTTTTTAATCCAAATGAACAAAAAAATAATACAAATCCAAAATAAACTGGAATTAATGCGGTTGGTGAAATTACCTCTGAATAGCCCCATAAGCCTATGACCATTAAACAAATAGAATTTAAAATATTAGCTTTTGAAGAATTCATTATTTATAATTTTTAATTAAACAAGGTTAAGAAAAATTTACCAACTATAAAAATAGCTTAAAAAGAATTCGTAAATTAAAAATAATTTATATTATTTAACAGCAGATGTATGGTCGCTAATAATAAGCCATTTATTATTTATTTTTTTCCAAAATAAAGTAAAATGTCCAT
>LWDU01035543.1_pt1 | contig 17071 bp, 16 predicted proteins | sample 727161 | NCBI WGS metagenome assembly LWDU01 (sample SAMN04566230, study PRJNA314399) | hydrothermal vent metagenome | isolation source: deep sea hydrothermal plume seawater | place: Mexico: Gulf of California, Guaymas Basin | collected 2004-07-11
TCGGGATGTTTCTTTTTAACTTGTTCGAATAATTCAGTGCCACTGAGAATCGGCATGTTGATGTCCGAAATGACAACATCGATGGTTATTTGTTGCAGGATATCAAGTGCCTTGAATGCGGATTCAGCAAAGTGGCAAACATAGTTGGCTTTTTCAAACTCCCGTTTCATCAGGCTAATAGCTCGATCATCATCATCAACAAACAATAAGACTGGTTTTACGTCTGGACACTCGTTTGTCTGATTAACTTCTTCTTGTACGTTCATTGCCTGGTTCAACGTCTGGTACCTACTTTGATTTATAGGTCGCCAATTTATAGTCGATAGGTAATCAGGGCTTGATGGAATTGTGGACTTTTGTAACGGAATGTAACCAGAGTCATCGCCACGATTTTTCAGGTCCTGGATTAAGCTCCGTATTGAGCATCGGCCATGTGAATTCAGGGTATTGCACGATTAAAACTATAGTCGGTGTCGGCACTCTCCTAAGCATGAATTTACCGCTGGATACTAAATCAATTTTATTGAACGAGCCTGCGTTCCTTGTGATTGTAATTTATATTACATTGGAATTGGGGAGGTGAGTCCAGAGGAGGTGAGGGGAGTGGTTAAGGGTCACGGTGTTCCAGTTCGGCTGGAGTATTAAAATTAGATGCCAGGCGTCGCTCCAAATTGTGTTTAGATTGGCGCAAACGATATTAACAATGGGTAGAAAAACGCAATGACGGAAATGAAAAACTTTAATGAAAAAATTATCGAAGAATTTCGAGCTAACAACGGTCGGGTAGCGATGTTCGCGGACTACCCAATGATCATTCTGCATACCGTCGGTAGTAAATCAGGCAAGACGTTCCTGGTACCTCTGGTGCTGACCATCAAAGATGGTGAGATGTTGTTGTTTGCGTCATTTGCAGGCGCGAAGAAACATCCAGTCTGGGTGTTTAATCTAAGAGCGAACCCAGAGATTACTGTTGAAGTAGGCGATGAATCGTTCGCCGTCCGGGTAGTTGAGTTGGCGGAGGCAGAGGCGAAAGGTACAGTCCAGAGACAGGCCGATGTTTCAGAACAGTTTGCAAAGTATGTCGAATCAGCTGCGCCGCGCGATATTCCCGTGTTCCGTATCGAGAGGATTTAGTTCTCAGCCAGTTGACAGCTGGTCAGCACCCGTTTGCATATGACTGAGCAAGCCCCCTTTCACAACATCATAGACATTTGTCATAGGGCAAGAACCCATTGATTTTGTTTATACTCTTCCGCCTCTGGAGGTGGGGTCAAATAATGGATCATGTAAGGCTTGGGCGAACAAACCTGATGGTAAGTCCTGTGGGTCTCGGTTGTGGTGGATACAGCCGGCTGGGTATGCGTGAAAGCAAGGATTCTTCCACTGCAGAAGGAGTGGTTAAGCACGCTCTTGATCTGGGGATCAACTACTTTGACACTGCACGCGCCTACGGTACTGAAGAAGTGGTCGGTAAAATTGTTCACTGCCAGCGGTCTGAGGTCGTGATCAGTACAAAGACATTGTTCCGTGACAAGGGTGGCGACTACATGCCCGCTGAAAAGCTGGTTGAGTCATTAGAGAAGAGCCTTACTCGAATGAATACGGACTACGTTGATGTATTCAGTTTTCATGGGGTGATGCCGCAGGACCTTGACTATTGCGTAGAGGAATACGTACCGGTACTGCAGCAACAGATTCAGCTCGGAAAAACTCGGTACCTGGGTATTACTGAAAATTTCAGGCAGGATCCAACCCATGAAATGTTGCAAGGAGCAGTTCCGGTCGGCTGCTTTGACGTCGCGATGGTAGGGTTCAACTTTCTTAATTCGGGAGCACGTGACCAGGTTTTTCCGGATTGCCTTCGGCACGATGTCGGCACACAGGTTATGCACGCTGTACGCAGAGCGCTCAGTAATCCGGCGGTGCTGATGCAAAATATTGAACAACTGATTTCCACGGGCGAAATCGAAAAGGGTGTTGTTGATAATGACGATCCGCTGAAATTTTTAACCGGGCACCCTGGGGTCAAGTCTGTGATCGAGGCTGCTTATCGATACTGCCGATATGAGCCGGGTGTCTCTTTGGTGTTGACCGGAACCGGCAGCGTGGATCATTTAACCAGTAATGTTGCGGCACTGACAGCGCCGCCATTGCCTGACGAGTTGATGGCGGAACTGGACAGGGTTTTTGGGAAAGTCACGTCTGTCTCCGGCGACTAAATGTCACTCTTCGGTTTTTCCTCGAAGAGCAAACTTTTCAAGCCGACATCAAGCGCTACTGGTTCAATGCTCAGGTTATCCAGGCCTTCAGTACTGAAATCTTTGTTTTCGAGTAACCGACGAACTTCATCTTGTGTAATAACGGGTACCCCGGGTAACAAGTGCGTTAGTGGCGCAAGCAGGCTTAACAGGGTGATTGGTATTGAGACGACCCGGCACTTTTCTCCTGATAACTCAATGCAAAGTTCGACGAAACGGCGGTAAGTGGTAGGGCTTTTACCGGGCACCGTCATGGTCTTTCCGATGCTCGAATGGTTGTCTATGCAAGCCCGTATTGCCTTGACGACATCACTGGCAAGGACGGGCTGGATCAGCGATTCCCCATTGTCGGGTAGTGGAATGATCGGGGACACTCGTGCCATTTGGACGACGCGCTCAATATTGTTTAGTCCCGGTGCGCCATAAATCATTGTCGGGTGAAGCAGGGTGGCCGGGATTTCACTCATCCACATTTGTCATCTGGAAATCGCGTATAGATGCGAGTTGAGCCCAGGGCTATCAGTCGACTCATGTCGGGCTTACGTGCAATAAGGGTTGTCAGTATCTCTGGGCGGGAACAATGTACAAGCAGCGTATTTTTGTTCACCAGTCTGGCTAGAGCTGCAGTGTCATTAGCGTCAAGCTGTACAAATTGCGCTGTGCTGTTCGTGGGAATACCCCGGGGATTTCTCGCGATGCCCGTCACGGGGATGCCATCGCCCAGCAGCGCTTCATACAACATCCGGCCAGGCCCGCTACTCGCGCCTATGATAGTGATCGACATCGTCATGGCTAACCGGTGTTTCTCATGCTTGCAGCAATACCGGCAATCGTTACAAGCAGTGCTTTGTGTGCCTGCGCCATATCACCTGATTCTTCACGGCAACGCTTTATCAGTTCAATTTGAAGCAGGTGAAGCGGATCTGTGTAGGGGTGTCTAAGGTCAAGTGTCTGCCTGATTTCGGGGTTTCCCTCGAGGAGTATGTCCTGGTTTTTTATTCTGTTAATGCTGTCGATGAGTTTAGCCAGTCGTGATCGGAAGGAATCCCCCATCAGTTTTAATTTCGGGGACACCAGGGTTTCGTCATAGCGTTCGGAGATTTCTGCATCAGCTTTACATAACACCATCTCGAGCATGTTGATCTGGGTTTGGAAGAACGGCCATTCTTCAACCATCTCCTTTAGAACGTTGAGTTCCTTGCTGGTGAGTTCCTGTTCGAAGGCTGTATCTGTACCCAGCCATGCCGGTAGCATCAAACGTTTCTGGGTCCAGGCAAACACCCAGGGAATGGCTCTCAGTTCACTAATTGATCTGTCCGTGTCACTGCCGCTTCTGCGCGCCGGTCTTGAGCCCAGTGCAAGAAGCGCGAGCTCTCGTTCCGGAGTACCGTCTGCAAAATAGTCGATAAAGTCTTTGTTGGATTGGACAGTCGAGCGATAACTTTCGCAGGCAACCTCCGAGAGCCTCTGCATCAGGAGTCGCCAGTTTTCTCTTGGCTGTGGAGGAGGCAGCAGGCTTGCCTCTATGGCAGCGCTTAACACCAGGTCCAGGTTGATCAGCGCGAGTGGTGGTGATCCGTACTTGAACCGGATCATTTCACCTTGTTCGGTGACTCGCATACTGTTTTTTACCGAACCAGGTGGCTGTGACAGTATAGCTTGTCTTGCCGGGGCTCCGCCGCGTCCGGGCGCGCCCCCTCGGCCGTGGAACAAGGTAAGGTCAATATTGTATTTGTCAGAGACGACGACCAGTTCTTCCTGGGCACGATACTGGGCCCAGGAAGCGGCCATCTGTCCGGCATCCTTAGCGCTATCAGAGTAGCCAATCATGATTTGCTGCGAACCATCAATGTACTCCGTGTACCAGTTGGTTCGAAGCAGGCACTCCAGTGTCCAGGCGGCATTCTCAAGGTCGTCCAGTGTTTCAAAAAGGGGCACGACCGGTAACACTCGAGTGACTCCGGATTTACGTAAAAGTAATACAACCCCCAAGACATCGGAAGGGCGCCTGGCCATCGAAATGATGTAGCTGGCGATACCCTGCCCATTGTCTTCTGCGATAAGTCTGAAGGTTTTGAGTATTTCACCGGCATCACCTTCTGGCTGCCAGCTGTCTGGTACCAAAGGCCTGCGGGTCTTGAGTTCCTGCAATAGGAAATCTGTTCGGGCTTTCTCTGACCAGTGCTTATAGCTGCCCAGTTCCAGGTATTCGGTGATCGCGTCCAGAAGTTCGATATGTTTGTCAGAGCTCTGGCGAATATCCAGTTCTACCAGCGTCACTCCAAATGTATTGGCGCGAATCAGGGTTTCCTTTAAAAGACCGTCGGCAATGATATTCATGCCACACGAAAGGAGAGAGTCGTAGCATAGTTGCAGCGGCGCGATCAGGTCAGCGTCACTGTGAATCAATCCGGGCTCCGGTGGCTCGGATGTTTCTGCCCAGGTTCGAGTCGCCGCTAGTCTTTCACGCAATGACCTGAGAATATGGCGGTAAGGTTCGTCGACGCCTTCGGGGCACAGTGCAGCAAGCTCGCTGGAGCAGTTAGACATTGAGAGCTGTGACAAAAGTTCTTCAACGTCTCTTAAATACAAATCTGCCGCCATCCACCTGGCCAGCCTTAAGATTTCTTTAGTCACATCAGCGGTGACGTTTGGATTACCATCTCTGTCACCACCCATCCAGGACGAAATCTTGACCGGAGATACACTTAAAGGCAGTGTCTCGCCTGTTACTTTGAATGTCAGTTCACTTAGTCGATTCCAGAGCTGTGGAATAGCAGTCCACAGTGAGTGTTCAATAACCGCGTAACCCCACTTGGCCTCATCCTGTGGTGTGGGTCTTTCTGTCCTGATTTCATCCGTGAACCAGACTTCAGCGATCAGTCGCTCCAGATCCAGTCGTTCCTGTGTATCGAGTTCCCGGTCTTCGTTGACGTCATTGAGTGCGGAGGCTATTCGGTTGTATTTTTGAATCAGGGTACGTCGGGTAATTTCGGTCGGGTGTGCAGTAAGAACAAGATCGCATCGCATACTGGTAATAGTTTCAAGGACACGCTGCTGATTGATCCCTTTATTGATCAGGCGAGTGAACAGTTCTTCCAACTGTGAACCATTGGCAGTTTCAGTCGACTCCGCCTGTTCGGCAATATTGGTGAGATTAAGAAACTGGTTGAACGCTCGTGCGACGGATATTAGCGATTCACCGTCAAGCTTCGTAAGCACCTGGCGCAACTGTTCATGGTCACCCTGTTCGCTATTTTCAGGATCAGCCACAGATTGTCGGTTCGCCTTCGCGAGTAGTCGAATCTCTTCAACCTTGGACAGGAATTCCTGCCCGTGTTGGCGCGTCATTGTCTCTCCCAGAATAGTACTTAAGATTCGAACGCGATGGCGCAGGCGTGGGGAGATCAGATCATTCATAGGCATGTCGGCTAATGGTTTGCTGATTCTACACGGCTCTGGATGCGAAGTGCAGACTGGGCGGCTGCCTGTGGGTACAATAGTTTCTTTTTGATTAGCAGGAGAGACAGGTGGACGAACTGGATATGACGGGAAAGGTTGTGTTGATTACGGGTGGCAGCAGGGGGCTCGGCAAAGCCATGGCACTTGGTTTCGCACGCCACGGGGCAAACGTTGCTATCGTCAGTCGAAAAATTGAATCCTGTATCGAAACGGCCAAAGAGATTGAAGCCCTGGGTGTTAAGGCGTTTCCGTATGCTGCTCATGTCGGGGACTGGGATTCCCTGGATGCGATGGTAGAGGCAGTCTACGCAGAGTTCGGCAAAGTTGATGTGCTGATTAACAACGCTGGCATGTCGCCACTTTACCCCTCGCTTGACCAGGTTTCCGAGAAGTTGTTCGATAAAGTCATTGGTGTCAATCTCAAGGGGCCGTTTCGACTCAGTGCCAATATTGGAAGCAGGATGGCTGAGGGGCAGGGAGGTTGTATTATCAATGTTTCTAGTGAGAACCTTATGGCGCTGCGAAGGCGGGCCTGAATGCGATTACTCGTTCATTTGCGGCGGCTTATGGACCAAAAGTGAGGGTCAACTGTATTATGGCCGGGCCTTTTCTCACGGATATCAGCAAGGCCTGGGATATGGAGGCGTTTGAGGAACGTGCCAACACGACAATTCCTCTACAGCGTGGTGGCCAGCCCGAAGAGGTCGTAGGGGCAGCGCTTTACCTGGCGAGTACAGGAGCAGGATTCACGACGGGTGCAATTCTTGCCATCGATGGTGGCTCACACCTGCTTTAAACTGAGCTTAAGCTGGTTTTCTGAGTGCAAATACGAAATCTCTAAAAATATCCATCAGGGTTTCGTATTTAAAGTCAGTGAATTCACCCGCGTCAAAATACATGCCGTGCTCGGCGCAGGCTTCATACTGAATATGTTTTTGAATGGGGTCCGATAGTAGCTCCATGGGTTTGTCGCAACGAGGACAGTTGATGTTTCGAATTTTGTTATGTTTCTTTCCGAGTAAGGGGTCTCCATCATCAATGTGGTCGGACATCCATTTTTCTTTCAGTAACTCCGCCTCGCCGAGATCAAACCAGATACCTCGACAGGCAGAGCATTTATCTACGGTTACACCACCACTGAGTGTGCTGAGAGTGTGCTCGGTCATCCCAGCGTGGCATTTAGGACATTCCATCGAATCCATTGAATTTTTCCTAAACGTTTAATTCCAATTCGATATTATGCACATTTCAGCTGATTTCGCTAAGCGGCTTGATTGAATTATGGCGTTCGGTTGAAATCGGCATAGAGGGACCATCATGAATATAGTTGATCCAGCGGTAATCCAGTTTGCGAATGACAATTTTTACCTGGCGTTCAATAGCCGGGATGCGGTCCAGATGTCAGGTTTGTGGACGGAGGACTACCCCTGCGTTTGCATCCATCCGGGTTGGCCGCCGCTTTTAGGCAGGGACGAAATTCTGGAGAGTTGGGACAATATATTCAGCGGTCAGGAACCAGGCATTCGAATTGTTTGCCATAGTCCAAGAGTACTCGTGCAAGGAGATCTCTTCTCCGTTATTTGCTACGAACAACTACCAGCGGGTTGGCTGGTTGCGACAAATAATTTCGTGATTGAGGCGGGCAGTGTTCGCATGGTTCATCATCAGGCCAGTCAGTGTATGGTGCCGCCTGAACTGGATGAACCCCCGATGGTTCTTCAGTAATTACTGATCTTCTTCTCTTAATCTGATTCGGCTCTTGTTCTCGGGGTACTTGCCGACAATCGGTTCGTAGAATTCTCGAATTCTATTCATATCCCGGGAGAGGTCAGAGGGCAGGAAGGCAAGGCCAAGACCTGCTTCTTTTTTCTGGTAGTCCAGATACCCGCAAACCAGTGGAATCTGTGCGGCTTCTGCTATCCGGTAGAAGCCGGATTTCCAATGTTCGGTTTTTCGACGAGTTCCCGATGGCGGAATGACCAGAGCAATGCCGGAACCGTGTTCAATTTGTGCGCTAAGTGATTGGACAAGGTTGTTGCGTTTTGACCGATCCACGGGAACGCCGCCAAGGAATCGAAGTATTGGCCCTAAAGGTGATCGAAACAGACTGTCCTTACCTAGCCAATTGACGCTAATGCCGAATGAATAGGCTGCTGCCAGCAGGAAGATGAAATCCCAGTTGGTGGTGTGTGGTGCAGCAATGATCACCATGTTTCTGGCGCTGGGAACCTGACCAGCCTTTTGCCAACCGAAAACTGACAGCACTAGTCCACCCAATAGCTGTGCTAGCGGGTTACACCGCCGGGGTTCGGTGAGGTTCATTACCTGGGAAGGTTCCTAATGTATCAATATTGCACCGGGTTTATCCCGAGGCACATAACATTAATGTAGCACCGCATTAACATTTAGGCTACTGCCCGCCCGCTAATTAACTTACAATTTCCTTACATTTCGAGTCTCACCGGTCAGGTTGGCTTTGGTTAATTTGTAACTACCCGATGAACTGTAGGTTTTTGGTCATACGGGACCATAAAGTAGTGATACAGTGACCATTCGCTATCCGAAAACCTACAAGGACCATTTGTCATGTTCAGGAAAATAGCAGCCATATTGTTGATGTGTGTCATCACCAACGCTTACGGGTCAGATCTGAGGGCAGCCGCGGAAGAGGCGTTAATGACGGGTGATATCGAACTTGCGCTCCAGTCCTACGTGGAACTCCTTGCCAAATTCCCGGATGACCAGGAATCACTGGAAATTGCGGTCATGCTGGCTGAGGAGTTAGGAGCCGCGGAGCTGGCACTTCAGTTACTGATTGTCGATGTAGAGCGATCGGTTGAACTGAAAGAAATAGACAGAACTCAGTCTAGCTTACGGCTCATTACGGAGATCAATAACCAGCTACCCGCATGGGTCGATGAGACGCTCGCAGTTGCATCTGCTGTCACCGAAGATCAGCTCGCAGATTTCGAGGTCTGGCAGGAATTGACAGCAGAAGGTCAAGCGTTGCTGGAGTCAGGAGATTTTGAAAATGCCATGATGCTGTTCGAGGAAGCGCTTATGCTTGCTGTGGGAGTCTTTGGCCCTGACCACTGGCTGGCGGTTGCGTCAACCAGGGAGGGCGGGCTTGCCGCAAGGCAGCTCGGAGATGCAGCGACTGCCGATGCATTCTATAGCGACGCCTATGCCACCAGCAGTGAACTGCTCGGCGAGGCACATCCCCAGACACAATATATTGCCGGCCTTATGGCAGAGCTTTTTAACGCTTCCCAGGCGTTCGAAGAAGCCGAAGCAATGAAGCAGTTCATCACAGCGAATTACGAATCAGAAATCGGTGTCGCACACAGTCTGACGATGGCATCGAGGTTAAGTGAAGTCGATACCCTGACCGATGCCGCAGATAACAGTAGAGCGGAAGAACTCCTGTCTGTGGTGTGCGGTGTCTATACCCAGTACTACAGTGCGTACCACGCTGAAACGCTGGAGTGTCAGTCTCGGCTTGCGAGACTGAACCGGAATACAGGGAGTCTGGATGAAGCCGAGAAATTACTAATAGCCACTGCCCGGAATTTGGCGGATTCCACAAACGGCATTTCAGAGTTTGCGATTCGGATTCAGGTCGATCTTGCTGATATTTATTGGGAAAGGGGTGAATACCAGGCCTCAAAAGATAAGTTATCTGGATTGATCCTGACAGCACGCCAGATTGGCGCAACTGATCTTAGTTTTGTCGGTAAGAATTATTTGGCCCGGGTCCTGGCCAGTGAAGGTGAACTGGATAGCGCGCAGTTAGTCTCAGAGGATGTTGTAGGGTACGGCGAATTGGCCTGGCGGGAGAATCCCGTACAATATTACAACGCGTTACTTGAGTTGGGTGCCGTCTATCAGCGTAAAAGCAGGTTTGAAGACGCAGAAAGGATTTTTGAAGAAACCATGCTCGCCATGTTTGAAATAGGGGGTGAATATCATCCCACTACGCTTGTTGCGATGAATAACCTGGGTAATATTTATGAGCAGTTAGGTTTTTACGATGACGCGGAACCTGTGCTCGAACAAGCCCTGGGTGGTATGGAGGTCGCCATGGGGATGTCACACCCGCAGACGGCGCGGACCCGTAACAATCTGGCGTTACTGCATGAGAGCCAGGGAAACTTCAGGGAAGCAGAACCCCTATACGACACCAGTTATGAACATATCTCCGAATCGCTGGGTGAAAATCATCCGGATGCTATGGGTATGCAGAATAACCTGGCTTACCTTTACATGATGATGGAAGAGTATGAAGCCGCTGCGGTGATGTTCGAAGATCTGGTAGAGCGTTGGAGTATTGTCCTTGGCGCAGATCATCAGGATGCATTAAAAAGCCGCAACAACCTGGGGCGGGTTTACCAGAAGCTAGGGCGGCTGGATGAGGCGCAGCAGCAGGTTACGGCTGCACTGGCTACCCGAAGGATATCGTTAGGGGGACGACATATTGATACTATTCGCTCCATGATCGATCTGGGATCAATATACCTTGATCAGGGAAGGCTTAATGACGCCCGCAAAGAACTCACCGAAGCCCTGGAAATTGCAGAACAGGAAATTGGCGAACAGCATCCTTATACGTTTGAAGCGCTGAACAACCTGGCCAGGGTTGAAGAGGCTGCAGGTAAATTTTCCGTGGCGCTTGAGCTCAGGGAAGAGGGGCTTGCCAGGCGCAGTGTGTTCCTGGACCGCATGTTGTGGGTGACAGGAGAAAACGCACGTGAAGGCTATATCCGGCTTCATAGACCTGAACTTGATGATTACCTGAGATTGTTGGCTTCAATTACAGATCCAATTCGCGGCAAAAAGGCGATCGAGGCAAGTCTCCAAAGAAAGGGGCTATTGCTGAAGATTACCTCGGAGATCGAGCAGGTAGCACAGCTGTCAACTGACCCAGGGCTAGCCTCTATTTCAGCTAAACTTGAACTCGCCCGAAGGACACTCGCGTCGTTAACGCTTTCCGGGCCCACAGTGGATACCCAGGGACGCCATGCAGCAGCTCTCTATGATTTGGAACTTAGGGTTAACGACCTGCAGGCTGAGCTAGGTCGCGCCAGCGTGCGTTATCGCTCATCTATTGCCGGTACTAACGCAGACGCGCTTGCGGATTCTCTCGCAGAGGATACCGCCTTGGTTGATATTATGATGTATAGCGAAGGCGATGAACCCCGTGTGCTTGCCGGGGTGATTGTCAATCAGGGTGGAGAGATCAGCTACGACCTTATTGAGTTCTCAGACCGGGGTGCAATGGAGGAATCGGTGATCGAATATCGCTCGATAATCCAGGATGACCTGGCCGATGACGATGAGATCATTGAAGCGGGACAACTTGCATACGAGCTGGTGTGGGCGCCGATTCGGGAAAGCATTGGCGAGCTTGAATATGTCTACCTGATACCTGACGGGGTGTTGAATATCCTGCCTTTCAACGCACTCATGAATGACGATGAGGAATACCTCATCCAGACAACCGACGTTCATATTCTAACTTCTGGCAGAGACCTCTTACCGAATGACGATCAGTTGTCGTTGGGGGCGTATGTGATTCTGGCAGGACCCGACTACAACTCGGACCAGGTGGTGGGTGCAGAAGAACTGCAAGTTGCAGCTGGTCGCCGTTCTGCAGCAATGAAGCTTGGTATCCGGGGTGCTGGTGGCGGGTTGCGTGGCCTGAACTTCGCGCCACTACCTGGCGCAGAAGAAGAAGGAAGAAAGATTACGGACCAGCTTGTAGCCAACGAACATGTAAATGACGTTTTCTTTGGTGAACAGGCTCAGGAGCGGGTGTTGGCAGAGATAACTGAGTCTCCGGAAATATTACACCTTGCTACTCACGGTTTTTTCCTCGAGGCGGATGACACACTTCGGAAAAGGCTTCTAAAGATGCAGCGGTCTTCAGAAATCCAGGTTCCGCCCCCGGGTGACAATCCTCTTTTACGAGCCGGGCTGGCTTTTGCAGGTATCAATACGAACGCGCAGTTCCTCGGTGATATCGATACCGTTAATGACGGCGTGCTAACGGCACTCGAAGTGTTGGGGCTTAACCTTTCGGGTACAAAGCTGGTCGTGCTTTCTGCTTGTGAAACCGGCCTTGGTGAAATTCATGAAGGCGAAGGTGTCTATGGCCTGCGTAGATCGTTCCAGGAAGCCGGTGTCGCTGAGGTCATCAGTTCCTTGTGGGAAGTCAGTGACGGGGGAACCCAGGCTTTGATGACAGACTTTTATGACAGGCTCCTTGATGGCAATCCAGCCCGTGAAGCCTTGCGTGACACGCAGATAGCGATGATTGACTCCCCTGAATGGGGATATCCATACATTTGGTCGGCATTTATGATCGTTGGTAGCTATGAGTCTGCAGGAATTACTATTCAATAGTTCGACTTTTGGCACCCTATGCTTTAGTATTTTTTCCGATAAACAGGTGAATCTATGAAGGTTTCGAGAGTGTCACTTTCTTTAAGAAAAGTTTTTATACATTCGGCGATCGTGCCGTATGTGCTGGTTCTTGGTCTAATTGTTCCATTCGCCTCAGCTCAGACGTTGGACGAGGCGATAAGGGCGACACTGCGAACAAACCCGGATGTACTCGCTAGTCACTACGGTGTGAGGGCGGCAGAAGAGTTGAAGAACCAGGCTCGGGGAGGCTATTTCCCAAGGCTGGATATTGTGCTCGCGGGTGGCAGGGAAAGATCTAATAACACCACAACTCGCGCTCTGGGCGACGGTGACTTATCTCTGACTCGGGCAGAGAGGAGCATTCGCCTTACCCAACTTATCTTTGATGGTTCGTCGACAAGAAATCTGGTTAAGCAACAATCTGCTCTGGTTGATGCTGCTCTCGCTCGATTGGTCAGTACCCGGGAAAATATCAGCTTACGTGCCATTCAGGTTTATCTTGAATCTCTTCGAAGGGCTGTCGTCGTTAGACTCGCAGAGGAAAATCTCGGGTACCACGAAGAAACACTTGGAAAGATCATTGAACGGTTTGAAAGTGGTGTGGGTACCAAGGTTGATGTCGTGCAGACCCGTGGTAGGCGAGCGCAGTCTAAATCTAATGTCCTGCTGTCACAAAGGGACGCGAAAAACGGAATTGCAGAGTTCTATCGCGTAGTCGGTGAGCGCCCGAAGATGCTGAGCTTGCCTCAAGCTGTTGGCGGCGTTCCGGGAACACTGGAACAGGCTCTTGAAATTGCGCTCGCTAATAATCCGCGGCTTAAAGCGGTAGAAGCAGAACTTGAAGCATCGATCGCAGGAAGGAGGCAAGCGAAAGGAGTTTTCTTCCCCCGTTTTGACCTGGAAATTGGCGCAACTCGAAATGATGATACCGATGGTTCTTTAGGTGCGAATGATGATGAATCTGCCGTCATCAGGATGACCTATAACATCTATCGCGGTGGTGCCGATCGTGCGCGGCTAAACGAAGCCGAAGCCCGCGAGTTTGCACTCAGGGAGAGTGTTCGCAGTAGTCAGCGTGCCGTAGAAGAGGATGTAACGGTAGTATGGAATGAACTACAGGATATTCTGGTGAGGCTTGAATACCTGGATGCCCATGTGAAATCGACGGAAGAAGTCCTTAGTGTTTACATCGAGCAATTGACACTCGGTAAGCGAACTCTCCTGGATTTGTTGGATGTTCAGAACGAATTGCTCAGAGCGCAGATTTCAAAAGTGTCAGGGGATCATATCGCTCTGCTGGCTCGCTACAGAGTTCTGGCAAGCACTGGTCGATTGCTTGAAACGCTGGAAATTAACCCAGAGACCCCCTAATACTATTTCTGCCAACAGCCCCGCTAAGGGGAATGTCAAAGATTGCCTGTACCCTCTAGAAAACGTCCTCAAAATGTGCCTTAATGGCGGCTTGCGTTAATTCACGTAATTTTAAAAAGTGTTTAAAATCAACAGCATATGATTGGCGTAGGTCTAGATTTCGGTACTTCAAACAGCGCTGCCGCGTGGTACGATGGCGAGCAGGTGCGCATGATACCACTCGAAGAATGCGCTGCGATAATGCCTACCGCGATGCATCTGGATCGTGAACTGATCACCCTGACGGGGGAAGCAGCGGTCGCCCAGTATATCGATGAGAATCGTGACCGGATTGTCGAGTTGACCTCCGAAGTGATCGCGAAAGCCAGTATGGTTACCTCTGAAGCTAATTCAGCCGATCCTCATTCCGAAGCTGAAACTGAAACGTCCAGTGTCTACGGCCAACCCTGGGTTGATCGCGGAATGCCCGGAAGGTTATTCCGGGGGGTGAAACGTTTACTGGGTAATAGTTCGATAAGGCGCCTCCTGGTGTTTGATCATCCGTTCCGAATAGTGGCGTTAATTACCCCAATACTCTTGCGAATTCGTGAGGCGATAGAGGAAAGTCTGGCTGAGCCTCTCGCTGACATTCACTTTGGCCACCCGGTGTTATTTGAAGGCAATGAGAACCTCAGAAACAACCTTGCCTTTGATAGACTTTCAGAAGCATGCGGCCATGCCGGTATCGATAAGATGACGTTTTATCCTGAACCGGTTGCTGCAACCTTGAGTTATCGTCACGACGAGCAGTCTCCTGACAGCGGTTGTGTCCTGACAGTCGATTTTGGTGGAGGCACACTTGATCTAAGTGTAGTGGAGTATTCAGGGACAAGTTTTGATGTGCTCTCAACGTCCGGTATCTCATTGGGTGGCGATCACATCGATCAGCTAATCTTTAGAGAGCTTCTGTTTCCGCACTTTGGCAAGGGGGAAACCTGGTCAAGGGTTAAAGATGGTCGTTTGATTGAAAATGACTTTCCCTTTGAGGAATATGAAGACAAGTTGTTGAACTGGGCCGTCACCTATATTCTTAACCAGAACCAGTACCGGTCAAAAATTATCGATCGCATTGCCCAGGGAGGTCAGGGCAAGGAAAAGTTTGAGCGGTTGCTTGAACTGATTACTCATAACTTCAGTTACCTCGTGTTCCAGTCAATTAAGGATGCAAAGGCAGCCCTGTCGAACGTCGAAGAAACCGTCATCGATGTACCTGAGCTTGATCTGGCAGTTCCTTTTACAAGAGACCAGTTCGAGCAAATTATGACAGATATGCTTGGGCGTATCGAAAATGTCACCGAAGAAGTCTTGCAGCGTTCAGGTAGGGGAAGGGCAGACATCGATATTGTGATTCGAACCGGCGGGTCGTCCCAGATCGCAGCGGTGAAGAGCTTGCTGGAAAAGCAATTCCCGGGCAAGGTGACTGAGCACGACCCATTCACGAGTGTGGCGGCGGGATTAGCCATTGCAAGTTATTATGGATACCAGTTTCAACAATCCTGAAGGCAATTCAAATGGAAAAACCAATCAGTAGATTCCCGGTTCCGAGCCTGGAGCAGATCCCCGAAGATTTGCGAAATCGAATTATAGATATACAGGAGAAGACGGGATTCGTCCCGAATGTATTTCTGACCCTGGCGCATCGGCCCGAGGAACTACGTGCTTTTATGGCCTATCACGACACGCTGATGGAAGGAGACTCTGGCCTGTCAAAAGCGGAACGTGAAATGATCGTGGTCGCTACCTCTGCGGTTAATGATTGCCAGTATTGTGTGATTGCCCATGGAGCAATTCTTCGAATCAGGGCAAAGAACCCACTCATATCAGATCAGGTAGCCATTAACTACCGGAAGGCCGACTTGACGCTGAGGGAAGACGCTATGCTGGAGTTCGCTCTGAAAGTTGCCAGTTCTTCAGGTGAGGTGTCAGACGCAGACATTGCGAAGGTTAGGGCGCAGGGATTCAGCATGGAAGATGTGTGGGACATTGGTGCCATCACTGCATTTTTTGCGCTCAGCAACCGAATGGCTAATCTGACCAGCATGCGGCCGAACGATGAATTCTTCTCTATGGCGAGATAAATGTTAACTTCTCGTTAACAATTTTCATCTGGCGCCCCCAACCTCCAGCGTAAATATAGTCTCTTGAGAGCCTGGTTGGGGTGAAGCAGGCGACTTTTGGGTCGAAGCCCGCCCGTAAACATTGTAATGTTGTCGGGTTCAATGAAAATAGCCCGTTATGATTTTTTTTGTTTTATTACTGGTCTTCAGCAGCGGGGCCAGTGCATACGAATCCGACCAGTACACCAATCGAACACAAGACATTTCTGACTCTCTCGATTTGTTGGACGGGGCCGTGAATAAGGCTATTCAGGACATTCTTGCGCGAAAGAACGCGCCTCGTACCAAATCGAGTATAGCGAACGCTATCTATTTTGAGATTGGCGGTTTGTATTGGGCTGATAAAATTGAGCGGACTCGGCGTGATAGCGTCTACCAAGGAATGCCATTTTGGGCTTCACGCGTGAGCTTTATTTTTGGGGTTGGTCGATCATTTCGAGTCAATGGAGTCATGGTTGGTTCAGATAAATTCGGCCACTTTGTTTCCCAGGGATATAAATACTACAGGCGGGAACTGCGTGGTGAACCGCGGGAAAAGCTGTTGCGAAAAGGTTGGTTCGCCGAACGATGGATTTATGGCGAATTAACAACCGGATTGTTTTCGAACGCTGATCTTGTCGCTAACTACGAGGGCTGGCGTTTTTACCAGAGCTTGTTTGAAGACAATGTTGTCGAGGGTAAGACAGCGATCTTGATGTTAGATGGCGATACTTATGCGCAGCAAAGACCGTTCAGTTTCGCCGACCACATTAACGATTATTGGGATGAAGCATTGAATCCCTCTTATGCGGTACCCTCACTGAACAAAAGGCTCAGAAAGGCGATTAAGGCGTTGTGTCCTGAGTATCATGAGAGTCCTGACTTTTATACGACTTCGGATGATACGCTGTTGTGGGCTAGATATGAGAACCTTGGACTGAAAGACAGCCGTCAGAATCAGTTCGTTGCTATTTGTGATCAGTAGCTATTTGACAGCAGTCCTGGATTCACAAAAGTCCTGGCAACTGGTGGCAGCAATTCAGATGGGGCAGTCCTGCTGCCATTGCTTAGCAGTTTAGGTGACTCCAGTGTTGTCAGATGTTAATGAATAACCGGGCTCGTAATGCCAGCTATTGTGAAGGTAGTTTGGTAGGTTATTACCCTAACCGTATGATATTGTGAAATATTTTATCCTCGGTTAATTCGTCGACAGACTGTCAGGACGCCCAACCGTACCTGCAATCATATCGGCTTTGATTTCGGCTTTACCTGACTTCTGGCTGGGTGTTTGACGGGTCCTGAAGTTAAACGGGTCAGTATCAATATCTTCAAGTTCTAATTCCCCTGCGAGAACGGCGGATTTCCATTGCTGGTGCTCATCTTCACGGGCGTGAAATTCTGGCATGATCTCGCGGGCAAACA
>LWDU01038499.1_pt1 | contig 17065 bp, 9 predicted proteins | sample 727161 | NCBI WGS metagenome assembly LWDU01 (sample SAMN04566230, study PRJNA314399) | hydrothermal vent metagenome | isolation source: deep sea hydrothermal plume seawater | place: Mexico: Gulf of California, Guaymas Basin | collected 2004-07-11
CGCTCATCGGCGAGCCACTCGACGCCATTAGTGAAAGCGTAGCCGCCGTTGACGCTGCTGAGCGCGCAGAGGCGATTGCGCATCAACGACCACACGCGACCGCGCTCGGCGAGGCGGGGATTGTCGTGCGTCTCGCTGTAGTGAATGAGCGTGCCGATGCGCGGGCTTTGCAGCAGTGCGTGGTCAAGGTAGCCGGAAATATTGTCGCCCTTGTATTCCTGAAACAGCTCGGAGTAGGCCCATTGCATCCCGCCGCGGGTGAGCAGATTTTCCGTGTCATCCCAGCCGCCGCCGAGGCCTTCGAGCAGGAAAATGGTGTCGGGAAATTCCTCGCGAACGCGCGCGATGATGTAACGCCAAACAGGCATCGGCACTTTGTAGCCGGCGTCGCAGCGGAAGCCATCGACACCTCGGCGACACCAAATCAAAAAGGCATCGGCGAGGTGTTCCCAGAGGCCGCGATGATGCGGCTCCAGTTCGACGAGGTCGCCCCACGTGTTGCCCCACGCGCCGGGGCTGGCGAACTCGCCGTTTTCCTCGCGCAAAAACCACTCGGGATGTTCCTCCTGCAAGGTGCTGCCCCAGCCGGTGTGGTTGATGACGAGGTCGAGAAAAAGCCGGCCATCGCGCGCGTGGACGGCATCGGTCAGTTCGCAAAACTGCTGGACGCCGGTGGCGCGTTTGTCGAACACAACGAGCGCGGGGTCAATGTCCGTGAGGCCACCGCAAGCGTACGGGCTGCCGAAGCGGCCCATTCGCGCGTAAGTGGTGGGCGTGGAATTGACCGGCAGCAAATGCAAAATGCGGCAGCCGAGCGTGCCGATAATGTGCGGCAGCTCCGCGATGACATCCCGAAACGTGCCGCTGGGCGGGATGACGGCGTAGCCTTCGGCGTCGAGTTTTTGGATGTGCTCGTCGCCATCGCGCGCGGCGGTTTTGCGCGCGGTTTTGTTGGGGCCGAACATGCGCGGAAAGCAACAATAAATCGTGTTCGCGCAACGGGCGTCGTTGGGATGCACCGAGAGGCCGACGTTGTCGCCATCGGGCCAATGCTGTTGACCGTCCGCATCGACGACGTACGCCTTCGACTGAAACCAACCGATCTCGGCCAACGCAAATTCTACGACCCACTCATCGCCTTCGAGCCGCAGCGGCACATCGCGCCACGACGCCTCCACTTGAACCTTGGGTTCCCGAATTTGTCGAATGACACCGCGCCGCAAAGCAGCCGCGCGGCCAATATTTGTGCGGAGAAAAACGCTGTGGGCATCGGCCGCGCCGGTCAGCGTAAAACGCAGTCGGTCGCCGACGTATCGCACCAGTCGTTCGCCGGCGGCGGGTTGCATTTGCAAATTTCCCATGCGCGGCGAGTCAAGCGGATTTGAAGTGTGCGGGGAAGCTTGGGTTATTATATAGGCTCGGACTCGCAAGCTCGTCCCTCCATCTACCGCAGTCGCCTTGGAGGGACGAGCTTGCGAGTCCGCCAGAGACTAATACCGGTAATGCTCCGGCTTATACGGCCCCTCGACGGGCACGTTGATGTAGTCCGCCTGCTCCTGCGTAAGCTGCGTGAGCTTGGCTCCCAACTTATCGAGATGCAGTCGCGCGACTTCCTCGTCGAGTTTTTTGTCCAGCAGATAAACGCCCACTTTGCGGTCGGGATTATTGCGGATGTCAATTTGCGCGATGGTTTGGTTGGTGAAACTGTTGGACATCACGAAGCTCGGATGGCCCGTTGCGCAACCGAGATTGATGAGCCGACCTTCGGCGAGCAGATAAATCGAGTGCCCATCGGGAAAGGTAAAGCGCGTGACGGGGCCGCCGGGGATGGAGTCGTCCTTGATTACTTCGCGCGTCACGCCGTCCATTTCACTGAGCGCGGCGACTTGGATTTCGTTATCGAAATGGCCGATATTGCAAACGATGGATTGGTCTTTCATGCGCGACATTTGGTCGGCGGTGATGATGTCTTTGTTGCCGGTGGTGGTCACATAAATATCCGCAACCGGCAGCGCGTCCTCCACGGTCGTCACTTGATACCCCTCCATGCAGGCTTGCAGTGCGCAGATGGGATCCACTTCAGAAACCATCACGCGCGCGTGCTCATTGGCCAGCGCGGCTGACGAGCCTTTACCCACATCGCCGTAGCCGCACACCATCGCCACTTTGCCGGAGACGAGCACATCCATCGCGCGCTTGATGCCGTCCACGAGCGAGTGACGGCAGCCGTACACGTTGTCGAATTTCGATTTGGTCACCGAGTCATTCACGTTGATTGCTTGGAAAATCAACTCGCCGCGTTCTTCCATTTGCAGCAAACGATGCACGCCGGTGGTGGTTTCCTCGGAAACACCCTTCATCGCTTCCGCCACGGGCGTCCAATGCCCCGGCTTTTCGGCCTGCACTTTTTTGAGAAGATTTTTGATGACCTCTTCCTCTTCGCTTTCGGAATCGCTGTTCACCCAATCGCTGCCATTTTCCAATTCAACTCCCTTGTGAATCAGCAAAGTCGCGTCGCCGCCGTCGTCCACAATTTGGTCCGGCCCGGAGCCATCGGGCCACGTGAGCGCGTTCCAAGTGCAATTCCAATATTCCTCCAGCGTCTCGCCCTTCCACGCAAACACCGGCACGCCCGACGCCGCGATGGCCGCCGCGGCGTGTTCCTGTGTGGAATAAATATTGCAGGAGCACCAGCGCACATCCGCGCCAAGAGCCACGAGTGTCTCAATGAGCACCGCCGTCTGAATGGTCATGTGCAACGAGCCCATAATTTTCACGCCCGCGAGCGGTTGCTCGGATCCGTACTTTTCGCGCGTGGCCATGAGGCCGGGCATTTCCTTTTCGGCAATGCCAATTTCCTTGCGGCCAAAATCGGCCAAGCCGATGTCGCGCACTTTGTAATCTGTTTTCGTTTCCTCGAGTGTGGTTGTCATTTTAAATCCTTACTTCACGGCCTTTTGCAAAGGCGCGATTTTATCAATTTTTTCCCAGGTGATGTCTTTGTGCTTCTTGCCAAAGTGGCCGTAATTGGTGGTGAGTGAATAGATGGGGCGCAACAGTTTTAGCTGCTTCACAATGTCCGCCGGTTTGAAATTAAACACGCGATTGACCGCCCGCAGAATTTTGGCTTCGGAAACCGTGTTCGTGCCAAAGGTATCAATGTGCACCGACACGGGTTTGGGATAGCCAATCGCGTAAGCAAACTGAATCTCGCAACGCGTGGCCAATCCGGCCGCAACAATGTTCTTGGCAACGTAGCGCCCCATGTACGCCGCACTGCGATCCACCTTGCTGGGGTCTTTGCCGCTGAACGCGCCGCCGCCGTGGCGACCCATCCCGCCGTAAGTATCCACGATGATCTTGCGACCAGTGAGCCCGCTATCCCCCTCGGGTCCGCCGACCACAAAGCGGCCGGTGGGGTTGATGAGCAATTGCGTGTCCCGCGCGAGGAATCGTTTGGGGATTACTTTTTCGATGACTTGTTTGGTGATGAAATCGCGAATGGTTTTATTGGAGACGCTTTCCGTATGCTGCGTGGAAACGACTACGCTGGTGATTTTCACTGGCTTGTTATTTTCGTAGCGAATGGAAACTTGCGTCTTGGCGTCGGGGCGGAGCCATTTGGCCGTGCCGCCTTTGCGCAGTTTAGTGAGCTGCCGACCGAGGCGATGCGAATACATTATTGGTGCGGGCATCAGTTCCGGCGTTTCATCGCACGCAAATCCAAACATCAAACCTTGATCGCCCGCGCCCTGCTCTGCGGTGGCTTTGCCGGCCGCGGCCTTGGCATCCACTCCTTGGGCGATGTCCGCGCTTTGGGCGGTGAGGTAATTGTTGATGAACACTTTGTCCGCGTGAAAAATGTCGTCGTCGTTCACATACCCGATGCCGCGAATGGCGGCGCGAATGACCGCCTCGTAATCAAACTTCGCGCGCGTGGTGATTTCGCCGCCCACACACACCATGTTGCTCTTCACAAACGTCTCGCACGCCACGCGGCTGTGGCGATCCTGCGCGAGGCACGCGTCAAGAATGGCATCGCTGATGGTGTCGCACACCTTGTCCGGATGCCCCTCGCCGACGGATTCGGATGAAAAAATATAACTATTGGCCATGGTTTGTTTGAAAGGTCAATTTACGCATTGACGTATCCGGATGGGATGATATATAAAATTCGCCAGCCGTCAATCGGTTTTTATCAACAATGACGCAGACTCTCAAATGCCTGAAAGCCCTTGGAGACGCCACGCGCGTGCGGCTGGTGGCATTGTTGGAGCGCGATGAGTTGTCGGTCAATGAGCTGCAGCAAATCACCCGGCTCGGTCAATCACGGATTTCCACCCACCTTGGACTGCTTCAGGAAGTGGGGCTGCTCACCTCGCGCAAGGACGGCAAACGCAATTTTTATCGCATCAACCCTAACGCTCCCGCCGAAGCGAGTGCCTGCCTCAAGATCGCGCTCACGGGTGCACCTGAAATTCCCGAGCACGCCGCCGACCTCACCCATCTCAAGCGCGTGTTGGCTGAGCGGAATGATCAGGCAAAGTTATATTTCAATCAGGTTGCCGGCCGATTCGATCGCCAATACGGCCCGGGCCGATCGTGGCAGGCGTTTGCGCAAACTTTATTGCGCCTTTTACCGCGACTGGATATTGCTGACCTCGGTTCGGGCGAGGGCTTGCAAGCGGAGCTATTGGCCCGTAATGCGCGCCGTGTTATTTGCGTGGACAACTCCAAGCGCATAGTGGATTTCGGCCAGCGCAAGGCGAAGAAAAACGGCCTCAAGAATCTGGAGTTTCGCCATGGCGATATTGAAAACCCGCCGCTACGCGCCAAGAGCGTGGATGTGGCGCTACTCAGTCAGGCGCTGCATCACGCCGAGCATCCGAAAACCGCCATCGCCGCCGCGCATCGCATCCTTCGTCCGGGCGGACGGATTTTGATTCTCGATTTGTTGGAACATAATTTCGAACAAGCACGCGAATTGTACGGCGATCGTTGGCTCGGCTTTCCGCAAAATAAATTGCACGAGTGGCTGAAGGCCGCCAAGTTTCGACAGATTGAAATTACCGAAGTTGCCCGCGAAGAGGAGCCGCCGCATTTTCAAACCGTGCTGGCGACGGCGGTGAAGTAAATTTACGCCAAGCCCTTAAGTTGGCCAGTGCTGTCCCCCATTCGCTCTCTGGGCGCGCCCATGATGTCGAGCATGTTCAGGAACAGATTTGCCATCGGCGTCTCGGTGGGATACGTCGCGTGACGGCCGGTCTTGATGGCACCGTTGGCTTTGCCAGCGAGCACCACGGGCAAGTCGTGATGGCTATGGCGATTGCCGTCGCCGATTGCGCCGCCGTACACGATCATACTGTGATCCAGCAAAGTCTCGTCGCCTTCTTTGATGTTTTTGAGCCGATCGAGAAAATGCGCGAAAAGCTCACAATGAAAACGATTGATCTTTGTGAGGTCAGCAATATTCCGACTGTTGTTGCGGTGGTGAGAAAGGCTGTGGTGGCCGCCCTTCACGCCGAGGTGGGGGTAGCTGCGATTATCGCCATCGTGCGCCAGTAGATAAGTGGCGATCCGCGTGGAATCGGTTTGGAACGCGAGCGCCATCATGTCGCCCATCATGCGCACGTGCGCGCCAAAATCACGGGGTTTGCCCGCAGGCTTTTTGAACCCTTCCGGCAATTCCGCGGATGATACGCCGGAAGCCGTCACGCGTTTTTCGAGTTCGCGCACGGAGGTGAGATATTCATCGAGTTTGCGTTGATCCGTGTAGCCGAGTTTTTTCTCCAGCGCCTTGGCGTCTTCCAGCACAAAATCGAGGATGCTCTTTTTGTAACGCTCCCGCCGCACGCGACTCTCATTGCGTTCACGATCTTTGCCGTTGCTGAAGAGCCGCTCGAAAACCAAACGCGGATCAGACTCCGGCGGCAAAGGCGTGGTCTCGCTTTTCCAAGCGAGATTAAATTGATACGCACAACTGTAACCCGAATCGCAATTGCCGGACATTCGCCGCCCGTCACTGCTAAGTTCCAGCGAGGGCAACCGCGTTTTGTCGCCAATTTTCTGCGCGGCCAATTGGTCCACCGAGACACCCACGCGAATATCCGCCCCCGCCGTTTTGCGCGCTTGGCGACCGGTCAGAAAAGTCGCATTCGCCCGCGCATGATCGCCCGCGCCGTCGCCATTGGACCGCGCCTTGGTGTGCGCCAATCCGCTGAAAATTAGCAAGTCCTCGCGATGCGCCTTCAACGGTTCAAGAATATGTGAAAATTGAAAATCGCTCCCCTTCCCTTTCACGTGCCACTTCTCCGGAATCACGCCGTTGGGAATATAAACAAACGCCATGCGCGTAGGAAACTTTGCGTTGCCCGTCGCCACCGCCCGCGCCGGAAGCATCGCCTCCAACGCCGGCAACGCCAGCGCCGTGCCCAACCCACGCAAAAACGTGCGCCGCGGAATGTGTGTTGATCGAATCATCGCTCCTTAACCCTGACGCAATTTACATCAAAATACTTCAAAATACAAGGGAAGGAAACTTGGCCATTGGGTTTTGGGCATTGGTCACTTACCCCCCTCTTCTCCCCGTTTCATATCAAATGGCAAACTTTTCACGATGCCCATTACAAGTGTTTCAAACTTGAACCCGTCGCGTTCCATTTGTTTCACAATGCCGTCGACGGCGCGTTTGTCGTAGAATTCCAGGCCGCGGCCGAGAGCGAAGGTGAGCATTTTTTCGGTGAGGCAGCGCACGAACAAATCGCGTTTGCGCACGGCCAGAATTTTCCGGAGGCCGGTGGCATCGCGGAATTTTTCGCCGCTGTCGAGTTGGGATGCGGCATTGATGGGTTCGCCATTGTCCAGTGTTCGCCAGCGGCCAACTGCATCAAAGTTTTCAAAAGCGAAACCAATGGGATCCATCTTTTGATGGCACGAAGCGCACACGGGGTTTTCGCGGTGCTTCACCATTTGCTGGCGCAAGGTGCCTTTGAGTTCGGCGTCGGATTCCAATTCGGGCACGTTGTCCGGCGCGGGCGGGGGCGGTGTGCCGAGGATATTTTCGAGCACATATTTGCCGCGCTTCACGGGCGAAGTGCGGTTGGGATCGGAGGTGAGCGTGAGCACGCTCGCGTGGGTCAGCACCCCGCCGCGTGGCGTGCCTTTGAGTGACACAATCCGGAACTGTCCGCCCTTCACCTTTTTTAGGCCGTACCAATTCGCCAAGCGGTCGTTGACGAAGGTGTAATTCGCGTCCAACAAATCCACCACGCTGCGATTTTCGCGCATCACGTGGGCGAAGAGCATCTCGGTTTCGCGGCGCATATCGGCGCGCAATTCGTTGTTGAACGCACTGAACAATCGCTTGTCCGGCTGGTGCATTTCCAAATTGCGTAGTTGCAGCCACTGACCGGTAAAATTCGCCACCAACGATTGCGCCTTCGCATCGCGCAACATTCGGCGGATTTGTGCGGGCAAATTTTTCCGCAACTGACCCCGCCTTGCCAGTTCCATCAAAGTATCATCGGGGATGCTGTTCCAAATATAAAACGAAATGCGCGAGGCCAATTCGTGTTCGTTGAGCGAGCGAATGGCCTTGGGGTTCTTCGGCGCGCCATCAAACTCCCAGCGAAAGAGAAAGTGCGGCGACACCAACGTGGCCACAACGGCCATTCGGATGCCGTGCTCAAAACTGGCACCATCATCCACCACCTGCTTGGCCAGCAACATCAACCGCCGCACCTCCTCCGCCCGCACCGGCCGCCGATAAGCTCGCGCAAGAAACGTGCGCACAAATCCTTCCGCCGCGTTTCGCCGTAGCTTGGGCGGCGCGGGATAGCGGAAATAAAAATTCTGGAACGGAGTCGCGACGATGCGCCCATCGGCATTGGGAACGGCAACGGCTTTTGCGGCGATTCTTTCGGCGGCGGCAAAATATTTTTCCATCAGCAATGGCGACATCGTGAGTACGTCGCCAATGTTATCGAAGCCGTAGCCCGAATCGTCAGCGGGAAAATCTCTGGCGGGCTTGAAGTCCACTCGCATCAGATCGCGAATGGTGTTGTTGTACTCCGCGCGGTTCAGCCGCCGCACCGTCACGCGCCCGGGATCGGGAGGCGCGGTGCGGTAAAAAGTATCCAGCGTCTGCCGCGTCCAATCAGTGAGCAACGCGCGCTGCTTTGCATCCGGCCGTTTCTTTTTTTTCTGTGGCGGCATTTCATTGGCGAGAACCAGCTTGCGGATCTTCTCCCAAATCTTATAGCCACGATGAACATCGTTGGCCGTTTTGAAACCATCCAGCGACAAGTCGCCCTTGGCCTCCCCGTCGCCGTGACAACTGAAACAATTTTCCTGAAGAATGGGCAGGATGTCTTTTTCAAATGACATCTTTGCCAAATCCACTGCATTCATGCAGACGGCGGACAGGAAAAATAAAATTGTGCCGGTGATTTTCACTCCTCAAGAAGTCTGCCACACAGACGAAGGTTCGTGGGGCATCGATTCAATATTTTTCACTCAATCAAACAACTCCCGCACGGGGTGGCCGTGGTCGGTGATGGGGACGGGGCGTTCGCCGGCGTAGAGGTTTTTGTGGGGGTTGATGCCCAGCGCGCAGTGGATGGTGGCGAAGAGGTCGGGGACGGAAACGGGTTTTTCGAGAATGACTTTGCCCAGTTCATCGGTGACGCCCACCGCACGGCCGTTGCGCAGGCCGCCGCCGGCCAAAGCAACGCTGAAGGCTTTGGAGTAGTGGCCGCGCCCGCCGCCGGCATCGAATTCGGGCGGGCGACCAAATTCGCTGGAGACGACAATCAGCGTCTTGTCGAGCAGCTTGTGGTTTTTCAAATCCGTCACCAGCGTGGCGAGCGCTTGATCGAGTTGTTGGATGAGAATGTGTTGTTTGAGTTGGCCGTCGTTGTGGGTGTCCCAGCCGGTGCCGTTGATGAAATTGAGGTTGAACGATACTTCCAAAAACCGCGCGCCGCGCTGGATGAGTCGCCGTGCCAACAAACAGCGCTGGCCGAATTCGCCGCCGTAAGCGTTGCGGAGTTTGGCGGGTTCGGATTTCAAATCGAACGCGCCCATGAACTCGCCGCCCGCGAGCGATTGAGCTTCGGTGATGGCGGCGTTGTAACTGGCGATCGCGGTGTCATTCGCATTGCGCTTGAGATAGTCGCCGCGCAGTTTGTTCAACAAACGATCGCGATTGGATTGCCGCGCGCCGGAAATTTCCTTGGGCCGCGTGAGTCCCGCCGGGCCGCTCTCGGTGTCGGTGAGATAAACATAGCCGTGCTTTGCGCCGAGGAAACCCGGGCCGCGTGTGAGATTGGGATAACCCATCACGACATACGCCGGCGCGCCATTCACGACCTTGCCACGCTCGTGCGCCACCACCGAGCCAATGGACGGATAAACAATCGTGCCGCTGGTGGGCCGGCCGGTGTGCATCCGATTGGTCGCGGCGGCGTGCTCGTCGATAACGTTGTGATTCACCGTGCGCAGCAGCGAGAAATGCTCCATCAACCCCGCGCATTGTTTGAGGTGCTCGCACACTTGCACGCCGGGCACGCTAGTATCAATGGCGTCATAATACGAACCCGCCTTTTTGAGTTTGGCATCGCCTTTGCGTTTGGGATCCCATGTATCCACGTGGCACGCGCCGCCGCCGAGCCAAATAAAAATGCAATGCTCAGCTTTGCCCTTGGGGAATTTTGGGGCAGCCGCCAACGCATTGGGCAACAATACTGCGCTCGTGGCAGCGGTGGCCAAAAAATTTCTGCGGTTCATTTCGTTCATCACGGGATATAAATAAACTCTGGCGAATTGATTAACGCGTAAATCACATCTTCCATTTGTTTGCGCCATCCCGCGCGGAGGCGTTTGGTGGGCGGATCGCCTTTGCGGGCGAGGCGCTCAAGCTCCACTTTGATGCGATTGGAATCCGACGAAAGATGATTGTTCCACGAAACATCCAGCACTTGCTCGCGGCCCGCGCGCGGCTTGGCGCCTTTCACGACTCGGAGGGCGAATGTTTGGTGAATTTGGTCGTGCATCATCGCGCGCTCTTCTGAGGTTGGCGGACGCGATAAAATTCGCATAAAAATCCGCTTCACCATTTCGTGAGTGTCGATGGATTGCAAAGCCAATTCGGTGAAGGCGCTGTCATCGGAAAGTTGCGCGATGCGGCGGCCGACAATGCCGTTGGCCATGATGGCGGGCTGCAGCGCGTTGGGCTCGTGGTCGCGTACGGTGAGGGCGTCCTGCCGCGCGTCGCGCCAGCCGAAGGTCGACAAAATATCCACGACGCTCTGCGCCTTGGGCAAGGCGAGCGAGGGGCGATCACGTTCGTTGGAAAGCGAGGTGAACTCCCACGCACGGCGCGGGTGGCCGAGGTTCAAAAATACATTGATCGCTCCGCGGCCATTGACATCGAGCGTGAGCATTTCCGTGCCCATCCGTTTGTCGGCCACGACGTACAGCGAATCGATGAGTTGCTCGGCCGTCATGCGGCGGCGCACGGGGCCGACAAAAAGCCGCGTGGACGGTTTGCCCGCTACGACGAATCCCGCATCGACCTGTCTTTGATAAACGTGAGAATTCATGATGAGCCGCGCGAGTTGCTGCAGGTCATATCCGCTCATGACAAATTCGCGCGCCAACCAATCGAGCAAAAGCGGATGGGAGGGCTCGGCTTTTTCCCAGTCATCCGCTGGCTCCACGAAACCCCAACCGAGGTAACGCTGCCACACGCGATTGACGATGACCTTGGCAAAACGGTCACCGTGATTGCCAGTAATGAACGCCGCCAATTGCTCGCGGGTGTCGGCATGAATCGGTTCACTCAATTCGGTTCCCTTGAACGGCCAAGCTGCCGCCACTTTGGTGCCGGGCTTCAGCGTAACTTCAACGCGCGGCTTTCGCACTCCCTCCGCCATCGGCACGCTGCTTGTCTTCGGCACCTCCAACGGCGCGCGCTGTAACATGGCGGCAATACTGAAAAGGTCTTTCTGATTAAAATTATGAAAGGGCGCGTCGTGGCAACGGGCGCATTTCATTTGCATTCCCAGAAACGCCTGTCCGATTAACTGCGCCTTGGCGGCCATCGGCACATCGTTTTGCGTGGCCACGCCGAAGCCCGCCGGACCGCCGTAATAACTGCTGCCTTCCATCATCACTAGCTCGGTGACAAAGCGGTCCATCGGCTTGTTGTCCTGCAGGCTTTCGTGAATCCAAAAACGAAACGGGCCGGTGTTGTTGAGTTTGGGTTTAAGGATGTTCGGGTTCTCCGCGAGCACATCCTGCCAATAACCCGTCCAGTGATCGGCCCATGCGCGGGAATTTTTCAGCAGCCGATCAATGGCACGCTTGCGGCGACCTTCTTTTTGGTCGCGTTGAAATTGTTCAATTATTTTTGGCGAAGGCACCACGCCGTTGGCATCGAGCGAAGCACGCCGAAGAAACGCCCAGTTATCGGTCAACGCCGTCGGCCGCCGTCCCGCCGACTTCAATCTGGAGTTGATGAAATGATCGATGGCGTTGTTTGCGGGAAAGTCGGGTATGCTCCTCGGCACTAGCACGGGCGCCAATTCGCGGGCAAGCTGATGGCGTTTTTTCCACTTTTCAGTTTCGGTGATTCCAATCGACCCCCGCGAAGTTTGATTGAACAACCGCATTGCCTCTTGTGATTCCTCGGTGTAATCGGCCCAATTGCCGTCCGTCAGCGCAATGTTTCGCGTTGGCGAAAGCAACTTGAATGGCGCGCCATTGATGGAAATGCTGACGGATAAGCCGCCCGTTTCGGGGCGTTTGCCTTTGCCGCCCACGAAGGCTTCCAGCAGGAAAAGGTGTTGTTTGCCTAGCGATTCAAAATCCACGACGGACTCCGCCATTCCGGGCCGCAGGAAACGCGTTTGCCCGCCGTGATCTTTCGGCGCGGTTGAAACCCTGCCGTGAGCGCCGGTGTTGCCGGAACTGGATTGGGTTTGCGCGATAATTTTTCCGTCCACATGAAACCGTGAAAGCGTGCGGGCGCGCAGCAGAATGCGATGTTTGCCCTTGGGCACATTCACCTTCGACGCCGCCCGCAGCAGAATGGAATCCGACCGGCCAACAATGAGCGCCTTGGAATTATATTTGTTGGGGATAAAAGGAATGCCAAACGCGGTTTGCTGGAAAGTCGCCTTTGCTTCGGTGGCCGCGTAGTTCCAATCGTGGCCAACATTTTCGTGGATCGTGATGGCTACCGTGTCGGTCGGGACTGACGCGGGATCGAGAATGAATTCGCGACGAAGACTTTTGAAGCGCGTTGCCATTCGTTCGGCCGAAAGGGCTTGGCGATAAATTGCGACCTCGTCCAACCGCCCCACGAAAGGGATGCCCGATGACCCTTCCGCCGATGCGCCGATGCGCAAATCGTCGTCATCCACCACCGGCGCGAGATCGGTTTGGCCGCCCATATCCCACGTGCCCGTCACCGGTTGGCCGTCGATGTATCCGCGAATGCTGGCGCCCTTGCCGAACGTGTAACACACCGCAACGTGATGCCACTCGCCGCGTTCGCCCAGCGTGCCCGCCGAGGTCCACCGATGCCACGAAGCCTCGCCCGAATTATTTGCGTCACGAAACAGAAACGAAAGGCCGATGCCGCCCTTCACACCCACGAGCCGCAGCGCGTAATTTTGGTTGTTCGCCGCAAACCCTTTTTGTCCCGTGCGGCCCTTGCCGATGATGTACATCATCCGCCCGTTTTGCAGTTCGCCGGACGATACCCAAGCTTCCAACGTAATCGAATCGCCCTTTGCGAAATCCAACGTGCTCTTTTTTCCGGGATCCGTCACGCGGACAAAACCGTCATCCGCCGCCAATCGCAGCGAACGATTGTCTTTGGCGAAATCGGGGTAAAACGGCGCGCGCGGCCCCGGTGGACGTTGGGCCCTCAATTCCCCTTTCAGAGTTCCGACCACTGAATTCACGGGACCGCTCTTGGCCTCATCGAAACGCCAGTACGCCACGGGTTTGTCCGCCAGCACTTGAGTCGAGTACGAATCGGCCCCGGCAACGAAGGGCAGCAGCATGATGAGGAGAATCCATTTCATCCGCCGCCAGTTTCGGGGTTTATGACAAAAAGACAAGCCGAACGTGGGGTTTGCCTCGGAAATACCAGAGCATCGCCGGGCCTTCGACTTGCCACACGTCCCACACTACGTCTTTGCCGATGTTTTCGTTTTTGTAATAAGCGATGTGCAGATTTTCAAAACCGTTTTTCTCGATAAGCTTCATCGATTCCGCCGCATCCTTTTCGCGGAAAGGCGCGAGCATGTCCTTCATCACCGAGCGCATTAGGCCCTGTTGATCCTTGCTCATATCGGCGGTGCGCAGGCCGGGGAGGCCTTCCTTTTTGCCGGTGAGCTTCACGGTGCTCGTGCCCTTTTCCCCGCGTGATTTTCCAAGCAACGCCGCCTTGCGCTGTTTGCCATCGAGCGCTTGAAACAATTCATTGGGCCGCTTGGCTTGGAACCAATAAGCGTTTCCCTTGTGGTCGGCCTTTTCGTTAAAGCCATCGGCGGCATGGCCGTAAAAAATCGGGCCACCGAATGCGGTGCCGTCCAGCGAATCGCCATCGCAACGCCGCGTGACGTGCCGACCGGTGAAGACCAACTCAAACTTGCCCGCGCCCGGTTTGCCGAAGATCGCAATCGCACTGTCATCAAAGCCGCCCGGTGAATCCTCCACCACCTGGTTGTAAACCGCCTTGCGATACTCGTCGCTGTGGAGGCCGTTGAAGATTTGCTTCACCATATCAATCTGGTCATCCTCCATGTCGCCCACCGCGAGTTTCTTTTGGATGTGCCAATTATTCTCCACGCGATTGCGCAGCGGATGGTCCCACGCAAAACAAATCGATTTGCGCTGTTTTTCGCTGAGAGTTTTGTAGAGTTGCGTGGTCAAAGTCTCCGGAGTGGAGGGCTTCTTCGGCGCGGCGGCCAAGGCGATGCCAGCGCCAGCAGCTTGCAGGAATTCACGCCGCGAAGCTTCGCAGCAATCGAGAGTGTTGATGTGGGGAGTCGTTTTCATGAGTTTAGGATAGCTTGGTTAGTGGTTCTGTCAATGTTACTTGCGACGCGTGGGAGTGATTTCCAATTCGACTTTTTTCTTGGCGCGCAGAATTGTGATTTTGGTTTCTTTGCCGGCTTTGATGGCGCCGAGGACGGCGGTGTAGTCGTAGATGTTTTTGATTGTCTTGCCGTCGAATTCGATGACGATGTCGCCGCCCTTGATGCCGGCTTTGGCAGCGGGACCGCCAGCGCTGACGTCGGTGATTTGCAGCCCATCCACTTCCGCTGAGTAATCTGGGATGACGCCGGTGTAGGCACTCATGTTCCCGCGTGCGGGCGCGGCGCCGCGTTTGACCTTGATGTAGTCGGGGCGTTTCGTGTCACCCGCGAGGTCGAGCAGCAGGCGGCCGGTGAATTGCGCGATGCGTTCCATGCCTTCGTAGTTAAGCGTGGCGGGGTCGTCGGTGGGTTTGTGGTAATCTTTGTGGAGGCCGGTGAAGATGGCGAGTGACGGAACGCCTTTGGGATCGATGGATCCGTTGTCGGTGTTGCGAGGGGGCGCGTTCTCAAGCTTGAGGCTGAAGCCGGCGGCGACGTTGCGCTTCTCGATGAGCTTTTTCCAAATGGTGGATGTGCCCAAGCCTTGGACGATGAGTCTATTATTTTTCAACCGGCCAACCATATCCAAGTTGACGTACGCACTGACTTGCTTGAAGGGGATGAGCGGATTCTTGGCGTATTGCGCGGAGCCGATGAGGCCGAGTTCTTCGCCGGTCCACCAACAAAAGATGATGCCGCGCTTGAATTTTTCCGGATGCTTTTCGCGCTCGGCAGCCAGCCACGCGGCGAGTTCGAGCAGCGTGACGGTGCCGGAACCGTTGTCGTCCGCGCCATTGTGAATGCGGCCGGGGTTGCCGCCTTTGGGGTTGATGGAGCCGTCGTTGTAGCCGAGGTGATCGTAGTGCGCGCCGATCATCACGTACTCGGGGTTATCGGTTTTCACGCCGGGCGGCAGGATGGCGATGATATTTTTATCGTGACGCTGCACTTGTTTGAGGGCGCTGGTGACGCGGATTTTTACACCGGGCAATTCAAACCCAAACAGCGCGTGTGGGTTTTCCTTGTCGAGGGCGGTTTGGNNTGGCGGCGGCGCTCGGGCTTTACTTCTTCGGGCACGTACCGAAACACGAGCACCATTTTATTGGTGCAATTGAGGCCCGCATAGGAATCGTAGCCGACGCCCGCTTTGCCCGCCACGCCGAGCCCGTAGCCCGCGAAGACGACTTCCGATTCCACGGTGTTGTTCACGGAAAATGCCATTGGATTAAAATCTTTGCCGAGTTCGAACTTGGTTTCTTTGCCGTCCTTGCCGGTGATGGTGAGTTCGTTTTTGCCTTTGATAATGTCGACGCCGTACTTGAAGGACATCGGGTGCGTGAAAGTTCCTTCTTTATCAGCGGGCTTGAGGCCGAGGATTTTCAGCCGACCAATGATGTACTCGCGCGCCTTGCGAATGCCCTCGGAACTGGTGTCGCGACCTTCGAATGCATCGGAGGCAATAATTTCAATTTGCTTTTTGATGTCCGCCTCCGAAATGGCTGCCTCCAACTCGATGGCTTTTTCGTCGCCACAGGTTTCAATGAAATCGCATCCACCGACTTCAGCAGCGGCACGTTTGGGTGCCTTGCCCAGCGCGGCCAACGCGGCGGCGTGATTCCAACGGGCGATGAAGAGTTGCGACATTTTGTCCGCCGTGCGGTTTGAGGTCCACATAAACTGATTTCCGTTGGGAGAGAAAACGGGAAGCCCATCGAAGCCATCGGTGTGCGTGACGCGGATGGGCTCGCGTTTGCCTTCGGCGTCCACCAAATATACTTCGAAATTTGAAAAGCCGAGCTTGTTGCTGGCAAACACCACGTACTCGGCGCTGGGATGATAATAGGGTGCCCACGACATCGCCTTGAAATCGGTGAGGCGCTGAATGTCCGTGCCATCGGTTTTCATTGTGAAGATATCGGCGGTGTCGCCCTTCTCAGTGAAGTGCCGCCAAATGATGAGCTTGCCGTCTGGGGAAAAAAACGGGCCGCCATCGTAGCCCTTCATTTGGGTAAGGCGTTTCTGGCCGGAGCCGTCGGCGTTCATAATATAAATTTCACCGAAATAAGAAGCATCGACCTTTAGGCGCGCCTGTTCCTTGGCTGTGAGTTTGGCTTTGCCGTAGGCGTTGCGGATGGAGCAAAAGACAATTTTTTTGCCGTCCGGAGAATAGGCGCCTTCCGCGTCGTAGCCGTGGGCGTTGGTGAGGCGTTTGGGGACGGTGCCGTCGCGCTTGAAAGAAAAGATGTCCATTTGCTCATCATAATCCCACGAGTACCGGCGCGTCTTGCCCGAGGCGCGAAAATTCAGCTCCGCCTTTTGCTTGGCCTTCGACTTGGGGTCCACGTGTGAACTGGCGAAGAGCACTTCGTCGCTGTTGGGGCGGAAGAAGGCGCAAGTGGTTTTACCGTGCCCCGGCGACACGCGAACGACGTCGCCGCTTTGCATATCCATCGTGTAGATTTGGTAAAACGGATTGTGCTTTTCGCGTTCGCTTTGGAAAATGATGTGCTTGCCGTCGGGCGCAAAGTAGCCCTCGCCACTGCGGCGGCCATCGAGGGTGAGCTGCCGCACGCGCGTGAGAAATTGGTCTTCGCCTTTGGGTTTGTCTGCGGCGGGGAGGTTGCCACACAGGAGAGTCAGAATCAGGATTGTTTTTTTCATTATTTTAACACGGATAAATATGATGGACAGGATGGGTGAGAATTTATTCAGGTTTCTCTTGGGATTGCTTCTTTTCCTTAATTTTGATTCGGCTGATGTTGCCGAATAGATGACCGCCCACTTTGCCGTGTTTCCACGTGCCGGCGTATTTGTCGCCATCAATGACCACGTGCGCGCTGAAGGTGCCGAGGCCGGGGATGGAAAGGTTGTCCATCGAAATCACCGGCGTATCGCCCGCCCATTTGATGGGC
>LWDU01000313.1_pt1 | contig 17061 bp, 15 predicted proteins | sample 727161 | NCBI WGS metagenome assembly LWDU01 (sample SAMN04566230, study PRJNA314399) | hydrothermal vent metagenome | isolation source: deep sea hydrothermal plume seawater | place: Mexico: Gulf of California, Guaymas Basin | collected 2004-07-11
AATTTTATATTATTAATAATATTCCATTTTTCATTAAGAGAATCAACTACACTAGACTTAGCAGTAGTAGTGAGGTTATCCAATTCACCTTGCTCTTCTGATATTATATTAGTCTTTTCAACCCAAAGTCTAAAATCGTCTTTTTTAGTTACTGTTTGCATTTTCTAAACTCTCAAAACCAAATATGTTTATTCTATCTTCTGATAAATTATTTTGCGGGCCTTCAATTCTATAAAGAAGTTTCCCTTGAGTTAATTGATATAAAGATGCAGCTAACCAAACAACATTATCACTAAAAGCATTATTACAAGATATATCCCAATATTCAGAATCAGGTGCAAGGAATAAACATGACCCTTGACAAATTTGTAGTACTGGACAAGTTGTACAATCTTTTCTATCAGACCAATGTGTTCCAGAATTAATTTTAATCTTTGCTAATCCTTCATCACCGTCAGCAATATTACCAATCTTATGACTTATCCCTGCTGTATTAGATGATGATGCTGTAACATTTTGACAAGTGGTTACATCACCATTCATATCTATAGCCATGGTAGTAGGTTCATCCATACCACATTTTTGATTTAACATACTAGCTGGTCTTTGTGAATGTAATGACATAAGAAAATTATCAATCTTTTGTTGTTGAATATTAAAAGATCGTGTTTTATAATTAATAATTTCACTAATTGCTTTTTTCCTATATCCCATATGTTCTTCAGGCGTATTCCAAGACATATTTTTTCCACCCTCATCATACGCATCTACAGTACCACCTTCACCTATCATAATCATACCAACTTTATTTAAAAACCATTTTGCAATATCACCCCGACTATCATTATGTTTATGAACCATACTATTAAAAGACATTTTCGCTTCCATCTCACCAGTTTCTTCATTTTTACAATGAGCACGTTTGTTTATTAACTTCATAATCATTTTCTTTTTTTCTGGATCATCAAAAGGATCAGGGCCTCTTGTAGGTTGACCTGGCCCATCATGTGAAATAGATATACGAATATCATATTTAACAATCCAATCAATTATCTCATCATTAAACATTGAACCATTTGTAATTACACTAAATGTAGATGAAGGAAACTTTTCACGCAATTTTATAACTAAAGGTTGTAGAGTTTTCCAATATAGAAAAGGTTCTCCACCCCATAACTCAAAATGAACTTTTTCATCAACTGTTATATTGTCAAACTTTCTAACATACGCATTTACTTCTTCATCACCAATATGGTATTGATCGGACGTATCCAAATGATCGTCTTTGTTTCTTGGTACAAATCTTTGAGAACAATATTCACAAGAATAATTACACTTCAAACCCATTTGTATTTTTATTTTCTTTAAATTTTGCTTACCAGCACCCATGTTATAGTAATCATCCCAATCATTAAATACTGATTTTGGAACAACAATGTCTCCGTTCGCTTCACGCAATTCAGAAGTCATATTATCATAAGTTAAATAATATTCTTCATCTTCTTGTTTTTTTATATCTTGTAAATAGAATTTAAATTGCGCCATATTAACCTCTGAATGTTTTTAGAAGTTCATTATATCCATGTGATATAATTCTAAAATTCACCACAATACAAATTCTTGTTCCTGTACCAAGCCAAGGGTTTGTCTCATGCCAAACATAATTGGGATGTATAATTGTTAATCCAACTTGAGGACAAACAGAATAAACCTTTTCCCAATATGGATATGAAATTGCTGGGCGAGGGTCTTGAAATAAAACTTGATGTGTACCATTTCTAGCAGATTGTTCTTGACCAATTTTAATTTGATCTGCAAGATCAATATCATCATCACCCATTTGTAAATAATGAACTAGCACTCCATTGATATCCTGATGGTAGTGTGGATAGGTTCTAGTTCCGCCAACACTACTATCTTGCTGTACGTTTCCAAAACATCTTCCTTCAATAATCATATCATTCGCTTGTCGTATTCCCCAACCATATCGAATGTAATAACGAATTTGTTGACAAGCTATTTGTTCAAATTCTAATATAGATTGTTTTTCATTTGGAAATTCATCCATATCTTTTTCATCAAAAAGATTATAATGCGTAGTAGCATAAAATCCTTTTGCTTTTGCCATTGAATGAAATTCTGGTTCTTTCTTTTTAATATCATCCATGTTCAGTTCTTTTGCTATTAGAACCTTACATAAATCCTTTCTCATTTTTTCTGGAAACTGACTATTCATTTCCAGAAATGGTGTAGACCATTTTTGATCTATTTTTGTGAATTTATGAAACGGATGATCTGACGTATCTTTTTCTTCTGGTTTTAAATCTTCCCAATACTGTACGTGCTCTGGTGTTCCTTCTCCTACTGAATCCCTAAGTCCAAGTGGTTTTTCTTCTGTCTTGAAAATTCCCATCTTAACTCCTCATCATATTTGTTAAAGATAATATGAGGGGCGTTATAACGCCCCTCATCTCCATATCATATATTAAGCTACAGTATACTCTACGTCTGCAACACCAGTATAATTTCTAAAACCAATCTTCACTTTAAACATATCACCAGATTCCATTCCTAACGCACCGACTCTAAATGAACCAGTACCGTTTGTTATACTAACACGTTGACTTGGTAAATATCCACCAGTATGCTCAAGATAAATATCACTTGCATGATTAATAGTAGAACCATCACTATCAACCATTTTAAATTCAACTGTATCATAACCATCAGCATCAATAGAACCACCACCACTTGTTACTGCAATACTAGGTAATGCTGTTCCCATATCTGAAAGATAATTATATCCATCACCAACTGTCCAATCTCCAACATTCGTACTGAATCCAGCACTTCTGTTATATTTCATGGTGATTGAACAATCCGTAAATGTAGTATCAGTAAACGGTTGATATACAAATAATGAAGCGGGAGCTCCATAACGGCGTGATTCACGCAAAGGATGACCTTTTGTAACTTTAGAAACAGCCAAAGCATTGTGTGAAGGATAAGCGGGATAGTGATACACAGAGATATTATTTTGAAAAAAAGTACGAACCATAGTTGCACCAATACCTATTGTCCAACAAGCTGCATCAGAATGCTCTCCACCCAAAACAGAAGGATCGGTAGGATCAATCCATGAGTAAGAACCACATCTCCAATATGTTCCTGCTAATCTTACCGCATAATCGTCACGAATAGCAGCAGGAATATTAGGGAGAAAATCTTCACCACGCATTTCTGCTCCACCACCAAAACGTGCAGTAGGAAATTTTGAATGGTAAACACCCTGAGAATCAACAGGCAAATTCATATATCCTGTATTGTGACCTATAATCAAACTTCTCTCCTGTCCACTATCAATTTGTGATTCTGTACCAGCATCATACATTTCTTCGTCAATTTGATTCCAAGTTTTTAAACAAATATTATTATCCTGTACCAAAAGTTCTGTGTGAACTGGCATCGATAAACTATCATACATTTTTCTAAACATCATACATACTCCTTACTTTAAATAGTTAAAATTTTTAGATGATAGTTACTTAGCAATTACAGGCACAAGCACAGGCACACGCACCAGGCGTTAAAGTTATATGAGAGCCACTATAACCTAATGATCCACCAAAGGAAGAATTTGCACTTCCACTTGCAGTTATAAGTGTACCAGCACAATTTGAACCAGAATAAGTTCCAGTACCAGAACAATTAGCACAATTAGTGTGATTAGTACAATTAGTTGTCCAAGCTCCATCACCACGCAAATAAGTGGAAGTGTTAACAGTTCCAGTGCCAAGACGAGCAGCAGGAATAGTTCCTGAAGTAATATTAGAACCGATTCGTGTATCTGTATTAGCGTGAGCTGGTACATTTAAAAGCGTGTTCCAATCAGAAGCTGGCACATTGTCTAAATAAGTAGTGTCAACATCTCCGCCAGAGTCAATCATATCAGCGATTTGTCTTGCAATAGTCATTTTTTTATTCCTTTTTAAATTTTGTTGATAATATTAATATATTATATGATATAAATATAATTGTTATGTTTTAATCATAGGTTTAACTAGTCCATTATTATTGTAAGTATTAACACGATAATTAATTACAACACACGCTCTGATACCCTTACCCACGAAAGTATTAGATTCGTGCCAAATATAAGCAGGATGTAAAATTGTTGTTCCAACTTTAGGAACATAATCTTTTGCCTTAGTGTTATAAGGATAGTTAATAGCAGGTCTAGGGTCTAACAATAATAACGACCCATTTGTTTCATAAGGCATATCCTCTTTCTTTAAATCAAAGTCAGCGTAATTTGCAACTGTCCCATATTTTTCTTGAACATTTATTTTTTCTAAATCATCATCCCCTTCAACATCACTAGTTAAAGTGAATTCGCCCCCAAGTGTTAAATATGTAATCATAACACCATCAAAAGCATGATGGTAATGTGGAAAAGTTCTTCGGCCAGTTGTTTGCATATTACCAAACCCCCGACACTCAATATCTAACTGATCAGCATTCTCTACATTGTAAGCTTTTGCGACATAGTAACGTATTAATTCACTCGATATTTCTTCATAACCTTTTATGTGAGGATTATTCTCGCTCTCATCAAAAAGATTATAGTGATTTCTTTCAAACTCAGCCGTCATGGTTCTCTTGTGAGTACCCATTGTTGTACAATAACCCTTAGAAGCAATATATTCAATCAATCCTATCCGCATCGCTTCTGGTAAGTTTAACTCAATTTGTCCTATAGGCGTAACCCATTCGTGTTTTAATATAAAATTTCCATCTAAAGGATGTCCACCAAGATACTTATCTTGGCTTTGTAAATTTTCCTTAGACATTACATAAGGGGTTTCCATATACTTACCTATTCGTTAACAAAAAACATGAAACTCTACTCTATCAACCGTTTCAAGTGGTAGACCACCAATTAAAGTTACATCCGTTCCATTAGAAGCAGTAAAATCTGTTACGTTAACTAATTTAATACCATTTAAAAATACTGTTATTCTTCCAACCATATATACAATTGGAAATACTGTTTGTCCCGCTGTAGGCGTAATTGTTGTTTCAGTCATTACAGACGTAAAACTTATTGTACCTGCCCCATCAGTTTGTAATACTTGTCCGTCCGTTCCTTCACTAAGATATAATTCATTAATACCAATTGTATTCGAAGCAATTTGGGCAGTAGATAGTGTTCCTGTTAGATCACCTCCTAAAGTTAGATCAGCAGTAATAAAAGCTAATGATCCGTTGCCATCAGTAGATAAAATATCTCCGTTATTGCCATCAGCTACGTCCAACTCACCTATCCCAACAGTATCCGCAACAATTTGTGCATTTCCTACAGTACCACTTAAATCCCCACTAATAGGAATAGCAGAGAATGAATTAACAACATATTCTGTTGTTGCTATCTTAGTTGAATTATTTCCAACCGATTGTGTTACCCCTGTAACAGTAGAAGTTAATGTTCCAGTATAACTTCCAGTTATACTAATATTACCTGTACCAACAATATCATGTGTATTTAAATTTAAATCCGCTCCGAGTTCTGGCGAGGGGTCTTCAACTACATTTTCTAACGAACCAGTAGTTTCTATTTCATTTATAGCGTTTACTAAAGATGTCTTATCTGTAGTAGACAAGGTAGTTAAATCACCACCTTGAGTAGCTACAGTATTGGTCTTTATTCGCCATTCATCGAAGGTATCTATTAAATTTACAGTTACTATAGACATTATTTTTTACTCTTTTTATTATTTATAATTCTAAAAGGTTGTATTTACGTTTTAAACAAATAAAAATAATTATTTTTATGCTCCACCACCACCAAAAGACATCCATTCAGGAGCAGTACCAGAAGCGTTCATTACTAATGTAGCATCAGCTGGGCCCGCTGCTAATACTATCCATTTCGTTCCATCATACCACATCATGTCACCAGTTGCTTGACCAGTTATCTCAATCTTTTCACCATCAACTGATTCAAAAGTTATAGTACCACTACCATCAGTTGTTATTACTTGTCCATCTGTACCATCAGTTAACTCTAGTTCAGCAACACCAACACTTGGCGGAATGAATGATAAACCACCAGCGCCATCGGTAGTTAAAACAGTTCCAGCAAGACCATCACTAGTATCAAGTTCAATAACACCAACTGAATTAGAAGTAATACTGCCTGGTGCAGTAAAACTTATTTGACCATTTCCGTCTGTTTGTAAAACATCACCACCAGTTCCATCTGCGGTTGCTAACTCACTAACATTAATTTGATTTGAAAGATTAATATTAGATGCATCAGCTTTTGCTAAAGAATGTCCACCTAAAGTTGTGCCGTCATGTACCACAACTGTATTGGTTGTTGTATTAATAGTTATTTCGCCTAGGGCGCCTGTAAACGAACCATGATCGGATGTAGTTCCCCTTCGTCTTTTTATTTCTTTAGTCATAAGATTTAACCTTTTTTATTTATTCCAATAACCTTTAGGACATTTCGATCTTTTAAACAATGTTTTCGCAGGCATATAACAACTACATACTTTACATTGTCTTAAAGATTTTCTAAATTCAGAACAATCCTCACATACCGCAAATCGTTCTGCTTGAATTTCTTTTTCTATTATTCCACTACTTACGCTTGTTACTAAATCTTTTAATTTAATAATTGAGTCATCACGAATTTCCTGCCATGTCATACTATTTTCACGATGTGTCTGAATACGTTCTTTTTGTCTTGCTTCACTTGCAGTTTTCATAATTTATTATGTTAAAACTTTCCATGTAACATTATCTTCATCCCATTCATATACATGATTAATTGAACCAGAAAATTCTACTTTCTCCTCTGGTAATGGATACAAAATAGGAGCATCCCATTGACAAGTATCTTCATCTAATATCCATGATGGATAAGGTTGTGGGGGAATAAACGCATCTCTGTCTTTATCATATGTATAACCTAAACCAGCATAATTTTTTCTTAATGGTGTTCCACCAAGCTGATGTTCTCCACGACTAGTATTGTATGAAGTCTGAATCCAACTACTTGGATCACCAAACCGACCAGTATTAACGGTTTCTTCATCAATTCTAAGAACCTTTATAACTATATTATTCTCATCTATTTTAGCATAATGTGCCATATCTATACCTTGCTATAAAAATGTGTCATACAATATCTACCTAATCCTTGATCTCTATATTTACTTTCTAATTTTACTCTATCAACCTCATGTAAATAATAACTTGGAAACATTATCATTCTGTTATGTATACACTCGACTATTTTATTCGATTCTGGAAATCTTAAATTTCCACCTGTAAATTTTTTTGGTTCTTTATAAAACCATATTAAAACTGTATGCATAAAAGAATCAAAATGTTCTCCATAATTATTTTCATCTTCATAATAACTAACTACTGAACAATCATTATTAGTGTTTTCAAACTGTCTTGCAGATGGTGTCGTATTTCTATAATTTCTTATAACTTCTGGTAATAATATTTTTTTATATACTCTTAATATATTTGAGTCTTCTCTATTATCTGGATACAGTTCTTCCAAATAAAGTCTATTTAAATTCGCAGCTGGACTGACACCATAACCATCTTCCAACTTACCATCTGAATAAAGATTTTCTTTTCTATAATATTCAAGTGCTTCCCAAATTTCTAATTGCTGATCATCCGCATAAAAATCATCAATCAACATATAAGGAAATACTTTATTGTCCGTACATAATGTAAACTTCATAATATTTTTACTTAAAAATTAATTTAGCCACCTAATCCAAGTGTTTGGTTAACATCATATCTAATAACTACTATACCCGATCCGCCTGCATTTACAGGATTACCAACACCAGCGCCGCCACCAGTATTTACAGCTCCACCTATACCAGTACCGCCGCCGCCAATTCCACCAGCAGCTGAACTTGGCCCATTACCACCGCCTGCGCCTCCGCCACCACCAGCATAAGGAATATCCGAACCAGTTCTATAATTATTTTGCATCCCTGCTCCGCCTGGGCCTGCAGCTGCACCATTAGTTTGTCCTTGTCCACCAACAGCAGTACGCCCGCCTCCGCCGCCTCCAGCACCTAATCCTCCAGAAGAACCGTGACCATCTCTGTCGCCACCGCCTCCGCCATTATTTCCTTGTCCAGGCGTTCCAGCTCCGCCAGGAGTTGTACCCATATTTCCCGAAGCACCGCCTCCGCCCGAACCACCTGTAAAACCAGAAGCTCCTCCACCAGAGCCTCCACCAATTGTTATAACACTAGACATACTTCCTGTATTAGCTATAACTGAAGAAGCATCACCCTGACCGTTTGCACCTGAGCTACCAGGCCCGCCACCGCCAACTTCAACATCATAAGTACCAGCAGTAACAATCACATTAGTACTTACAAGCATTCCGCCTGCGCCACCGCCGCCGCCAAAAAATCCACCTTCAGCAGAACCGCCCGAAGAGCCAGCGCCGCCGCCACCAGACACAACCATAACATCTATATATCCATCTCCTATTACAGTAAATGATCCAGTAGATGTAAATGTACAAGCTCTATAATCTGTATTATTTTGAGTATAGGTTGTGCAATCTAATCCACCTTCGATCTCGAAAACGCCTCCTCTACCTTCCATAGTAACATGATGACCTTGATTAATAAATGCCATATTTTATACCTTACATTTCATCATAAAACTTAAACCAGTTCCAGCAGCACTAGAACCAATTTGTGTAACTGTAAAAGAAATTCTATCACCAGCAACAAAACTAGTTATAGACAATACACCAACAGTAAAGTTGTTTGCATTACTTCCAGCTGCAAACTTTGGTTTAGTAGAATAAATTGTATTTCCGTTTTTCAATATGTCAAAAGTTAAATCAGAACCAGTTGGAGCACCACTAACGTATGCTTGTTCACCTTCAAATGTTCCAGTTCTTGCCATAACCATTTCACCATACTTTTGAGCAACTATATCTACTGGAAGCATTTCAATATCATAACCTGCTATGAAAGATATGTCATATGGTTTAGCTGCATGAGTATGACTAGTAGGATCAATGTTAAGAACTCTAAAACCATCAATCTGTGGCAAAGTTCCAGTTAACTTATCAGCATTCATTGAAAGAATCTTATCATTTGTTACATTGGAATCTTTTATCTTAATAGTTTCAACAGAATCCGTTGCAAGTTTGTCTAGGGTAACATTTGCATCAAGAATATGTATTGTCCGAACAGAATCCGTTGCAAGTTCAGCCTGGTCAACAGCACCAGCATTAATCTGAATATTTCCAACTGTACCATTAACATCACCACCAACCGATGACAGACTAATATCAGCTGAACTTTCAAAACTAATTACACCAGCGCCATTTGTAGTAAGGATTTGCCCTATTGTACCCTCTTGTAAATTAAGTTCATTAATCCCAATCGAATCAGCAACAATCTGGGCGTTTCCAACAGTACCAGAAATATCGCCACCGACTGTTGCCGCAGATATATCTGGTTGATTAGTAAAACTAATAATACCAAATCCATCCGTTTGTAATACTTGGCCAGGCGTTCCTTCGTTTAAATTTAATTGAGCAATACCAACTCTATTGAGAGCATTACTCAAGTCCTCTCTTGCTAATGGAAACCCACCTAATGTAACATTGTCATGTACAACTACTGTATCCTTATCCAAGTCAATAGTTATTTCGCCTTCTGCACCTGTAAAGGTTGAGTGATGGGCGGTAGTACCCCTTCGTCTTTGTATAATATTAGCCATTTTGTTTTCCTAATAATTGTCCAATCATTTCTTTAAGTTCAGCGATATCTCTTTTCATATTATTTATATCTTTCATTTCAACTTCTTTTCTCTTACGTTCAATCTTATAATTTTCTAATGCGTTCCTATTTGTACTAAGAAGTGCTTTAGAATTTATATCACGTTCTAATTTTTTGTTTTCAATTTTTACAGTTGTCATATTTTTATGCCAAAGCAATACTTCTTAAATCTTTAATAAGTGGAACTTTAGTTGTTGAAGCAGAATTCATAACAATCTTAATCGCAAAAGTTTTAAAATTATCATATGTAACACCACCAACAGTATAACTAGTATTAGCTGTTGTTGGCCCATATTCAAGTTCAATATATTCATCCTCATCTTCACTTGCTGAAATAGTATTTACATTTGTTAATTCTCCCATCACTACCCAATTCTTATCATCAAAATTTTCAGAATCAAATTGTGATAATACTTTATAATAACAAGTAACACTAGAACCACTCTGTCTATTCACGGTCATATAAATTTTTAAATCTTGTGCATCAAAACCATCTTTCAAAGTAACACGGCGTGTTAGGTATCTTGCAGTTGCATCTCCACCCTCTTGTGCTTCTTCATTAGTTGCCAAATTATTAATAATATTTTCAACAGTAATTACACTATTTCTTGCAGTATCAATTACAGGACTAATATGAGGACTAGCTGAAACTAATGCAGCCTTAGATATATAACTACCAGCACTAGTAGTGATCTTTTTCTGATGAGGAAGTATATAATTACTATTTTGAGTAATAGGAAAATAATCATTGTCCATAAGACTTGCATCTACACTAGTCATCTTTAGTCCCCAATTGATATTAGTACCGTTTATTCTAACCTCTTGAGGAACTATATCAATAATATCTGCCTTAAATTCAGAAGAGCTTGTACCATCTTTGAATATTGCATCAGCAGTTGCACCAATAGTAAAATTTGCTTTATTAATTTTAAACATCAAGTCTTGGTTCTGATCTGGACTCCATGTTGATGCATTTTGTGATTTAAAGAATACACCAGCATAAGGCTGTTCTGAAACTTTTCTATTTGTCCCAATAATATTTTCACCCATCTCTGCAATATATGTTTCATACTTTATACTATTACTTATTACGGTAATTGCATATTCACCAGGCTGTAAGTAAACCAATGATGGGAATGTAAATTTTGTAGCAGTCGTTGCATCCTCACTAGTATTAACACTTGATGGATTTAAACTAACAGATGAAAATGGTAAAATCGTTTGAGATGGATAACCATTCAAAGTATCTCTAATTTGTATTTCTACTGGGAGTCCATCTGTATCTTTAGTTTTAAAATATAAATCAATATCTGAAACAAAAATACCATCAGGATATAATGCACCATCAATAAGAAACGTCTGTGCTAAAGGATCGTTCCATCCTATAACAGTATTTCTTGTAAAGGTATTTGTCGTTGTTCTAAACTCTGTAGCACTACCCATACCAAGCTGTTGTATTCTAGGAACTCTGGATGCGATTACAACATTTTCTCTTGTCTGCAATAACCCTTGTGCCTGATAAACAACTTCACCATAAGTACCAGCAGTAATAAGATTTCCATCTGTATTATCAGTTAACAAAAATTGACGTTCCCCAGTTCTAAATCTTAGTGTATCTGTATTAGGAATTGTAAATGTTAAACCAGAAATAGAACCAGCAGAATTGGTATATATCTCTCCACCTAATGTACCGCCACTTGGGGTACAATGTGCTGAAACTGGTTCTCCATCAAAGAAAGAATATACTCTGGTGTTAGGTTTCATTCCTGTAACACTAATTACTATATCTCTTGAACGAATAAATGGAACAATAGAAACATTTGTTATTCTATCACCAATACTATTTCTTACTGTATCTGTCCCAACAACTTCGTTACGAATACCAGTTCTACTTTGTCGTTGGTCAACTCTTACAGTTTGTCTTTGAATAAGAGCACGACCAGCCCAAAACGCTCCACCAGTGTTTGTGACTCTTTCATTTCTTCCAGTACCATTATCTTCCCAATCATTAAATTGCGTTCCGAATCCTAAACCAACAAGTCTTGACCACGCATCATTCTCTCCTTGAAGATTAACAACTACTTCTGGTTGCGTATTAGTATCAACCCAATTATCGTTTGGAGGCGCCATGTCAACCGTACCAACCCACGCTAATACAGCATATGGATTTACATTAATAGATTTACTTGCGATTGGTTGATCTACAAAAACACCAACTGTATATGGAAGTGTAATCATATCGCCAGTTTTTTGTACACCAGTAGATGAAGAAGAATCATAAATAACATCTGTAATATTGGAGTTAAAACTTGGTCGTAAAACTTGTTCCACAAAATCAATAGCACATTTATAATCGAGGCTTATAACATCACCTACACTATGACCTCTAAATGAATCCGCCAATATTCCATTTTTAAACCTATCCAAACCAGCAGCGTCTTTAATAACTAACGATTCAGTTTCAGCTTCTAACAAAGACAATGATGTATAATATTCTAAATTTCCTATTCGCTGTTCCAAATTACCAATATCGTGCATAGTATATCTTTTATTCTCAATATATTTTGCTCTAACATCTGTTGCTTTAAAGGTATAAGCAGGAATTTCCAATGTATACAGATTCATAGTACTATCTAATCTTATTGGCGGAACTGCCGTCAAAGATGGTACACCCTGATTGCCACCAAATTTTCTTTCTCTACTTAAATAAAGTGTATCAATTCTAGGAAGATAATAACTGTAATCAGCAGACCAGTTTGTGTTAGGTGATGGTATTTCAACATTTTGCATTAGAAGTCCGCCATCGATTCGTCTTGGTCTAAAATCAATACAATCTCTCAACTGAATTTCTTCACCAGTTACAGGGGAAATATATGTTGGAATATTGTCAAAACCAACCGCTGCGGTATAAGAGTCAACAGAAAAATATCCTGTACCAGTATGAGTAAAATGATTAAAGACAACATTAATCTGACCAGCAGGAGCGGTTTCTCCATCCTTCAATTTTATTCTTCCATGTTCGTAAAAATTATCTCTCTGTCCGTTGTCAAGAGAATATCTTGATGTGATATTTGTCGAACCAGTAATTTGACTTGAAATAGTTTTTGTAAAACCAGAAATAGAACCTACAGCTGTTTCTCCAACAAAAGTTCCAGATACAGGAATATAAGTTACTTCTGTAGTATTAGCAGCTCCAAGTACAACTATACCTTTAGCAGCTGAAGTATTACCAGTAATAATTTCGCCAGGTGTTAATGTGTCTGTAGTACTTGTCACAACCAATGTTGGTAAAACTGGAACATTACCTAAATTTCCAGAATCATAAACTGCTATCAATTCATAAACGTCTGAAACTTCTAAGGAATCATGTAACATATTTGTTGTGTTTGGTACAGCTATTGATTTAACAAAAGACTTAGTTAATGATTTATTTTTTTCTTGTTTAGTGTCGATATTCATAGTAGCAATAATATCGACTGTAAAATTCGAAGCTACATTAGCATCAAATGTTATACTTGTATTGGATGGTGCATTGATTGTAGCGATAGCTGGATTATCAAGGTCTATAACATCACCAACATTATAAGCAGATGTTCCAACCGTCTTTACGGTAAGAATATAATAACCTAACTTATTAAGATTACTTAATGTACCAGCGCCAAAAAATGTTTCTGTTGAACCATTACTAGCAATAGACGCTACGCCCTGTGTAAAATTAACATTCTCAAATGTTCTCTTAGTAGTATAACTTGTATCGATGACATTACTAGCATCACGAATAGTTTGTATTGTATTCTGAGGAAGTTTAAATACTAGACTATTATTTCCTGTTTCAAAAAACTTTGCATCACCACCAACTACTCCGCCCTCTTTACCAGTATCATCAATATCTGACCTAGCTTGAAGTACAACAGGAGTTATTTGGTCATCTACTGGAAAAACAATAGACTCAACTTGTCCAAAATCATCACTAGTCATTTTTTCTAAGAAAATATATAAGTAAAACAGTTTAGAAGCACCAGAACCAGAAGAATAAGTTACACTTCTAACTCTTGCTGTACCAATTTTTGAACTTGCGTATGTAGTAGGATTGGTTAGATCAATAGTAGCGCTGTTAACATTATGAAGATCAACTCTTACTTGTTCGGTAATATCATAGTAACCACTATAATTTTTTACAATAACATAATTACCATACTGCATCAAACGATCAAAGTTACTTACATTTACAGTTGTTCTTGCTTTATCTACAGAGACATCTTCAGATATTATAGTTTCGTATTCGTATCCTTCAATAAATGCTTTGCCTGGATCAAGTCTAGCAATAAATTTTGTAGAATCATTCGGATCATCTTTTAATTGAACATTAAAAGGTCTTACAGTATAACTACCTGATTCATCAAATGTTCTTCTGGCGAATGTTTTTTCTAATTCAGAATATAATGGTACTGCAACATCTAGTTGTTTTAAACCATTATCAATTCTAAATATTTCAAAGAAATCTGTATCGTCTATTGAGGTGAGTATTTTCTTTGTTAATGTTATTGAAACTGTTAAACGATCTGCGCCAGGAGCAGAGAAGTTAAAAGAACCCTGTGCGTTATCTAACAAGGTTGAATCATCACCTGACGTTACAATTTTTTCAGTAGCAGTTACACCAACTTTATAAGAAGGTGTATTATCATATTTATCTAAAACCATTGTCTCAGATGTTATTTTTATAAAATTACCATTAACATAAAAAACACCATCAGCAATTGATATAGCACTACCAGTACCAGTTGGAGATGAAGTTGCAGTTAAAGCGGCAACAGCAAGATCGGTAGAGTTAACTCTTTCATTACTAAGGAATGCTGGTTTTGTTTCAATCGTAGAAGATGCATCCGTCCCACTTCCACTACCGCCTGTAAAGGTAATATTTGGTGCTGAAGTATAGTTCTGTCCAGCCGTTTTCATATCAATTGAAGTTATACCACCATTGTTGACATTTGCAACAGCTGTTGCACCAGTTCCACCGCCACCAGTAATTATTACGTTTGGAATACTAGTATATCCTGTACCTGTATCATTAATTTTAATTCCTTGTACACCGTCTGTTACTGACCCACCTGTAATGTATTTAACAAAAAGTGTATCTGGTTCATTAGCTGTAGTATCAGCTGCTATAGTTTTAAGTATTAGTGCTTTAGTACCAGACTCATTACCAACAATAGTCTTTCCATCAAAATTAGAAACATTTATATCAACCCCATTTAATTGAGTCTGGAGTTTAACATATTCGTAATCTAAGTTTAATGTTACGTCAGCACCACTTACCTTACTACCATTTTTAAAAACATGATCTCCAAACTTTTTTATTTGGTCACGGTGAATAGTTTGTTGAGTAGTTAGTTCTCTAGCCTGTACTGGCAAAGATGGTTTGTACATGACTTGCTGAAAGTTTTTACTTTCATCAAAATCGTCAAAGTAAGGACTTTGATTTGTATTTACTGTAATATTATTATCAGACATAATTAACCTTTTTGTTTTGTATACTTGTTTTTATTTATACTTAGAATTCAACAACTAATTTTATATCCTCAGTAGAATCAGATGCTCTATTAATCGGTGTTCTGAATTCTGTATAAATCATTTGTCCAGTACCATCATCAATCTCATTTGCGTTATATGTTGTACCAGTAGCAACTACTCCACCTGTTTTTGGATTAGACAAAAGATGTACTTTTCTAAAATCATCACCTACTGGAAAGTCAGCACCTTCGTTACCAATAAGTCGAGCATTCAACATAACAAAAGCACCTCCAAGTTCTGCGATAGCATCACTTCCATGTCCGCCTGGCGGAGAAATTCTAGGAGTAATAATTGCGCCCGTACCACCACCACTAATAATATTAACAGTTGCAGTAGCAGATGCATAGTTTGTTCCGACTGAAACCATAGCTACTTTTTTAATAACACCAGTATCTACACTTGATACTCTTGCAATAGCACCAGTTCCAATACCGCCACTAGTTACGGTTACAGGGGGTGCTATAGAATATTCACTTGAATTATTTGGTTCTTGTCCAACTGTCCATACAGCATCAACCGTTGCAATTTTTTGTGAGCCATCATAATCAGTAATTGTTCTTAATTGATTTGCGCCCGTTCCAGAAGTAATAAAAATTGTTAAACCATTATAATAATCATCAGTAGCATTAGCACCTAACGCTAATGTAATATTATTAGTTGTTCCTGTTATTGCTGTTCCAATAGCTGACTTATAACCAGTACCGCCATCTGTTACATCAATATGATCTAATGCACCATGAACAGCAACATCTTGTACATCCCATTGGTCTGAACTATCATCAGTTAATATTTCTTTAACTGGAATCCAATCACTTGTTACAAATTTCAAAACATCTCCCTGTGGCACTTCAAACATAAACTTCCATCTATAATTATCTGCTGTTTCAATTATATCAGTTGAAACACCAGTAGGTTCTACTGAAGATGTAGCTCCATGATAATTACTAATACATTTATAAACTCTAAATGCACTTGTAAAAACAAAGAAATCTGTATCAATAATATCATCCTGTAAATGATCGTATTCTGGATAGACCGTACCAATAGTCCAATTAACTCTCTTAATAACATGAGAAACGCTGGACAATGGAATAAGTTTGGCAGCAATCATATCAGCATGATGAATATAAGGAGAGACTGTAGTATCGATTGGAACTGGAATAATCATATCAGTAGGGGTTTGTTCGACATACTCACCAGCGCTAGCTCCAGACCAAGGCGAATCTTTACCTATCATCAAATAAACTTTATTAGTACCCATTGAAGCGATAAAGTTATCTGCGTTATATTTTCTAAAACTATTATGGATTATAGCACTCATAATTATTTTTCCTTTTAATTTTGTTTTCTACTATATTTATAAGACTTATTTTTAATTATTATGAAAATGGCAAAGTAGTATATGCAGGCCAAGTAGCTTCGTCTGCTGTTGTAAAATGTGTTATTGTAGCGTTTGTTAATTTCTTTTGTTTTCGTCCAGAGAAGAAAATATATTCTGAAACTTTTTCGTCTTTAAAATTACTAATAATTGTACCAGATTGCTCAAGAGTTCCGATGATCTGACTATATCCACCTTGACTATTAAACTTTAATCTATCAAGAGTTCTTTTTAACGGCCCAAGTCGTAATTGAGAAA
>LWDU01041138.1_pt1 | contig 17059 bp, 12 predicted proteins | sample 727161 | NCBI WGS metagenome assembly LWDU01 (sample SAMN04566230, study PRJNA314399) | hydrothermal vent metagenome | isolation source: deep sea hydrothermal plume seawater | place: Mexico: Gulf of California, Guaymas Basin | collected 2004-07-11
CGAATATATTAATTGCTATAGTTGTACTCTTATTAATCGCTACTTTAGTACAGATACTTAGGGTTAGCGAATTATTATCAGAAATAAAAAACAAGGATGTTAATGAAGTAACGGATGAAGATAATAATACCCAAGGTGTATTATTTTTAATAGTAGGTTTTGGGTTTTTAATTTTTGTGATCTGGCAAATGGTAACTTGGGATCATCTACTATTACCTCCAGCAAGTTCTGTACATGGTACTCAAATTGATTTTTTAATGAAAATGTCAATGGGATTAATTTTAGTCGTATTTTTTATTGTATCACCGATTCTATTTTATTTTATATATAAGTATAGGGGTAAAAAATCTAATAAGGCATATTTCTTCTCTCACCACAATAAATTAGAAGTTATATGGACTGTGGTCCCTACTATAATTCTTACGGGACTCATTATTTTTGGATTAAAAACTTGGGATAAAGCTATGAATGTTGAGGTTTCTGAATCAACCACAATAATTGAAGTTTATGGAAAGCAATTTAATTGGACTGCTCGTTATTCAGGACTAGATAATAATTTAGGACAAGCAAATTACAAATTAGTTAAGGGAAGAAATACTCTTGGTGTTGATACGTTAGATGAAAATTATGCGGATGACAAAGTAACCTCAGAAGTTCATTTAGTAATTGATAAGCCCGTCTTATTAAAATTTCGTTCTCAAGATGTAATTCACTCTGCTTTTCTACCTCATTTTAGAGTACAAATGAATTGCGTGCCAGGTATGGTTACTCAATTTGGATTTACGCCTACTAAAACAACTGAACAGATGAGGGCGGATCCAATAGTAATTAAACAAATGAAGGCGATTAACAGCATTAGATTAGCAAATGGTGAGGGTGAGGTAGAATTTGAGTATATATTGCTTTGTAATAAAATATGCGGATCAGCACATTATAATATGCAAATGAAATTTATTGTTGAAACCCAAGAAGAATATGATGTTTGGTATGCTTCTCAGGAAAACTTAAAAAATAAATTATTAACACAAAAATAATACAAGATGTCGGAACATCACAAAGAAACCTTTATTACTAAATACATTTTTTGTCAGGATCATAAGATGATTGCAAAGCAATTTCTTATAACCGGAATGTTTATGGCAGTTGTTGGGATGCTGATGTCTGCTATTTTTAGAGTTCAATTAGCCAACCCTGGTGAAAGCTCTATACTGTATAACTTACTTCCATCTCATTGGTTAAATGATGTAGGAGGATTAAATCCTGATAAATATTTAGCTTTAGTTACTATGCATGGTACAATATTAGTTTTTTGGGTACTAACGGCAGGACTTTCAGGAACATTTGCTAATTTTCTCATCCCACTACAAATTGGAGCTAGAGATATGGCGTCTGGATTTTTAAATATGTTATCCTATTGGTTCTTTTTTGCTGCTACAGTTGTATTGATGAGCTCATTATTTGTTGAAACAGGACCCGCTTCAGGTGGTTGGACAATTTACCCGCCACTTAGCGCTCTTCCACAGGCCATACCCGGATCTGGTACAGGTATGACATTATGGTTGGTGAGCATCACTTTATTTATTGTAGGCTCATTACTTGGCGGATTAAATTATATAGTTACCATATTAAATTTAAGAACTATAGGCATGACTATGCAGAGGCTGCCTCTTACAGTATGGGCTTTATTGATTACAGCTATACTTGGAGTGCTTTCATTTCCAGTTCTTTTGTCTTGCGGATTATTATTAATTTTTGACAGATCATTTGGCACTAGTTTTTATCTTTCTGATATTATTATTAATGGTGAAACTCTGCATAATTCAGGAGGAAGCCCTATTTTATTCGAACACTTGTTTTGGTTTTTAGGCCATCCTGAAGTATATATTATTTTATTGCCAGCACTAGGGATTGTATCTGAAGTTATTGCTGTAAATTCTAGGAAACCTATTTTTGGATATAAAGCAATGGTTGGAGCCTTATTACTAATTGCATTTTTATCATTTATTGTTTGGGGACATCATATGTTTATGACTGGGATGAATCCTTTCCTTGGTTCGGTATTTACGTTTACCACTTTACTTATTGCTATTCCATCTGCCATTAAAGTATTTAATTATTTAGCAACCTTATGGAGAGCTAATATACGTTTTACGCCAGCAATGTTATTTGCTATTGGTACTGTTTCGGCATTTATTACTGGAGGTTTAACTGGAATTATCCTTGGAGATAGTGCTTTAGATATTAACGTGCATGATACTTATTTTGTAGTAGGGCACTTTCATATTGTTATGGGGCTTTCCGCTATATACGGGATGTTTGCTGGAGTGTATCATTGGTTCCCAAAAATGTATGGTAAGATGATGAATAAGAATTTAGGATATATTCATTTTTGGGGTACCTTTATTTGTGCTTATGGGGTATTTTTCCCAATGCACTTTTTAGGCTTAGCTGGTTTGCCAAGGAGATATTATACCAATAGCGCCTTCCCAATGTTTGATGGTTTAAGCGATATAAATAGTATTATTACCTTCTTTGCATTAGCCGGAGCCATATTCCAAACAATTTTCCTTTTTAATTTCTTTTATAGTATATTTAAAGGCACAAAAGCAAGTCAAAATCCATGGAAGTCAAACACCTTAGAGTGGACCGCTCCTATTGAAAGAATGCATGGTAATTGGCCAGGAGAGTTGCCAGTAGTTGAGCGTTGGGCTTACGATTACTCAAAACCAGGAGCAGAAGAAGATTTTATTTTACAAACGGAGCCATTAAAAGAAGGGGAAACAGAGCATTAATATGGATATATCTTTAAGAAATACAGTAAAAAAACAGCTTTTATGGGTAGCAATGGTTGCTATCTCAATGTTTTTTGCCAGCTTATTATCTGCATTTATAGTGGAAAAGGCGGATGTAGGAAACTGGAATGAATTTATTCTTCCAAATTATTTTGTATTAAGTACTGTAGCAATTATTATCAGTAGTTTATTGCTATTATTTGTTAAGCAAAAACTTAGAAAGCAGGAGTCGGTATTTAGTTTAGTTTTTACTGTTTTAATTTTAGGAATCCTATTCTCATATTTTCAAATTAAAGGTTGGCAACAATTAACTAATCAAGGTATTTATTTAACTGGTGTAGGAAGTAATATTTCAGGTTCATTTTTATATGTTGTAACCTTGACTCATTTGCTTCATCTTCTTGGTGGATTAATCGCACTATTTATTAGCACTATTAAATCAAAAAGGAATTTATATTCAATTGATAATTATTTAGGACTTGAATTAACATCTATTTATTGGCATTTCTTAACTGTACTTTGGATTACACTCTTTTGTTTTTTAAAATTCTATTAAACAATAAATTAAAAAAATATTTTACTAAAAATAAATTAGATATTATGGATCAAGCATTAATAAAAGATCACAAACCCGCTTGGAAAGGAGGTGATTTGCCTTATAAAGCAAGTTATGGAAAATTAATGATGTGGTTTTTCTTAATAACAGATACTTTAACATTTTCTGCCTTTCTAACAGCTTATGGCTTTAGTCGTTTCAAGTATCAAGATAGTTGGCCAGAAGCAGCAGATGTTTTTACTCATTTTCCATTTTTACACGGAGACCATCCTTTATTATTCGTTGCGCTAATGACCTTTACTCTTATAATGAGTTCTGTAACAATGGTATTAGCAGTAAATTATGGTCATAAAATGCAGAAGAAAAAAGTGATACTATGGCTTTCCTTAACAATTGCTGGAGGAGCCATGTTCTTAGGGTCGCAAGCTTGGGAATGGGGTCATTTTATTCATGGATTAGATGGCGTGCCTGCTACATTAATTAGCAACCCTTATGGGATGCCATTATTTGCCGATTACTTTTTCTTTATTACAGGCTTTCATGGCTTTCATGTATTTAGTGGAGTGGCTTTTTTAATCGTTATTTTGATTAATGTAATAAAAGGAACTTACGAGAAAAGAGGACATTATGAAATGGTAGAAAAAGTAGGATTGTACTGGCACTTTGTTGATTTAGTATGGGTATTTGTATTTACATTCTTCTACTTAGTATAATTAAAAAAAGAAATTATTATGGCAAACGAAACAAAAGGAAACTGGTGGATTTGGAAAGTGTTTTGGATTCTTTTAGGCATTACAGCATTTGAAGTAGCACTTGGTATGATTCAGCCTGCTTTTTTGATTGATACACAGTTTTTAGGAACAAAATTATTAAATCATATATTTATTATATTAACCTTAGTAAAAGCAGGATATATAGTTTTGCAATTTATGCATTTAGGACATGAAGAGAAAAATCTAAAATGGACAATATTATTGCCAGCAATCATACTTGTTCCTTATTTGTTATTCATTGTTTTAGGCGAAGGGGCATATACCTATTTAATGCTTTAGAAAATTAGACGCTATGAAGCTAGACAAAATAATACTTCTTTTTCTATTATTAGTTTTACCTGGCTTAATGTACTTTTATGTAACCAGAGGCTATAATAATTTTATTAAATTAGAAATTATAGGTGAAGAGGGGTATAGCATAGATGAATTTAGTTTTATCAATCAAAATAATGATACTATTACTAAAGATAGTTTGACAGGCTCAATCTATGTGGCAAATTTTTTCTTCACATCTTGCCCTTCTATTTGCCCAATAATGACTAAAAACATGTCCTATTTACAAGAAAAGCTTAGTGTTTATCCTGATATCAGATTCTTGTCTCACACTGTTGATCCTGATAATGATACTCCAGAAAAGTTAAATAGTTATATTAATTTAATGCAGCAAAAAAATATTAGTATTGATTTGTCTAATTGGGATTTTTTAACAGGAGATAAAGATAAATTATACCAAACAGCAGCAAATTATTTTGTTAATGCAAGTGCAGATTCATTGGCTCCTGGCGGATTTTTGCATTCGGAATATTTTATCTTAATAGATAAGCAGGGAAGAGTTAGATCTGGAATTGATAAAAATGGCAATGCTGTTGGTGCATATGATGGTACCAATGAAGCGCAGATAAAGGACCTCATTAATGATATTAAAGTGCTAATGGCAGAATATAAAAAACCTAAGAAAGATGATAAAGATTAAATTATTTTCTTTAGTTATTTTAATGACTTGCATGAATTTTGCTAGCAATGCGCAATGCGCAATGTGTAAGGCTGTTGTAGAGGCTAATTTAGAATCAGGAGACACTAAAGGAGCAGGTTTAAATGATGGTATTTTATTTTTGATGGCTATGCCTTATATTGCCGTTTTAATTTTTGGGGTATTTTATTACATTCAAAAACAAAAGAAGCTTTCGGCTTAATTTTTTAATTGAATATTTAATTCATTTAATTGTTCTTCATCAATATTTGATGGTGAATCAATCATCACATCTCTGCCTGAATTATTTTTAGGAAAAGCAATAAAATCACGGATACTTTCCTGTCCGCCCATAATAGCACAAAGTCTATCAAATCCAAATGCGACTCCTCCGTGAGGGGGCGCTCCATACTCAAAGGCTTCCATTAAAAATCCGAATTGTTCTTTTGCTTGTTCCTCCGAGAAACCTAAATGCTTAAACATGAGTTGTTGTAATTTTTTATCATGAATCCTGATACTTCCTCCGCCTATTTCATTTCCATTCATCACTAAATCATAAGCATTTGCCCTAACTGCTGTTGGATCGGTATCTAGTTTTTCAATATCATCTGGTTTTGGTGAGGTAAACGGATGGTGCATAGCATGATATCTGCTTGTGTCCTCATCCCATTCTAATAATGGAAAATCCAATACCCAAAGTGGTGCAAATACTTCTGGATTTCTGAGTCCTAATTCTTCAGCTAAGTGTAGTCGCAAAGCCCCTAATTCTTTTCTAGTTTTATCGGTATCACCTGCCATTATTAAGAGTAAGTCACCATTTTCACATCCTGCTTTTTTAGCCCAAGCCCTTCTAGCTTCTTCATCAAAAAATTTATCTACTGTCGATTTTGAGCTTCCATCTTCATTGTACTTGCAATAGATAAGTCCTGTTGCGCCCACTTGTGGTGTTTTTACAAAATCCACTAATTTATCCAACTCTTTACGAGTATAGTTTGCACACCCTTTGACATTAATAGCAACCACTAATTCGGCCGTTTCAAATACGCCAAAATCCTTTCCTTTACACACTTCATTCATTTCAACAAAAGCCATGTTAAAACGGATATCTGGTTTGTCTGAACCATACAATTTCATAGCTGTATCATAAGTTATTCTTGGGAATTCATTCAGCTCAACCCCTTTTACTTCTTTTAGTAAATGGCACGTTAATCCTTCAAACATATTAAGGATATCTTCCTGTTCAATAAAGGACATTTCACAGTCAATCTGTGTAAATTCTGGCTGACGATCTGCACGTAAATCTTCATCTCTAAAGCATTTTACAATCTGATAATATTTATCAATTCCACCCACCATAAGCAGTTGCTTAAAAGTTTGTGGCGATTGTGGCAGGGCATAAAACTGTTTTTCATTCATTCTACTGGGTACTATAAAATCCCTTGCTCCTTCAGGAGTTGATTTAATTAAATAAGGTGTTTCTACCTCAATAAATCCTTGGTTATCCAAATAACGTCTTGTCGCTTTTGATACTTGATGCCTTAACATCAAATTCTCTTTTATCGGATTTCTTCTGATATCTAAGTAGCGATATTTCATTCTTATTTCATCTCCACCATCTGTTTCGTTTTCAATAGTAAAAGGTGGTGTTTTGGAGCTATTTAAAATTGTTAATTCATTTACTTCAATTTCAATATCTCCTGTTGGAATATTCTTGTTTTTACTTGAGCGTTCAATTACTTTTCCATTTATTTGAATCACAAATTCACGGCCTAATTTTCGAGCAGCAGAACATAAATCAGCATTTACATCCATGTTAAATGCCAATTGAGTGATTCCGTATCTATCACGCAAATCTACAAAAGTCATTCCTCCTAAATCTCTTGTTTTTTGAACCCATCCGCTTAGGGTTACTTCCGTATTAACATTGCTAATGTTTAATGTGCCGCAATTGTGTGTCCTTAACATCTTAAAATTATTTGTTTGCGAAATTACAAAACAAAATCCGTTATTTGCCTAATGGAAATTAAACCTTTTGACGACACTTATTTTATGAAACAGGCTCTTATCCAAGCAAAGAAAGCCTATGATAAGGATGAAGTGCCAGTTGGAGCAATTATTGTTTGCGATAATCAGATAATTGCACGGGCATATAATTATACAGAAGCCTTAAATGATGTAACAGCTCATGCTGAAATGCAAGCTTTTACAGCTGCTGCCGATTATTTAGGAGGAAAATACCTGAATGAATGCACCTTGTATGTGACCCTAGAACCTTGTATAATGTGTGGCGGAGCAGCTTATTGGACACAGCTAAAAAAAGTAGTGTATGGGGCAAAAGATGAAAAAAGAGGATTTTCCACTTTAGCACAAAATATTTTCCACCCAAAAACTGAAATAGAAGGTGGTTTATTGCAAGGAGAATGCGCAAAATTATTGTCTGATTTTTTTAAAAGCAAACGATAAATAAGCGTATTTTTGTCAAAAAATTACAATTATGTATCCAGAAGAAATGTGCGCACCTATGCGAGAAGACTTAACTTCAGTTGGCTTTATTGCTTTAAGAACTCCTGAAGCGGTATCAGAATTATTAGATAAAAAACAGGGAACTGTTTTAGTGATGGTGAATTCAGTATGTGGTTGTGCTGCAGGTAATGCGCGCCCAGCTGTAAAAATGACAACACAATTCAGTCCAAAAGTTGATACTTTTGCTACTGTTTTTGCAGGGCAAGATATTGATGCAACTGCCAAAGCCAGAGAATACATGGCTCCATTTCCACCTTCATCACCTTCTATTGCGGTATTTAAGGGCGGCAAATTAGTACATTGTATTGAGCGTCATCATATTGAGGGGCGTTCAGCAGAGATGATTGCCGATAATTTAAAGGATTGTTTTGATAATTTCTGCTAATTAGCAAACCTCTGTTTTCAAATCTAAAATATTATGGGCAGTTGATGAAGTTTCGTCTTTCCTCAACTGTGGTTTTTTCCTCTGCTATAGGCTATCTCTTAGGGACAGACTATTTTTCCTTTATTGACATGTCCTATCTAATAATTGGAGGGATATTAGTGACAGGATCTGCTAATGCTTTTAATCAAATATTAGAGAAAAATCATGATAAACTCATGGAGCGCACTGCTGTACGTCCTTTGCCAATGGGGAATTTATCAGTAAATCAGGCTTTAGTTTTTACGACACTAATTGGCCTTATAGGCTTATATGTTCTGTCCAATGTAATACCAGGAGGGGTTAAAAGTTGTTTGTTTGGGCTACTCTCTATTTTTCTGTATGTTTTGGTCTACACCCCTTTAAAACGGATATCACCTATTGCTGTTTTTGTTGGGGCTTTTCCTGGCGCAATTCCTATTCTATTGGGATGGGTAGCAGCTACTAATGATTTTGGCTTGGCAGCAGGTATTTTGTTTGCTGTTCAGTTTTGTTGGCAATTCCCTCATTTTATCGCTATTTCATGGGTATTAGATGAAGAATACAAAAAAGCAGGCTTTAAAATGATATATGGAGGGGAAAAAGGGAAATATCCTGCAGGGATTGCAGTAATGACATCAATTCTAATGACTATAATTTCTACGCTTCCATTCTTCTGTAATTTCAAGGATTTATCACTCTCTATTTATGCCTTAGTGTTATTACTTATTTTAGGAATTTGGTTTACTTTCAGGGCGATAAATATGTATCATAAATGTGACGATCAGTCTGCAAAAAGACTCATGTTAGCCTCTTTTATATATTTACCTTTGATGCAAATAGTATATGTTTTAGATAAATTTTTAATTCAATAAATAAAATGAAAAAACAAGACTCTTTATTCGTACCGTTAATTATTTCTTTATCAGTAATTATACCAATTGCAGTTGCTTTATTAATGCTGTTTCCGGATGTTTTTCATATAGAATCGACAACTATTGATTTTAGTTCATTGCCCTTTTTTCATGCTATTTTAAATGGTTCAACAGCAGTGTTATTATTCACAGGGTTTATTTTAATAAAAAATAAGAAAGCTAATTTGCACAAAGCAGCTATGTTATCTGCTTTTGTATTGTCATCCGTATTTTTAGTTTCCTATGTAACTTCAAAGCTAACTAACGCACCCGTTCCTTTTGGGGGAGAAGGGGTGATTAGATATGTTTATTTTTTCATTTTGATTTCCCATATTTTACTTTCGGTACTAGTATTGCCATTAGCTATGTTTTCAATTTATAGAGGAATGACGGGGGAGATTACTAAACACAAATCAATTGTAAAGTATACTTTTCCGATATGGATGTATGTAGCAATTACAGGTGTTTTGGTTTATGTATTTATGTCTCCATACTATTAAAATCACTTTTATTCACTAAGATAGAAACGACGTTATAGCATCCTTTTTTTGTCTTATTTTTTCCTTTTCTTATTCATTTAGTGTTTATAAGAAAATATGTATCTTGCAAAACTTTATAAAGACATTAATTATTTAGATAATATGAAGAAAATATTACTTTTTACAAGCATTTTATTTTTTGCTTTTAGTTTAAGCACCATAAAGGCGCAAACCCTTGATTCGGTTGTTACAACTGTCCCTATTGTGTGTTATGGCGATTTAGCAACCATTACAGCTTATATGACGCAAACAACTCCGGGAACTCCAGTAAAACTGATGAATTTTAAATATGTTACCCCTACTTTTTTAGTTTCAAATGGTTCGTCAAGTGTTACTACAAATACAGCAATGAATTTTACGGGTATAACTCCTTTTAACTATAAAATGCTCATGGTAGACTCTATTCCATTTTATACTCAATTTCCTACAGGAGTACCTCCACAAAATCAGCTACAAAACCCTACTGATCCATCAATAATTGGATGGATTGATTATAGCGTGGATGGCATCCTCCTATTAGTAGTAACCCCAACCCAAACAGCTGTTAATTCATGTAATGGTGATTGTGATGCAGCTGAAAAATTAACTATTTTAGGAGGGACACCTCCTTATTCAATCACCATAAATGGAATTACATCTGTGTTAGGGACTTCTTCAATTGACACTACTTATTTAAATCTTTGTGCAGGCACTTATGATGCAACTATTGTTGACGTTAATGGTTGTTCAACTACTCCAACAGTCACTTCTTTTACTATTGCCGAACCACCTTTATTAATCCCTAACGGAAGCATAAGTTCGAATTATAATGGTCAGGATATTTCTTGTCTTGGAGAAGATGATGGTGAAATAACTGGATCAGTAACTGGAGGTACATTACCATATACCTATTCTTTAGATGGCATAACTTATGGTTCCTCTGCTATATTTTCAGGTCTTTTGGCTGGGACACATACATTTTACTATAAAGATAACAATGATTGCAATACTTCTGAAACTTTTACACTAACAGATCCTCCGGATTTATCAGGAGCGCTTACTATTACTCAACAAGTAAGTTGTAATGGAGTGGCTGATGGGGAAATTCAATTTATAGTAAATAATATAAATATTGGGACTCCTGGATATTCGTATTCTATTGATAATGGGGCTAATTTTCAAAATTCAAATACTTTTTCCGGATTACCAGGAGGGATTCCCGCAATTCAGTATACAATTATTGTAAAAGACGCAAATGGTTGTGAGTCGTTTGCTTCTATTTTTCTATCAGAACCTACAGAAATTGTCTTTAGCGCATCATCATCAGACTTTAATGGGTTTGGGGTGAGCTGTAATGGAGCAACAGATGGGCAGATTGTCATCCAATCTCCTACAGGAGGCACGCCAACCTATGATTATTCTATTGATGGCGGAAATAGTTATTCGACAACAATGATACATAATGGGCTTGGCGCAGGCACTTATGTAGTAACAGTTAGAGATCTTAATGGCTGTACAAATGACACTACTATAATTATCACCGAACCGTTACCTTTTACAATTAATGCGTCTGCACCTTCATCGTATAATGGTTCTGATGTTTCTTGTTATGGAGAATGTGATGGGGAAGTAATCGTTACTCAACTTAATGGTAATCCTCAAGGCTCAATCACTTATATTATGACTTCTTACCCGCCTCAAACTTCCTCCTCATGGATTGGTGTTTGTGGCGGCTTAAATTTTGGCGCTTACACTATTAACTCTACTGATGCAAATGGATGTACAGCAAATACAACCATTACATTAACAGAACCGACCCCTTGGGCGTATACAGTTGATTCAATGCCAGAAACATGTAATTCAGCAAATGGGCAGGGTTCTATTATAGTTACGCAAGGAGGGACGGGTACGCTTGCGTATTTATGGGATGACTCTACAGCACAAATTACTGCTACTGCAACTAATCTGGTAACAGGAATGTATGAAGTGCGTGTTACCGATATTAATGGATGTACATTTACCGAGGATGTTTTTGTTGCAGAATTTGACATTACTTTATCTTTTGATAGCGCTCCCCCTTGCAATAACTTGAATAATGGCTCAGCAACAGTGAATCCTGACGGGACGCCACCTTATAGTATTTTGTGGGAAACCGGAGAATCTACAAACACTATTACAGGCCTAGCTCCAGGATTTTATTCGGTAACGGTATCTGACGCTACTGGATGCGTGATTACTGATTCAGTTGAGGTGCCTACTTCTGCTATTGTAGATATAATGCTTGATGTGGTATTTATGCAAGACACTTCTGTTGCGTGTTTTGGCTATTCTTCTAGTGGAGTAACAGTAATTGCAACTGGAGGAACTGGCTTAATAATACCAGGCTCCTACTACTATCATATCCCTAATTTTTTCCCAATTCCTCAATCGTCCGGTACCTTTAGTGGTTTATCTGCAGGAACTTATCCTATTTATGTTACTGATTTCAACGGATGTTCTGATAGTGTAGAGGTTACTATTACTGAGCCAGACCAACTTGTTTTTACTACTTTATCAGAAGATGTAAGTTGTAATGGCGGTACTGATGGAATGGCATGGATTGATACTGTTTATGGAGGAACTCAACCTTATTCTTATTCATGGAGTACAGGAGTAATAATTGATAGTATTTCAAATTTAATAGCTGGTACTTATATCGTACAAGTTACTGATGATAATGGGTGTGCATCAAGCCCTACATCTGACACAATAATTATAATTGAACCACCTATATTGCAAAGTGCTATTACCATTATTTCACATTCTAATTGTGCAGGTACTCAGACATTACCTACGGGGGAAATGACTGTTACTGCTTCTGGGGGATCCCCTGCACATACTTACGCTTGGACAAGTCCTAATAGTTTTGTATTAGCTTCAAGTGATAATATTATTTGGTTAATACCTGGAATGTACACGGTGGAGATAACGGATGATAATGGTTGTACAATTTCTGATAGTGCAGAAATATTGCCAGGAGAAAATCCTATTGTAGCTGTTGTGATCGATAATGTAACCTGCTTTGGGGCAAATGATGGTTCTATGACTACCTCCGCTATTGGAGGGACACCGCCTTATCAATTTTCTGATGATGGAGGAGTTACCTTCCAAGGATCAACTCCCTTTGGCCCATCAGGGCCAGCAAATTACTTTATTACAGTAGTTGATTCTTTAGGCTGTACTGATACAGCTTCAGTGTCTGTAACTGAACCAGGCTTATTACAAGTTACCTTAGTCAATATTCAAAATATAAACTGTTATGATAGTGCAAATGGAGAATTAGAAGCTATAGTAACGGGAGGAACTCCCGGGTATTTTTATACTTGGACAGATGCAGCCACTAATCCAGTAGCAACTACTCAAACTGCTACTAACCTTATCCCCGGCAACTATTCAGTATCTGTAACAGATACAAATGGTTGTCCTCCGGCAACTTTTTTATCTGTACCAATCACTCAACCGGATAGTCTATACATTTTAGCATTGACTTCCACAGCAGTATTATGTAATGGAGATAGTACAGGAACAGCCACTGTTGTAGCTACAGGGGGCACTCCAAATTACTCTTATGTTTGGAGTTCCGGATCATCCACGGATGTTGCTCCAAATCTTATAGCGGGAAATTACACAATTCAAATTTCAGACATTAATGGTTGCAGTAGAAATTCAAGTATTGTTGTTACTGAGCCAAATGCTTTAAGCGCAACCTTCATTAGAGATTCAGTATCCTGTATAGGAGGTAGTGATGGATGGGCTACAGTTTTAGTTAGTGGAGGAGTTGGCACTCCTTATACTTATCTTTGGGATAATGGAGATATTATTTTAACTGCAGATACTTTAGATGCGGGCTATCATACGGTTACTATAACGGATACTAATTTATGTGTTTTAATTGATTCTGTAAATATCTTAGAACCTTCTCTTGACATTACAATTGACTCTTTAATTATTACTGAAATTACTTGTCATGATGCGGATAATGCATCTATTACTATTTTAGCAACAGGGGGGCAATTACCTTATACCTATTCTAATACGAATGGATTTAATACGCAATCAACTATTGGTTTTAGTAATTTAGGACCTAATACATATATTATGTATGTGCAAGATAATAAAGGTTGTATAGATAGAGACACGGTTGAAATTATTAATCCTGATTCCTTATACATTGATACCGTAGTCTTCAGTAATGTAAGTTGTTATGGAATGAATAGTGGATATATACAAGCAATTAGTGCATTTGGCGGTACAGCTCCCTATATGTATGCAGTAAATGGAGGAGCGCATCATGCAAATATGGCGTACTTTAATGGGTACGGTCCAGGAACCTATACAGTTGAGGTATTTGATGTAAATAATTGTGCTGCACAGGATATCATTATGATTACTCAGCCTACCGAACTAGATGTAACTATTACTACATCCAATTGGAATTCATATCAAATACAATGTAATGGAGATAACTCAGGAACCGCTACTATTGCAGTAACTGGAGGTGCAGGGACCTACACTTATACAGTTTTAGATATTAATGGAGATACCGTTGTGTCTTCTACTAATTCAAATATAAGTGGACTTACGGTCGGTACTTATACTTTTGTAATTGAGGATGCTAACGGCTGTACATATACTGAAACTATTATTTATAATGAGCCGCCACCAATCGTACATACCTTTATAGCAACTCATGTAAGTTGTAGTGGTTGGAATAATGGCTCTCTAACTGATGTAGTTTCAGGAGGAGTGGGAATAGCCACTACCTATAGTTACTCCTGGAATACAGGGACTACTACTTATTCACTTACTTCAATTCCTGTTGGCACTTATACCATGACAGTAGTTGATGAAAACAACTGCACATCAATTGATTCGTACACTATTAATGATAACAATGCTTTAAATGTAACGGCTACCGGTACTGATGTAAGTTGTTATGATTATTGCGATGGAATAATTTTCACCAATGCAACTGGAGGACTGCCAAATATTAATTCTAGCGGACTGCCAGTATATTCTTATCAGTGGGATGATATTTTATTGCAAAATACAGTAAATGCTATTGGCTTGTGTGTTGATAATACTTCAAATTCTACTACTTATAGCTGTGTTGTTACTGACGGACAAGGCTGTACGGCTACTGTAAATTATATTTTAACTCAACCTGATTTGCTTCATGTTACAGCTTCTATTTCGAATGAAATTTCTTGTAACTTAGACAATGACGGAAAATTAACTGCTACTGCAACAGGAGGAACTCCTGGGTATGATTATTTGTGGAATAATTGGACCGCTTGGAATACAAATTCTACAAATAATACTTTATCAGTTGGCAGCTATGTGGTTGTGGTTAAGGATAGCCATGGCTGCATGGATACTACTGAAATTTATTTGTCCGAACCTTCTGCTTTAAGCCTTGTTATTAGTAATGAAATTGATGTAAGTTGCTTTGATTTTGGTGACGGTACAATCACCGCTGATGCTGATGGAGGTACGCCAATTAATGGCATTCCACAAAAATATGATTACACATGGTCCAATTCATTTAATGAACAAATTGACATCTCAACTGCTACAGGATTAATTCCTGGGATTTATACGGTAACCGCTGAAGACGCCAATGGTTGTACAATTACTTCTCAGTCTGTTTATATTACTGGCCCATCTAATCCTTTAAGTATTTTGGTAGATTCTACTGATGAAACTTGTGCGCTAAATGATGGTTCAGCTACTGCTTTTGTTCTTGGAGGAACGATTCCTTATGCTTACGCTTGGAGTAATACAGGAACAGCTAATCCGCAAGTTAATTTAGCGCCGGGCTTATATACTATTGATGTAACAGACGCTAATGGATGTACGATTTCAGATGAAACCTTTGTGAATGGAGTTCAAAATATTTTCTTGCCAGGTAATTTATCTTTTCTTGATTCTACTGTTTGTTTAGGGGTCACTATATTCTTAGAAATTGAGGAAAAACCAAATTTAAATTATGAGTGGGAAAATGGCAGTACAATGGCGGATAGATGGGTAACACCAACAGGCCCTGTAAATGTTTACACCTTATTTATTACTGATCCAAATTGCGCTAATCCTTATACAGTAATAGCAACTATTAATGTTGAGTCTGTTGATCCGCTCCCAAATACAAATCCTTTGCCGGAAAACGGAACTTATGCAACTATTCTTAAAGGAGCGTCAATTGATATATTCTCTGATAATATGAATTGTGATATTTATGAATGGTCTTGGATAGCTGACACCGTAGGGACAAGAGTAATTACAGATTATCCTGACGCATCAGAATGGTATTATATTGCAGTTGATTCAGCTGGTTGTTTAGGTTTTGATTCTATTTATGTAGTTGTTGGGATAAAACCATATGATGCAATTACTCCAAATGGAGATGGATTTAATGATGTTTGGAATATCGTAGATATTGCTTCTTTCCCTAATGCAATCATTAAGATATTTAACAGATGGGGCTCACTAGTACACGAAACTTCAGGAGGTTTAGGTTATATTGCCTGGGATGGAACTAGAGAGGGTGAAGAATTACCCGTAGGAACGTATTATTATATAATAGACTTAAATACTGGTGATGAGCCACGAACTGGCCCAATTACAATTATAAGATAAAATGAAAATTATAGAAATGAAGAAAATATCAATCTTAATTATTGCAATTTGTTTTGGTGGAATGTTGAAAGCTCAACAGCTTCCACAACTAACACAATATATGATTAATAATTATGCGGTAAATCCTGCTGTGGCAGGAATGTATGATTATTATCAAGTAAAAACAACTATTCGTAATCAATGGATAGGCATTACTGATGCACCAAGAACCACCATACTAAGTATTTATGGTCGCAGAAGTAGCCATGTTGGTTTGGGTGGTTTGGTGTTTAATGACGAAACAGGACCAACAAGCCGTATAGGAGGTTCGGTATCTTACACCTACTCTTTTCCTATAACAAGGGCAGTTAAAATGTCATTTGCTTTATCAGGAGGATTTACCCAATTTAAAATCACAAAACAAGGATTAAATGTTTTGGATGATAATGATTATTTATTATTAGGTAATGATGTGGTAAGATCTGCTCCTGACGCAACATTTGGATTGAATATGTATGGTGATAAATGGTATTTTGGGGCAGCTATTCCTCAGCTATTAAGTGCAAATTTGAACTTAATGGATGACGATTATGCAAGAATTTATAATGAAGTGAGTGAGGGTAGTTTAGCTCGACATTTTTATGTGCTAGGAGCCTATAAACATGATTTTAATCCTTTCTGGTCTATAGAACCATCATTATTATTAAAAGTTGTAGGAGCCGCTCCATTGCAAGCTGATTTTGGCATCAAGACTACCTATGATGATAAGTTATGGTTTGGGATGGGTTATCGTAATAATGGAGAAATGGCTGCATTATTAGGTTATTCTATTCAGGAGCGTTATATAATAGGGTATTCATACGATATTCCATCTTCTGATATGAGTGATTATGCAGGAGGATCGCATGAGTTTATGATTGGTATTCGTTTTGCGGCTGCAGACGAATCAAAAATAATGA
>LWDU01041339.1_pt1 | contig 17056 bp, 10 predicted proteins | sample 727161 | NCBI WGS metagenome assembly LWDU01 (sample SAMN04566230, study PRJNA314399) | hydrothermal vent metagenome | isolation source: deep sea hydrothermal plume seawater | place: Mexico: Gulf of California, Guaymas Basin | collected 2004-07-11
CCCCTGTTGTCCTTGCTGCCCCTGTTGTCCTTGCTGCCCCTGTTGTCCTTGCTGCCCCTGTTGTCCTTGCTGTCCCTGTTGTCCTTGCTGCCCCTGTTGTCCTTGCTGCCCCTGTTGTCCTTGCTGCCCCTGTTCACTGAGGCGCCTCTCCATCGCTTCCATACCACGTACCAGTTCACGGGCTTCTTCGAGCGCTTCTTCAAGTGGGTTGCGCTCTCTTTGACTGGCCGCACCTGCTGCTCGTTCAAGTTCATCACGCAGAGCTTGGAGGTCGGCTTCGATGGTCAGTTCAAGCGTAACAGCCGACTGGGGATCCCATTGCTCAATCGTACCTCTAGAGTACTGAAGTTTCTCTTTTAACTTGGACTCCCGGATGTGGTTAGCTCCATCTTGCAGTGCTCTCGCGGCCTCTGGGTTATCAGCACTGCTGCTTGCTGCGGAACGATCAAGTTCCCGTTCCAATTCTGAAACAGCGTCTGTCATCTGATCTTTACGTTCTCTGAGCTGTTCAATTACTCTCGATCTTTCGGCTCCAGACGTAGGGAGCTCTCGGACCTGCCGCTGAACGTCACGTTGCTGTTCTTGAAGTTTTTCAACCTGATTAATCGCAGTTTGGGCGTCACGCCGAGCGCGGTCTGAACGAGCCTCTTCAAGTTGCCTTCGCGTCTCCTCAAGTCTGCGCAGCGCTGTCTGTGCTTCAGTGGTTGAAGTGCTGCCAGCCTGAGAGGCTGACTGGCGCATTGCTTCGGCAGCCTGCTGAAGTTGCCGGGCTGTTTCTTCAAGCTGCTGGTCGTTGTTTTCTCTTGCGAGTCGGAGTAGTTCCCTTGCAGCCTCTTCAGTTTGCTCCGCTAATTCTCGTTGTGCAGTCCCTCCACCGGAGGGTGCTCCCTGAGGGGAGGCCTGGGCACGGCGCCTCTGGCGCTCAGCCTGTTGTTCTTGTCGCTGTGATAGCTCCTTCAGCTTTTCAAGCAGTTCATCAAGCTCATTGTCAGCTTGGCGTTGAGCACCTCGCTGGACGGTCTCATACTGGTTTTTCAGCTTATCAAGTTCGAGTTCAAATAGGTCGGCAAGATCTTCTGCGGCCGCTTGGCTACCACCACCACCACCCGGTTGCTGCTGCTGTTGGGTAACGTAGCGCTCGTAGGTTTCCTCAGCTTGCTGCACATATCGTAAAGCAATTTGTTCGTCTGGGATTGCTTCACGTAATTCTTCCGTATCGAGGTCCTCCTGAGCATTCGTCATCGCTTCAACTGCTTTTGGGAGGATCGAAGAAACATCACGGAACCCAGGATCTGAGCGGGTCAGCCCTCGGTTCTGCATTCGCTCCAGTAGTGTGCCAACCTGTTCCTTGAGACGACCCTGTGAGAGTGAAACGCTGACCACGTTCTCGCTAAACTCTTCTGGGTCGTAGCTGTCTCTTTGGCGAATGAGATTAAAGGTTGCAGAAATGATTTGCCGCTGCAGCTCAGAGAGCGCTGTTTCGGGTGTTTCGCCACCACCACCACCTTGTTGCTGTCCGCCACTTTCCTCTCCCTGCCGGTAGGCCCGTTCCAGAGGGCGTACGTTAAGGAAGAACATGTCACTGGCTACCGCTCGGGTGCCTGAGATAGTTCGGTTGTCACGCACGAGAGCGTAATAGGCGATCAAGTCTCCTGGCTCGAGTTCCCACTCTTCTAGGAAGAGCGTATGGCCGGTGGACACCTCTGGTAGCGGTGCTCCAGATCCCTGAAATAGCGGGACTGTATCCTCTTTTTCCCCATTTACAGAATAGACGATCCGTACGTCACCAATCCCATAATCATCATTTGCACTGACTTCCAGATAAACCTCTTCGATTGGCGAAGCCGCGACATCTCGACCCGGCTTAGAGAAGTGTACAGAAGGCTCTTGATCCGTAAGGAGGTCAATCCTGTATTCGGGGGAAGCCGGAACTAAATCACCATTCTCCCGGGCAAGCTGGATCGAATAAAAACCTTGCTCATTAACTGTAAGGCGGGCGAGGAAGGTGCCGTCCTCTTCCAAGCTGAGATTCTGTGCTGTTTCTCCGTCTAGGAGAAATTGCCCACCCGAAGTGACCATCGTTGGATGGATGCGGACCTCTACCAGTGTCCCTGGCAGCGCTGCTATATCTCCACCATCCTCTCGGGTACGTGGTTCGAGTCCGGTATACCTGGGGAAGTAGTACGTCAAATCAAGTTGATCGACGTACGGAAGATCTGCTACATCGATTGAAAATGTTTCAGAACGAACCCCTGCAGCTTCAACAAAGTACTCGGTCGGATCGTCAACTCCGAGCAACAGCGCTTCAAAATCTCCCGATTCAGCCAACAGCATGGTGATCCGCTGAAAAGTTTGGTCCGGGCCTTTGCGTGTGAAGATCGACACATCACTCGACTCAAATCCCCCAAGCGTTGCGGTCACCAACTGGTCAGATCCTCGGGCGATGGTTGTATCACCAGGTTGGATATTGACCTCGTAAGGGTTCACTGCCGCTGCCGCCCTGGTCGGGAGAAGCAGGGCCGCCAGTCCAAGCCTCAAGTGGCTCGGACCGAGCAGCACCAATGAGAGGCCAAGTACTGCGATACCAGTGATGATCCCAGTTAGCCTATAAAGGGCACCCTGTTCAACACGTCTTCCGCCCTTGATCTTCCGGGCTCTGGTGAGCGCATTCTGCACCAGGTGATCTCCCAATGCTGGTGAAAAGGCTTCCTTGGGGGCCTCGAGCGCAGTGACGACTGAATGTTCGAGTGATGGTTCGTGTTCCTCAAAGTACAGCCCAACCTGCTCATCACTCACCCGGCGAAATAGATGGCGTAGGATGAACCAATAAGTGGTCGCTACTAGTGTGCCCCAGGTGAGTATTCGAAGCCAGATTACAGAGGGGACCGAAAACCGCATCTGCTCAAGGCTGAGCGCAGATACTAAGAGTATCGCTCCCGTGATTGCAGCGATCCAAGTTAGGCCACGGAGAAAAATTCGGGTTCTCCAGCGCCGGCGTACACTCCTGACGACCGTCAAGATTTTGCCCTGTGCCATCCGTCTGTCGGAGTCCCTCATTCACCTCTCCTTAGTCGTCTTGGCTCAACCTAGGGGCCGATAAGCTATACCACCACAGGATAACTGTCTCTCTTTGTTACGACTCGGCCCTTAGAGAGCTGTGGCTAGGTTGTCGTCAGCGTTGCAGCTGCAGTTCGACGGGATACCCAGTTCGACATGAGTGTCTCTGCCGCCAGTAAGCCGAATGCTGCAATGAGTATCCACCTCCAGAGGGCTTGTCTCCGTTCTTGATCTTCCATTTGGAGTGCAGTCGCTTGGACGAATCCCGCCGCCGCGTCAGGGTTTGGCTCAGACGATGTTACTTGAGCCACTAGTTCCTCTGGATCCAGAGTAGTGAGATCGGACTCTTCCAATTCAACATTGACTGCGACTACGAACGGGCGTTCGGGACTTGAGCGAGGTGGTCGAATGGTATAGAAACCGCTCTCATCTAGTGCTAGATATCTAGGTCCGTCATCGGAGGAGAGATCGATCGATTGCCCCGAAGGCGTAAGAGCAACCTGGTCTCTATCGTCTGAAAGTTCTGCTGATTCCGCTGAAACCAGGCCTGCACTCGCTAGTGCCGCAGGGTCACCAAGGTCGAGGACTTGTCCAGTCGTGAACCAGGGAAGTGCTTCGGTGCGCCCACCGATGTACTCAGACACTCGATGGATGAATGGCAAATAAACCGGTTGGAGGGCCAGGTCATTCCAGAAAGAGTCCAATGTTGATGTCCAAACAAGCACTGTACCGAGCCCGTACGTTTGTTCAGCGAAGGCTACGGATCCGTCATCAAATCGAGCAAGGACGCTCGCCGAGTCGGAGAGTACGAAGTTACGAGTGCGGAAAAAACGTGCACCAGTGAAGTCGCCACTCCGAGGGCCCGAAAAAGGCTCAAAAACTGGATGCCCATACTCAAGATGTCCAAGCCGTCCCCCGCGTCCCTGGAGACGATCCTGGGGCTCACCGGCGGCACCCGGAAGAAGATCCTGTGCCGACGCCGGCCAGCCTGCTTTTTCACCTAAAACAACGAGAAGTCCACCGATGCCCCATCGATCCTGGCGTCGTTGATAATTACGGCATCGGTGCCATCTAAATCTTCTGCCCGGACATTGTTGGTTCTTCGATGGGTCAAGCGGAACCTACCATCGTCCGAGATCTCCAATGCTCGTCGCAGGTAAAGGCTTGCGTCCGTGCTTCCACCGCTTCCATCGATTACGAGCAGGGACAGGGCTGTCCCAGGTGAAACAACAAAGTTCATCACGTCGTCAGCAGTGAGTTCGTCAGTAGGAATGCGAATTGAGCCGCGAGTGTGAGGCTGTGAAACTGTAAATGGCTGGAACGCGACTGACGCGGCTCCATTGGCCTCGAGTGTTACGGTTCGGGTCTGAATTTCTTGCCCGTCTAACTCAAGGCTGACATCTACCTCACGGGCATCTAACCCTCCATTACGGGCTATGCGGGCAGTAGGTGTGATCCGTTCACGTCCTGAAACTGCCTGGCGGATCAAGTCAACATCTGTCACTTGGATGTTGTCCGGAGGATCTTCAGAAAGCTTGATTGAGATGACCTTGGCGCCAGCTGGTAAATACACACCTTCATCGCCGGCCCATCCTATGCGTTGAAAGTCTGAAAGCAGATAAACTTCACCCACAGGCAGCTCTGATTCTTCCAGCACTGTTTGGGCGACTTTGAGGGCAGGTCCGAAGCTGGTTGATGACGAGCTGATACTGAGGGTGTCTAATGCTGTGTTGAGCCGAAGGCGATCCCCAGTCGAGCGGGCAACCACCCGAGCTCCTTGCCCAAAAACGACTAGGCTTGCCCGGTCCAATGGTCCGAGGTCAGCGAAGATCTCGCGAGCTTCGTCGAGCGCTCGAGTGAATTGGTCACCGATCTCCATGCTATACGACTGGTCGAGCAGAACAACGATCTCTCGTGGTCCTGAGGCAGCTCCTAGGCTCAAATCACTCCGATCAAGGAAAGGGCGTGCAAATGCTAGTGCGAGAAGTGCAAGGGCAAGCGAGCGCAGGGCGAGGAGTAGCCAGTGTTGAATGCGTCGTCGTCGCTGTTCCTGGAAAGGAATCCTTTCAAGGAACATCAGTGAAGGAAATGTGACTACATTCCGGCGTTGCCGGCGTGTCAGGTGCACAAGGATAGGTACTACGATACCGGCTAAGCCAAGCAGAAACAGCGGTACGAGGAAGGCTAGGCTCATCGCTTACGAGTCCAGCGTTCACGAGCCAAGAGGTACTGGAAAAGTGCCAGATCGAGTGGCTTGGAAGTATCTAATAGCACGTAATCGATCCGGTTCTCAGTTAACCGGCGTTGCACCGATTCCACATGCTCGGCCACAAGGCGTTTATAGTCGTCCCGCAGCCGGTTTGGTATCACTGGAATTTGTTCGCGCGTCTCAAGGTCTTCAAAGTTAGATGAGTCTTCGAATGGAAAGCTCAATTCAGCAGGGTCGAGTACGTGAAAGACAATCACGTCATGCCCACGGGCACGGAGTAGGCTGATTGAGCTGAAGATCTCCTCGGGATGCTCGTACAAGTCGGATACGATGACGACGATGCCCTTACGGCCAAGTAGTTCGGTGATCTTGAGTAGAGGTTTCCTGAGACTGCCAGCTCGGCCTGCGCTTGCTCGATCGAGTAAGTGCAGGATTGTGTCCAAGTGTTTCATCGACGGGGGCACGTATTCGACTATGTCGTGGTCGAAGGTCACGAGACCGACACGGTCTCTCTGTCTATTGGAGAAAAACGTGAGACATGCTGCCAAATACCTCGCATAATCGAGCTTCGAGACTTCATGGCTCCCGTAGCTCATCGATGCAGAGACATCGAGTAGGACGCTGAAATTAGAGTTTGTATCGGCTTCAAAAAGCTTGATGTAGTGCCGGTCAGATCGGCCGAATAGCTTCCAGTCGATGCGTCGAATATCGTCACCGGGCATGTATTGGCGGTGTTCCGCAAATTCCAGGCTGAAGCCCAGATACGGTGAGCGATGGAGGCCAGTCAAGAAGCCATCCACTACCGTTTTGGCCAAGAGTTCCAGGTTACTGATCCGCGCTAAGACCGCTGGATCAAGAAACTGTGCTCCTGAGTGAGATCCGCGCGCAACTGCCACTTGCTACATCCCTGAGGACGGCAAGGGCACAGCATCTAACAGTTTGTCCACAATTTCCGCGGAGGTGCGCCCCTCCGATTCAGCATGGAAGTTCTTCAGCACGCGGTGGCGGAGCACCGGGTGAGCTAACGCCCGTATGTCCTCAAAAGAGACGTGATAGCGTCCCTGTGTGATTGCTCTCGCCTTTGATCCAAGCACTAAGTACTGCGCTGCACGAACCGACGCGCCGTACGCGATCCATTCGTTGATGAAGTCAAGGGATTCTCCCTTAGCACCCGGACGGCTGGCTCTAGTCAATGCTACCGCATACTTGAGGACGGATTCTGATACAGGAACCCGTCTCACGAGCTCCTGAAAGGCTACCAGGTCGGGACCGGTCACCGTACGACTGAACTCTGGCTTCAATATGCCAGTCGTTGTCCTCACAACTTCTAGTTCTTCGTCTTCCGCCATGTGCTCTATGATGATCTGGAACATGAACCGATCGAGTTGAGCCTCAGGAAGGGGATAGGTTCCCTCGAGTTCAATCGGATTCTGGGTAGCGAAAACGTGGAAGGGTTCCTTGAGGTCGTATGTGCGTCCCTGCACTGTCACTCGGTGCTCTTGCATCGCTTCGAGTAGCGCAGCTTGGGTCTTAGGCGGTGTGCGGTTGATCTCATCCGCAAGGACGATATTCGCAAACACCGGCCCTGCTGAGAAAACCATCTCTCGTCGGCCTGTATCGGCTTGTTCTTGGATGATGTCTGTGCCGGTGATATCGGATGGCATCAAATCTGGAGTAAACTGGATCCGTGAGAAATCAAGATCGACAACCTGAGCGATCGTATGGATCAATAATGTCTTGGCGAGACCTGGCACGCCGACCAAAAGACTATTCCCACCAACGAAGAGTGTAAGCAGGACTTCCTCGATTACGTCCTCCTGACCGATGATGAGCTTTCGAAGCTCACTCAAGATTTGCTCCCGTCCGTTTTTCATGCGTTCGGCGAGTGCTATGTCGTCTGCGTTATCGAGGGCAACCGTTCCGATGGCTTTGTCCGCCAAAGCTGTCTCCAGTTCAAATGGGGCTCACGAGGCCCCGATTAGTCGTTCAGCAAGCAGTTCCGCGCAATAGTAGTCCGATCATTAGTGCGTGTGTCCATACACGATATAGTTGACTCCAAGCTTGTAAGCTTCATTGGACAAGTCGATCGGATAGTATCCCTGATCCGAGTATTCCCAGTACTCTGCGATGTCATTATTGAAGTTAAAGACCACCATCAGTCGCTGTGTTGGGTCGTTGTCTTCAAATATCCCATACCATTGCGGGTTTCGTGGTCCGTAGGGTGGGATCACCTTCAGTGGTTCGATCTGGAAGAATGAATCGAAGACGCGGTGATCGTGTTCGAGTGGGGTGAGTGCAAGACCCGGCAACGCCCGTTCCATATGGTAAGCGAAGTTTGCCCATTCGTTACCGCGCTCATTGCGAGTGTCATCCACTATCAAGAATCCACCCTTTAACAAGTACGCGCCAAGGCCTGCGACTTCTTCTTCAGTTGGATTCCAGCTACCAACTTCAACGATGTACGCGATTGGATATTTGAAGATTTCGGGGTCATTCAGGCGGAGGATGTTAGAGCCCTCAGTTTGGGAATCGACGAACGTTGTCTCTTGGATGATGTTCAGAAAGTTCCGTTCAGCCCTGGGATAGTCGTGCGCCCAAGCAGGCTCACGTCTCCGGGAGAACCCTGAAGACCCTCGCCCGACATCGTATTGCACTCTGAAGAAGTGATACTTGCCGTCGTAGGGTGAATTGGTGTCACTGTAGGACTGCGGATTCCCGATTGAGAGTTCCGGTGTTCTACTTCTGCCTCGCTCGCTCGCAATCCAACCAACCCCAGCTCCTGTGAAGAGCAGGGTCACTAGCAATCTGGTGCCCTTACCAATCATGATTCCCCCGGTAAGCCAGATCGCAGAATGAGCAGAAGTTCAAGAGCAGCATCAAAGTTAGGAGCGATTTCGAGTGCCTGAAGCACGGCGCTGCGAGCGCCGATTAGGTCGCCTGCCTCCTGGTAAGCAATCGCCAGTGCAAAGAGTGCTTGGGCCTTGTCCGTTGGATTCAGAGCGACGACGGCGGCCCTTTCACGCGACGCCCGAGGATAGTTGCCTACTTCTGCGTGGAGTGTTGCTAGTCGCTGGTGAAGTTCTATTTCATACGGCCATACTAGTACTGCTTTATCGAGCGCATCTGCTGCCTCTTTAGGGCGGTCCAGTTGTTCCAGCACATCCGCGTGCATCGTATAGGCATCATAGTTCGATTCCGATCTCTGGATGAGTTGTGACAGAGCTTGCTCTGCGCCAGTAAGATCACCGACTCCGTTGTAGGCTTGGGCCAGATACCAATACGGACTGTCCGGCCCTCCATAGTTCGGGAAAATCTTGCGTGCGGCCTCCAAGTGGGGTTGAGCGTCGGTATATCGTTCTTCTCCAACGAGTGCTGCGCCGAGCCTGAGTCTCGCGATGAAATCACCGGGGTGCAGGTTGGCCCAATCTTCGAGTGCGGTGACATCCGAGCCGGATAGAGGGGCCTCTCCTATTTCTTCCAGCCCGCTCAACGGAGTGCGGAATCGATCCTCTAGGTATTCCTCGAATTCCTGGTCGAAATCCTCGGGATCTATGCTGAGCAAAGATGCAAAGAGTTCCGCTGTAGTTTCACCACGTTTGTATCCTTCCAGCATTTCTCTGATGGCAGCGAAGCCGTAACGATCCTCAATGACCTCAAAGACTAGAGACGACTGGTAGTAGGAGAAGATGACCTGCTGCGGATAATCAGGTCGCATGAATCCATCATTAAGCTCACTGACTTTCTTGAGGTTTCCGTTTGCTAACGCCCTCAGGAACGGAATTGTGACCTGATGACCCCACCCCTGTCGGGCTTTTCGTTGTTCATGAACTGCGAGCCCTTCGGAAAACCATCTGGGTACGCGATTATTGGAGATTGCGAGGTGAAAGGTGTGGGAGAGTTCGTGCCAGAAAACCGATGCCCAGTTGTAATCCCCTCGCTCTCGTGCACCAGGCGAGTCCATCACCAAAACACGTCCGAAGCTTACACCAAGAGCACCCAGACCGGCTTCTCCAAGGGTTCGAACTGAGAAGTCCGCATGGCTCGGGAATAGTTCGGCGCGCACAGGCAGTAGGGGTTCGCCGCCGTAACGACGAGCGAGGCTCTCATAAGCTTCCTCAGCAATGGGAGCCAGGTACGTTGCTAGTAGGTCGGATTCAGTTCCATGAAGAAAAAGCTCAAAGTGATCAGTTTTATGGATTTCAAAACGCTCAAAGGTATCGAGTAAATCGAGATTATTCTTAAACCAAGGGTTGTAGGGGTCCCCTTCGAAAGCCCGCATTAGGTGAGTCCTGCCTTGCTCTATGTCTCCTAGACGAAGTTCGTTCATTCCTAGGAGTCCCCACGCGGTCCAAGAGTATGGATCAAGTTCGACCGCTGCCTCAGCCCTAGTCACTGCGTCACCATACCGGCGTGTCTGCACGGCTAATTCGGCCAACTTGGCGTCGAGCCCAGAGTACCTTGGGTTCAGTGTCAGCACTCGTGTTCGGATTTCTTGGAATTTTTCAAGATCACCCCTAAGCAGGTGTGTACCAGCCAAAGCTGTGAGTGCAACGAGCGAGTTTGGATTAACAGCCAATGCCACTTCCGCCTGCTCATAGGCATCCCGGTACCTCTCGCGCGTGAGATGTTGGTTCGCCAGTAGCGCGCGAGCCTCCAGATGATTCGAATTAATTTCGAGTAGTTGTCCAAGGACTCTTCCCGCATCTGACGTGCCATCAAATTCCAGCGCTTTCGCCAGACCCAGAAGTGCTCCCGGATGTCTCGGGTTTACTCCTAATACTTTCTCGAACTCACTTTGCGCATCGGTGCTCGAGTATGTCTCTAGAAAGAGTTCTCCAGCTCTAACCCTTGGTTCGTGCCAATTGGGAGCGATGCTTGCCGCCTCGTCAAAAGCGCGCAGCGCATCTTGGAACAGGTCGGGGTTAGTTCGGCCCAGGTAGCGCACAGCACGCCCTACCGCTACGAGTTCGGTAGCGCTAAGCCGTCCGTCAGAGGCGTTATAGATGTCGATGAAACGATCGAAGCGAGTCATCGCCTCATCGATCTTGCCCTGAGAGAAAAGTAGCTCTGCTAGATTGACCTCGGCCGTGAGGGCAGCTCCTGCATTCGTATCGATGGATTCTTGAAAGGCTGTGGCCGCCTCTTCAAGTTTTCCTCGAATCACTAGGATTTCTCCTAGCGTGTTTGCGAATGCACCTGGGGCGGGAGCTTCACGTGCGAGAAGCTCGGAAGCATCGTACTCCCCGGTGGAGAGTAGGGCCCGAATCAAGTCACGTCTTACGTCATAAGAGGATGGGTCATTTTCGAGTATGGTACGGAACGCGCGGGCTGCATCTTCATATTGCCCGGCTTGCAGTAACTCGCGTGCTTGGGCGGTCGTTTGGGCTTGGAGAGAGCTGGCCGTTAGGACACTAACGAGTACAAGCACCGGGTAGCGGATCATAACCCGTCACCCTCTTTGGCTCTGATTTCCCTATTGTTGAGAGCTAGCTCAACAAGGAGTTCTTCCATAGCAGCCATATATGCTTCTTCCTGCATGGCATCACGGAGAGCCCTGAGTCCGGTAATGCGGGCTTGGATCTGACTGCGTTCTTCGTAAAGTCTCACGAGTTCAGGGTTCTGGGTAAGCTCTTCCTCCGTTACGGAGATACCACCCAGTTGGAACCTTGCTGCGAGCGAGCCGTCAGGCTCGTTCAAGCCGGCTTCTTCGCTTCCTGTGCCATCCCCATTGTCATCCAGTACAGCATGTTCTGTAAGGATCTCGTTCTCATCTTCATAGAACCGGATAACCTCTTCACGGGCGTACTGATAGGCTTCTAGTAATGAGACTCTTTCGTCCTTATCCAGATCGGCACTCTCGCCTGTGATCGCCTCAACGAAGAACTGTGCAAACTCTGTCGCATTCCGCTCGCGTTGGGTACGGGTAGCTGTAATGATGATCCGGTTAGAGCCGGATAGGGGTTCGAGGAAGCCACCGCTAGCGCTGCCGGTATGCACCAGTGCTAGGGTCTGCGATGGAAATCCTGCTAGCGCCATCTGCAAGTCGCTCGGTGCCAGGTCGGGGCCAGTGACGTTAAACCGAGCCTCAGCTTGGTCAGAAGTTCCGTGTCCAATGAGAATGAGAAGAAGTCGATCCGAAGGTCCTGCTTGCTGGGCAATCGTAGTTAGGTGGCTCAGAACGTTGGCCCGTGTCGACTTATCAGTGACAAAGTCAGGAGCTGATTCTGGTCTCTCGCCGAGATAAGTGACATGCTCTGCGAGCATACCGTGTTTCGTAGTAAAAGCCTCTTTTAGAGCGACGGCTTGGGCATGGAACCGATCTCGGTAGTTGGCATTGCCACCGAGTCCGACCACGATCAAGGCATGAGTCCGCTCCTGGGCACTTGCCTGCTCAAAAGATGTGCCAGAAAGGCATATGAATGCTAAGACCGAGCCAAAAAGGGCTAGTGAAGCCTGCGGTCTAATCAAATCAGTCCCCGAATTCTTCGAAAGCCCCACTCGGCGCCCATGAACATCAATAGGAGGAGAAACAGAAACGGCATATCCCAAAGGTCTAGCTCTTCGATCAACGTGACTCCGGCGCCCGTCACACGAATATCTTCCGGAAGACTCGAAACATCGTCGGGAGTATAGAACTGACCTCCGGTCTCATCAGCGATCCGGCGCAGCGTCTGCGTACGCCTCGACGCACTGAAGTATTCCTTGTCACTCGGGGCCGTATAGAGATAGGTCTTATCCGAGCCGAGAGTCTCTCCATTTCTTTCAGCCGTTACTTCAATTTCATACTCACCTTCTTCTAGCGGGCGAAACTCTACCGAGTATTCACCATCCCTTTGGACTGTCCAACTAACAGGGAGGTCCTCCACTATGCCTGTGGGACTCGTGATTCGCGCTGTCACAGTTGCGTTGTTGACCTCGATATAGCTCGAGTCACCTACGTTCGTCACAAGCTGAACGTTTTCTCCTGGTTCTACCTGTTCCCGGTCTGTTACTGCTTCTACGGCTTCTGGAACACCATCGACAAGCCACCTGATCATCTGTTGCCAGAAAATTTCATGACTCTGATCTTCGAGCGGGACATCGGCGTGCATTTGCCAGAGCCAAGAATCCTGTATGGTAAGGGCAATAGATTTGCCACGACCGTATCGTTGGAACGCGAGCACGATCTGTTCAAGAGCAAGCTGCTCCCCTGAACCAGACAAGAGTGTTGTAGCACCAGGACGGACCTGGGAGATTGGATTGACGGTGGTGACTGTGGGAAGCGAATCCCATCGTTCACGCACCTGGTCCTGCTCTACTCCGAGAAGCACCGCGGGATGTGTTAGTCCAGCGGGTGTTGGAGTCACCTCTACTTCCGCGAAGAATCCCTGAGGGTCATCTGCGGGGGAGGTAAGAACCACCGGCATCACTTCCTCCACCGAGGTACCCTGCCAACCTCCCTCTGCGAAAGCTCCATGACCGCCGAGTAATAATAATCCCCCACCTCTCTCGGAGACGAAGTCCGCGATCATTTGTAATTGGTCATGCGTGAAGAAAGATGCTTCAACACTCCCAAGGATTAGTGCCCGATAGCGGTACAGCTCTTCACGACTAGTGGGAAAACCGAACTCCAGCTCACTGCCATCGTCTACATCCAATCGCAGAAACTTGCTTTCCGCAGTCCGCTGCAGGACTACGAGCTGGATGTTTTCATCTTCCGCCACTGCACGCCTCATGAACTTTACTTCGAAGCGAGGTTCTCCTTCGAAATAGAGGACTTTTTCACGTTCTCCTCTAACCTCGACTTGCACCGAGCGAGCGTTGTTTCGATTCACCCGTTCCCCTGGTTGAGGGGGAATACGGAAGCTCACGCGTCGAGGACCTACTCCCTCCAACTCGAAATCAATTCTGGCTACAACCGGCTCTCCATCTGGCCCAAGCTCAACCGTTTCTTCTGCGATAATCTGAAGTTCGTCCTCAACGATCAGGGGAACTGTGCTGCCTTCGAATCCCGTCTGGGTAATTACCACATCAACGGTCAACGAAGATCCTTCTAGCACAGCCCTTGGCATCTCGATCCGTCCGAGCTCGATATCGGGGGTGATGCTCTCTTCTCCCACCCCGATTGTGAAAACCGGAACACCTGCGGCCTGCAGGGGCACCAACGATTCAGCTAAGGGTTGGTTGTCATTGTCGGCCCCATCTGTAATCATGACCAGTCCCGACAGCGGCACACCTGAAAGTTCTTCTCTCGCAACATCGAGCGCCCGAGCGAGATTCGTGTGTGTGCCCTCGTAGGCTAGTTCCGACGGACTATCGATTCGGCCAGCGACATCAGAGAAACGAAAGAAGCGAAGGGCAAAACGATCTGAGAGTTGCTCAAGGAGTTCACTCTCATCGGAAGCGAACTCTTCATTAATGAAAGAGTTTCGCGACTCGCCGTTCTCATCTGCGAGCAACATGCTTTGTGAATCGTCTATTAGGATTCCAACAAAATTCTGTTGTGGGACCACAGTCGACAAAATCAGTGATGGTTGGAGAAGGCAAACGATGATGACTGCAAGTAGCAGAACCCGAAGTCCTGCCATCACGCCGCGGTCGGTGACCGTGCTTTTCCCTCGGGCAATCGTGTAGCTGGCGACAGTAGCTGCGCCTAGGAGCCCGGCAATAATAAGCCATAGGCGCACCGACATCGGTGCTCCAAATGTGAAATCACCCTGTTCGAAAAAGAGCGGGGGATATTTGAACAGGAACTCGAAGATGCGTTCCATCTGTTTCGCCTCAGTGACTCATCGCGTAGACGATCATGTTTGCTCCCATTTCGTACGCGTATGTCGAATATTCCAGAGGGTAGCGCGGATCCTCAGCCCACTCCCAAGCATCACCGAGATCAGTGTTGAAGTTGATGATGACGACAAGACGTCCAGCCTCATCATAGATGCCCCTAACATAGGGGACACAGCCATAGCATTCGGCCGGGTACATGGCGCGCCCAATGGCGGGTACCTGTTTCACTTCCTCAATGTCGTAGTAAGCCGAGTAGATGGGGTGATCAAGCGTGATGTCGACAATCGGGTGGTCAGGGTAAACCCGGCGGATATTGTACTCGAAGACATCCCATTCGCGCTGGCCCCAGAAGTCGTCCACGATCAAAAATCCCCCAGCATCCAGATAATTTCTGAGCCCCTCAACCTCCGGGTTGGTCATATCCATACCGCCGACTTCTACTGCGTAGACTATTGGAAAACGCCGGAGTATTGGGTCGTCGAGCCTGATAGCGTTGTCCCAATCGTAAGCGTTAAGCCGGACTAGGCGCTTCAGTACGACCAAAAACTGCTGGTCACCCTTGGGATAGTCGGTTGCCCATGATTGCCCCCAGCCGCGGCGACCCCAGCCTGAATAAATGGCACGGGTCCAGTAGAAGGGATAACGACCAGGTATTTCATTTGGATCCATGCGAGGGCCACGAGGGTCCACAAACGAGGGGCGGCTCACCCTTGGCGGGGCTTGCTGGTTCATGAATTCCGCACCTGGTGGAGTAAGGTACTCAGTTTCTTCCACTGAATCGGGTGTGCACCCTGTGTTGAGTATGGTGAAGAGTGCCAATGCTGATAGAGCGAGATGGAGAAGTGAGCGACTCATTAGTTGCTTTGTTTAGGTCCTCGAGAGGGGCAGGATCGCTAGCTAATCTTTTATGGTGGGGGAAACTCTGGCTGCTTCTTTGCCCTCCTGTGCTTTGCCCGAGCGCGTTGACGATGTTGTGCGGACTTTTCCCCTCTGGGGCCGAACTCAGCTGCGGCTGAGTCTGTGCCCGAGCAGTGACGTAAGACTCTCCACGCCCCAGCGCAAACGGGAGGGGGTGTGGCAGGACGGATTCAATTTGTTATCAGCGTTCAAGATGCAGGTATTGTGCATGAGGAAGTAAGTCGGGAAAGTCGACGTATTGAGGCGTAGGTTGAGTGATCTTCTCATGTCAAGAATCCTGATTCTTTAAAGTTCAGAGACGATGTCTGTCGGATCTTGTGAGTGGATCAAGGTTATTGTGATCGACATACTTGGTTTCATAAAAGAAATCGACTCCGTTGCAGGTTATCGTTTCTGACTTCAACTTGCCGTGTGGGCCCCAAAGGGCCTGCTCTTTTGGTTCTCGTATTCCCAGAGGATGACCATGCGGTTTTCATCAGCCTTATTAGCACTTTTCATCTCGACTCCGCTTGTCGCTCAAGATGGCACACGAGAAATCACAGCGGATGACTACAGACGAGCAGAGCGTTTCCTCTCGCAAAACACCAGTGCCCTGGTCTTTGGTGCATCGGTGAGCCCACAATGGCTTGAGGATGGTCGATTTTGGTACAGATCAACGGGGCCTGGGGGGACGGAATTCGTGATTGTTGACCCTTCAGAACTGACTCGTGAGAGGGCCTTTGATCACGAACGCATTGCCACCGTGCTCAACACAGTGTCGGGAGGGGCTTTTGAGTCTTCAAGATTACCTTTGGCTGGCCTGACACTTGAGGGTGGTGCACTTATGGCTACGGTCGGCCCGCCTGGCCGCTTCGGGTGCAACCTGACGGAATATTCTTGTGAATCTGTTTCAGGTACTGCTAGCCCTGCGGTTTCACGACTAGAGGTGATTTCTCCAGATGCTCGAAATGCAGCGTTCATCCGTGATCACAATCTTTGGGTTCGGGATCTCGGTACTGGAGACGAGTCGGCATTAACGACTAATGGAGCAGAAGATTTCGGGTACGGTACGAACAACGCTGGGTGGACACGTAGCGACCGTCCAATCTTGAAATGGTCTCCGGATTCAAGGAAGATCGCAACGTTCCGGCATGACGCGCGTGGTGTGGGAATGATGTATCTCGTGAATACACAGGTGGGGCATCCGCAGCTTGAGGCATGGCGTTATCCGCTCCCTGGAGACTCAGTGATTTTTCGGATCACTAGAGTGGTTTTGGACCTCGATCGTCCGGCAGGCGACCGAGTAGTCAGTCTAGCGATGCCTCCAGATCAGCATCGGTCCACCTGCAGTGACCATATCGCCTGTGGGGGCACCTTTGGAGATGTCGAGTGGAGCGCAGATAGCGAGCATATCGTATTTGTTTCGAGTACCCGCGACCACAAAAGTGCTGCTGTCCGCATCGCCGATGCGTCCACGGGTGCCGTGACCGAGCTTTTTGAGGAGGTAGAAGAGACATTTTACGAGTCGAACGGTTGGGACTTTTTGTCCTCATCGAACGAAATTTTATGGTTCAGCCAAAGAGATGACTGGGGACATCTCTACTTATACGATGCTGGAACTGGAGCCCTCAAAAGGCAGGTCACCCAGGGAGCCTGGAATGTTCAACAGATCCTGGAGATCGATGAGCCCGCTCGCACTATCACTTTTCTTGGTACTGCGCGAGAGCCAGGAGACCCTTATTTCCAATACCTCTATAGGGTTAGGCTCGATGGTGGTGATGTAGAGCTACTGACACCGGATAGTGCGAATCACAGTGTATCGCTTTCTCCGGATGGAAAATATGTGGTCGACACGTACTCAACACCGGTTGTTCCTCCGGTTACCGTCCTTCGTGATAGAGAAGACGGACGTCGTATCCTGGCTATTGAAGAAGCGGATATTTCCCGTCTTCAGGAATCAGGGTGGCAACCACCGATGCCGTTCAATGTGAAAGCACGAGATGGAGATACGGACCTCTACGGGTTGCTTTTCCGGCCGATGAATTTCGATTCAGATCGCTCATACCCGATCGTGAATTATCTGTATCCTGGACCACAGGGTGGGAGCGCGGGGAGCAGGAGTTTCCG
>LWDU01033307.1_pt1 | contig 17044 bp, 14 predicted proteins | sample 727161 | NCBI WGS metagenome assembly LWDU01 (sample SAMN04566230, study PRJNA314399) | hydrothermal vent metagenome | isolation source: deep sea hydrothermal plume seawater | place: Mexico: Gulf of California, Guaymas Basin | collected 2004-07-11
TGGAAAACATCGGCACTTTCGACTTTCCTACCTCAGGCTCTCCTGAGGCACAGGAACATTTCCTGCTCGGTGTGGGCTATCTGCACAGCTTCGGCTGGAAACAAGCCCGGGTTGAGTTTCAAAAAGCACAGGAAATCGAGCCCGAATTTGCTATGGCTTACTGGGGCGAAGTTTTTTCCTACAATCATCCGTTGATAATGCCAGAAGGTGATCCCGGAGCTCCAATACGGGTGCTGAATAAGTTGGGGGCCACTTCTGCAGAGCGTCTGGCAAAAGCGCCCACAGAGAGAGAAAAAGGTTTTCTCAGGGCAGCAGAGGCCTATGCCTTTGATGAGGGTGGAGTCCTGGGAAAAAGAACCGCCTGGATGAACGCCATGAAGACGCATTATGAAGCTTTCCCGGATGATTTTGAGGTAGCTGCGTTCTATACTGTTTCACTGATAAGTGCTGCTACTGCGGCAGGTGCTCAGAGGGACCGGACCAATTTTCTTGCCGGTTCTATTGCCCTGGAGTTATTCCGTGAAAACGAAAGTCATCCAGGGGCTGCCCATTATATTATCCATTCATTCGATGATCCGGAGCACGCGCCTATTTCCCTGGCTGCCGCCTTGAAGTACGCCACCATAGCTCCCGCCGTTGCGCATGCCCGACATATGCCAACCCATATCTTCATTCAACACGGGATGTGGCGAGAAGTAGCGGAATACAATATAAATGCGTTTCAGACAGGCGCAGACTTATGGCTACCTGGCGACACCCCTGGCGACCAGAATCACTCTTCCGATTGGGGGCAATACGGCCATCTACAACTGGGAGATTATGCCTACGCTAGGGAGTGGATAGCCAAGGCCGAGAATGTTCTGGCTCAAAACCCGGATGACAGACGCTCGATGGTTACCCTCAGAAACATGAAGGCACGTTATATCGTTGAAACTCAGGACTGGAAGACCAGTGAAATCAACTCGAATACCAATGCCGGTGAACTCCTCGCCATTGGATTGAGTGCCATAAATCTCGGCGATGAGGCGATGATTGAGAAAGCTATAGCAAGGCTGCAAGAAATGGCGGAATCACGACCGGATGATAGCAATCTCAATATTATCTATCGGGAAGTGGCTGGGTTGTCGCTGGCCAGACAAGGTAGAAACGAGAAGGCCCAAGCGTTATTTGATGAAGCGATTGCACTCACAGATGCCCAGTTACCGCCAAGGGGCTCTGCAAATCCCTATAAACCTGCCTACGAACTCTATGGAGAGGTCATGTTGGCTCAAGGACAGGCAGAGAGAGCCATCGAATTATTCTCTGAATCCCTGTTGAGAACGCCAAACAAATCCTGGTCCGTGCTTGGTTTAGCCCGCAGTTATGTGGCACAGGGCCTAAGCGATCAAGCGCGCGAGCAATACCAAAAATTGACTCAAATATTAGTTGACGACCAACTACCTGGCTATCAGGAGGCATTATCCTATCTGGCCGCTGGAGGGGATTAGCAGATGCCATAATTGTATTGGAAACAGGCCACCCGTCACTGGCAACTAAAATCGGCTCACATTGGGTGCTATGGCAGACGGGCTATCCCGACGTACTGGATTCGGACTCGACCATAGAAAGTATGTATGTCCCCTTTTTAATTGGCCTTTTATTAATCCTTGTAGCATCAATAAACATAGGTTTTAGGCGATCCAGACGTCTGTTTGTCAGCCCATGACTAACTACATAACTCTCGGTGGGCGTGAGACATGCACCCAGTGTAACGCTTAATCACTCTCTAATTCTATAACACGACCGGTTGGTGATGATTTTTTCGTGCCATCTTCCTCGGCGCGCATGATTTGAATCTTCCATGTCCGGTCATCATCAGGAGGAAATATTTGGACAGTATCTATGGCAGGCTGGGATAGCTTCGATGGAAACATCCGCTTAGAAGGTGAGGTCAGTTCGCAGGACTCACTGTCAAGGAAACAAGCTATCGAGCCTAACTAGACTACGACTTTGAGGTCTTTTTTTACATAGATGATCGAGGTCTCGCCAGTTTTGCGAAGTCTCATACCTTTGATCCAAACACCCTCATCATAGTGAGCATTACGACAAAGAGCAGCGCTAGAGCGATGGGCAAAATATAGGGTGTTTCATAGACGCCGGCGAGGCCATAGGCAAAAAGTGCTACCAGACCCGTTGCCCCGGCATAGGCGCCCTGGGTGGTGACATGATCCAGGTGGGCACACTCGGCGCCCACCGAGGCCAGCACCGTGGTATCCGAGATAGGCGACAATACCGCCGCAATAGTCAGATACATCGATGCGCCGAGCTCGAAACCCACCGGTACTGCGATTGACATCAGAATTGCAAATGTGCCGTAGGATGAACCTGTGGACAGGGAAATTATCGCTCCGAGGGCAAAAACAATCATGGGAAAGTACATTGGCGAGACTGTTCCGCCGATGATGGAGGCCAGATATTCAGCCGTATGAATATCCGTCGTCACCGAACTCAAGGACCAGGCCAGCACCAGCACAATCGAAATATAAACCAGTGACTCGGCACCCTTGATAAAAATCTCCAGAGATTTCGTGTAGGACACTGATTGGTGACGGCGCATCATTTCCATGCAGGTTAAGGAAGCAGAGATATAGGCGATCACCAGGGTCGATCTGATATGAACGCCGGATATGCCTTCGTGGCTTGCATGCCAGGTAATGAGCCCACCGACCATTAGCAGCATCACGCCCAAGGGGTAGAGGAAGATACCGATTCGGGATGAAGTGGAATCGTCTTCTGTGTCGGTAAAGACACCAGCTTTTTTGCCCTGGTTTTTCTCGACCTTCTTTTCGTGACGCTGTTGCGCATACTTCATAGGGCCATATTCGCTGCGAGTAAAGATGACGATGGGCACCGTGGCCAGTGCCAGGAAAGCATAAAACTGGTAGGGAATAGCAGCGATCAATACGTTAAAAGCATTTTCGTCCAGTCCGATTTCTGCATAAGACTTATCGATAAGAGACATGATGTAAGCGCCCCAACCGATAAAGGGAATTAAAATACTAATGGGGGACGAAGTGGTATCAAGAATATAGGCAAGTTTCTCCCTACAGAGGTTGAATTCATCAAATACCGACCGGTACAGGGGACCAACAATCAGACTATTGCCCGAGTCTGTAAAAAATATTCCCAGCCCGGAAAGCCACACTAACAATTGTGCCTTGGCTCGACTGGTAACCACGGTAGTCATCTTGCATGCAAATGCGCTGGCGCCTCCGGACACTTCAAGCAGCTTAACGAATCCGCCGATGATGAATATAACCAGGATTACTTGAATTTGTGTGCCATTGGCGACTTCACTCAGAACCTGGTTTTCGATGGCATCCTGGATGGCGGCAAAGGGATTGAAATTGGAAATTATCAGGGAGCCACTGAGGATTCCGCAAACCAGGGCAAGTAGGACGTTCTTGCTGTAGAGTGCGACGGCGATGGTTAGTAGCGGGGGAACGATTGATAAAATGCCGTAATCATCCATGTTTTTCTGCTTCCGTGTGTCTATTCTTCATCTTGAGCGTGTTTAAGCATGTGATGCCATGTGCGTAGAGCTTTAGTGTACAGCTAACTCACTCGATTGTATCAGAACCGTTGTGGGCTATAGGGCGAAACATCCATAACAGGTTTTCTGCCAGCAACGAGATCGGCAACGACGAAACCCGATATAGCGCCCAGAGTCATACCAAGATGCTGATGCCCGAATGCATAGAGCACTCCTGTACTCTTGCTTGAAAAGCCAAGCACTGGTAGTGAATCGGGCAGGGAGGGGCGAAAGCCCATCCACACCGATTCCTCCCGGGCATCGATACCAGGCAACATGCGTTTTGCCACGGGCAATAGACTACGCACTCGGGCATAGTCGGGAGCGGCGTTGAGGCCGCCAAATTCAACCTGGCTGGTCAGGCGTAATCCGCCTTCCATGGGAGACAGTACAAAGGAGGACTCGCCGTTCATTACCGGACCGTTCAGCAGGGACTGCGGCGATGCCGGTAACATCAGATGATACCCCCGTTCTGTATCTAGAGGAATATCATCGCCCAGCTGCCGTGCCAGCGAGCGGGACCAGGCGCCTGCGGCAATGACGACCTTGTCTGCAATTAGGATCCCCGCGGGTCCGATGAGGCTGACATTCCCACTATCCAACTGGATACGCTCTACAGCAAATTGGGTATAGGCGCCGCCACGGCTGAGCAACAGATCTACCATGCCTTGTACCAGGCGGTTGGGATTAAGGATTCTTAGGCAATCTCTCTGATAGATTCCACATTTGTATATCGGAGCAAGATTTGGCTCAAGGTCGTGAACCTGCACCGCGGACAGCACTTGGTATTTTGTGCCTATTTGATCCATGAGATGTCGGGCTCTGGCGGTACCGGCATACGTTTGTTCCGATTCGTAGATTTTAAGCCAGCCGCTTTCCTCGAGTAGAGAAGTGAGTGTCGACTCGCCAATCAAGTGATGCCAGCTCGCTACGGCATGCTGGGACAAGGCATGCAGATGAGTTGCGTTTTCGGTGGCAGCCCGATAGCGGCCCTGCCAGATAAAGCGTATGAGCCAGGGCAGAATCTTGTGAAAGTAGGTGGGACGTATGGAAAGTGGTGGAAGCGGCTGACCGAGCATGCGCAACACCTCGAAAAGCATTCCTGGCATCGCCGTCGGCACGCAGGAAGCGTTCACTATTACCCCGGCATTGCCGAAAGACGCGCCTGAGCAAGGCGCCTCCCGATCGATCAACATTACATCATAACCATCCGCCTGTAGCGCCAGCGCGCATGCCGCACCGATGACGCCGGCACCTATGATGACTATTTTGTCAGGCATGGGATTGGCGTTTTCAATGCAGCAGGAGTAACAATTGGTTCTGGTTTGTAGTTCATATCATGAATCATAGCCCCAGTGTATCAGCCCATCGATGCCAGCCAAAAACGATTAGGTAGAAGCGTTTTACCCTACCTAAAATTCATTAATGGGTGACCCTGCCTATAAGGATCGGGGAGAGGCTTTCCCCTGTGTTAATAATTACAGTTGCCAACCCCACATATAAAAACGAATTTCAAAAATATAGAGGTTTATAAACAGTTTTACCATACTCCTGCTTAATGTATTCGGCGATGCTACTTGACTAACCTGCGCCATCCAATAACTATCGATGTAAGCGAAAAGCCAAATCCAATTATACTTAGCAAAATTACGATCACATCCCATAATGGTCTATTTCGAATCAAAAACTGGAAATCTAGACTATGGAGCCCATTGAATAGCCATCTTTCGCGTCGGCTCGCATCAGTAACACGAGTCACAATTTCTCCAGTTTCTTGGTCTATATGGAACCAGGTAGATTCTCTGTCGCTAAACTTAGCTCGATAAACGGGGAATGGGCGATAATTATTATGTCTCGAATAGTAGTAGTTATCAGGATTTGTTATTAACTCAAAGCTGAGCAATTTAGCATCCGGAATTAATGACGGAACCGCATTGCTAATCAATTCCAATAATGACAAAGGTTTAATTTGATCAGCTGATTCTGGAAATCGCACTTCTTTATGTTGATATGATTTCGTGATTGAAAAGTAAGATATGTTTTTAATTTTGTGCCATTCAACCTCTTTGGCTGGTTCAATAATGTTTTCAAAGTCAGGGAAAGGAAGATCAACTAACCTAAGTGTACTACCACCGGTGTAACGATTTATTTGCAGTTGGGGAGATACAGAAGAATTAAAAATTCCCCAAGGCCCCACTGACATTAACCCGCTAAAAATAAAAGTTAAAACAAATACTAGTGTCACTACCCCAAGAATATGGTGCCATTTCATCCAACCTCTATATGGACTCATGTTCCTCCATTTATATGGATTACGGATGTGCATTTGCATAAGCCCGATTATTCCACCAGTTATTACAGATATAATCCCGATAATTGAGACATAAATAATGACTTGATTCCACAGTGGAGCGTTTTTTCGAAGCTGCACTGGATAAATCCAGTGAATAGTTGAGCCAAGCCAATTCCAGAAACGCTCAAGTCGATTGGTATCTAAAACAATTTGCCCGCTTTTATTCGAAACGTATAAAGTAGTACCTTCAGTGTCATTTACATCTATTCGATGTAATGGGCGAAATTGGTTGAGGGCTGCAGATATGCTCCATTGATCTAAATTCACCTGACTATCATAGGTCGGTATCGTTCCAGCACCCACGAATCCTGATTGTGTTACAGCCATGATCGCTAGCTTAGGAGTTACTTCGGTAATAGCCTCTCCTGTATCCGCGAAAACACTATAAATCATTCCATCAATAGCTTGTAACTGATAGGACGGGCGATTAAGTATGGTCGTAAGTTTGACGCTAGTATAAGCACTTTCTATCGCTATCGACTTAGAAGCTTCAAATGGTGAAAGTAAAATTTGCGAGGAGTTTAGTGCGGTTAAGTTTTTTAACCGTTCTTCTTCTGTAAATTCAGGGTATTCCATATACATCATTATGATGCCGCTAGCGAACCAAAGTGCGAACAGTAAGCACATGCCTATGCCGAGCCATCGATGGAATACAAATAGAATTTTCTTGAGTTTCACAGGATTAAACAGAAACCTGACAGTGAAAGAATGACTCTTATATCAGTATAATTTGCATTTAAAAAATACCAACCATGAATTCCATCGAATAGAGCAAGCAGATCACCTTTTGGTAAATCGCCTCGCCCATTATTATAGAGCATCATATAGCCTGGCTCCTCAGAAGTTCTTATAGTACGGCCGTGATATTCTGCAAGTAACGGATTGGGGTTAGATAAGCCGATTGCCTTCCATTCGCAGGACATATAATTGCTTGGCCTCATGTCAAGTATATATTCCGATTCTGAATTTGCAAATATTCGAATTTCTGCGGTATCTACTTGGTGAGTCTTGCTTTCTTCGTAAAAACCACTCGCGGGTAGTTGGTTCTCAAGCTCTTAATATAGATAGTCGTAGGCCCTATACAACGTTAAGAAACGTTTAATAACATTGTTTTAGAAGAGTCTCACGTATTAAATACACACGCTGATCAATTCGCTAGGATTAGTGCCAGTTCCATTGTTTCTTTGTAGCAGAATTGAATTTGTGAGGAGTACGGCTGTGACCACCAAAACATTTAGCAAATTATTATGTAAAAGATTGAGGTTAGCGCCCGGAGTAGCTATAGCCTCTTTTGGATTCGCAGGGGATGTAATTGGAGCCGAAGACGCAATTCAAGAAATAGTGGTTAGCGGTCAAGGCGGCGTAGGCAGTATTCGCCTTAATGAGAAAAATGGCGCAGGTGGTCGCCTGAACTTAACTGGATTTGACTCGCCGGCGAGCATTGACATCATAAGCCGAGATGAAATTGCGACAAAAGGAGATTATGGTGCTTTAGATGCAGTAACTCGCTCTACTGGTATTTCAGCTAGTGCCAGCCCAGGTAATGGTGGTACCTCAATTTCATCACGCGGTTTCAATGGGCACGGCTCAACAGTGTATACGTATGATGGCACGCGTCTCTATATTGTCGCGGGTACAGTCACTTTCCCAGCCGATACATGGACACTTGATCGGGTCGAAGTACTTCGCGGTGCAGGTTCAGTAATAAATGGTGTAGGAGCACTGGGTACAACCATTAACTATGTGCCTAAAGCTCCCATTTTGGGTTATAGCGATTTTGAAGCTATGATTGCTGGGGGTAGTTTTGGCATGCGAAGGGCAGCGCTTGGTGGAGGGACACAAATTTCTGATAACTGGGCCTTTAGATTAGATGGATCTCATCAAGAGAAGGATGGTTATGCAGATCGTGCAGAAGAAGGACGTGATGTCATAGCGGGATCATTGCTCTATCAACCTTCGGAAGATTTAAGTATTCGGTTCAGTGTTGACTATGCTGAAGTGGACGCCGCCCCATATTGGGGAACCCCTCTTATTAATGGCGAGGCAAATAACTCCCATCGACAAAACAATTATAATTTCACCGATGGCAAAGTTGAATATGAAGATACTTGGTCGCGAATACATGTTGAATGGAATGTTGCGGAAAACATAACATTCAGAAGTGACACTTATTTGCTTGATGCTGTACGAGAATGGCAGAATCTTGAAGAGTATTCCTATAATAGCGAAACCAGCTTGATCGATAGGGCCTATTATTTGGGCATAATTCACGATGAGGAGCAGATTGGTTCGCGCTTTGATTTTCTTATTGAATCGCAATTAGCCGGTATGGATAATCGTTTGAGCCTTGGTGCAGAAATTAATGACATTGAACTTAACTACTTAAATAATTTTAGTACTGGGGGGTTTGGTGTTAGTGATAGCGTTCCAGTATTTGATTTCACACCGGGCACTTTACCTCAGACTACAATTCCAACAATTCTTGATTATCAAACTGACACAAGACAGTTTGCATTATTTATTGATGATGTAATCCAACTAAATGAAAGCCTCAGTTTGGTATTGGGCGGACGTTATGATGATATAGACTATGACCGATTTGATCTGGCGATTGGTGGGAATTCGGCTTCTGCGTTTACAACTGATTTTTCAGAATTCACCTGGAGAGCAGGCTTGGTTTATCAACCTACAGAGCAAGTGAGCATCTACGCTCAAACGAGTACTGCGGCCGATCCGGTGACTTCTCCAATATCAATTAGCAGCAGTAAGAAGGATTTTGATCTGGCAACTGGCCGACAGTATGAAGTGGGCGTTAAACTGCAATTTTTGCAAGGTCGCGGTGAGTATACCCTAGCTTATTTCGACATTGAAAAGGAAGATATTCTTACCAGACTGCCGGCATCTGCTATAACGGAGCAAATAGGACAGCAGAGTTCAGATGGAGTTGAATTCACCTTGCGGGTGAATCCCACCGAAACACTGAGTATTGATTTCAATGCAGCTTGGATCAATGCTGAATTCGACGAGTTCTATTCTGGAGGTGTTTCTCTGGCAGGCAATACGCCTCGAAACGTACCAGAGCAAACCATAAATATGTGGTTGAACTGGTCTCCAATAACTAATGTACAAGTGGGCGGAGGATTTCGCTACGTTGACTCTCGTTTTGCGAATGATGGAAATTCAGAAAAAATGCCCGAGTACACGGTTTTTGATGCAAGTGCCAACTGGATGGTCTCAGACAATCTGACCGTCACTGCTCGCGCCAGGAACTTAACGGATGCAGAAGATTATGTCATCGCACCTTATGTTCCAAATCAATGGATATTCGGCGATCCCAGAGCATATGAGTTGAGCCTCCGATACTCTTTTTAAAAGTAACAATTGTTGAAATCAGATTTGGCGGAAGAGGCAGGAGTTGAATACTGCCCTTGAACTCCTGATAACTACTTAGCTTTAGAATCAGATTAGTTGTAGATCGGATTATTACTGGACTTTGTCAAATACGCTTAGCAACGATTAGACTAAGAGATGGTACACCGGGCGGGTTATAGTACGGGCCATAAACTAAATTCTTATCCCCCTCCAAAACACTATTTTTGGGGGGGCCATTAAATAGCCCCTGGGAGGGTCTTTGCCCTCCCCTAATAATTACAGTTGCCAACCCCATACTTAAAAGCTAATTTGGGAAAAAGAAATGAAATTGTATCGCTTTGGTGGTGTGGCGAACAGTATGTAGAAACCCTCTGTTCATTCAACTACTAGGTATACGAAGATGAAATCAATCGATGCCATTCACTATCTGCTGTCAGTTGGCCTGAAAGAGAGCGTCATAGGATCAAGTGATTCTTACCCGCTTAATTTACCGGCAATAAGAAACTTGGATACACAACTTAAGTTTCATGGGGCAGTCACTTTTATAGTGGGTGAAAATGGTAGAGGAAAATCAACATTACTAGAGGCTCTTGCGGTGTCTCAGGGGTTCAATCCCGAGGGTGGAACGAAAAATTTTAACTTTTCGACCAGAATATCGCACTCAAATCTAAGTAATTGTATACGGGTAGCAAAATCACTAAAGCGTCCTAAAACAGGCTATTTCTTGAGAGCTGAGAGTTTTCACAATGTCGCGACTGAAATTGAAAGACTTGATAGCGAACGACCGATACCAGGTGTTAACTCACCACCAATTATTAACTCATATGGAGGGGTTTCTCTACATGAACAATCCCATGGAGAATCTTTCTTTGCGTTAATGCAAAATAGATTTGGTAAAGAGGGCTTATATATACTGGACGAGCCAGAGGCTGCCTTATCGCCTACTAGACAAATGGCAATGATTACACTGTTGCATCAGTTAGTTGGCCAAGAATGCCAATTAATAATCGCAACGCATTCACCAATATTGCTGTCATACCCGAATGCCACAATATACGAAATACGTGATAATGGCCTTGAGGAAGTAGACTATGAAGACACGGATACCTTCTCCGTGAATAAGGATTTTCTTAATAACTATGAAACGATGCTAGAGATACTATTGGAAGAGTGATAATTAACAAGCACCAGCCATCCGAGCTTCACCTGAATTGCAGTATTAATAATAAGTGTCCCTTATTTAGCGGAGCTAATCAGGACGCACTACCTCGATAACACGACCGGTTGGTTAACAGGCGGTTGGATGTGATAAGGTTCCTATATCTGGTGGGTGTAAGGGCCAATATACGACCAAGCGTTATCTAATGTTGCTATTTGCCCTGCGGTTCGCTTGATATTCCAATCTAATTGCCGTCCAAAGCAGCAGCCAGAGCGCTGGTGTAGGTAGCTAAGTCAAAATAGTCTCGCCACATCTTGATCTTGCCATCGTACAGCTGAAAGTAACCAAAACAAGGAAGGTTTACTGGGCTCCCTGCAACTACAGTCTTATCTAAGCGCTCGACCATGACCAAGTCCCCATCTGCCAATAGGCTGATAATTTCCCAGTCAGTACTATCCCACGAACGGCTGAATCCCGCGATGAATTGCTCAATGTTTTCGCGACCATTTACCGCCGCAGAAGGAATATTGTGATAGGTGCCGTCTTCGGTGAAATAACTGGCAAGCTCTCCTGGGTCCAGATTTGACCACGCTGCGATAAATTCTCGAACAATTTGTTCATTTTCAGACATAGGTAAATCCTCTTGTGCACTCACTTGAATATATAGAGATAGACAAAGCAACAGAGTTAAAAAACTATGGATTGGTTTTTTCATACAATTCCCACCTTTTTTTCCACCGAACAATTAACAACAGGTAAATCTATAATTTAGATTCTTCCACAGAATCGGAAGAGGCTGGTTTCGATAGCCAATTCTTTCTCTCAAATTCCCAACATAATGAAGGGCGAAGACCTCCTCCAGATAACTTGCTACTGATTTCACCTCGGAAAGTAAATCCGATTCCCTCAAGGAGGCGTGCAGTACGCACATTATCTAATGCTGCCGTTTCACATATAAGATCGATACCAATAACCTCAAATAACCAGCGAAAAGCTATAGTAGCACCAGAGCTTCCGTGACCGGTGTTTTGTCGATCGCGACGGATTGCTCCGCCAAGTTCACACGCAGCCCACTGCGGCCATATTTTAATATCATGATACGCACTTGCGCCTCCATCTTCATCGGTGCTGATCATTAAAAGCCCTTCACCACGTTCACGTTCGAGAAGGTGGTGCTCTATGAAATTTGCAACCGTGTTTCGATTAATTTGATCAGGAAGCGTGTAAATTGGAGTGGATATTAATGGATCTTCCAGAAGGAAAGTTAAAGCATCTACATCATTTTCGCGCGCCAGATATGCCAATTCTGGGATATTTTCCGCATTCCTGACTGCATTGCGAATTTGAGATTCTTTCTCTTTGCTTGCCGTGTTTCTCGTCAGCGGTATGTCGGTCATGAATCAAATTCTAGCATTGCCTATGCAGCGACGGCCAGCCAAACCTCAATCTTCACAATGATACTCACTGAATCTCGATTCGTCGACCCCGCGCAGCGATTAGCCGCTGTATTGTGATTGCTTTCTAAATTGGTGGTATCTCAGCAGATTAACATGGACTTCTAAGAATATAGTGTGCCCGAGAAAGCACCGAATTACAGTGCTTTGGAGATTTCATCGGACTTGGTTGGGTGGGATTAGGAGCTTCAGGCTACTGAACTAGGATGTAAATCTTTCTTTTTTCTAGGATCATTGCAACCTTTTTTAGATAACTAAGGTATATGTATTAAAGGAGACACAAATGATGAAAACACAGGGCCTTATCTTTCTTTTAGGTGTAGGTGCATTTTGTACCCCCTTATTGTTCGCCGAAACTTATTCCTATGAGATAGAAGGAGTTGAATCTTTGGATATACATTCGGGGATGGAGTTTACAGTTCAGTGCGGAGACGTTAATAAATTAGAAATCTATGCTGACTCTGAGGATGACGTTAAAATGTCCTTCAATAACAAGAAACTAAAAATAGGCAGGAAAAGTAGAAATGCTTGGTTGTTTTTCCCATTGTGGAGGAGGAGCAATGACGTAACTGCGAATATAATGCTAAAGAATCCTCCTCAATATATTGAATTGAGTTCTGGCTCTGAAGGGAAAATGGGGAATTGTTTTAAGAAACAAGCAAGTTTAAATTTGTCAACGTCCTCTGGAAGTTCAATTGAAATTGATGGCGGTTCAGGTTCAATCACCGAACTGGAAGTGCGTATGTCATCTGGATCGGAAATAAAGTTGAAGGAAACGCTTCATATTAACCACCTTACACTTAGGGCTTCTTCAGGGTCTGATTTTGAAGCGGACGATAAAGTTGTCATTGAAGCTTCTGAAGTAAGAGTATCTTCTGGCGCTACAATTGAGATTTGCGGGGCTCTTGCAGTTTCAGGAAAAGCATCCAGTGGTGGTTATATTGGGGTCGCTGAAAACTCAATAATAACTGATTTTACAACGAGGTCCGGTGGCGGGCGTCATAAATGTTGATTATTTGTTAGGAGGGCTATTTTATGGAAGAGTTATTAATACCTTTATTTGGGATAGTAGGGGTTTTTGGAATGCCGGTCTTTATTATTTGGATCATTTTTTACTTTGGTGGAAGAAGGGAAAAGCAATTCCATCAATCATTACAAGAATTAATAAAAAGCGGACAGGAGTTATCCCCAGAATTACTACAAAGTCTTCCAGGTTATAAACACGAACACCAAAGAAAAAGGAATGATATTCGTACTGGAACCATAACTGCAGGAGTAGGCATTGGGATAGCTTTATTTGGACAATTTGGTGTTGCAGAGACTGCGCTTGTCGGAATTGGGCTACTGGTGTTCTCTATTGGTTTGGCATTTCTTGCGTTTGGAATTTACAGCAAAGATAAGAAAGTTGATAATGTTTCTTAATGGAGACAGATGAAGGACTTGTTAAAAAAACCCTTACTGATGGTAATCACCATTATGGGATTCTAATTCAAAGATATGCTGATTATTTATTTGGATTGGGCATGCGTCTAACTTCAGGCAACAGGGAGCTTGCTGAGGATATCTCACAGCAAAGTTTCTTAAAATCGTACACCTATCTTAAAAGCTTCGATACACAGAAGGAATTTAAACACTGGCTTACCGGCATAGCGATAAATTGCTATAAAGATTTGATTCAAAAAGAGAATCAGCGACTACCGATTGATGTAATTGATGAACCTGTTTACAAATCCAACCTGGAAGGCAATATAGATTTCTTTAATCTCATTAAACCTTTAGCTGAAGATGAAAAAATTATATTCACGCTAAAGTATGTCTACGAATACCAAATTAATGAAATAGCGAACTTATTAAACCTAAAACCTGGCACTGTAAAATCCAAAATAAGCCGGACTTTGGACAAATTAAAATGAACCAATTAGAAGCTATTATAGATAAAGAAAAAGGAACATTTTATTCTCAAAGGAATAAAGATTTATTTAGCTTTTATACACTTACCCTAATAAATCAAGAGCAAACGTCTAGAAAATTAAATAGAAATTTGTGTCTTTTTCTCTTATTTAGCATGGGCAGTTTATTCTTTTTATTCTCTCCGATAAACGAAATGGTAAAGTACTTTATTGTCTACTTAAGCGATTTAACTACGGTAGATATTTTTATATTGGCGACATTTAGTTATGGGTTCTTATTCGTTTTAATCGCACTATTTAGAAAACAAGGAAGGCTCTGACATAAAATGGTAACATTAGCTTAGAAAGTAGAGCCGGGTCTGAAAGGCTAATTGTGAGCTTACTCGTTCGTTGATTTTTCAAATATCAAAGTACAGCGGTTTTTCTTCTCTGTGTGTTTGTGGTGGTGGCTCAGGAAAATGAGGTTTGGACTTGCCTAGGGTCAGATTACGGAAGCCCGAATGGCGGCGAAGTGAAGTGGGAAAGGACGAGCCTCTTTATCCTACTTGCTTGGAACCTTAAATTATAGGGCTCGGTAGAAACTATCCTTTACCAATGCGCCAAGTTCTAACCATGAATAAACTAATAATAGTAGCGATATCAGCGCTATATTACTCAATGATTGGGAGGGAAATAGATGAAAATTAGCGATACCATAATAGGTTCAATTATCATAGGAGGTTTGGTTGGGGGTGCTATTCTATTAGCGGAAAGTGGCAGTCTTGGCTCTAAGGAACGCTTGCATGAAGCAATTATCATAGATGCGGGAATAGGTTCTAAAGATGAAAACTCAGATATTGAATTTCATATAATATCGAATGATATGTTAAAAGAGCTGCCTTCTGGTGTCGCAAATACATTGGCAGCATTGAGAGAGGCCCTCGAAGCTTCATCAGAAGATTTAGGGTTGGAGATGGAATCAAATGATTCGGGGTGGAAGATTGAATCAGAAGATTCAGGTTGGAAGATAGAAATTAGGACCGGAATTTAGAGATTCTATAGTCAAATATCTATTATCCTCGAATAAGCAGGTAAAAAATGAATGCACGGTTAGTTAAAATTGCGAGTTTAGCTTCTATGCTAGCCTTGACTTGACTGTAGTGTTATCACTTGTAATGAAAGCGGTTGCGGTCGAATCAAAGATGTCGAAAGTCACATTATTTGTGGAGGGAATGATGAAAAGTCGCGGCGGCGTCACCTTGAATGAGCTGACCCGAAAGTGTCGCAGCAGCTCTGTTAGAGTTGCCAGGAATCCAATCAGAAGCAAGCGTAGAAATGATTCTCGAAAGAGATGCTTTCAGCACCGAGTACGATGCAAGTTTGACTTCGCTTGACGATATGTACGTTGCCATTTTGGATTTGGCGGGGGTGGGTGTGTGGGGAAAAGGGAATGAGAAGTTAAAAAGGATTCAGATAAACATAAGAAGATTTGGGAAAATTCATCAGAGACATTATAAGTCCCGCTAACTGATTATTAAGAGCAATAATCAAAGAAAGCGCATAACAATTTTTTACTTCTTAGCCTTCATTATTTTCGCCTCTGCTCCATATATCGATTCGCACGCAGCTTGGCATTGTTACGAATGTTCATGTAAAACAATGCATAGTCGAGCATGTGGTAGTTGCCGCTTGTAACCAAAGTCCCAGCCTCATCAAATTCTGATCCTGTTTGATCTTGCACATACAACCAACCGTCTCTGCATTGCGCCCAAGTATGCTGGTCCAATGATGCAGGCAAAGCTTCGAACGCCTGTGAGGTTGACGTATCTTCGCCCTTACCCATCGCCGCGTTGTAAGTTCCCTCGGGAAACACTGCGCCAGCATTCTGTTCAGCCGTTACCATTTCTTCATTGACCTGCCAACTAAGTGGATTAGTACAAAGGCTATCCGCTGGGCGAGGCAAGCCTAACAAATCGGCGGGCGCTCCTTCGGCCTGCGTGTCCCAATGCACTACACAGCGCAACTGCTCCGAGTCTGTGCAGGCAGAAATATTCGCCATTGAACTAAGTGAACTGTGAGTCACAGGAATCACAATGCCACCAACCAAATAGGCTGCAACCATTCGCTCGCTTAATTCGCCTGTATCCACCACTTCTCTAAGAAGTCGCATTGCGTGGTGAGTGCCTTGACTGTGGCTCGCGATGATAAAGGGGCGATCTTGGTTGTAGTGCTCGATAAAATAAGTGAACGCCCGCTTCACATCTTCGTAAGCAAATCCCAACACGACGTCGCGCAGCTTCGTCTCTCCAAAATAGGAAACTATGGTCGCTTCTCGATATCGAGGCGCATAAACATTGCAACAACCATTAAAGACGCTGGCTTGATTCGCCATCATCCACAATGTATTTTCTTCTGTACCTGAATTCAAATCCATTGGCGAAGTCCAGGTATTGGACCTCATAAAACCTGTTGGATGAATAAAGAACACATCAACTGGATGCTCACCCTGAACAGCTCCATCAACACCCTCTGGCATTAGATCTGCCGGATCGTTTCCCTCTGGCAGTGCAGCCCAATTTATTGCGTCGCTGTATTCCGGCTCAGCCACAGTAGTATGGGCGTCAAATTCGCTTGCCGGCTGGCTATAAGCCAAAAAAGCCCGAAAGGCCAAATCACCGCCATAACCGGAGAAGTAGAGTCCAAGCAACGCCAGCACAATAACTCCGAGACCAACACTTATTCGCTTAACAATTTTCATTTCTATCACCCTAGTAGTATCTAGCTGATACCTGATCTATTACTGATTTTTCCAAATTAGTTTTTAAGTATGAGGTTGGCAACTGTAATTATTTAAGATGGTACAATAGATAGGTATGTGTTATTAGATTATTGATTTAAAAGGGTTATCGGCCGCCAGCACCACAAACAATTAAAACCAAACCAACACTGCCAAGCTATGTGCAGCGAATACCAGTTCAATTGCAATTGCAAGTTCTACTGAACCCTAACTAACAGCCTGGACTCGTTGGTGGGGGCAGATCAATATTCAACTGATCTTATTTAGCGGAGGTTTCAAGATGAGAAAAGTAAGACTTGTAGCAAAAATTACAGGAATGCTATTTGCGATGCAGGCGACCACAGTTCTGGGTCACCATTCGCACGCCTCGCTTGACTCAAATGATGTACGTGTAGTGTCAGGTGTGGTGACTAGCTACAGTTGGACCTATCCCCATGTTTACATAAAAG
>LWDU01038993.1_pt1 | contig 17043 bp, 16 predicted proteins | sample 727161 | NCBI WGS metagenome assembly LWDU01 (sample SAMN04566230, study PRJNA314399) | hydrothermal vent metagenome | isolation source: deep sea hydrothermal plume seawater | place: Mexico: Gulf of California, Guaymas Basin | collected 2004-07-11
CGGCACACTCGGGTGTTGCGTATTCAGGGTGGCAGCCGGTGTCTTGGTAGAATCGTGCGCCGTTCTCAAGGAAAACGTTGAGAAAGTGCTCAGTCGTAATCAGCTTTTCGAAGAGGAAACGAATTGCCTTTTCAACTGGGAGCGTCTTACGCCCTTCCGGGGTAAAGATAATTCCGTACTCAGTTTCCACTCCGTAAATTCGCTTTTGCATTCTGCCAACCGTCCGTTCGACCGATTTCGTCGAACCATTTGGATATATATTTCCCTTGTCAGTCCTCCAACATTTCTCTTACTTCTTCGACAGGCAGCCGAGTAAACTTTCGGCCGTCCTTTGCTCGATCAAGAATGCACACTTCCAAAGTAATTTCACTGAGAGCAGAACCTCGTTCTGACCCTGCGTCGAGCGCTTTCAGCCCCAGCTTTACCGCTTCACTCGCGCTGAGTTCCGCACGATAGTTGCTGGCCAGCCAAGACTCTACATCACCCACATTCCCTCCAATCACACAGTAATTTGCGTGATCACTGATGAACCCGTCGAAATTCACCCGGTAGAGTGAGTTTTTCCGATGATCTTCCCATCGGTCGTCCCCCACCTCTGCCACGATGATCTCGATCTCGAGGGGCTTCATCTCCCGGGTGAAAACTTCACCGATCGCCTGAGAATACGCGTTCGCCAGGGCCTGGCCGGCGACATCTTCCCGGCTATAGGCATAGCCCTTGGTATCCGCGAAACGAACGCCGATTTTTCTAAGTTGATCGAATTCGCTGAATTTTCCAACTCCCGCAAAGGCTATGCGGTCATAGATTTCGCCAATTTTGGAGAGACTCGTGGCATTCTCCGCAACCAGCAAAACCCCGCCTTCGAATTCAAGGGCGACAATCGACTTCCCTCGACCAATGCCCTTACGAGCGAATTCGGCCTTGTCCGCCATGATCTGCTCGGGTGAAGCATAGAAGGGCATGCTCATTGCGAGGATCCTCCGTTAGCCCGAAGCGCGAGTGTATCGCGATAGGCGCCTTCGATTTCCTCCTCGCTGCAGTCCTCAACGCCCTCGCTGGAACAAAGTTTCACGATGGGGAAAATTCTTCGCTCAAGATCGACCCCGCCCGTAGCGCGGTCTTCATCGGCAGCCGCGGTTAGGGCCCCGACGGCGAGTCGAGTCGCCGCGGCCTTACTCATTCCGAGTTGCCAGCCTTGTTTGATGGTTTCTCGAGCATAAAGACCACCGGAGCCCGTCGCATCAAATTCGGCTTCCTCGTATCGGCCACCCGTTATATCGAACTTCCAGAGTCGACCACTGCCGCGACGCAAATCAAAGCCCGCAAAGAGTGGGACCACCGCCAAGCCTTGCATTGCTGCCGGCAGATTCTGTCGAATCATTTGCGACAGCTTATTTGCCTTGCCGTCCAGTTCTAGGGCTTGTCCCTCGATTTTTTCGTAGTGCTCAAGCTCGACCGAGAGAACCTTGGCCATTTCAATCGATGGCCCGGCGGCTCCTGAGATAGCCATACAAGAATGGCTATCAGTCGCAAAAACCTTAACGACATCCCTGGAGGCTACCGAGTGACCGGCTGTCGCGAGACGATCACCCGCGACCAGAACACCGGCTTCATAGCGCATGGCCAGAACGGTCGTACCGTGCGGTATCGAATCCGTTAACGCCTGACTCCATGTAGCCAGATTCGGCAAAAGCTGCGGATGTTCGACCTGCAGCAGTTCGAAAAAACTGGCTCCCTGATAGCTGCCTCTCCAGTCCACCGACTCCCCCCCCCCGAGCGAAGCCGCAACTTCACAACAAGCTGCGGCTCCCTAAAAAAAATTACTGCCCTCCACGCTGGACATAGTTCTTCACAAACTCCTCTGCGTTCTCCTCAAGAACCGAATCGATCTCTTCCATGAGTGAGTCCATGTCTTCTTTGAGTTCTTCACCTTTTTTAGCCATCTTCTGGCCGCCTTCGTCACTTTTTTCGGACGAATCTCCGCCATCCCCTTTGGACTTCTTTTTCTGCTCTCCCGCGGCCGCCATCCAGATTGACCCCGACTCGTCCGTTGAGTGCCTGTCCAGCCTGTCGATAAATCGCGCCATATATTTTACCTCTAACGCCATCTCGCTCGCGAGTGGCTTGTTATGAGTCCAAATTGGCCAACAACTCGGATGCGGAACTGGAGCGATTGAGCAATTCCTGCACATGCTCCCGGCTGCCCTTAAGTGGCTCGCTCATCATGATTCGCCTGACCGGTTCCTCGCCCGCCGAAAAAGAAATTGAGTCCCAGTTGACACCGAACACCTCCGAGGGAAACCGCCTTAGGCACTCTCCTCGAAAAAACGCGCGCGTATCGACTGGCGGACTATGAACTGCCGCAATGATCTCTTCATCCGTGCAGATCCTCTCCATCCGGCCCTCTCGCTCAAGCATATGGTAAAGACCCTTATCGGGACGTGTGTCGTGATACTGAAGGTCGAGCATTTGCACGCGGGGATCTTCCCAATCGGCCCCCTTACGGTCCATAAAGCTCTCGAGGAGGCTCTTCTTCGCGACCCAATCGATCTCCCGGCTCAGGTCCATCGGGTCGCCCTGAAGGGTCGTCATGACGTACTGCCACTTATCAAGGACATCTAGCGCGACCGGATCCAACGAATTCTTGGCCGCATACGCAAGAGCCATGTCAAGGAACTCGTTTTGGATTTGTACCGCGGTCATTCGATTCCCGTTATCGAGTAACAGTTCCGCCTTCAGATTGGGATCGTGTGAAACTTCCTTGATAGAGCGAACAGGATTACTTAAGGAGAGATCGCGATCAATCGCGCCATCTTCGATCATCGACAAGAGAATAGCCGTCACACCGTTACGCAGATAGATCGTGTACTCACTCATATTTGAGTCGCCCACAATCATGTGGAGGCGTCGGTATTTTTCTCTATCCGCGTGGGGCTCGTCGCGGGTGTTGATGATCGGGCGCTTGACCATCGTATCTAGGGCGACTTCAGTTTCAAAAAAATCCGCGCGTTGGCTGATCTGGAAATCGCAGGGATGATTTCGATTCTCGCTCCCTACCTTCCCCGCCCCACAATAGATTTGCCGAGTAGCAAAGAAAGGGAGGAGGTTTTCCACGATCCTCTTGAAGGAAGTTCGACGATCCATCAAGTAGTTCTCATGGCACCCGTAACTATTGCCTTTCCGATCGCTGTTGTTTTTATGAAGCAACATGACGGCTCCAGCCGGGAGGAGTGCGTTCGCCTCACGCCGGCTCACCTCAAGGATTCTCTCGCCGGCTTTCTCGTGAACAACAAGGTCGCGAGCGTTGGTCACTTCCGGGGACGAATATTCCGGGTGCGCATGATCCACGTAGTAACGCGCACCATTGATCAGAGTCTTGTTCCGAGCGATATTTTCCTGCTGATTGGGCGTGTATTTTTCGCCGTCTACCTGGAAGCCACGTGCGTCGGCTAGGGGGTTCTCCTGATCGTAATCCCACAGGATCCGCCCTTCCGGATCCTCTCGGTAGGCGTTCACCAGAAGAACACAGCTGGAAATCGGATCGAAATCGGGATCATCTTTTACGATTATCCCGAATTCAATTTCAGTTCCCATCACAGTGGGTATCGCCATTACCTCTCCCGATTCTTCGTTTCACTGGGTGGTATGGATGGTACCCGCAAAACTACACATAGCCCGAGTCTTCAAAAGCAAGTATTTCACTCAAGATCCGGCTTGAGACCCCGTCGCAACAGCTACGACCCCGACTTAGCAACCTACAGATATTGGCCTTGCCCAGTCGCTACCGTCTCGATCGACTCCTCTTTTCGCTCCATCCCGGTGATTAGGGTTCGAACGTTGATAATTCGCTCGCCCTTACGCCCCGAAATCCGTGCCCAGTCATCGGGGTTTGTTGTATTCGGAAGATCCTCGTTTTCCTTGAATTCTTCTCTCACAGACTCAAGCATGTCTTCAATCTTGATCCCGTGTTCCCCATGATCGATGAATCGCTTAACAGCCTTCCTCTTCGCCCTGGCCACGACGTTTTCGATCATCGCACCGCTTGAGAAGTCCTTGAAGTAGAAAATTTCACGATCACCCTTGGCGTATGTAACTTCCAAGAACTTATTTTCTTCGCCCGTCGAGTACATGCCCTCAACGACTGTGTCAACCATTGTGCTGCAGACTTGCTCTCGATCGTTGCCGAACTTCTCGAGCCCGCTCTCATGGAGAGGCAAGTCAGCCGTCATGTACTTGAGGAAAATCTCTCGCGCAGCCTTCTCATCTGGCCGAGACACCTTTACCTTCAAGTCGAGACGCCCGGGCCTGAGCACGGCTGGATCGATCAGGTCCTGACGATTACTCGCGCCTATTACGATCACATTCTCGAGCGATTCCACCCCGTCAATTTCAGAGAGAAACTGGGCGACGACCGTCGCCTCCATATCGGAGGAAACTCCCGATCCTCGCATTCTGAAAAGCGAATCCATCTCGTCGAAGAAGACAACGACCGGAACATCCTCGCTTGCTTTCTCTCGAGCCTTCTTGAACACCTCTCGAAGCTTACTCTCGGTTTCGCCAACGTATTTATTCAGAAGTTCCGGCCCTTTCACGTTGAGGAAATAGGCTGTCGTAACCTTTCCCGTGCGAGTTTCGATCTTTTTCGCCAGTGCGTTGGCCACTGCCTTCGCGATCAAGGTTTTTCCGCAACCGGGCGGGCCGTAAAGAAGAATGCCCTTGGGCGGGCGGAGCTTATGCTCCTTAAATACTTCCGGATGGAGGTAGGGAAGTTCGACCGAGTCGCGCAAAATTTCGATCTGATCTCCAAGCCCACCGATGTCGGAGTAAGTGATGTCAGGGATCTGCTCAAGCATCACTTCTTCCACCGACGATTTCGGCATTTTCTCGAACGCATACTGGGTGCGTGGGTCCACCATCAAACGATCGCCAACGTTGAGCCTCTCGCCCCGCAGCGGCTCAGCAATGGTCACCAGACGCTCGTCGTCCGTATGTCCGGTCACCAAAACCCTGAACTCATCAACGAAGTCGACCACGCTGACAACCTCACCGCGCTGGGTGTAACCTGCGGATTCCACGACATTGAACGCCTCATTCAAGAGAACCATCTGACCCTCTTCAAGGTGAACGGGGTCCAGGTCTGGATGAAGATTCACACGCATCGGACGACCATCGACAAGAATTTCGACGGTGTCGTCCTTGTTTGAGCGCAGAAACAGTCCGTAACCATTCGGCGGAGCACAGAGCTTGTCGACCTCTTCCTTGAGAAGTTCCATTTGCTGCTTAGCTTCCTGCAGCATACCCACAAGCTTTTCGTTCTGGCGCTCGGCGTCTCGATGCTGGATTCGAGCCTGGTCATAACGCCGGCGAAGCGTCTCGAAGTCCCCCAACATTCGATCGAGTCGACTTCGAAATTCGGCTGAATCGCTTCCGAAAAATCGGATCGCGTCTTGCAGACCCTCGGCGTCGTTGCCGTGGATCTCACCTGAGCGATGCGTTCCCCCCCGCTCGGATTCGTCGCTGGGCTCGGGAGGGGAGAGTCGGCCCATGGCGTCGCGTACGAACCCCCTGCGTCTCGCCCCGCCGTCATCCGAATCATGCTCACTCATAGCTCTCCCTCCTCTTTCGCCAGCCCGTCAGTTGAGAAAGTTCCTTGTCCTTTAGATATGCCGGATTTTGCTTGCGGCTTAAAAGCCACAGCTGGACTCGGCAGAACCGATGCCCCACAACGATTCGGAAGGCCATCCCCGCAAACTCGAAGAGCGGGAATACCATAACGTTTCCAAATACTTCTGAGGGATCTGTTGACCCTGGCCGCGCTTCTCTGCGGGCGAATTCCGGGGCAGATAGGGCCCAGAGACTTTGCGGGTCTGGTGGTCGAGCAATTGTGTAAGAACTATGATCACTAAAAACGTCGAAACCCCCGACATTTCGGTTCTTTTGCTTGATTCTCAGTCTATCGGCTCGCATTTTGGTGTCAAGCATCCGGCTCGCAGATAGATCTTATAAACCTTTGTTTTAAAAGGGATCTTAGGATGCCTTGGGAGAAAGCCACCCAGAAAGGTTGAAGAGCGTTTCCATGCATCTTATTGAGGCGAGTCGGTGCCGCTCAGTTCCCTGCAAATTTTCCACTCTTCCGGGGCCCGAACACATCAATTTGGACGTTTTAGGCAAAATTATCGATAACACTGTATCAAGATCCACCCACCCAATTGCCGGTCAAGTGCCGGAAAACGAACGCCACTTGTCAACTTTCGTACCTTTCGGGTGTCTCGATTTGTCGTTCGCCATTTTTTGCGGACCCTTCGGCGAGGAAATATCATTCCCTGATTGGGAAGAGAAACGACCTGAGTTTCTTCCCCCCCAGGCATGTTCACCGAGGCTACAAAGCATCGACCGAGCGCAGTTCGCGATGGCTCAGGGTGTCTCCGAAAGATCGAGGATCTCAACCCCACTCGGCCTGGAAAAAACGAATTCTTCGGGACTAGGCGATTGATTGAGAACGATTCCCGAGAAGCGAATCGTAGTGCGGTTGCCGAATAGATCCACGATCGACGTGGACGAGACCTCGCCGCTCTCGGGTTCAACCACCAGTGAAAGCCGTTCATAGCTCGCATCCTCTCTCGGCAAGAGTTGTACTTCAATGCCCCCTGGACCGCAGTTCAAGGTCGAAGCGTTGAACGTTTCCGCCAAGCGCGCGGCACCAAAGAGAAATTGCAAGGCGGCGCCTGCGAGATACCCCTCTTCCAAGCGAAATCGAGTTGCTTCAGCGGCATCGACATCGTAAACCCAGAGAATTTCGCCGTTGCTGATGACAAAACTCGCGTCGGGCTCGAGATAGCTCCAGCGCATTCGGCCGGGTTTGGCAAAAAGAACCGTCCCTCGGCTCACATCTGTGCTCTCTGGCAGAGCGCCCGCGAGTACTCCCGACTGGGTGCGTTGTTCAAATTCTGCGCTCAGGTCCTGGATAGCGTCATAGCGGCCTTGGATGAGCGCGAGAGTCGCCTCGGTCGACGGACACTCGGCCGCGGGAGCCTCTGCTTCCTCTGCCCCTTCGGGCTGGATGAGCGCTGGCTGGGCGTGGGCGAGACGCACCAGCATCAACGGCAGAAGCAACATGCGGACCACGACCGGACCGTTACTCCTCATTGGGGTCGCGGAGAAAAACTTCCCTGGGTCGATTGCCGACCTGCGGACCGACCATTCCATCTTGCTCCATTTTTTCGATGATTCGAGCAGCACGGTTGTAGCCTACCTTGAGCCGCCTCTGAACGTAGGAAATGGACGCATTCCGCGTCTCGGCAACAATCGCCACGGCGGGATCAAACATCTCGTCGACGTCCCCATCGGCCTCCTCGGAGAACTCTGGGCCCTCCTCGGTAAAGCGGGCCAGTTCCTCATCAAAAATGGGCTTCCCTTGATCCCTCAAAAAGTTGACCAATTCTACGACTTCTTTCTCGCTCACGAAGGGCGCATGGAGCCGATGCAACTGAGCCGTCCGGGGGGGAAGAAAGAGCATATCTCCGAGCCCGAGCAAACTCTCTGCTCCTTTCTGGTCAAGAATCGTCCGGGAATCGGTCGCTGACGACACTTGAAAAGAGACTCGCGAGGGAAAATTTGCCTTGATGACCCCCGTAAGAACATCCACGCTGGGCCTCTGGGTCGCCAGCACAAGGTGAATTCCGGCCGCTCTGGCCATTTGCGCCAGCCGCTGCAGAGACTCCTCGACATCCTTGGCCACCATGACCATCAGGTCAGCCAGTTCATCGATCACAACGACGATATATGGCAGAGGAGCCCACTGGACTGTTTCCGGCTCGTCGGTGCTGCCGGTTGATCTGGGCTTGAGCTCAAAGCTCAGATTTCCGCTGGCAATCTCCTCGCGGGCCTTTGCGTTGAATTGGTCGATGTTGCGCACCTGGACCGAACCCATCATGAGATAGCGTTCTTCCATCTTCCTCACGATCCCTTGGAGCGCCGCCGCCGCTCTCTTGGGATTCGTAACGACGTCGGCAATCAGATGCGGAATGCCCTCGTACACGGACAATTCCAAGAGTTTCGGATCGACTAGCAGGAGCTTTAATTCGTCCGGCGTCGCCCGACAGAGCAGCGAGCAAAGGAATGCGTTCAAAAAGACGCTCTTGCCAGTACCCGTAGAACCCGCAACCAGCAGATGCGGCATTTTAGCCAGGTCCGAAGTCACCGGATTGCCGAAGATGTCCATCCCCATGGCAACGGCCAAGGGCGACTCGCTCTTTCGAAAGCTGTCGCTGTCCAGAAGAGTTCGGAGATACACCGTCTCGCGCGTCGGATTCGGAACTTCGATCCCTACAACGTTCTTTCCCGGCAAAGGAGCGATAATCCGGATCGAAATCGCCCGAAGCGCCATGGCAAGATCGTCCGTCAGCCCGACTATCTTGTTGACTTTAATCCCAGCTGCAGGCTGGTACTCGTACATCGTGATGACCGGACCGGGGTGAACTCGGACGACCGTCCCCTGCACTCCGAAATCCGCCAGTTTCTTCTCAAGAATACGAGAATTCATCAAGAGGCTATTTCGATCAAATTTGCGCGAATCTTCGGGCGGCCGGGCGAAGATCGAAGAGTCGGGTTGCTGAAAAGGCCCCGAGAAACCGCCCTCCTCGAATTCGAACGCCTCCTGCTCGGGCTTCCGGTCCCGCTCCCGCTCCTGGGCGTGATCGACGATTTGCGGTCCGTGACCGCTCTTGCTCGTTACCGGTGGCTCTGTGCTGGCCGAAAGGGTTCGATGCGCCTGCGCGGGCGGTTCCGATTGAGGGTCAGCGTTGGGCATCCGCAACTCGGCGACTCGGCTTCGCCGGGCGCGCTGCTCTTTCCACACCACCAAAGAGGCCCAACCGCGTGTCAGAGCCGAGAAACTGTCGCGGGTCGTCCCAAGTGCCGCCGCGAACGCGCCCTGGGTCAAGTTCCAGAACGCCACGACCAACCTGAGCGAAAGCGCAGCGAGTGATTTCGCTCCGCCCCCCACCGCCCCGAGAGCTGTACCGGTTGAAATCCCGGTCACACAGAGCAGGCCCACAAGAAAAATCAGCCCATTGACGAGGAGCGCTCCCCAGCGACTGAGCAGGAGCTGCTCAAACTCCGCCAGCCGACTTCCGAGAAGGCTGTCGGGCGCCCCCGCAAAATAATGTGGAATGAGATTTCCGAAGAGCGGCGGTAGGCAAGCCACTGACACGACCAGGAGGCCACTTCCTACCCAGAACCGCGATCTGAACGGGGGCACCCCCCGGCCCAATACCAAGCTGCCCCCGAGGAAAGCAGCGGCGGCGACAAATACGATGGATCCCATGCCCATCAGCCACAACAATCCAAAGGCAAGGCTTGCTCCAAGGGGGCCGGCCTGGTTGGCCACATTCTTGGCCAGGGGCCACGAAAAAGAGGAATCCTCGGGCGAGTATGTCGCCAGAGCTAGGGCAGCCAGGGCCGCCAAGCCGAGCAAGAAGATTCCCGTCGCCTCGGAGACCAGCCCCGAAGCGCGAGCCGAGCGTTCGGCTTTCTCGGCTTTCTCGGCTTTGGAGCCCCGGCTCGGCCTACTGCCTTTGGCAGCAGCTTTAGCCACGGAGCCCTACACCCGAACCGTCGATTTTACAACGCTGTGACGCCAACTTCACTTCCCTACCCCCCGGAAAGGGAAAGAGCACGTAAGATACCGTCCCCCTCAGATCAGCGCCATGCTGCAGTCAGTAGCCGACGAGTACAGGCGATCACCCTTGACTCCGTGAGCCACGCGGGGATGCTTGTGCGGAGCCCCTCACATTTCAAGGCCAACAGGAGACCCCCCAAATGGCAGGCATCAACAAGGTCATTCTTATCGGAAACCTCGGACGCGACCCGGAACTCCGCTACACGCAGAACGGTCAGCCGGTCGCGAATTTTAGCCTTGCTACCAGTGAGAACTGGACGGACAAAAGTAGCGGCGAGAAAGTCGAAAAAACCGAGTGGCACCGAGTGGTCGTCTGGGGGCGTACCGCTGAACATTGCAGCCAATACCTCGCCAAGGGCCGAACCGTCTATATCGAGGGACGACTGCAGACTCGAGACTGGGAAGACAAGGAAGGACAGAAGCGCAGCACGACTGAGGTCAATGCGCAGACCGTTCAATTTCTGGGCGGACCCCGAGGGCAGGGCACGAGTGATTCCGAAACGGTGCCCGAGCCTAAAAGCGCGTCAGGTTCAAGCGGACCCCCTTCGGCGGGAGACGACGTCCCCTTCTAACTTGGCCGCCCTTCTTCTTGCCTTGGTTTTCCTGCTCGCCAAGACAAGCAGCGCCCTTGGAGAGACTGCATCCTCGTCGCTTCCGGCACTTTCGGTCGACGGATGGTTTCAGTCGGTAGATGGTTTCAGTCGGTAGATGGTTTCGGTCGGTAGGTCGGTAGATGGTTTCGGCCGAACCCGGACCCTATCCCGGGTCCTATGGAGAGATCGGAGAAGTGCAACCGCAAGGCTGGATCTTTGCGCTCCCATATCGTGAAAGGTGTTCGAACTTCCACTCAGGCGGAAGCATCCCTTGATTCGATTGGTAACGATTAGTGCCGGCGGCCCAACGTGCGAAGCTCCCGAACGAGCTTGTCAATTTTTGCGCGATTGTTCCCGGTAAGTTCGTCGAACTCCACGCCCATGCCTGCAGCCGTTCCGGGGCCAGCTGACGTAGTCCGTACCACGCGACCCGTCGTTTCTATGCCGCCCTCTCCGCCCGGAAGATTGAAATAGAGTGCGATCTCAGTCCCGACAGGCCTAGGGCTGTCCGTTTCAATAAACAGTCCGCCCTCGTTGATATCCCGAGTGAACTCGGAAAACATTTCGTCCACTGTCGAATAGTCGATTTGAACCATCAACTCCGCCCGCTGGGCGTTCCGGCGTTCCGGCTCAATGAAGTTCTCAAGCGATCCGTAATCCTGCAAGCTCATCTTGGCCATGGCTAGCCTCCCTCGACCCCTAGAGGGTCGCCTGGGATGTATCGACCAATCGGGCTGTATGCATGAGTCAGAGCGCCCGAAAGCCTTGAACAACCTCTCATGCTACGCGCGTTTTAGAGGCAGCTCTAGGCGACAACTACCGAAGAACCTGAAATTTATTGAGCCATCTGCCCATGCTCCTGAAAACTATAGAAGCCGCGCTCAGCGACAACTACATGATCCACTATACGTATGCCCACAACGTCGCCTGCTTCAACGAGCCTCCGAGTGACACTGAGATCCTCTGCACTGGGCGCCGCATCGCCGCTGGGATGATTATGTACGAGTACGATCGCAGCAGCGGCCGAACGAACTGCTGGGCGGAAGACCTCTCGCGGATGAACAAGGCTCGCCGTCAGCGTTCCCTGGGAAATCTGAGACTCGGAGATCACTCGATTTCGGCCATCGAGGAGAAGTACCATAAAGTATTCCTGCCTCCTACAACGAATACGCTGGCGAAAGTGATGGTAAACATCTCTAGCAGTATTGATTCGATCTCCCCTTTTGAGCGGGCGGGTAGCCAGTCTTCTTCCGATCTCTACGGATGCGACTAACGAGGCCGACTTGGCGGGACCGATTCCTGGGAAGCGTAGGAGCTCGGAGTGTGAGGCCGCAGCCAGCGCTTCGAATCCCCCGCAGTCCGACAGGAGAAAGTCAGAGAGTTCCAGAGCGGAAGCCTCCTGGCTGCCTGTGCGAAGAACCAATGCAAGGAGTTCGCGATCCGCGAGAAGCTCGACACCCAAGCGAAAGAGCCTGTCCATGGGCTGGTCCGCGCACGAATTCGGCACCCTTTTCCCAACCGAATTCTTGGCTGCTTGGATATTTCCAGCGCGGATTTTAAAATTCGGCCTTGATCTATGCACTTGGAAGCTCCCGGGACCGGGAGGACGGCAGTATAGCCAGCGCCGCTCGGGCAGTCATGCACGCAAACCTGCGATTCTCAATCTGTGCGGAGGCACGCTGCCTCCGCTACCCGCGCCTCGCTCAAAATTTCTCCAAATTGATTCGATCTAAGTTCAGGTGCCAACAGACTGCGGAGTGATTCCACTCGGTCGTCTCCATCACTCTCCAAGCCTGCAACAAAGGATCTCAGAAAAGCTAAAAAGCCTCGAGCGCCCGCGGCCTTGCTCATCGCCAGCTCGAGTTCGATGGTTGACCCCGGCCGCAGCCGCGTGCCATCGACAAACTCAATGGACCCATCCGGTGAGAGGGAGCCCATCCTACGCATTGCCGCCCGCAGGTAGCGGTCAGTGAAGTCTCCGCTCGGCCGCAAGGCTCGTGCCAGATGCCCGGGGTCCAGTTTTTTCCTGAGGGCGTTGTCGAATGCCAAAGCGCACTCGCTCACATCGTCGTACGACAGGCGACCCAGCGCCTCGGTCGCCCGTTCGACCCGATCCGTTTCGGATCCCGAAGGAACCAAATTCACCGAAAAAATATGAAGATCACGAGGAGCATCATAAGACTGCTTGGATCGAACCTCCAAGCTCGAGAGATCATCGACCATAACCAGCTTGACCATCAGATCCTCTCCCAGTTGCTGGGAGTAGCTATCGGCAATCAATGGGCTTTTGATTTCGCTGACGCTCGCCCGCGCATCTTCGGAAATCGCAGTTTCGGTTAAAATTATTCCGTAGCCATCATTTGCTTCTTGCAGCCTGAAGGTAAGCGCCTCCGTGGTCAGAAATAAAACGGCCGTACGGCCAGCGAAATAGCGACTGGCCACGTTATCGAGGCGATTGGGGAGCGGTGCAAGATCTAGTTTTACATCTCCGATTTTCCCTCGGAGCTTGAGGGTGATCGACTTCTGGCGATACCCTTCCGCAAAGGCTCGAATCGTCAAAGAATCTCTAGAGCCAGTTTCCAGCCTGGAAGGCAGCAAAATGGTCAGAGGTGCTTCAGCCTGTTCGAAGCGCTTTTGAAAACCAGCCCTCACGTAGAACAGATCGAGGTATCCCCCAGCGGGCGTCGTTTCGATGGCCACCTCGCGAGCCGCGTACATATAGTCGCTGCCCCGAACAACCGATATCAGAGGAGCGGTCAGATAACGGAGACCCCACGGCACCCGGCTCTGCGGACTCATATCCAGAACCTCGCCCGATGGTTCAGCGAGGTCCTCTGCCCAGGAGATCGGTGCGAATGAAACACCGAAGAGTAAAAAAAACACAACGGAGCGCCATCGAAGAAGGGTCACTCGGAAGTGCCCCTCATCATGGTGAACCCGCCGACATGAGAGCGGGCACATCTCAGCGGCTCAGAAAACTCCAGCCAGTAACCTCTGATCAGTTGTGATTCCGTGCGCGAGACCCGTCCGCTATCGGCCCCCTGGCGAACGCCGCGAAGTCTTCGGCCAGCAGTTTAGCCTTGTCGCTCGAGCTTTCACGTAGGGTCGAGATAATATCGCCCAACTCGCCCCGCTCTATTGCATGTCTTGCTAGATTCGCAATCCAGAGTTCCTGCTCGGCCAAAGTCGAGTTGCTCAAAAACGAGACAAAATCATCCGGGCTCCTGCGCAAACGAGCCAACCACTCACCGGCAGTCGGCTGCCCTTCATGTGGCCGTATCTGGGTCCCGAAGCCCAAGCGCTCCGGGCGGCCAGGCGTTGCCACCCTAAGGACTCCTGTCTGGCCGGCGGCCCTAGGCAACCCGTAGAAGGCATTTTCCTTGATCGCCCTACTTCCCGGCACTCGTTCATCCCCGAAGACAGTATAGAGAGAAGGGGCCTGACCCAACTCGACAACCTGGCTCGACGGAAGGCGGACCGGACCGGGCAGATAATTCGACGGCTGTCCGGGCCCAAGCCTGATTTGAAGGATCGAACGCGGCCGACTGCGCTCAGTCGTCTCCGCCTCGCCTGTACTGACGGCAACTGGAATCCCGGCCAGCTGGGCGCCATCAGTCAGCCGAACCTGCCCAGCGAACTCAGGATCGGGCCCAACTCGCATAAGAGCGTCCTGAACCTGACCGCTCCCTACGACAATGCCGACGGCGATCATGGCGACCGATACGGGTACGAGAACCCGCGGACTCAGTAGAATATTGATCGCCTCGCGCAGGCTGTCGAGCCATGAGCCCATCTCCTCCCTCTGGCCCACTAGGCGCATGACGGAATCGCTGAAGCCGACGGGCACCTTCGGTTCTGGAAGAGAGCGCAAAAGCGTAATCGTTCTTTGCACTTCGCGAATCTCGCCGCAACAATCCGAGCAATCGTCGAGATGTGCATCGAAAAGGGCCCGTTTCCCCAGCGGAAGATGTCCCTCCAGGTAATCGGCCATATGGTCATGTATATCAGTATGATTCACAGCGGGGATTCCTCATCGGATGAGCCCAAAAGGCTTTTTAACTCGACGCGCAGGGCCTGTCTTGCCCTATGGATGCGGGACTTGACCGTCCCTTCAGCGATGCTCAAGACCTGGGCGATCTCCCCATAGGCCAGCCCCTCGATGTCGTAGAGCACAACCGGCATTCTAAGGGCCGGGGAGAGCTTCTGGAGAGCTTCGCGAACATGGTTCGAAAGCTCGATGCCGGCGGTCGCGTCTTCTGGGTCCCGGGGGGAATAGGGCAGATCGTCGCCTGCGGATTGGCGAACAGCGAGTTTCTCGATTCGAGCCCGGCTACGCCCCAGAGTTCGTCGGCGATTGAGCGCTGCGTTAGCCGCAACGCGGTAGACAAAGGTAGAAAATCGGGCATCTCCTCGAAAACGACGTCCGTGCCTGTGAAGGCTCAGAAAGGTGTCTTGGGCGACATCCTCGGCCTCCTCGCGACTTCCCATCATTCGCATCAACAACCCGAAAACCCGACGTTCATGACGACGCACCAAGAGTTCAAAGGCCCCTTCTTCTCCGTCTTTCCAGCGCCGAATCAGGTCTGAGTCTGGATCCTCGATTACGACCCCTCGCCGCCTTCCGGGCGAATTGGCCGACTCCATGGCCGCCACGGGACCCCGCTCTACCATTTCAAAGCCCATCGACCGCCTCCTAACCGATTGACCCCGCTCCGATTGCGGCGGTTCCCCACTCTTCTCGCCCCCGATGCCGATTATTCATCCCCTTTCGTCCCAAATTGGAAAACTTCTTCTCCCGGGCGTACAAAGGAACCACTCTTGCCCCCTGTCTTCGAAGCCAAGCGGACGTTCTGAATGCACATCCCTCGATCAATCGCCTTGCACATATCGTAAACAGTCAGCCCCGCGGCAGATACAGCAACCAGCGCTTCCATCTCCACGCCTGTTCGCCAATGGGATTCCACGGTGGCTTGGATCCTCAAACAACTTTGAGAGGAATCTGCTAGCAGCAGTATCTCGACTGAATCGATCGGAAGGGGGTGGGCCAGAGGGATCCACGCTGGGGTTTGCTTCGCCGCTTGAATTCCGGCGATTCGTGCGACGGCGAGCACATCTCCCTTCGGGAGATTTCCACTCGAAATTCGCTGGAGCGTTTGCTCCTCCATGGCAACTTCACACCGAGCGACGCAGCGCCGATGGGAAATCAGTTTCTCGCCCACGTTCACCATTCGGGCACGCCCCTCGTCGTCGAGATGCGTCAGTTCGCCTGCAGTCGAAGGCTTTTCATTCATAGGGACTCCACTCGCAATACCCAGTCAAGAAGATCGGCATAGACTCCATCCCGACCGATTTCGTTGAAAATTTCGTGCAGAAAATCAGGATAGGTATGGATTTCGCTGCCCGGTCGGTCTTCCCGGGGCAGGTTCTTATAAAATTCCCGGCTGCCTTCAACGCGGCAGAGCGGATCAGATTCACCGTGGAGCAGCAGCATCGGAACTCCGATACCGCGCGCCGCTCCTTCCATCCTCAGAATCGTATCGGACATTCCTGCACCCATCGCTGCGGTCACCTGGTCGTGAACGAGAGGATCCTCAAGATACTCGCGAACGACTTTTGCGTCTCTTGAGAGCCCGTTCGCATCTAAGCCGGCCCTCATCGCCAGCCGTGGAGTCACATACCTAAGCAGTCCGGCCAACCGCAATTTGAAGCGAGATATATCCGGAGAAAGAGACAGCGCAGGGCCAGACACGACTAGCAGATCCACATGTAGGTTCCGCTCGCTTGCTAGCGCGGTTACGATCAACCCACCCATACTGTGCCCAATCATCACGCGGAGCAGCCCTGGATGCTTCTCCCTGGCAACCTCGTTTAGACGCTCAACGTCATCAAGAAGGTCGGCGAACTGATCTACATGGCCTCTCTTGCCAGGCGAATGCCCGTGCCCCTGCTGGTCGTGGGCATAAACAGCAAAGCCTCGCCTTGCAAACCAGCTTGCGAAATATTCATAGCGCCCACTGTGCTCGCCGAAACCATGAACGAGAATGATCACTCTCTCGGGCGACTCGGGCTGCCAGGATCGGAAGTATAGCTTTCTTCCCGGCGCCGCTTCGAAGTAGTCCTCTGTTCGCCGAAGATATTCGGACCCCATCATCTTGACTCCGCCCACCTGAGGGCCTCGGCGACCAGCCCGCTGGGCTTGACGCAGCGCGGGCAGCCTCGCACCTGACCCCTAGGAGGTGCGCAACTCGCGGACGCGGGCACGCGCCTCCAGCACCTTCTCAAGGTATGCGACGCCTCGAATACGCGAACCCCAAAAATAAGCTGAAATCCCCTTCTCCACGCCCAACCGCTTGATGTTGTGCGCAAGAATGAAACAACCCGCTTCGATATTGCTCTCAACCGTCGCCAAGTTTCCTGCGAGGCCCATTGGGCGCATCATGTGTGGCATGACCTGCATCAAACCCACAGCACCCTTCGGGCTCCGGGCCCATGGGCGCGCGTCACTCTCTACCAAAAGAATTGCCATGACGAGATCAGGATCCAGCCGATACCGCGCGCTGTACCTATCAATGGCGGCGGCAATTCGCGATCTCTCTCCCCCTGAGAGCGAGGGGTTGGCGAGCGCCAGACTTTGCTCAAAAACACCCAAAACCTCGGCGATGGGAGGCGAAGGTGAAACCGGCGGCGAACCTTCCGCAGCGAGACTCATCGGCCGCAATGAATCGCCGCCTCCGCTCAGCAGTGCGCAGGAAAAAATGGCGAGTAGCCCCA
>LWDU01040199.1_pt1 | contig 17042 bp, 15 predicted proteins | sample 727161 | NCBI WGS metagenome assembly LWDU01 (sample SAMN04566230, study PRJNA314399) | hydrothermal vent metagenome | isolation source: deep sea hydrothermal plume seawater | place: Mexico: Gulf of California, Guaymas Basin | collected 2004-07-11
TTTTCATCTATCGACGAGGTGCTGGAATCAGATAGCGTTCCAATACGCAAAAGAGGAAAGCGTAAATGAAAAATTATCTATCCGTATCGGAAGTAAGAGTAGGTATAAATTTTGGCGAAAGTGTACAAGATGTAGGCAGATTGGCGGTACGTGAGCACAAGATTTATTTTGAATATAATAGTGCTTTTATAAAAAGTGGAATAGAAATATCACCGCTGCGCTTGCCGTTACAACCAGGTTTACAAAGCTTTGATTATGACCTTTTTGAAGGTTTGCCGGGTGTGTTTAACGACAGTTTGCCTGACGGCTGGGGAAGGCTATTGTTTGATCGTTTTATAAGATCACAAGGAATATTACCCTCAGATATTAAACCTTTGGATCGCTTGGCGCATGTGGGATCAAATGCTCTTGGTGCTCTTGTATTTGAACCTGACCACAGCGCAGAAGATACACAAGGCGATATAAACCTTGATAACCTTGCAACGCAGGCACAAGAGGTTTTGGACGGAACATCGGATGACGTATTGGCTGAGCTGATCGCTTTGAACGGATCTTCGGCGGGTGCACGACCAAAAGCGCTTATTGGTGTAGACGATAAACGGGAGCATATTATTCATGGCGTCCATGATTTGCCCTCAGGCTATGCGCCATGGATGGTCAAATTCCCAAATAGCCAAGATGGGCTAGATGCCGGTGCCATTGAATATGTATATGCCCTGATGGCAAAAGATGCAGGCATTGCGATGCCCGATGTTCACTTTTTCGAAGCCAAGCGTGGCGCAGGATATTTTGCGATTAAGCGGTTTGACCGTGATGGTGATAAACGATACCACATGCACACGGCTTGCGGATTATTGCATTCAGATTTTCGCACACCCTCATTGGATTATGAAGATTTGATTGCGCTCACTGGTATTCTGACCCGTGATGTGCGCGAGGTTGAAAAACTTTATCAACTGGCTGTTTTTAACGTTCTTGCTCACAACCGCGACGATCATTCTAAAAACTTCAGCTATTTAATGGATAGCCAAGGAAGGTGGAAACTCTCTCCTGCCTATGACCTCACATTCTCATCTGGCCCCCGCGGTGAACAAAGCACGCTTGTGATGGGCGAAGGCAAAAACCCTGATACAAAACATCTGTTAAAATTGGCAGATGAAGCGAAAATCAAAAAAGATCGTGCACTTGAGATTATTGAGACCACAAAATCTAGCCTGTCCAATTGGCCAGAGCTTGCAAAGCAATATGCCGTTAGTGATATGAATATTGAGCTGATACAAAGCAAAATATCGTGGGTAGCAGGCGAATGAAACAAGCGCATATTTTAATTATACAAAATCAAGTACTTGAATTACTTAGAGGTATAAAAAATGAGCATTAATCTTATTAAAAATGATGGTGATTGTTATAAAGCAGCGCTTCAGTCAAGAAATGACAGCCTTCGCAAGGCGATGTTTCCTGAATACTGTAATGAGCGCGATGTTGATCTTAAAATTCAGCCATGAGTTTTTTTATGCATCACCCGTTTATTCCAGAAGATAATAAAGCTCCGCGAGAAGCGGAGGCCAATGAGCGGCCTAATGTCTTCATAGAAAATATTGTGCGCAATGTGTCTGAGCTTAGACCTCTATCAGATCGTGAAGAGGTTTAATTTCATCCGTATTGCATTTTTCTTTGCCCTGCCATGGCGCGTGATTGGCCTTATTCTATATTGGGTTTGGCAGAGTATTTAGTAACTTTATAGACTTTTAATTCGAATGATGTATTATAAAGCATTATGAGAAAATCTATTTCGGCATTTATGGCATTGATAATTTTCACGCTTTCATTAGCGTGCACAATGTCTTTTTGTCCGATTATGGCTGAAGCTGCACAAACTGAAAATACTACTAAAGATGCTGCTCCAATGCCTTGTCATGGTGATAAATCATCTGAAGACAAAAACCCACACACACCTATGCTTTCTTCGGATTGCTTAAATGTAGACTTATTTAATGTTGATCAAAATATTGATTTTACGCCCGATCTTACCCTGGATCAGATTGATTTTTCATGGGCTAATCTGACAGCTTTGTATAATCTGCATCCGCAAATGACACGACTGATACGCGGACCGCCTATTAATGTTGCTTTTTCTCATTTCAACAATATTGATCTTTATCTCTCAACGCAGCGTATGCGCATCTAAACACGCTCCTTTTTACGGTTTTTTACGCCTTAAAGAAAGGAGCTTTTGGCATGCGTGTTTTAGCGTTTTTATTACTACTTTTATTTATAAATCCCGTTTATGCGGCAGAAGAGGTTTATATCTGCCCTATGCACCCGCATATAGAAGGCGGAGCTGGTGATACATGTCCGATCTGCGGTATGTCTCTTGTCCCCAAACAGACAGAAAAAACCAGTGCGTCCGGTGATGAAAGCGGGACAATTGATGAAAATGCAATCGTCATTACGCCGGAATATATTCAGGCCCTTGGTGTTAAAACGGCTCAAGTCTCACTAGAAGAATTTGGGAAATCAATCCGCGCCTACGGTAAAATTGCGGCAAGCACACGCTTAGAACATACCGTAACCGTCAGGGAAGATGGATGGATAGTGGATCTGGCAACAAGCGCTATTGGTGATAATGTTAAAAAAGGTGATCTCTTATTTACCTTCTACAGCCCCGATCTCATGTCCGCGCAATCCGATTACCTGATAGGCAGTCGCACAGGCAAAGCGGAACAGCGTCTCCGGCTTTACGGGATGGACGATAAAGCCATAGCCGAATTTAAAAAAGGCGGAAAAATGATGGAGGCCACGCCGTTTTACGCGCCTTTGGATGGGACGGTGACGATGCTGGAAGCAAGGCCGGGTATGTATATGGGGGAAGGCGCGCGCGTTTTGACATTGCAGGATTTCTCTAAAGTCTGGCTCAATGCCGAAGTGTCGCTGCGCGATATAGAGTTTTTAAAAGCAGGAGATCGTGCAGACATCGCGCTTTCCGAAACAGGCAAAAAAATTCAGGGTACTATTGATTTTATTCACCCCATCGCCAATCCGGACAGCCGTACGGTCACAGTTCGTGTTGTGGCCGATAACCCTGACGGTGCGTTAAAGCCGGAAACCTATGCCAATGTTACCTTGACAGGAAAGTTGGAAAAGAGACTGGCAGTCCCACAAGACGCGGTTCTCTATGGCGAAGGCGGTTCCTACGTGATTGAAGCGCTTGGCGACGGGAAATTCCGCCCCCGCATGGTTGAAACCGGCATAACCGCGAATGGGCTGACTGAAATCACAAGCGGTCTTGAAGCTGAAGAGCGGATTGTCTCATCCGGCCAGTTTATGATCGATGCGGAGAGTAACCTTCGCGGCGGTATGGCCAATATGGGCCATGATCATGGTGATATGGTTATGCCTGAGATGGGATCAGACGCAGATGAGGGTTCTTCACCCGCTATGAATATGGAGGGCGGACATGTCCATTAAGCCTGAAAAAGACCTGTCACACGACCCGTCGCAAAGTTTTGTGGCCAAGATCATAGACTGGTCGGTGGCCAATACCTTCTTTGTGATGCTCGGTGCACTAGCATTGTTGGCGGCAGGTATCATTTCGCTCAATAAAATTCCGCTTGATGCCATTCCAGACTTATCCGATACGCAAGTGATTATCAGGACGGATTTTCCCGGCCAGGCGCCACAGGTCATTGAAGATCAGGTTACGTTTCCTCTATCTACCCAGATGCTGGGTCTGCCGAAAACAAAAGTCGTGCGCGGATTTTCCATGTTCGGTACATCTTTTGTTTATATTGTCTTTGAGGATGATGTTGATATGTACTGGGCGCGCAGCCGCGTTCTGGAAGCGCTTTCGCAAGTGCGCGGCAATTTGCCTGAAGGCACCGATCCACAGCTCGGGCCGGATGCAACAGGTGTGGGCTGGGTTTTTCAGTACGCGCTCTATGATAGGACTGGTCAGCACGATCTGGCAGAACTTAGAAGCCTGCAGGAGTGGTTTGTTCGCTATGAGCTAGCCACAGTAGATGGTGTTGCTGAAGTGGCGGGTGTCGGCGGATTTGTTAAAGAGTTTCAGGTTCTGGTCGATCCGAACAAGCTGCGTGCCTTCGATATAACTTTGGATACTGTCATTCAGGCTACACGCGGGGCTAATAAAGAAACGGGCGGACGCACACTGGAAATGGCGGAAACTGAATATCTGATCCGCTCATTTGGATACGTCACAAAGCCGGAAGATTTAGAGCAAACCGTTCTTAAAAGCGTGGAAGGAACACCTGTTACTCTTGGCGATGTTGCGCGCATCGTAGAAGGCCCATCCATCCGGCGCGGCATTACAGAACTAAACGGTATTGGCGAAGCAGTTGGCGGCATCGTTGTTATGCGGCCCGGTGCGAATGCCTTGAGTGTCATAGAAGATATCAAGGACAAGCTGCAATCCGTCAAACAAGGATTGCCGGAGGGCGTCGAATTGAAAGTTGTTTATGACCGCAGCAAGCTCATAGAAGGCTCTGTTGAGTATTTAGAGCACAAGCTTTTGGAAGAAAGCCTGATGGTTGCTCTGATAACTTTTCTTTTTCTATTACATGCGCGGAGCGCTCTGGTTGCTATTATTACTTTACCGCTCGGTATATTGGCGGCGTTTATTATTATGGCCGGACAAGGAATCACAGCCAATATCATGTCACTCGGCGGCATTGCAATTGCCATTGGCGCAATGGTGGATGCCTCAATTGTTATGGTGGAAAACGCCCATCGTAAACTTTCTTCATTGCCCGATAATGCTGATAAAAATTTAAAACGCAACTTGCTCATTCAGGCGGCAAAAGAGGTAGGGCCTGGATTGTTTTTCTCTTTATTGATCATCACGGTTTCATTTCTGCCGGTCTTTGCGCTGACCGGGCAATCGGAACGTCTGTTTACACCGCTGGCCTTTACCAAAACCTATGCGATGGCGGCAGCTGCGTTGTTATCTGTGACGGTCGTGCCTGTGCTGATGCTCTGGCTGATACGCGGGAAAATACGCCGTGAAGACGAGAATCCGATTAACCGCTTTTTTATAGCTCTATATAAACCCTTTTTGAATTTGGCTTTGAAATGGCGCAAAACAACGGTCGCTTTATCGGTCATTGCTCTTTTAAGCACAGCCATCCCTGTAACCAAAATCGGTCATGAATTTATGCCGCCGCTGTATGAAGGCGGACTGCTTTACATGCCAATGACAGTGCCAGGCGTTTCCCCAGCCAAGGTGCGCGAGATTTTGCAAGTAACCAATCGTCAGCTTATGACCGTGCCTGAAATCGAACACGTCTTTGCCAAATCCGGACGTGCAGATACCGCGACTGATCCCGCCCCTCTGGCGATGATTGAAACCTGGATTGAGCTAAAACCCCGCGAGGAATGGCGTGCAGGCATGACACCGGAAAAATTGATTGCTGAGCTTGATAAAAAAGTGCGCTTGCCAGGGATGATGAATAGCTGGGGCTATCCAATAAAAATCCGTCTCGACATGCTGACCACGGGAATCAGAACGCCGGTCGGGATTAAAATTGCGGGGCCTGATTTACAAAAGATTGATCAAATCGCCAAAGACGTAGAGCATATGGCGCGCGGTGTGGAAGGAACGCGCAGTGCCATAGCCGACCGCGTGGTAGGGGGAAAATATATTGAAATTATTCCCGACCGCCGTGAGCTTGCCCGCTATGGTGTTTCGCTATCAAGCGTGCAGATTGTGATCCAGACCGCTCTCGGCGGCATGATGCTCGATGAAGCTGTGATCGGACGGGAACGCTATCCTATCATGGTGCGCTATGACAGGCCGTTCAGAGAGCATATTTCCGATCTGGAAGATATTCTGGTTGCCGCGCCAAACGGCGCGCAAATACCCCTTGCGGATCTGGCCGATATCCGGCTGGCCGAAGGTCCTTCCATGATCAAGTCCGAGGATGCGCGTCTGAATGGCTGGGTATTCGTCGATATAGAAGGTGTGGATATCGGCACATATATTTCGCGCTTACAGGAGTCTTTAAAAACACTGGAACTACCCTCCGGTTATACGCTCAAGCTCTCTGGACAGTTTGAGCAGATGCAGACCGCTAATGAGCGTCTTAAAATCGCTATTCCTTCCACTCTGCTGATTATTATGATTTTACTATATGTGCATTTCGGTACATGGGACCGGACGCTCCTTATTATGCTCTCAGTGCCTTTCGGTGTTATAGGCGGGGTCTGGTGGACGTGGCTGGCCGGATATAATTTATCAGTGGCCGTGGCGGTCGGCTTTATCGCTTTGGCAGGTATTGCTGTGGAAACTGCTATTGTCATGCTGATTTATATCGACCACGAAATGCGCGAACACTGGCCGGACAGTTTTGAAAAATTGCTGGAGAATGTGAGAAACGGCGCTATTCAACGCCTACGTCCAAAACTCATGACAGTTAGCACGATTATTTTAGGTCTTGTACCTATCTTTCTAACCGATGGGCCCGGCGCGGATGTCATGCGCCGCATTGCTCTTCCTATGGTCGGCGGTATGTTGAGCACCACAGTTCTGACGCTGATCTTAATCCCTGTTCTTTATGCCCTGTATATGCAGTGGCATTTAAAACTACCCAACCAAACCCAAACTGAAAATGAAAGGAAACCCTCATGAAACACCTATTTTTAGCTCTCTTTATGGCGATAATTGCCATGCCTGCAATGGCAACCGAGACATCGCATACGCTTAAACCTATCGAGGCCAAATACGTTTGTATGGTGAACGATACAACTTTTGATAAAGAACAAATCGCAGTTGAAGTTGACGGAAAAACATATTTTGGATGCTGCTCGATGTGTGAAGCCCGCCTGAAAAAAGACACGGATATTCGCAGCGCAGTCGATCCGGTCAGCGGCGTGCAAGTGGACAAGGCAGAGGCCGTCATTGGCGAGGATAATCAAGGTAAAGTCTATTACTTCGAAAGTTCAGTTAATCTGGATAAATATAAGGTAGCCGCTGCTGATAATCATGATCATATGATGGACGGTCATGAAGGCATGATGCATGACAAGATGATGCACAGTGAACATGACACATCGGAGCTTACCGAAGGCACAGGCACTTTGAATGCGATTTCAGATAACAAGGTGAATGTCACGCACGGTCCTATACCGGCTTTGCAATGGCCTGAAATGACCATGGATATTCCTGTATCGGAGTCCGTTGATCTTTCCGGCTTTGAAAAAGGCGATAACGTACGCTTCTTTTTAAAACTTAAAGACCAAACGTATGTCATTGAAAAAATGGAAAATAATAATACTCAACCTCAAGAAGATGGCCACGATCATCAACATTAAGGAGATATCGTAATGAATATAGAAATCATACCCAACTGGCATCCGATATTTGTGCATTTCACTATCGCGCTGCTCAGTATTTCTGCGCTGTTTTATCTGGCAGGATTAATCACTAAAAAGGACGTTTTCTACACTGTCGGGAAATGGAATTTATGGGTCGGTGCATTGATAACGGTCGGCACTGTGATAGCAGGTCTTCAGGCTGCGGGCACTGTGGATCATGATGCACAAAGTCATGCGGCCATGATGAACCATCGGAACTGGGCTTTGGGAACGGCGGGTGTGTTCGCCGTTCTCGCAGCATGGAGCATGTTCAAGCATCGCAAAGCTGCTCCGACGGCGATCTTCACCGTTTTATTGCTGCTGGCTTCCGGAGCTCTAGCTGTGACCGGATATAAAGGCGGCGAGTTGGTCTATCGTCACGGAACAGGCGTGATGTCTTTGCCGGATACAGGTTCGCATGATCACAGCGCACACGCACATGGCGGCAGTAGTGAAACTCAAGATCATGAAGAAAGCGGCGGGCATGAGCATAAAAGCCAAGGTATGGACAGTCAGAGTACCAATGACTCCGAACCCCATGATCATTCCGGCCACGCGCATTGAAGGAGCCAACATGAGAAAATCCGGCTTATTATTATCATCGTTAGCGGCAGCTTTGTTTGTGACAGGCTGCTCGCTAACGCCTGACTATGTCCGTCCCGATGTCCAGACACCAGCTTGGCGATCTTCACTGGCGCAAGGTGAGAATGCGCAAATAGCCGTAGACTGGTGGAAAAACTATAATTCCGAGGAGTTGGATTTTCTTATTCAAAAAGCCTTGTCCCATAACAATAATTTACAGGCGGCTCTCCATCGGGTTGAGCAGGCGCGGGGTGATTTACAAATGGCTGGAGCCGAGTTACTACCGTCTGCGAGCGTCACTGCGGCTTATATGAGCGGTTCGACCGTGCCTATGAATGTGACGGATATGCGCAATAACGGTATTCCTCAATACACTGTAAATGCGGGGATCGGTTACGAACTTGATTTGTTCGGAGCCAACCGCGCACAAAAAGCCGCTGCTATAGAGGCGCTTAAAGAAAGTGAATATGCGTATGACGCGCTTGCCCTTGTGATTATGGGGGATGTGGCGCAAACTTATTTAAATGTGCTGAATTTGCAGGAACGCTATCAAATTGCGCGGGACAACCTGCAAAGTACCAAAGAGCTTCTCCAAGTTGCCGAGGCCCGTTTTCAAATCGGCGCGCGGACATCTTTTGATATAGCCCAGCAGGAAACGGTGGTGTCCAATGCGAAAGCGGAACTGGCTGGCATTGAACAAGAGCTGGCTGTGTCTAAAAACGCTTTGGCTTTACTTGTAGGCGAACCGCCACAAAGCTTTGATATTAAAGGCGTCAGTTTAAAAGGCATGATGCTGCCCGAAATTGCCGTCTTACAACCTGCCTCTCTATTAGAACGCCGCCCTGACATCAAGGTCTTGGAGGCGCAACTTAAAGCCGCCAATGCCGATATAGGTGCAGCCCGCGCTGCCTTTTATCCCTCTGTCAATATAGGGGCTAACCTTATCAAAGCATTTGATCCTGCGGCAACGGCGCTCACTCTCGCTTCATCAGTCTACGCCCCTATTTTTCAGGGCGGACGGCTGGAAGGGAATTTGAAGAAAGTTACTGCGCGTCAAAAAGAATTGGCGGAAAATTATCAGCAAACTGTTTTATCGGCCTTTAAAGAAGCCGAGGATTCAATAGTTCGGGTCCAAACAACGCAAAAACGGGAAACCGCTTTACGGCAATCGGCTTCGAAAGCGCGCAAAGCCTATGATATTGCAAAAAATCAGTATGAACTCAGTGTTTTGGATTTTCAAAATGTACTTGATGCACAGCGTATGATGCTTGAGGCCGAAGATAACTATGCCCGCGCCAGATTTGAAACCCTGTCGGCCAGCATTGATTTATTTAAAGCCATGGGCGGGGGATGGAAAGATGAACAGCAGTTACAAGGAGATTTATAATGACCGACCATAATCATAAAGGATGCTGCCACCATGGCCATGCCACAGTGAATTCGGGAGAAACATCTGTGCTTGATCCTGTATGCGGGATGAAAGTTGATCCTGATAACAGTAAATATAAGACGGAATATAAAGATCATTCTTATTATTTCTGTTCAGCAGGATGCGAAAAGAAATTTGCTGATGATCCTGAAAAATACCTCAAACCCCGCGAAGAAGAAACCGCTATACCAGGCGCAATATACACATGCCCTATGCACCCTGAAGTCCGTCAGGAAGGCCCCGGTAATTGCCCGATTTGCGGCATGGCATTAGAGCCGGAGACGATTACGGGAGAAGAAGGCGAAAATCCTGAACTAACAGACTTTCGCCGCCGTTTTTGGATTGGTCTGATCTTGACCTTGCCAGTGTTTTTAATGGAAATGGGGGCACCTGTTTTCGGTCTTCACCTGACCGGGCCGCATATGTCGAACTGGATACAGCTGGCTTTTGGAACGCCAGTGGTCTTATGGGCAGGTTGGCCGTTTTTTGAGCGTGCCTGGATGTCCTTTAAAACGCGCAACCTCAATATGTTTACGCTCATTGCCATCGGTACAGGCGTTGCATGGTTATACAGCATTGTCGCTACACTGGCACCGGGCTTGTTTCCGGACGCATTCAAGGGGCCGGAAGGAGCAGTTGCTGTTTATTTTGAAGCCGCCGCTGTGATTGTGGTTCTCGTGTTGCTAGGCCAGTTATTGGAGTTAAAAGCCAGAGAACAAACTGGCGGCGCGATTAGGGCGCTTCTTGATCTGGCACCAAAAACAGCCCGTCGTATCAATGAAAATGGTGAGGAAGAAGACGTACCGCTTGATCAAATTCAGGTTGGAGATCGTTTGCGTGTCCGGCCCGGTGAGAAAATCCCGCTTGATGGAATTGTAGTTGAAGGAAGTAGTTCTGTTGATGAATCCATGATTACAGGCGAGTCCATGCCTGTGAAGAAAGAGCCGGATGACAAAGTAATCGGCGGCACGATGAACCAGACAGGGAGTTTTGTCATGAAAGCAGAGAGGGTAGGCAAAGACACCATGCTCTCGCAAATCGTGCATATGGTTGCTGAAGCGCAGCGCAGCCGGGCGCCTATTCAGCGCATGGCAGATATTGTAGCGGGTTGGTTTGTACCTGCTGTGATATTGATTGCAGTGATTGCATTTATAAGCTGGATCATTTTTGGCCCTAATCCCGCCTTTACCTATGCTTTAATCGCAGCTGTTAGTGTTCTGATTATTGCCTGTCCATGTGCCTTGGGCCTTGCTACCCCCATGTCTATCATGGTCGGTGTAGGGAAAGGCGCTAAAGCCGGAGTTCTTATCAAAAATGCCGAAGCGTTAGAGCGCATGGAAAAAGTCGATACTTTAGTTGTCGACAAAACAGGAACGCTAACATTGGGAAAACCAACTGTTACACAAATAGTGGCTACAGATGATTTTAAAGAAGATGAGCTTTTATCACTGGCTGCATCTTTAGAACAAGGCAGTGAGCATCCTCTAGCGCATGCCATTGTCGTGGCGGCGAAGGACAAAAATCTTGAGTTAATACCAGCTGAAAATTTTGATTCTCCGACAGGAAAAGGTGTTATCGGCACTATTGATGGCAAGAACGTAGCGCTTGGCAATGTCATGCTTATGGAAGAGCAATCAGTAGACGCTTCTTCATTGGTATCGCAGGCGGATGATATGCGATCAGATGGCGCTACAGTTATATTTATGGCTGTTGGGGGTAAGGTTGCCGGATTACTGGCCATAGCCGATCCCATCAAAGAAACAACATCCGAAGCCATTAAAGCTCTGCATGAACAAGGTATTCGTATTGTCATGCTGACAGGGGATAATCGCCGTACGGCTGAAGCTGTAGCCAAGCAACTTAATATTGAGGAGGTTGAAGCGGAAATCCTGCCCGAAGATAAAGGGCGGATTGTCAAAAAACTGCAGAATGAAGGTAAAATTGTAGCAATGGCCGGTGATGGCACCAATGATGCTCCAGCTCTGGCCGCTGCGGATGTTGGTATAGCCATGGGAACGGGTACCGATGTTGCCATGGAAAGCGCAGGCGTTACCCTGCTTAAAGGTGATCTGACAGGTATCGTCAGAGCACGAAAGCTTTCAGTCGCATCTATGCGTAATATCCGGCAAAACCTGTTCTTTGCTTTTGTCTATAATGCAGCGGGCGTACCGATTGCGGCCGGTGTGCTTTATCCGGTCTTTGGCATTTTGCTTTCGCCCATCATTGCAGCGGCGGCAATGTCACTCAGTTCCGTGAGCGTTGTTATGAATGCCTTACGTTTAAACCTAACAAAAATATGAACTTTATCCCTCTGAAACCGTTGAAGAAAATGGAGATTTTTACTTATGACGAAAATACAAAATATATCTAGAAGGCATTTTATAGGAGGTGCCGCAGGAGCAGCCTTTGTAACTGGTCTCAATATGAGTTTGCCTCTACCGGCTTGGGCTAAATCCACTACGGCTTCCGGCGCAGTTGATCAGCAAGGCATAAGACATATTGAAACCAAGAATTTGTATAATCTTGATATAGGATATGCACCTTTTACTTTGAATGGACGCACCGGCAAAGCAAGCGCAATAAACGGAACAGTTCCTGGGCCTTTGGTTAAATTGCGCGAGGGAGATAAAGTTCGCCTGAATGTTAAAAATTCCATGATGGATACTGAGCATTCCTCTATACATTGGCACGGTTTATTGGTGCCGTTTAGAATGGACGGTGTTCCGGGTATTAATTTTAATGGTATTCAACCCGGAGAAACATATGAATATGAATTCGAAGTAAAACAGGCCGGTACCTATTGGTATCACAGCCATTCTTTTTTTCAGGAACAGACCGGAACATACGGTCCTCTAGTGATTGAACCTAAAACCCCTGAACCATTTTCTTATGATCGGGACTACGCAGTTGTGTTATCAGACTGGTCGTTTGAAACACCTGAAGCGATTTTCGCTAATATCAAGCGCTCTGGAGATTATTATAATTACCAAAAACGAACTGTTTGGGACTTCTTTGATGATGTGTCAGAAAAGGGGCTTGGAAAAACCGTAAATGAACGCCTTATGTGGGGCAAAATGCGCATGATGCCCGTTGATCTGGCTGATGTGACAGCGGCAACTTATACATATTTGATGAACGGCAATTCGCCGCAAATGAATTGGACTGGGATTTTCAATCCGGGTGAAACCGTTCGCTTACGTTTTATCAATGCTGCCGCGATGAGTACATTCGACGTTCGTATACCCGGGCTTGATATGAAAGTTGTCATGGTAGACGGCAAAAAAGTAAAGCCGGTGGATTTCCATGAGTTCCGTATTGGCGTTGCCGAAACGTACGATGTTTTAGTAACACCGCGTGCGGATAGGCCATTCACAATATTTGCAGAAAGTTTGGACCGCAGTGGATACGCGCGCGGAACGCTCTCTCCTGAGCCGGGTTTAAGTGCAGCTATTCCCCCTTTACGCCCGCGTCCGATTAGAAAGATGGAAGATATTGGCATGATGGCCGGCATGGATATGGGAAGTGGGAAAATGATGGACATGGGTGATACTAAGGGGGATATGGGCAGTATGAACCATGCTGGTATGGACCATGGTATGACTACGCCTAGTGATCTTCCGGATAAATCCAGATCAAATGTCGTAATGGTTATTAAAAACCCAAAAGACAGACTTGCGGACCCTGGTATCGGTTTGGGCAAAGATGGATGGAAAGTCCTAACATACAAAGATCTGACTTCGAATGAACCGCAGCCTTATAAAGCAGAAGTTGACCGGGAAATGACGATTAATCTTACCGCTAATATGGAACGCTATATGTTCTCCTTTGACGGCAAGAAATTTACCGAGCAAGATGGGCCTTACTTATTTAGGCATAATGAGCGGCTCAGACTTTATCTTGTCAATCATACCATGATGGAACACCCGATCCATTTGCACGGCATGTGGATGCAGTTAGAAAACGGCAACCCTCATGAGAAACTACCTTATAAACATACGCTCCTTATGAAACCCGGCGAGAAGTTGTCTGCCCTGATTACCCCTATAGAAAAAGGCGATTGGGCGTTTCACTGCCATCTTTTGTATCATATGGAAGCGGGCATGATGCAGGCTGTACGAGTTGCTTAAGGAAAAGGATAAGATCATGAAAAAATATTTTTTATTAACAGCAGTTACTTTTATTTTACCTTTTAAAGCATATGCACAAATGGATCATTCGATACATCAGGGCAATTCTATGACACAGGAGGAACCTGAAAAATTTGTCGAGCCCAAAGAAAGAAATATGCCGGCGGATTACCGCGATGTTAAAACTCATCCGCAAGTCGGGAAACCCATCGTTAAAACAGTTGAAGATGGACAGGACGGCCCTCAGCAAAATTTTGGTATGCAGTTGGTTCATGACGATCAAATCTTTTATCAAGTAATTGGTGATAGAATTGAGCATCGATCCCAACAGGGTGATAATGCGGTGCTGTATGATACGCAAGGATGGATCGGAAACGACTATAATAAGGTGTGGCTGAAGGCCGAAGGCGAATACAACACAAGTAAAGATCAACATGAACAAACAAGTTTTGAGGCACTCTACAGCCGTAATATTGCTTCGTTTTGGGATTTGCAAGCGGGGCTCCGCCACGATTTTATTAGCGAAGCAGATGACCGCGACTTTGCCGCATTTGGCGTTCAGGGGCTGGCTCCCTATTGGTTTGAAGTAGAGGCGACTTCTTACATCAGTGATGAGGGCGACATCTCAGCTGTTCTGGAAGCCGAATATGATTTGCTTTTATCTCAGCGCCTGATTTTACAACCGCGTTTTGAAACGGAAGTCGCCGTGCAGGATGTGGAGGATTACAATATCGGCTCTGGTATAACCGGCTTTGAAACAGGATTGCGCCTGCGTTACGAAGTCAGCCGCAAATTTGCGCCTTATGTTGGCGTGAGTTGGGAACAAGCCACCTTTGAAACCAAGGATATGCTCGAAGCGGACGGCGAGCAAACGAACAACACGGCGTTTGTCGTCGGCATAAAAAGCTGGTTTTAAGATTATGAACAATGCTTTCTTCCATATGGATTTTTTATCCACTCTTTTTATTTTAGTAATCGGCGTTGCTGTATTATGTATTATTGTAGTGTTTATTCACGACAAGTTATGGGCGAAAGATGCTGTAAATAGAAATTATCCTGTTTTAGGACATTTTAGACCATTTGCGGAAACGATAGGGGAGTTTTACAGAAGGTACATTGATTTCGATGATCGAGAAGAACTTCCTTTTTCACGTGCTATACGTCATTGGATTTATGAAGTTTCAGATGGACAAGAGCCTATCAGGGGTTTTGGTACACGGGTTAATTTTTTAAAACGGCCATTTTTCTTCAAAAATGCTGTAATACCGCTTAACGCTGATGAAACTACTGATGTGCCTGTTCTAACTATTGGCCCATATTGTAAAACTCCATATAAACCACCTTCTTTCTTCAATATGTCTGCTATGAGTTATGGCGCATTGTCCGCACCAGCTGTCGAGGCTCTTTCATATGGTACGGAAATGGCTGGATGCTGGTTAAATACTGGCGAGGGTGGTTTGGCACCATATCATTTGCAAGGTAATCCGGATATTGTTTTTGAAATAGGCACCGCTAAATATGGTGTTCGAGATCAGCAAGGTAATCTATGTAAAAATAAATTGCGTGAGATTGCGGCTAAGCCCCAAATCAAAATGTTTGAACTAAAATTAAGCCAAGGTGCAAAGCCCGGCAAGGGCGGGGTGTTACCAGCAAAAAAAGTGACACAAGAAATTGCTGAAATACGAAATATTCCAGTGGGTGAAGATTCAATTTCACCTAATCGTCATGCAGAAGTCACGGATATTAAAGATCTTATCGATTTTATTTCTCTTTTAAGAAATATTACTGGAAAACCCGTAGGTTTCAAAACCGCGCTAGGTGATCCTCAGTGGCTAAGAGATCTTTGTGATGAAATTAAAATACGAGGTGAGAAGGATGCTCCGGATTTTATTACTATTGATGGTGCGGAAGGCGGAACTGGCGCATCACCAATGACTTTAATGGATAATGCAGCGCTTTCAATTCATGAAGCTTTACCTTTAATAGAGACAATTTTAAAGGAATATGATTTGAAGGATAGAATAAAAATTATTGCATCGGGCAAGCTGGTTACAGCAGCGGATGTTGCATGGGCAATGGCCAATGGGGCAGATTATGTTGTTTCAGCTCGTGGGTTTATGTTTTCCATAGGCTGTATAATGGCATTGAAATGCCATACTGATCGTTGTCCTAGTGGTGTTGCAACCCATAATCCGAAGCTGCAAAAAGCTCTCAAACCCCATGACAAAAAACACAAAGTCGCTAACTACGTAAACCAGTTACGTAATGAGGTTGCAATGATTTCCCATAGCTGTGGTGTCAAGAATATACGCGAACTTCAGAAATCACATATAGGAGGACAGACAATATGATGATAATCGCTACATTATTGAGTCTGCTTATGCTCTTTATGACGGTTTGTGTTCATTATTGTGGATTACGATATATAGCTGGTCTGGCAAGACGTTGGGATACATCTAAACATATTGTTCCCCTTGCCCTCATGTCTGGTATCGCTATGCTGCATTTATTAGAGATTTTAATGTATGCTGGTATTTTCTATTTTCTACATACCCATACAAATTTGGGAGATTTTACCGAAAAATTCGAACCAATATCCCGCGACTATATATATTTTTCTGGCGCTAATTATACAACGCTAGGAATGAGTGATTTTTATCCTGAAGGACATTTTAAAATATTTGCCATTACCGAAGCGTTGGCTGGATTTATGATGCTGACATGGTCGGCAACTTTTTTTTATTCCACGGCAGGACAATTCTTAAACAAAAATGGGCATGATTAATAAGTGTTAAGCCTTTAAAATGGAACTATTTCCTTTCGAAAGTGTTGGATAAAATTCAATTAATAAAAAAAAGGAGATAAAAATGAAATATTCACGTTTTTTTGCAATGATAGCGACTTCCACGGCAATTATGCTTGGGCTGATGTACCTTAATTCATATTCAATAATTGAGCATGCGTTTTGGAGTGAAACGCGATTTTATATGGCCTTTGTCATGGGGGCAGCTATGGCCATCGTAATGCTCTCTTTTATGCTGGGCATGTATAAGGATAGGAGTAAAAACATTTTAATTTATACGGGCAGTGTTATTGTTTTTGCAGGAGCTTTATTCTTGGTGCGCAGTCAAACAACTGTGGGCGATACATCATATATGAGCGCTATGATTCCTCACCATTCTATAGCCATTATGACGAGTGAGCGGTCCAATATTGAAGATATAAGAGTGCGTAAATTAGCGGATGATATTATCAGGGCTCAAAGAAAAGAGATTAAGGAAATGGAATGGCTCATTGACGATATTAAAGCTAACGGCAAGGTAACCACTGAAGAAGAAAGACAGGCTCGCCCAATTCCTAAATTTGAAGGAAAGGTGGATGGAAATGCCCTCTAATAAAAAAGCCGTCGTTTATCGCATGGTTATGGGCAAACATATTTGCCCGTATGGCCGTAAATCTCTTGATCTTTTGAAAAGCCAAGGTTACGAGGTTGAAGATCATCATCTAACAAGCCGTGAAGAAACAGATCAATTTAA
>LWDU01040440.1_pt1 | contig 17027 bp, 9 predicted proteins | sample 727161 | NCBI WGS metagenome assembly LWDU01 (sample SAMN04566230, study PRJNA314399) | hydrothermal vent metagenome | isolation source: deep sea hydrothermal plume seawater | place: Mexico: Gulf of California, Guaymas Basin | collected 2004-07-11
TCCCCTGTCACCCTTGGCGCAAGCAGCGCAGGCGCAACAGGCCAGTATGGCGGCCGCGCGGGCACCGGCGATGTCCTCGACACCGCCTCTGGCCACTGCATTGGAGTCGCTTGGCGATCCCACCACGACGGGTGAACTGGGTAGAGGATTTGCGGTCAAGTCGATCAACAGAAATGACGGTAGTGCCTGGGGACTATTGCGGGGAAAATCTGCTGAGGACACGGCTGAAGGGGGCCGGGAAGCCGTGGCAGCCGAATATCGCCAGGGTGTGGAAGCGTACTTCCGAGTACTCGCTGAAAGAGCTCGACAGAAAAAATGAGATCGTTCCACGGACCGACCGAGGCATCCATCGGGCATTCCAGTGAAAAAATAGGGCCGAATATGAAAGTCTTCCTTGGTCTATTGTTGGGACTCTTCGTGACGGTGCAGTCGGACTCTCTTTTTGCCCAAAAAGAAAACGGGCTCAAGACTTCGGCGGCGCCGCGCGTCTCCCCGTTTCAGAAAGATCGCACTGATCTCGCAGTCGACAAGGCAGTTGCCTTCTTAGTCTCCAAACAAAAAGAAGGCGGCGCGATTTTTGATAGCGGACACGATACGACGATGACTGCGTTGTCGATCATGGCGATGGCAGGCGTGGGTGTACAACCGGGTGACCCCTCGCCGGAAGGTCGTGCGATGGAGAAGGCACTATCGTTCGTCTTGCATGAAGATCGGCAGGATGGCAATGGCTACTACGGTGCAAAAGACGGTTCACGAATGTACGGTCACGGGATCATCACCTTGATGTTGACCGAAATGTTGGGCATGAGCTCCAATCTGGAACAGGACCGTCAGCTCCACGAGCGATGTCAAAAGGCCATTGATTTGATACTCACTTCACAACAACATCCAAAGGCGGTTCAGTTTCGCGGCGGTTGGCGGTACATGCCGAAATCCAGTGACGCCGACCTTTCTGTTTCGGTTTGGCAGCTTATGGCTTTGCGTTCGGCCAAGAATGATGAATTGGACGTCCCCGCTTCCGCGATCAACGATGCAGTGGCGTATCTCAAGCGGTCGTATGCATCGCCCTTGGACCGCAATGGAATACCAGATAATCGGGCCAGCGGATTCTGCTATACACCCGGACAGACGAACCCCACGTTTACCATGACTGCTGCCGGGTTGTTGGCCATGCAAGTGTGTGGCGAATACGAATCTCCACTAGTCATGGGCGCATCGGACTGGCTGTTGGAACATCCGCCGAAATGGACTGAGCGGTTTTGTAGTTACGGTACCTACTACTACGCACAGGGAATGTACCAACGCGGTGGCAAACATTCAGAAGCCGCGCGGCAATTAGTCGAAGCGATGCTACATGAGAAGCAGGCCAAGAATGGCTCGTGGACAGCCGCGAATAGTTCGGAAAAAAACCTGGGAAGCGTCTATGCCACAGCGATGGCTGTCTTGAGTTTATCGGTCAAGTACCACTATCTTCCCATCTATCAAAAGTAATCGATGGTGCAACGAGATCTCATTTGAATCATGCAAATGCGAATTGGCACTTCGTGTCATGGTAAGCAGCTATTAGTATCTCACACGAAGACACAAAGCCACAAAGGCGAGCACAACGCCTCGGGAAAACACTGCGAAGCCAGTGCCACACATTGCCTAGCCGTCCAGCTGACCACAAACGAAATCACCTGGGCCATTGACCTTCAACGATCGGTTTGGCGACAAGTTTCCGCGGCTGGACGACGACATGTTTGATGCGTTGCCGCCGCCACGTGTACGTAATATGGACTTGACCGTCGGCCGATTGAATGACGGCGGGGTAACTGTACTCCCCCGGTTCATCCTCTAACACCAGAGCGGCTCCCCAGTTCACGCCGTCATCAGACAATGCCACATTTAAAGGTGTCCGCTTACCTCCCCATCGCTTTGGATCGCCGGGTACGTGATTGTAGACGATCAAGTGTCGGCCATCCGTAAGTGTCAATGCGTCCGTTCCTGAATTGGGATTTGGTAAATCGCCAAGTGTCATAGCACCCCAGGTCATACCGAGATCATCAGACGCAATTTGAAACACCCGATTCTGACGCGTGCGGCCTACAGCCAACAAACTGTCGTCTCCCGTAAAGAGGAAGCTGGGCTGGATGGCCGAGATCGCTTTGCCGTCGTTGACCGGACCAACCCTCTCCCAAGTGACTCCCAAGTCGCCCGTCCGTTCAAAATGAACACGCCAGCCATCGTATTCCGTGCTCGACCCACAGAGGATATCGCCGTTTGCGAGTTGAACCGGCTTGTTCTTAACGGGACCGTCAATGCCCTCGGGAAGTCTCCGAGGCGTTGACCAACGAAGGCCACCATCGTCGCTGGTCGTCAGCATTCCCCACCAACGGCGCGGGTCGGGGCCCACTTTGTAAAACAGCATCAACGGACCTTTGTCCGGCTGAAAAAGTACCGGATTCCAACACGGATGCCGATGCACTCCATCGTTCGGTTTTCGATGCTGAACACCATTGGCAACTTCCACTGGATCGGTCCAAGTACCATTCACCTGCCGGGAGACCCAGATCCCAACATCAGCGTTCTTTTCGCGAGTTCCTCCAAACCAAGCGACAACCAGTCCCTGCTTGGAGGCGGCAATCGTTGAAGCGTGGCACTGAGGAAACTCGGCCTTTTCAAAGACGAATTGCATCTTGACGATTCCGGCTTGGTCGGCGGCCGACACCTGGCTTGCCAATGTGATCGAGGCAAACAGCGTAGTAAGAAGTGTTCTGTGAATTCGCATAGTTAATCTCCAATCTTGGTCTCGGATATCCTACCTTGCCGAGCATCGCAAGCATACAAGCACGCAGCGTCAGCGAGTGAGTCGGTTTGCCTCCCTTGAGACTCACTCGCTGACGCTGCGTGCTTGTATGTTCAGTACTAGAGACCTTCATCAACGGTAGAACACGGCGAGCCAGACTGTTGGCGCTTCACTCGACGTCCATGTGACCCGATGGCGTTGGTGAGCAGCGATCGATAGATGGTCGCCAGGAACGAGATGAATTGGGCTCGTTTCGCCTTCAAACCGGACCGCCGCCGCACCTTGCAGTACGACAACCCATTCGTGCTCGTCCTGGTCATACCAACAATCCGCCGGGCTGGATTGGCCGGTCGAAACGATGCGTTCGATACGAACATTGGAGTGTTCGATGATCGTCTCGACCAGCTCCTCCGTCAGGTGCGATGGCAAATCATTGAACAGGTTGCCGAGGTTGGATTGACTCATTGGAGATTCCACTCGTCATATCGAGAAAAGATGGCGGTTGAACAGCAAGATGGACATCTGTCTACTGTTTTCTCAAGTCGCGCCGGAAAATCAACCCGTCGATCTCTGAGGGGCAATTGCTACAATTGAGAAGATGAGCACTACGACTTCACAACATGGATTGGAATCGCTGCCGTTCGAGAACCGGTTCGCACGTGAACTTCCGGCGGATCCGATCTCGGAGAATACTCGGCGACAAATCAGCGAAGCATGTTATTCTCGCGTTTTGCCGACACCGGTTACCGAACCTTCTTTGGTGGCTTATTCACAGGAAGTGCTCGACCTGTTGGAGATCAATCTTCCAGAATCTGACCATCAGTTGTTTGCCGACGTCTTTTCGGGAAATCGTATCCTATCTGGCATGGATCCATTTGCCATGTGCTATGGCGGTCATCAGTTCGGAAACTGGGCCGGACAGTTGGGCGATGGTCGGGCGATCAATTTGGGCGAGGTCGTGAACTCTCGGGCCGAGAATTGGACACTGCAATTGAAGGGGGCAGGGCCGACGCCCTATTCGAGAACGGCTGATGGTCTGGCCGTGCTTCGCTCATCCGTGCGAGAGTTTCTTTGTAGCGAAGCGATGTACCATTTGGGCGTGCCAACGACGCGTGCGTTGAGCCTGGTGCTGACCGGCGAGCAAGTGATGAGGGACATGTTCTATGACGGCCACCCGCAGCTGGAACCGGGAGCTGTGGTCTGCCGAGTCGCGCCTTCGTTCGTCCGCTTTGGCAGCTTCCAAATTTTTGCGGCACGGCAAGACCTGGTGAACTTGCGTCGGCTGGCTGACTACACGATTCGCCATGATTTTCCGCACCTGGATCATGCTGACGACACACCGACCAAAGAAACCTACATTGCTTGGTTCGCAGAAGTGTGCAAAACCACGGCGGAAATGATTGCGCATTGGATGCGAGTCGGTTTTGTCCACGGTGTAATGAACACCGACAACATGTCCATTTTGGGTCTCACAATTGACTACGGACCGTACGGTTGGTTGGAAGACTACGACCCAGATTGGACTCCCAACACAACCGACGCAACGGGAAGGCGATATCGATTCGGACAACAACCGCAGATCGCACTTTGGAATCTCCTGCAACTTGCCAATGCAATTTATCCCTTGGTCGAAGATGCTAAACCGCTGGAAGCGGCGCTCGATGATTACTCGTCGTTGTTCAAGGAGAGTTGGCACAGGATGTTGGCTCAGAAGTTGGGATGGGCACATTTTCGGCCTGACACCGACGACTCTTTGACCGATCAATTGTTCTCGGTTTTGCAATTGGCAGAAACCGACATGACGTTGTTCTTCCGCAGTTTAGCGAACGTTTCGATCGATGCCGATCGAGTTGACGCTGCATCGAATGATCAGCTGTTGACGCCGTTGCGAGACGTGTTTTATCGGCATGAACAATTGACTGACGAAGTTCAGGGCCAGATTGCAGAGTGGCTTAGAGCCTATGCAGCGCGCTCACGAGCAGACGGTTCGACACCTGAGGAACGGCGAGTCAGGATGCTGTCCGCGAACCCGAAATACGTCTTGCGAAACTACCTCGCTCAGATGGCGATTGACAAGGCCGAGCAGGGGGACATGGAACTGGTCGGTAAATTACTCGACGTGCTGCGACATCCCTACGATGATCAACCGGAGAACGACGAATTTTCTGCGAAACGACCGGACTGGGCACGGCACCGTCCAGGTTGCTCGATGTTGTCGTGTAGTTCGTGATGACCAATGTGTGGCACTGACTTCGCCAGTGTTCTTGATTCAGCATCATCGTTGTTCAATCAATCGAGCTCAGAAAACTACACCAGTTCTTCTTTCGTGGATTGTCGTTGAGTTGAACTGTGGCTGTTTGCGCCATCTCCTTAAACTCTTCGTAGAACTCCTCCAAGCCGATGTTGAAGTGCTTTTCAAAGGCCTTCCTCCAACCCAGTGTCGGCACGAGAGGGAAGAACTTCATGAAGTTCTTCAACGACCCGGACTTTTTTATCAGTTGCGCGCAGGCCACGGACCCTCCGGCGTAGATTACTTGATGGACTAGTTTTTTCTGCTCGAGGCGTTGCCAATCGTCATGAGTTACGCCCTGTGAAATAAAAGCCTCTGACTTCTGATAAAAGTCCAGATTCCGGTTCATTTCGTGGCTAAATCTGCGCCAGGAGAATGGCGCCTTGAGTTTGGCGTAGAGGTCGGGATGTTGATAGCTATAGAGTGCCGCCACGAGCACTGACGATCCCTCTCGCCACCAAGCCGGTCCAGTCCAACGCGAGTGCCCCATTTGGTTTCCTTGGATCGCCTCCGCCGCGTACCCATACACGGTTTGATAGGCGTGCAAGTATTCGTGAATTGGCCCGATCACAAACTGCTCGGCGTCACGATAAGGGGACATGGTCATGGTGATCATCAGGTTCGCTGGCTGAATGTTCCAGCTCATCCAGTGGTTTCCAGTCTTCCAATCGAGATGCTGTCCATCCGAATCCTGGCCTTGCAGTTTGCAAAAAAGGCGTTTGAGTTCCGCCTGGGATGTCTTGAGACGCTGCGTTTGCGTCGGACTGGATGCCTCAACTTCCCAGTCCGAATTTTCAATTAAGAAAACGTGAACGGGCCCAACTCTTCCCCATGTTTTCGAAAAGTGATTTAGTGTGTTCTCGTAAACCTGTTTCCACCTCGTTGGGTAGCCGGCCGTGCAATGGAATTCGATTTTGGCGTCTTTCACGTCGTATTTTGGTGCTGTTTTCCGGTCGGCACCGCAGATGAGAATTGGGTGGGCGGCTGCCAACTTCAAGGCCGTACGTCTGGAGTACATGTGCATGGTTTTGCTCCCACCTGGCTCAGACGATATTTGCTGGGTTTTTCAGTCGGACGAACCCAAGAACGCGACAGAATCCTTCGACTTTTGTAACGCCGCGCATCGTATTACTTGAGCCACCAACAGACCCAAGATATTGCCAGATACGTGGCTTACCGCGTCGCCCTCAATTAACCTATAATATCACCTCCTTCAACGCCCCGCCTGTTTGTGCCCACTGGAGCATTGCCCGTGAAACGACCCGTCTTGCCGCTTATCATCATTTTTTGCGCTTTATTGGTCGCCGTACGGACTGCTTCCGCCGGCGGCGAGAACGATAAGATAACTGGCGAACAGGCCAAGTTTTACCGCGAGCAGGTGGCGCCGATATTGTCGAAGAGCTGTTTCTCTTGCCACGGCCCCGATTCAAAGCTCAAGGGCGGACTCTTTATCGGGTCGCGTCAAGCTATCCTCGCCGGTGGCGAATCGGGCCCGGCGGTTGACCTTGAAACGCCCGCTGACAGTTTGATCGTTGATGCGATCAATTATCAGACCTACGAGATGCCGCCAAAACAAAAGCTCCCTGCGGCGCAGATCAAGGTCCTCACGCAATGGGTAAAGATGGGCGTGCCCATCCCTGCGGATGCGGAAACCGAACGTCCGGATGTGCCCGAGGAAAGGCACCCGCCCCAGGTCAACGACGAGAATAAGAAGTTCTGGGCGTTTCGCCCAGTTGTCGATCCAGCAGTGCCGATGGTCAAGGGCGCGGAGTGGGTCGTTAATCCGATCGATAATTTCGTGCTGGCCAAGTTGGAGGCAGCCGGATTGCAGCCGACCTCTGCGACCAGCAAAGCGCAGTTGATTCGCCGAGCGTACTACGACTTAACGGGATTGCCTCCGTCGATCGAAGAAGTGGAGGCTTTCTTAAACGACGACGCGGCCGGCGCTTTTGAGAAGGTCATCGACCGATTATTGGAATCCACTCAGTATGGCGAGCGGTGGGGGCGGCACTGGCTGGACTTGGTTCGATTTGCCGAGTCGAATAGCTACGAACGTGACGGGACCAAACCGCACATCTGGAGATATCGTGACTACGTGATCCGTAGTTTCAACGACGACAAACCGTACACACAATTCATCCGCGAGCAGTTGGCCGGTGATGAATGTGAACCCAAAACGGCCGACTCAATCGTTGCGACGGGATTTTATCGCTTGGGTATCTGGGATGATGAACCGGTGAGCCAGAAAGCGGCAATGTACGACGACCTCGACGACATACTGCTGACGACCTCGCAGGTCTTTATGGGAATGACGATGAATTGTGCGCGTTGCCACGATCACAAAATCGATCCGATTCCACAGAAGGACTATTACCGATTCCTCGCCTTCTTCAACGGCATTCGTCGCTACGGAGTACGTAGCGGACAATCCGTCGCTGACGCTTCGATCGGCCCGATTGCAGTGAACGCAAAAGAAGAGCAGCAAGCGGAACTGCGGAAACAACTCGATCGTGAAATTGGTGAATTGAATCGCAAGATTAACAACGTTGACCGCCGCTTGCGAGAGTTGATGACGCCACCCGAGAAAGAGGATTTTCGCGCCGTCGAAGTGCGTGTGGACATCGCCACGAAGTACATTGGTAAGGGGCTTTCAAAGAAGCTCGTCGAAGATTACGGCGCCGCTGTCGCGAGGAGGAAGGAAATCGAGGACACACGTCCCGATGAACTAGCACACGCGCTGATCGTGAAAGAAATTGGCGCGACACCTCGAGAGACGTTTGTGCTCACGCGTGGCAACGCTGAGGTACCAGGTGAAAAAGTCGAGCCCGGTTTCCCTTCGATCTTGTCTCCTCCAGAACCGGTGATTGCATTACCGACCTCGGGCAATTCGAGTGGCCGTCGCACGGCCCTGGCAGATTGGCTCGGCAGTCGTGACAACCAACTGACGGCTCGTGTGATGGTCAATCGAATCTGGCAACATCACTTTGGTCGTGGAATTGTTCGTTCCTCGAATAACTTCGGCTTTGGCGGTGATTTGCCGAGTCATCCCGAATTACTCGATTGGTTGGCAGTGCAATTCATGGAAAACGGTTGGAAGTTGAAGTCGCTTCACAAGACGATCATGTTATCAAGCGTCTATCGAATGAGTGCGCGGAGTCATGAGAAAGGATTGGCTGAGGATCCAGCGAACAACCTGTTGTGGCGGTTTGAAATGCGACGTTTGTCGGCAGAAGAGCTTCGTGACTCGATGCTCTCTGTAAACGGGAGTCTGAACCTCAAAATGGGTGGTCCTAGCTTCTACCCGATCATCCCGAAGGAAGTGCTGGCCGGGCAATCAAGGCCAGGGAATGGATGGGGAAAGTCGTCACCTGAGGAGCGCGCTCGGCGGGCTGTCTACATCTTCATCAAGCGGTCTTTGATTGAGCCGATGATGGCCGATTTCGACTTTGCCGACGTGGATTCAACCTGTCCTGTTCGTTTTGTGACAACGCAGCCAACTCAAGCCTTGGGTCTATTGAACAGCGAGTACGTCAACCGGCAAGCCGAGGTCTTCGCCCGATATTTGGAAGAGTCAGCCGGCGATGATCTTGTGGCACAAATACGACTTTGTCTGACGCGTGTTACGCAGCGTCGACCGCGACAAGGCGAGGTAAATCGGGGCGTTGCCTTCGTGAAATCCCTCACCGACCAAGATGTGCCAGCCGATGTGGCACTAAAGTACTTTTGTCTGCTTACTTTCAATCTGAACGAGTTCATTTACCTGGACTAGTTCGCGGCCGACCGCGAATTGCTTCTCCACATAGAATCACCTAGGAAACAAGATCCGGCATCGGCCGCCGACCAGTTACAAGGATTAACGATGGCTATCAAGAACTTTTGTCAGCGAACCCGTCGCGAATTTCTCTGGCAGACGGGTGCTGGATTTACCGGTACAGCCCTGGCGGGGATGTTGAGTGGTGATGATTTTCTTGCAAACCAAGCCGTCGCCGCCGACGGTGAGACTCCCTGGGTGAATCCAGTCGCTCCGAAAAAACCTCATTTTGATCCCAAAGCGACCGCCGTCATCTTTCTCTATATGTACGGTGGACCAAGCCACATCGATACCTTCGACTACAAGCCAAAGATGAAGGGGATGGACAACAAGACGGTTGACGTCAAGACGTTTGGCCGTGGCGGTCACAAGAACCAGGGCCGCATCGTGGAAACTCCCTGGAATTTCAAGCAATACGGTGAGTGCGGACAATGGGTCTCCGACCTGTTTCCTCATAAGGCTAAGCTGGTGGATGACATTGCCTTCATTCACTCGATGACTGCCGATTCGCCCATTCATGGTTCGGCCATGTTGATGATGAATAGCGGCCGGATCCTTAGCGGTAGTCCATGCCTTGGATCGTGGGTTACCTACGGACTGGGCAGTGAGAATCAGAACCTACCCGGATTCGTCGTGATGTTGGATCCGCGGGGCGGCCCGATTTCGGGCGCCAAGAACTGGAGCTGCGGGTACATGCCGGCCAGCTACCAGGCGACCATCATGCGATCACAGGGCAATCCGATTCTCAATCTGGCTCCGCCCCCAGGCATGTCGACGGAGACGCAGCGACGGCTACTCGATTCGCTGGCCGAATACAACAAGGAGCATCGTGAGCCTCGAGCCGAGAATACCGACCTGGCCGCTCGCATCGCCAATTACGAATTGGCGTTTCGAATGCAAACAGCCGCTCCCGAGGCTACCGACATCGAGCAGGAGACTGCGGCAACGCACGAAATGTATGGAATCAACGACAAGAAATCCGCGACCTTCGGACGGCAGTGTTTGCTAGCGCGCCGTATGGTGGAACGCGGTGTCCGCTTCGTGCAGATATATTCGGGGGGAAATCACAACGACGCCAATTGGGATGCCCACGGCGACCTCAAGACGAATCATGATCTCCACGCGGGCGAGACCGACAAGCCGATCGCCGGTTTGCTACGCGACCTCAAACAGCGCGACATGCTGAAAAACACGCTTATCGTTTGGGGTGGAGAGTTTGGCCGCCAACCGACTGCCGAATACGCCAAAGGCACTGGCCGAGATCACAACGCCTATGGATTCACGATGTGGATGGCCGGTGGAGGGATCAAGGGCGGCATGAGCGTTGGTACGACCGATGAGTTGGGCAGCCGTGCTGTCGACGATCGGTTCCATGTTCGCAACCTCCACGCGACAGTTCTTCATCAATTAGGATTCGATCCCAACAACCTCTCCTATTTTTACGATGGACTTGATCAGCGTTTGGTCGGCGTCGAAGGCGCTGCGCCGATTCGCCAGATCATGGCGTGAACCGGCACAGTTAGCGACTAGGGTGATGCGAAAGATAACATGAATTGTTCGCCGCGTATCCATCATCTAGCGTTCACCCTGCTGCTGGTCTGTTGTCTTGCTGATGCCAACGAACAAGTGGTAGCCGCTCGTCCCAATGTGTTGTTTATTGCGGTTGACGACATGCGCGACTGGACGGGATTCATGGAGGGCTATTCGGGAACCGTTTTAACGCCTCATATGGACGCCCTAGCAGCGCGGGGCACGGCGTTCTTGAACGCACATTGTGCCGCACCCGTCTGTTGTCCAAGTCGAGCGGCGGTGATGAGCGGTCTATTGCCGTCGTCGACCGGAATTCGAAACAACCAACAGTGGTGGAAACCTCATCGACCTGGACTCGTCACGTTGCCGATGGCATTCAAACAGAATGGGTATCGTGTTGTCGGCGCCGGAAAGGTCTATCACCATACCGTCGGAAACAATCCGCCCGGTCAGTGGGATGCGTATCACCGTAATCGATTCACGGACAATGCTTGGGCATATAGACGCCCGCGTCAGCGGCAACTTTATCCGTTCACGCCGATTGCCGAAGTGCCCGCTGGTTTCCCTTTCTCGGGCCTCCGACTCTACAGCGATGAAGTCGATTGGGGCGTATTGGCGAAGACAGAAAAGCAATACGACGACTCTTTGGCAGTCGACTACAGCATCCGTTTCTTGCGAGAAAAACATGAGCGGCCCTTCTTCTTGGCATGCGGTATCTTCCGGCCACATTTGCCTTGGTACGTCCCTCAGCGCTATCTCGATTTGTATCCTGTCGAGTCTGTGCAATTGCCACGCGTTCCAGCGGATGACCTGGCCGACATTCCTCCACCCGGTCAAACGCTCGCTGCTCGCAAACGAGACAATCTCCAGCTGATTCAGTCACGGGGAAAGTGGAAGGAGGCGGTGCGTCATTACCTGGCCAGTATCACTTTTGCAGATGCGCAGGTGGGTCGACTGCTGGATGCTCTGTACGAAACATCCGCGGCCGAGAATACGGTCGTCGTCCTTTGGTCCGACCACGGATGGCATCTCGGAGAAAAGGGACACTGGCATAAGCGGACGTTGTGGGAGGCGGCGACGCGAGTTCCTTTGATTGTTGTGTCTCCCGCCGTGGGCCAGCCGCGACAGCGGTGTGTCGAGCCCGTGAGCCTGATCGACATCTATCCAACACTGGTCGATTTCTGCTCGCTGAACTCGAACGTGGACTTCGACGGTTCCAGCCTTGCTCCGCAACTGGCAAATCCAAAGACGAAACGGCAGCGACCGGCTCTTACTCAAACGGCCGACGGGCACTGTTCGGTTCGCGATATTCATTGGCGATACATTCGCTACGTGGACGGCAGTGAGGAATTGTACGACCACCGAGTTGACCCGCACGAATGGAACAACGTCGCCGCCGATCCAGATCGGATCGACGTGAAACGACGGCTCGGAAACGCGATACCCAAAGATTGGGCTGCCAACGCCCCTTCAAAGAGAGCCTATGAATTCGACCCCATAAAATACTCTTGGCGTGTTGTGGCGACCGGAGCAACGATTGAGGGTGGGACGAGTATGATCGATTAGCCAAATTGAGAATATTGCCTGAAAAAACAAAAGGCAATGGAATACTAGCACGAAGCGCAAGCGAGTGAGTTGCCTGCCTCGATGCTCACTCGCTTGCGCTTCGTGCTGGTATTGTTGCTCCTGCAGTTTTAGGAAAACGAGGCGTGACGATCGCTCCAGTGTCACGTAAGCATTTGTCATATTCGGAATTCAAGAATCCCTCACCAAAGCTAGCTTAGTGGATCACCTTATGTCGAAGCGGATGAACGTGTTTCTTGTCGTCGCCATCAGCATCACATGGCTGCTGCCGTCTTCTTCTCCCTCGCTCGCTCAAGAAACTAAGCCGCCCCCAGATATTTACGCAAGGGACAATTTGGTTGCCTGGTGCATTGTTCCATTTGACGGCAAGAAGCGTGGGCCTGCTGCACGCGCAGCAATGTGCGCCCGACTTGGCTTCAAACGAGTTGCCTACGATTGGAGGGCGGAGCATGTTCCGACGTTCGAGCAGGAGATTCTCGAGTACAAGAAGCAGGGAATTGAGTACTTTGCATTCTGGGGTGTTCACGATGACGCGTTTCGGTTGTTCGAGAAATACGATCTGCATCCGCAAATTTGGACGATGATTCCGGCTCCAAAAGAAGAAGTGAAGGGTGGTCGAGTGCGAGCGGCGGCGACGGATCTGCTAGCAATCGTCCAGCGAGCGGGCAAACTGGGCTGTCGGGTCGGACTGTACAACCACGGCGGCTGGGGTGGTGAGCCTAAAAACATGGTCGCTGTCTGCAAATACCTTCGTGAGAAGCACGACGCGAGCCATGTGGGGATTGTCTACAACCAGCATCATGCTCACGCGCACGTCAAGAGATTCGCTGAAAACGTCGCATTGATGAAGCCGTTTCTGCTTTGCATAAACTTGAACGGCATGGCCCGAGATGGCGACAAACAAGGGCAGAAGATATTGCCTCTCGGCGAGGGGGAATTGGATGTTTCACTGCTGCGAATCATTCGTGACTCGGGCTACGTTGGTCCTATTGGGATCATCGGACACACTCAAGACGACGTCGAACTACGACTTCAAGATAACCTTGACGGGTTGGAGTGGATCCGCCCGCAGTTGGCTGGCCGTCTTGCTGGACCCAAGCCGACACCTCGCACCTGGTCGCCTAAACTCTCTGCACCGGCACCGAACAAGCAAGGATGGGTTGTTAAAGGGAACGCCGAATATCGCAAACCACCCCTGACGGTCGAATGTCGCGTAACCCTGCCGCAACGCGACGCGTACAACATTCTTGTCGCAAGCGACTCGAAGTCGTCCTCGGCGCATTGGGAAATATTTTCCTCAGCCGGAACAGGTTTGTTTACGGCGTATACACCAGGCCTTGCGCCCAACCACACACGCTCCAATGTCATGTTGTGTGACGGCAAGCCCCACAACGTCGCCATGGTTTACGAGTCAAAGCGACTGCGATTGTTCGTTGACGGAAAAATGGTAGCCGACCAGACTGTTGAATCACGCAGCGGAGATGTTGTCGAGGGTGGTTTGGCCATTGGACGGTTGGTTGAAGGTAAGCTCTCGCATGTCGGGACAATCGATTGGGTGCGTATCTCCAGCGTTGCGCGATTATCACTGTGGACGAAAGAAGAATCGCCACCTGAGGACAAGAGTACATTGTTGTTGTGGAGTCCGGAAACGACGACGCCGAAAGAACATGGCGGCGAATTGGAAGGAGCACTATTTGGACCAACTCCTCAGCACTCGGCGATGCTGGTGAAGGGTTTTCTGGAGCGATCGAAACACGGTGATCCTGGCCGCGGTTTGATGGTTTTTTCCGACGCGAAATCTGCCTGTTTGGGCTGTCACCAAATCGGTGAGCACGGGGGAACGGTCGGACCCTCGTTGACCGATTTGGGAAAGCAACGCAAGCCGTCGGAAATTGTCGAATCAGTGATATGGCCGCAACGCCATGTCCGCCCCGAATTCGAATCACACATGGTGATCACTATTGATGGAGTCGTTCACAAGGGCTACATCATTGCTGAGAACGAGAGCCAAATCGTATTGCGAGATCCGACGAAGGGTGTGGATCATCGAGTGACGATCGCCGTATCGCAAATTGATGAGCGTCGCAAAACGGGTAGTTTAATGCCCGTGAACTTGACTGCCTCGATGACTGAACAACAATTGGTCGACATGCTCTCTCTTTTGCGGGAGCTGGGGCAACCCGACGGATTGCCTTTGGCACAAATCAACTCCGTGCTCAAACATACAAAGGCCCATTTGCACGGCCCGGCGACGTTTGAGTTTACGCGGGCGCCGATTCATCCAGAGCAGTGGCCGAACCATACTCATCACATCAACCGGGACCGTCTTTACGATTTTTATGCCAAAGAGGCCGATCATTTTCGTGCGCTGGCCGAGGGGCCAGAGCCGTTGCCGTCTTTGTTAATGGAATTTCCCGGCATTGACGGCGGGACAATGGGTCACTGGGGCAACCAAGATGAGCAAGTATGGGCTAGTGACGCCTGGAATCACGTTGTGCTTGGAGCCGTGCAGGCCGGAATTTTCCGCGGGGCGGGGGCGACCGTTCCACGAGGTGTTTGCGTGCAGCTTGGAGATGACAACCAGTTGTCTTGTTGTTTCAATCCGGACACGCTCTCCTATGACGCAATCTGGAAAGATGGATTTCTAAAATTCTCATCCGTGCGCCACGGATTCCTGGGCGGTGTCTCGATGGATGGCACATCAGTGCCCCACGCGGACCGCGGCAATGAGTTTCGATACAAGGGTTTTTATCGCATAGGACGACGCGTCACCTTCGTTTATCACGTTGGTGGAAGGAAGTATCTTGATTCTCCGAGTGTGGAAAACGGGCAGTTTGTGCGGCACGTCGCGCTGTTTGACCAGGATCGGCTGGCAAAGCAGCTCGCTGACGCTCCCCGCCGCTGGCCTCAGACGATTCAAACAACCATCACGCACGGTGGGGCGACACCTTATGCCGTCGATAAGATCGGCCTGCCCATGGACAATCCTTGGCGAGTGCCGATCTTCGCAGGCGGTGTAGGCTTCCTTGCCGACGGTTCCGCTCTGGTCTGCACTATGCACGGCGATGTGTGGCGAGTACGTGGTTTTCGCTATCCGTCACGGCAGGCCAGCTGGACAAGGTACGCTTCGGGATTGCATCACTGCCAAGGATTGGTCGTTTCTGCGGATGGTGTCTTCGTTTTGGGACGCGACCAAATCACGCGCCTTTGGGACTTGAACGATGACGGCGAAGCGGACTATTACGAGTGTTTTAGCAACGCTTTCATTACGTCACCGGCTGGGCACGATTTTGTTTGTGGATTGGAACGGGACAAGCACGGCAACTTCTACTTGGCTTCTGGAAACCAAGGCATCGTGCGGATCTCGGCTGACGGTGAAATGGCGAATGTTGTCGCGACGGGTTTTCGCAATCCCGATGGGATCGGAATGACGAGTGATGGCGTGATCACCGTGCCGTGTTCCGAGGGCCGATGGACGCCGGCGACAATGATCTGTGCATTCAGACCAGGAACCACGGAGAAGCCGCCGTATTTCGGATACGGTGGCCCGGTAGCAGGGACAGCTCTGGCGTTGCCGCTGGTCTACCTACCTCGCGGAATCGACAATTCGGCAGGCGGGCAAAAAGTGGTTAAGGGCGATCGGTGGGGACCGCTGGAAGGTCAACTACTTCACTTCTCTTTTGGAGCTGGTTCGCATTTTCTGGTGTTGCGAGATGAAATTGACGGACAGATGCAAGGTGCCATAGTTCCGTTGCCAGGTGACTTTGCCTCGGGCATTCATCGCGGTTGTTTCAACGATGAAGATGGCCAGTTGTACGTTGTTGGAATGCAGGGATGGGGCAGCTATACACCGCAACATGGGTGCCTGCAGCGAGTGCGATATACGGGGCAAGAGGTGCAGCTGCCCGTCGGCATTCGTACCTATCGAAATGGCGTGCTGATCGAGTTTTCGGCGCCGCTGGAGACAGACGTCGCTGGCACGGCGAAAAGCCATTTTGCTCAGTGTTGGAATTATCGATACAGTGTCGCCTACGGATCACCCGAGTTTTCGACACGCCATTTCGGAACAAGAGGACATGACCTAGTCGTCATCAAGTCTGCCCATGTTGTTGGTGACAAATTGTTGTTCCTCGAGATGCCGGAAATACAACCCGTCAACCAACTTCACCTAAGTGTTGCTTCTGCCAAGGGAGTGAACCATCAGTTGTTTGTAACGGTTCACAAACTGCGAAAAGACTCGTATACGAACGCAGCTGGGCTGCAAGCGATGGATAAAAAAACCGTTCATCCGCATCCGATGTCGGCCGATCTGGCGATGGCCACGCGACGGATTCCCAACCCCCACGCGCGACGGAAGAAAAATGGTCGAGTCATCACGATCGACACGGGTACCAATCTCACCTTTGCTCAGACATTGTTCCGTGTCAAACCAGGTGAGCTAATCGAATTCACCTTGGCGAATCCCGATGTTGTGCCTCACAACTGGGTGCTACTAAAGCCGGGTACGCTACGACGAGTGGGCGAGCAAGCGAATCGACTGATCTCTGATCCTGAGGCTGCCATTCGCCAATACGTTCCGCAAACCAGCGATGTGTTGGCGTTTACCGATATTGTGATGCCGAAAGATCAATTCACCATCTACTTCAATGCGCCTACCGAACCTGGGCGATACCCTTACCTCTGCACTTTTCCAGGCCACTGGTTGGTAATGAACGGTGAGATGATCGTCGAGTAAAACGGCGTTGATGTGTACCAATGTGTGGCACTGGCTCCGCCAGTGTTTTTCAGCCGAACGCGCTAGCGTCGGGTCTTGGCTATCCTTCGTGCGATTTTGAAAAACCCGCGGCTAGCGCCTTCGGCTCAAATCGTCCTGACGTCCCTTCAATGCATTCAATTGTTGAGACAACATTTCGATAACATCCGGCCCGTTCTTCGACGCTTGATTTCTGTTTTCGCCTGGATCCAACTTGTGGTCATACAACATTCGGGCGATCAGGTTGCCCTGGCCACGCCGATACTCGGTA
>LWDU01033455.1_pt1 | contig 17026 bp, 10 predicted proteins | sample 727161 | NCBI WGS metagenome assembly LWDU01 (sample SAMN04566230, study PRJNA314399) | hydrothermal vent metagenome | isolation source: deep sea hydrothermal plume seawater | place: Mexico: Gulf of California, Guaymas Basin | collected 2004-07-11
ATATACACCGGCGATAATGGTTATTACATGGGTCAGCGAGGCTTTGCTGGAAAATGGTCTCATTACGAAGAGTCGCTGCGAGTTCCATTGATTATTCATGATCCGCGTGGTGATCTCAAACCGCAGGTTCGCGACGAAGTCGTGTTGAATATAGATCTGGCGAGTACCTTTGTGGCGGCTGCCGGGATCGATTTGCCCGAACAATACCAAGGCCGCGAGTTGAATACACTAGTTGCCGGGCGTCAAGTAAATTCCTGGCGTCAGGATTTCTTTTGTGAACATCTGTTTCACGTGCCTGGTCGTATTCCCAAATGGGAAGGTGTTCGAGGCCAGCGTTGGGTCTACGCGAGTTATTTTGAAAATGATTTTGAGTTTTTACATGACTTGCAAACAGATCCTGATCAGCTGCGGAATCTAGCTAAGGACCCAGAGCATCAAGATCGTTTGCAGCAAATGCGGAAGCGAAACGCGGTCTTGAGAGAATCCTATGGTGGTGAATACAGCCATGAGCTAATTCCACCCGCGAAGAAGCCACCGGTTGTACCGCTGCGAAAGCCGAGTCCACCCAAAGAGTCCTCTCAGCCCAATGTGATATTGCTGATTTCAGATGACCAGTCTTTTACAGATTACGGTTTCATGGCGCATCCAGTAATTCAAACGCCGCACCTAGATCAGCTCGCTCGAGAAAGCGCCACATTCAAACGCGGTTATGTTCCGCAGGCATTATGTCGCAGTTCATTGGCAACGTTGATTACTGGCTTGTACCCGCATCAACACCGCATCGTCGGCAATGATCCAGCTCCGCTGGGACCTGGGGCGCAGCCTGGCGAATATCAGGCACTCCGAAATAAGCTGATTGCAAATATTGATAAACATGCAACGGTCCCGCAATTGTTAAGCGAGCAAGGATATTTGAGTCATCAGAGCGGCAAGTGGTGGGAAGGTCACTACAGTCGCGGTGGCTTTACGCATGGCATGACCCATGGTGATCCAGCACGTGGCGGTCGGCACGGTGACTTGGGGCTTAAGATTGGACGCGCAGGCTTGGCGCCAGTCAAAGAATTTATTGACGAAGCCCAGGCAAAAGAGAAACCGTTTTTTGTGTGGTACGCGCCGTTCCTGCCACACACTCCGCACACTCCCCCCAAACGGATCTTAGATAAGTACCTGGATGGACAACGGTCAGTGCAACTAGCAAAATATTACGCTATGTGTGATTGGTTCGATGAAACCTGTGGTGAGCTCCTGAGTTTTGTTGATCAACGGGGATTGCGCAAGGACACGGTGGTTATTTATGTGACCGACAATGGCTGGATTCAACGGACGCCGGGCATGAAATTGCCAACAGGCTGGAGGACGCAATATGCCCCCCGCTCGAAACAGACCGCTAACGAAGGTGGTACGCGTACACCGATAATGGTTCGCTGGCCCGGCCATGTGAGGCCTGGATTGCGATCACAACTTGTGAGCAGTATTGATATTGTACCGACTATTCTAGAAATTTGTGGCTCGCAGCGAACTTCGGCGATGGCTGGAAAGAATCTCGTCGCTGTCGCCCAAAACACCATTTCTGGCCATAAATCGCTGTTCGGTGAATCCTATGCGCATGACATCATCGATTTGGATGACATCAACAAGACGTTGTTATATCGCTGGGTGATTCAAGGTGATTATAAGTTGTTATTGAGTTATGACGGCATTGTGAATCGATATAAAGCAACGCATGTCGACAAAGCCGCAGGCCCGCAATTATATAATTTGACGACAGATCCACACGAGCTTGATAATTTAGCGGAGACAAATCCAGAGATCGCGAAACGCTTGACGGACGTTTTGTATAGCCATTGGGATCATCGTTAGGGGTGCTGGGGAAACGATTTGAAGGAGCCCGTCCCTCTCTGCCCTGAGATTCCCAGTCCGGCGGCTGCGATCATAGCTGCACCGATACAAGCCTCTTCCCGTGCGGCGGCTACCTGTAGTGGCAACTGGAGTTCTAGTTCAACGCATTCACGCAGCAAAGCGTTTTCCCGCAAACCGTTGCCAGCACAGACGATGTTAGTCATTTCCCGCCCAGTGCCCTCTTTCATCTTTGTATACCCGTCGCCAAACACGCGGGCCATACCTTCGAGCAATGCTCGAATAAGATGTCCCGCGGTAAAATTATCCAGTCCAACGTGCTCCCAAAATGCTCGTGTTTCTGGGCTGCTGCGCGTGCCGGTGAACAAGGGCGAGCATCGCAAACCGTCGGAGCCCGCGGGGATCTCGCCGGCTAGGTCACACATTTGATTAAACAAATTGTCTTTAGGGGCACAGCCGGTGAAGTCACGTAGCGTTGTTGCGAAAAATCGTTCGAGTTCCGCAAAACTGCGACCCCCACACAACCCCGCACTCACTAGCAAATATCCACCCATTGGAAATGGGCGTACTTCCAAATCAGGATGATCAACGGCGGTTTCGCTGTACATCGCAACCTGTCCTCCCGTGCCGACGTTTATAAGTAGTTGTGTCTCGGGATCCGTTACCGTGCCCATAAAACTCGCTTGATTATCTCCGCTGGCCACGAAGATTGGGATTTCCTCCGGTAAGTGCATGGTCGTCGCCCACTCTTCGCTGAGGTTACCAAGTACCTCGGTAGCCTTACCGATAGCGGGAAAAATATCCGCAGATAGTCCCAATGCGTTGATGGAGTTTAGGTCCCAGCCCTGTTGATGAATGTCAAAAATCCCACTGCTGGCAGCACTGCTCGGGCTGCTGACTATCTTGCTGGTAGCAAATGTCGCTGCGATGTAGTCCATAATAAAAGCGGCAGTGCAATTGTTGGGCAAAGACTCATAGTGATGCAACCAAGCGAGCGTGCATCCCATATAGCCGGTGGCGAGTTTGCAGCCGTGCCGCTGCTGCGCATTAGCACCAATAAGACTGTGGGCAAAATCGATAAACGTATTGTGGTTACCATCAAGGTCGCGGGCAGGCAATTCCCCACGGCGATCTTGCCAGTTGATATAGGGTGTGACACATTGTAGATTTTGATCGACTAAGACAACGCCATGTTGCTGCCCAGTGATTCCTAGGCCAGAGATTTCAGCAGCGCGGCTTTCAAGTTCTTGACCGATTTCACGCAGACAGTCACCGGCACGCTGCAATATCAATGGTGCATCCCATTCACTACGACCTTGGGGGTCATTCGCCGGCTGAATTGTTTGTGTGTTGTTGGAAATGCTGTGACAAGCAATGGTTCGCCCGAGATCGGCATCGAGCGCCAAGGCGGTAATGGTGGTTGTTCCAATGTCTAAACCGAGTACTACAGACATGATTGAATTGCTCACACCGCAAAAGAGGTATTTGTTATGGGGGTGGTTGTTCGCTATTATAGAGGATAGTGGTAAACGGAACGCCTAGCCTGGTGTCGATTTGCTGCTCTTTCTGACCCCCCCTAAAACATTCCCCTATGCGCATATTACAAAAACTTGTTTTGACCGCAGCCGCAGTTGTTTGTGTGAGTGCTTCTTGTCTAGCCGATGAAAGGGAGCTCACCTTTGAAGGCGATATTCGGCCGCTGTTTCGTACATACTGTTTTGATTGTCATGGAGCGACGGAGAAATTGTCCGGCGAGCTTGATTTACGGCTCGTGCATTTCATGGAGAAGGGTGGTGATTCAGGTCCTGCGATTGTTAAAGGAGATGCTGCTGGGAGTTATTTGCTGGAGCGCGTGAAAGGTGGTGAGATGCCGCCCGGCGATCATCGCGTGCCAGAAGATAAAATTGCTATCTTACAGCAGTGGATCCAAGAGGGTGCAAAAACAGCCCGCCCCGAACCCGCATCCATTGGCCTCGGCTTAGGTGTTAGTGCTGAAGAACGAGCGTATTGGGCATTTCAAACCATTGTCCGCCCTGCCGTGCCATCGATCACTAAAGCGGATCGCGTGCGGACTCCTATTGATGCACTGTTGCTAGCAGCGATGCAACAGCATGATTTGAGTTTTGCTGCGGACGCTGATCGTCAAACATTAATTAGGCGGGCAGCGTTGGATTTGACAGGTTTACCTCCTACGCCCGAACAGATTCAACAGTTCTTAGACGATAAAGATAGTGATGCGTGGGAAAAAGCAATCGATCGGCTGCTGGCGTCGGAGCATTATGGTGAACGGTGGGGACGACATTGGCTGGATATCGCGGGCTATGCTGATTCGGAGGGATATTCAAACAGTGACCAAGTACGAACATGGGCATTCCAGTATCGGGATTGGGTAATTAAAGCCTTTAACAGTGATATGGCGATCGATCAATTTGTTGTTTGGCAGTTGGCCGGTGATGAACTGGTTACTCCACCCTATTCAAATATGACTGACGACGAAATTGCACGCCTAACAGCGACCGGTTTTCTGCGAATGGTCGCTGATGGTACCGGACAAGAGAATAATGACGTTGTTCGCAATCAAGTTGTTACCGACACGATCAAAATGGTGTCGACGTCTCTATTGGGTTTGTCGGTAGGTTGTGCCCAATGTCACGACCATCGTTATGACCCGATTTCCCAAGAGGACTACTACCGTATTCGTGCGGTGTTTGAGCCGGCCTTGGATCCGCAGCAGTGGCATGTACCGAGTGGTCGCGCCATATCGCTGTATACCGATGAAGACCATGCTAAAGCTGCCGAAGTTGAAAAACAGGCGGCAGTGAAGGTAAAAGAACGCAATGAAAAGCAAAGCGAGTTTATGGCGGAAGTGTTAAAGCTGGAACTGGACAAAGTGGAAGAGTCCAAGCGGGCTTTATTAAAGGAAGCCCATAGTACGGCAGTTGATAAACGCACCGCAGAACATAAGAAGGCGTTAGCAGATAATCCAAATATTGCTAAATTAAGTCCGGGGGTTTTGTACCAATATAACCAAGTCCACGCTGATAAACTCAAGGCGATGGCTGCCGACATCGCAAAGATAAGGGCGGAAAAGCCGGAACACAAATATATTCGAGCTATTACCGAAAAGCAACAAAAAATAAATCCGACTTTGTTGTTTTATCGCGGCGATTATCGCCAACCGCAACATGAGGTCAAGCCAGGTGGATTGAAGGTTGCGGCTGCGGCAGATAGTCCGTTAGAAATTACGGATAACGACCCGAGTTTACCCTCGTCGGGACGTCGGTTAGCTTATGCACGGTACTTAACGAGTGGCCGCCATCCATTAGTTGCACGCGTACTTGTCAATCGATTTTGGATGTTACATTTTGGCAAAGGTTTGGTGTCGACCACCGGTGAATTTGGAAAACTTGGTACGAAACCAAGCAATCTCGAGCTATTAGATTGGTTGGCAGATGAATTTATGTCTAAGGGTTGGAGCCTTAAACATCTGCATCGCAAGATCATGACGTCGACCGTCTATCGGCAACAGTCCTTGCGCACGCCGGCGGCCGATGGTATTGATGGCTCAAATCGATATTATTCTCATTTTCCCGTGCATCGACTCGAAGCGGAAACAATTCGTGATTCGGTCCTCGCTGTAAGTGGACGGTTGAATAAAACGTTGTTCGGACCGTCAGTCAGTGTTTCGGCAGACGCTGCAGGGCAAATTGTTGTCACAGGTGACAAGCAGCGGCGGAGTGTATACATCCAAGTGCGCCGGACACAACCGGTCGCGATACTCAAATCATTTGATGCGCCTGTAATGGAAGTGAATTGCACGGATCGAAATAATTCCACCGTCGCAACACAGTCTCTGATGTTAATGAACAGTGAATTTATATTGGGGTTCGCCGACGCATTCGCCCAGCGATTGAATATTGAGGCTGCTATGACGATTACGGAAGAAGAAGTCAAAAGTGTAAAGCTAACGCTATTACCACAAGATCTGGTGAATCCGAATCCGTGGCGATACGGGCATGGCTCGATTCAAGCGAGTGCTGGGGATGAACAAGCAGAAATATCGTTTACCGATTTCGCCTATTTTGGCAAAGGGCGTTGGAGCGGCAGCGAAGAATTGCCGGACAAGACGATATCTTATTCGTTAATCACAGCCAGCGGCGGTCATGCGGCTACACCTCAATACAAACCAATTCGTCGTTGGACTTCGCCCGTGTCGGGGCAAGTCACGATTACTGGGATGTTGAAGCATGCCACGGATAATGGTGACGGTGTTAGCATGACGCTTTTCAGCAGCCGCACTGGTGAAAGTGGTACATGGGCGGTTCACAATACAGAAGAGAAGTACGAAGTTTCGATAGAGGTTGAGGTGGGGGATACCATTGATACGATCATCGATTCTCAAGCAACACACACCTCAGACGGCTTTACCAATAAATTCACAATAACATTCGCGGCAGCAGATGGAGAGCGGACATGGGATTCGCACAGCGACTTTCACGGCCCGCTCGAAGTATCGTCGTTTGAGCAAAATGCCACCGTATCGCAACAAGTCGCTTACGGTTGGTTACTGGCATATGGCCGCCGCCCCACGATCGATGAGCTTAAATTATCCGTCGACTTCATTCGTGAACAAGTTGAATTACTTCGCACAGAAAACCACAAAAAGCCCTTATCGCAGGCGATGACAAACTATTGCCAGGCCTTACTGGGATCTAATCAGTTTTTATATATCGAGTAAAAGATGTTGCCCACTGGAACAAACTTGGGAGTAAATCGGCGCCAATTTCTGGCGGAAAATGCGATGGGCGTGGGCATGGTCGCATTAGCAACGTTGTTGGGGGAAGAGAATCTGTTGGCTGTACCCAAGAATGTACAGCAGGCGCCTGTCACTTATGATATGCATCCGCGCAAGCCGCATGGTCACCCAACCGCCAAAGCGATGATTTCGTTATTTCAACATGGTGGTCCTGCCCATATGGAACTCATGGATCCCAAACCGGAATTGACACGACTGGATGGGAAAACCTATGACGGCGAAGTTGGCTTTAGCTTTATTAAACGGGCGACCAAGACGCTGAAGGGTTCCAGCTTCAAATTTAGTAAACAGGGTGAATGCGGCACAGAAATTTCCGAGCTATTGCCTGGGTTGAGTTCTATCGTGGACGATGTTTGTGTAATTCGTTCAATGCACACGGGCCATAATGGCCATGAGGTTTCAATCCGTTATATGAATGCTGGTATTGCTGGGGTAACCGGACGACCATCGCTGGGCAGTTGGATCACCTATGGGCTGGGCTCGATCTCGCAGAACTTGCCCGCTTATATGGTGCTTACCGATCCGGCTGGAACGCCAGTGGACAGCACGCATAACTGGTCCAATGGCTGGATGCCCTCTTTATTTCAGGGCACGGTTCTGCGACCCAAAGAACCACGAATTCTTAATCTGGCGGCGCCGGCACATTTACAAGGGACCGTGCAAGCTTCCAATCTCTCGTTCCTTAATAGAATCAATCGGCGACATTTGGACAAACACCCAGGTGAACACGATTTGGAAGCGAGAATTGCCAGTTATGAATTGGCAGCACGGATGCAAGATTCGGCCAGTGAAGCCCTCGACATTTCTCAGGAGACCAAAGCGACACAGCAATTGTATGGCCTTGATCAGGAGGCCACGCGGGATTATGGTACGCGCTGTCTGATCGCCAGACGGATGGTGGAACGTGGTGTACGATTCGTGCAATTGTTTCATTCAGGGCAGCCATGGGATAACCATACGAACCTGATTAAGACACTCCCCAGTGCTTGCCGCAAGACTGATGTTCCCTCGTCGGGATTAGTAAAAGATCTAAAACAGCGCGGGATGTTGGATGAGGTGCTTGTGCATTGGGGGGGCGAAATTGGAAGACTACCCGTTATGGAAGGGGATCCGAAGACAGGTGGCCGCGATCATAATGGGCAGGGCTTTAGCACGTGGCTTGCCGGAGGTGGGATTCAAGGCGGCATGACCTATGGAAACACAGATGATGTCGGACATCGGGCTGTGGAAAATATTGTAAAACCCAATGACTATCAAGCCACCGTGTTGCACCTCTTTGGACTTGATCATAACGAACTGTATTATTTACATAACGGCCAGGAACAAAAGCTGGTCGTATCCGATGCCCGAATTGTTAATGAGATTATTGCCTGATGACCTATCTGCAAATTATGTGCATTGCTTTGCTGGCAATCACCACCAATGTTGTCGCTGAGGAATTGCCAGATGTTTCGGGTGACCATTATCACCTGCGGGGATCGTTGACCAATAGCAAATTTGTGTTTGAGTCTACCAAGCGGGGACATGTCGCCTTTATCGGCGGTAGTATCACCGAAATGAACGGGTATCGACCGTTAATGAGTGCTTATTTACAACAACAATTTCCTGCAACACAATTCACTTTTACCGATGCCGGTATTGCCTCGACATGTTCAATGACAGGCGCGTACCGAATACAGCGGGATGTCCTGTCAAAAGGTCCGGTGGATTTGCTGTTTATTGAGTTTGCTGTAAATGATGATCAGGATGCGGGATTTGATTTTGCGCATGCCGTACGTGGCATGGAAGGGATGATTGCTCAAGTACGTCGACATAATCCGCAGGCGGATATCATAGTGACGCATTTTGCCAATCCGGGGATGATGGATCGCCTTCGTCAAGGGAAGATGCCTGTATCGATGGAAGCACATAATGCCGTTTGCAAACATCATCGTATTTCTACAAGTGACCTCTGCAGTGAAATTACCCAGTTGATTGATCTAAAAACAACAACATGGGCTATGTATGGCGGCGTGCATCCGAAACCTCACGGGAATGCTATTTGTCATTTGATGCTGGTCAAACTACTGCAGCAGGGGTGGGAGAAGCCAGTAAATCGTATCACGCCTCATTTTCAACCGGAGGTCCTATTGGACGCCAAGAGCTATGTGGATGGACATTTTGTCAGCCCGCAAAAAGCCCAGCGGGGAACGGATTGGCGATTTTCGGAGCCAGCATGGAAAGAGATCAAAGGAGGTTTCCGTAATCGATTTGGCGGGGCACCGTTACTCCATGGGCAAAAACCAGGGAGTGAATTTCGTTTTACATTTCAGGGCACGTTTATGGGAGCCTTTGTTCTAGCAGGTCCCGATGCCGGAGTCGTGGAAGTACAAGTGGATGGTGGTTCATGGCAAACCGTTAATTTGTACCATCGTCATAGCCGAGGCCTGCATTACCCACGAACCGTTATTTTCGCGGAAGATCTGAATGTGGGCCCCCATGTTTTAACGGTTCGGATTAGTAAGGCTTCCGACGCCCAAAGTCAGGGCTGGGCAATACGGATTATGGAATTTGCCGTAAATGGGCCTCAGACGAAGGACTAAGGGGTTAGAGTCACCTCGATTTTTCCATTGGCACCCAGTGTCGCTTCGATATTCTTAAACGATTGCGACCATTGTTTGTCGGGTTCACTGACAACGATGGTATATGTTCCCGCTGCAAAGACTTTGGGGCTGAATTGTCGGCCGTTGATGCGAATTGTGTAAACGACCTCAGCTGTTTGGTCATTAAGGACTTGGATGACCGGATTATTAATGTCAGTTTCAATCGTTGGCAAGAACGCCACCGCTTTTCGAAGGTAGTTATCGGTTTGGCTAATTGTTTTAGGCCAACCCGGATAGGGGCGTGCAGTGGGATCCGTTGGATCTGCGAATCGTGGCCAACATTCCATTTTTATTGTCCGCTTTTCTTTATCCATGATGACGATTCCATATCCTGGCATACCGTTATGCAACGCCTTAGGTTCGTGTCCCATGTCCGGTCCAGGATTGGTTGCTGCATAAACAGTCACTCGATTGCCAAATCCGTCGAAATGCTCGCCTTGCCACGTCGGTGCTCCTGTCGGACGATTTGCTCCCGCAACTTTAGGTTGCCACATCCGCGGGTAAAAATTGGCGATCGAGGGCACACAAAAGGACCAAATGGAATTGTTATGTTCTTCCACGCCGTGGTGCACGATGGTGGCCAGATGTTGATCACCCGCTAGGTGGAACGCAAATCCTTTACGCAAAGCACTAATTGCTTTATTGCGGCCGGTTTGTGGCCAACCGTTGGAATCCAAGTCGGCGATCAAATACTGCAAACCCCCGCCATGATGTGTGGCCATGTTCGCGAAAATGGTCTGAGACAGAGCCATTTTCATATCGGCTCCCTGCCAGTCGCCGCTCCAATCTTCCAAAAATGTGAGTTGCCGATCGCCCAATAGCTTTAATCCAGGGACGTCTGCTTTTAAGACATCAAACTCGGGATTGTTAATGTGATCTGGTCGAGCCGTTCCGGTGGGAGGCAGGCGACCGGCGCAGCCAGACTTGAATTTACGGTCTTCTAGGATAGCGAAGCTAATGCGACCATAGGTCATCTGGGTATAGTACACACCAATGCCTTGATCAATTTTGGTGGGATCGTAAGCATCCGGCAAATGACTAGTTTGAGTGCGATCGACCATTTTTACGAACTCAGCCGGGTGCACATAGCCACCAAAATGATCTCGGGTCGCCTTGCGGCCACCTTCGCCCCACACATTTCCCTGAAATACATCGTGGTCATCGGGGATCGTCACGGTGGGAATGTCGCGAGTCAGGTCTCGATATGCCCAAGACCAGAGATACCATTTGTAGAGATAATCTAACAGAATGTTTTGAGTATCTGGGAACGTTGGGCTGCGACCTTCGTAAAGTTGATCGCCGGAGAAAAATAACACATCGGGCTTGTGCGCGGTGACGTGGTCGGAGACTTCTTGATGAGGAAACCACATGCCGTTTCGCCAGTCGAACGGTTGGCGTCCGATACTGTGCGAGACATTGTGGTTACCCGTAAAGCCAGCAACAACGATTTGTTGTTTGTCGACCGGATCTCGACGGATCGTGCCCGCGAACACCGAGGTTTGTAACTGACCGCTGCGATCGCGGGTTTCATAGACCACTCGATAGGGTGTCGTTTTATCCGACTCCCAATTATCAATCGCAAACGGCGCGGTGTACCCAGGAACGATGATCGTAGTCGTCGCCACGCGAATCCATTGCTCATCGCTTTGGACCTCTAAATGCGCTTCTTGAACGTCGTCGGCCCCGATGGGCGCCAATTGTGCGGTTAGCTTCAGTCGATTACGACTTATTGTATGTTGTGCTCCGATTATGGGACCTAAGCGTTGCTGCGAAAATGCAGATATTTTATTTCCCCGCAATTGCCAATCTTGAAACCAAAATCGACATCCAGGATGTGTATCGGATGCCTGACCAGGGTGTGATACAAGTGCCACGTTTCCAATAAGACGCGCGGGCTCCGTTTTGTAAGAGAGGCTCTGTACGACGTCGCCACTGGCTATATTGATCAAATCGAGTGTGAGTGTTGCCTGATCTTCCTCTGGACGTACGAAACCATATAATCGTAAACGGTGTCCGGCCAGTGTATCTACGACAGGTGGAGCGGGTTTGACAACAGCGCCCTGTTGTCCCAAGGCATAGAATTCGGCCATCACGGTGCTGGGTCGATCCAAATGCGATGAAAGAGCGACAAGTTTCAGAAATCGACCCTTGACGGTTTTGAAGGATACTTGCTGAAGTTCTCCGCCCTCGGGCAGTGAACCAGTGGCAACGGGGTCGCCCCAAGTTTCACCGTCAGCACTTATATAAAATGTGTATTTTAAGATCCGCCCAGTAACGTTGCTCGTCCGAGGTTGGTAGGCAAAGCCATTAATCACATTTGCTTGACCCATATCGATTGTAACGTGATGGGGATGTTTCGGTTTGGCAGCTTTCCATTGCGTGTGCCAGATTGTATTGTCATTGCCGTCGAGGATGTTCGCAGCGGGTGATCCAGTTTCAAAACTATCAACATCGACGATTTTCCATTTCTCGCGGTTTAATGTGCCGCTGGGTACATCAGCGACATGCTGTAGAGATCCGAGTTGTTCGAAATCTTGGATGACCAGAGAACCGTTGGGGCGTACACCCGCAAGTATCCCCGCTCCAAGACCACGGTACTGGTGGACGATTGCTGCCGCCCGGTAGTCCATGGAATCGCCGCCGACACCGATTAAAAATCCCGCTAGACCATGGTGGTTCACGGCGGCCGGTTTATCATTTGTGAGTCCGAGAGTTACGTCGAGTTGAAATCGTCCCGTTTGATCGTTTAATCGATGTGTCAGTGTATGCAAGGTGCGAACGCCGAGTCGAGATTGATCCGCGATACATTCCAAGCGGCCATCACGCACGGCCCAATCTTGTAAACGGTTCGCCCAAAAGTCGGCGCCAGCCCAAGTTCGTGAGTGCGTGGCGGACCAGTTATACGTGTGGTCAGCAGCTGAGGTGGACAAACATAATGCAGCCCAAAAACAAACGGCGATGGTAGATAGTTTCATCTTGGTCAATCGTTCCCGTAGAAAGCGAAACATAGAAAGCGTAGAAATTGCAAACATGTTATTGTGGGATGCTTTCGGGCGATTCCAAGACAGCGCTCTCTTTGGCATTTGCGACCCCCATTTTAATGAATTTAATTATTTGTGCACGTAACGCGCCATTGGTCTTTAAGGAAACCGTAATGGTGTTGTCCGTTTTCGTTAAACTAATGTTTTGCACAAGTGTGTTGGCCATCTTTAATGCCTCAATCATTTCTGGTTCAGCGTTGGGGTTGTTTTCAAATTGCAGTACTTGATTTGGCAAAATGCTCTTTCCAAGCGCAGCAAAGAAATTAACCTGTGTAAATACGTCGATCGTCGTTTCCTCATCGGGTGTCATGAGCTCGATGAAGATGGGGATGTCAGAATCTGGGTTGATGGCAATCGCCGATGAGCTAACTTTTTCCATGAAAGCGACTACGGGTGCAAGTTGAGGTGTCTCGGCGAAAAGTTCGTCGAATGCCCAATCTGGGACGGAGTCAAAAACCGACTTTGTTTCAGTCGCGACAACAAGCAGATTATCTCCGCTCAGAGAAGAGACAAGTTCGGCTAGTGCATTATCACCGCCGTTGCCAGCGACCATTTGCAATAGCTCAGGTTTTGACCCCAACATGATCGTTGAATTATCTTTGATGTGAACGGCAAACTCTTCGTTAAAATTGTGTTGCCAGATTTCCGTGCCGTCTACCGTCGTCACTTCAAATCCACCTTCTTTTAACTTGGCGATGAGTGCGTCCATATCTGTCCCGTCGAGCAACGTAATAACCGCCCCATATTTCATGGTCGGCGGTTTCTTAGTAGCGGGTTCGTCGATCGCGGGTTCAACGGTGGTTTCAGGATCAGGTTGATTTTCATCTGCCGGTGCGGTTTCGATGGGTTCAAACGCGTTCCCTTGCCGCTCATAAGTAGTAGCTGCGTCAATTTGTTTCGGAATTGGAATGTTACCAAGTACCAACACTCGATCGATTTGAGTAACAGCAATTCCGGTCTGAGCTTGTAATTGGCTGAGTGGATTTTGATTACCTGCAGCGTTGGACAACACAATTTCCATGATGGGAGCGACGAGTTTGGAAGTCATTATTTTTGTAGGCTGTGCCAAAACCGCAAACTGAAACGCATCTAGGATAACCGAAGTATCTGCTGAATTACTGCCATGGATGTTCGTTACTGGTGTCGTGCTCGGAGTTTTTGTTGCGTTTGCTGGATTGTCCGTAGTGGGTGTATCTTCAACAATTGGCGGTTGCGTCGTCGTCGTTTTTTTATCGGAATCACAACCGGCGATGAAGAGTGCCGATACAAGCAGTGGTAGAACATGGAGATTGTGGTAGATGTTGCGCATGGTAATAGCTTTTGGGTGAGCAGAGAGAAGTAAGCACCGCGAGTCGTAGTGCGTACGCCCAGCGGAAATTATTATGGATTGAAATGGTTTAGATTTCAAATCCCCGATGTTTCCTATTACGAGAGCTATTTTTCAGCAGTCAATACGCAGCGTAGCCCCAGTGCGTCGTCTTTATGGTCAGCGGGAACGATAAAACGAAAGCTGCTAGTCAGCTTCAGCGGCTTATCCTTCCAGCTACCGCCGCGTGCGATGCGAGTTTTACTCTTAGCGGCAATCCATGCGGAGCCATCTGAGGGCGCTTGATCGTAGTCATTGTGCCCGGTGTCCAAACACCATTCCCATAAATACCCGTGGATATCATAGAGCCCCCAAGGGTTTGGTTTCTTTGCACCGACAGGGGGATCGTTCCCCGCGGCATTTCCTGTGTGCCAGCCGTAGTCATTTAGTTTGTCAACGGAATCACCGAAGCTGTAGATTGTTTCCGTTCCCGCGCGAGAGAAATATTCCCATTCAGCTTCTGACGGCAAACGAACGATTTGGTTTCCCTTGATCAACTTTGCCTGTCTCATCAAGAGCGTCGTTTTGTGACAAAACTCTTGGGCCTCGGCAAAGGAGAGCATTTCAACGGAGTTTCGTGGTCCCTTCCATTTAGAAGGGTTACTGCCCATAACCACTTCCCAGAGGTTTTGAGGAATTTCGTAGCGAGCGACGGAAAAATTATATGTGATGGCTACGCGGTGTTGGGGTTGTTCAAGCGACGCTGCAGTTTTGCTGCCACCCATTTGGAATGTCTTGCTAAAGTGTTTGGTGCCGGGCCCCAGCGCAACGAATTCGCTGTGAAAAACCTTTAGCAATGGCAGTTGGTTTTCGGTCGGTTGTTGTGCCTGAATGGTAGCCGATGACAGACAACTGATCACAGTTGCAATCGTCAGAACGAGGCTTCTAGTCACGATGGAGATCCTTCAGCGAATCCAATTTTTCCGGATTGGAATGCGGTGGCCATTGCCAGCGGCACTTGGGCTTCCGCGAGTACTAGCTTGGCCCGATTGGCGACAACAGCGGCTTTCATTTCCTGTTCAACGGCGATAGCCTCGGCTCGACGTTGTTCAGCTTGAGCACGCGCGACCCGCGTATCGGCCTCCGCTTGGTCTGCTTGTAATCGCGATCCGATATTTTCGCCGACATCAACATCAGCAATATCAATCGAGACAATTTCAAAAGCGGTTTGTGAATCTAAACCTCGTTCTAGTACTGCCTTGGTGATCATATCTGGATTTTCAAGTACAGCGGCATGCCCATCGGCGGATCCGATTGAGGAGATGATGCTTTCACCGACTCGAGCAATAATGGTTTCTTCTGTTGCTCCCCCAATCAATTGTGTAAGATTGGTACGCACGGTAACTTGAGCTCGTACTTTTAGCTCGACGCCATTACGAGCGACAGCGCTCAAAAACGTTTTCCCGCTGCGTTCTGGGTCGGGGCAATGAATGACTTTAGGTTCGACACTGGTACGAACAGCGTCCACGACATCTCGTCCAGCAAGGTCGATCGCTGCTGCTTGATCAAATTCAAGATGGATGCCAGCACTATCAGCAGCAACTAACGATTCCACGACTCGTAATACATTGCCGCCGGCTAAGTAATGTGCTTCAAGTCGTTGAGTGGTGACAATGCTACCGTCGAGGACCGTATCGCCGCGAGCGTTCGCTTCGGTCGGCAGACCAGCCTGCACCGCTTGGATTTTAGCCCTCATCATGGCTTTTTGATTTACTTGTCGGAACCCCATAGTTACGAGTTCAAGCAATCCAATTCGTGCCCCACAATTAAAGCCCTCGAACCAAAGCGCGCCATATTTCAATGCGATGATGAATACGACTAAGCCGACGATGCCCCCGAACCCCAAGATAACGTACAAAAAGACTTCGAAACCACCACCCTCTAAACCTATAATATGTTCCATGATCAAATCTCCGATAAAATGTCTACTCCTTAGATGATACCCTATAATGACTAACGATGTGTACCGTTTATCTGTCAAATGAGTGTAGCTTTTTCAGTTTTGAGTTAATAAATGTCTAAAATGTTCGAAGTGATTTGTCGCTGGAGTTTGTTTGTTACGGCGAGTCTAGTGTTGAATGTTGGTTGTAGTGAGACCGCCACCGATGGCAAGTCGCTTACGAAAGTGACATTGCAGTTAAATTGGTTTCCGGAAGCGGAGCATGGCGGTTATTATGCAGCGTTGGTACACGGATTTTTCGCTGCCGAAGGATTGGATGTGGAAATCATTCCCGGTGGGCCAGGAAGTCCTGTGATTCAAAAATTGGTTGCAAATCAAACAACGTTTGTGGTTGGTAATGCAGACCAAGTACTTACGGGAAGAAATCAAGAAGCGGAAGTCACAGCACTGTTTGCCCCAATTCAGATGAGTCCGCGGTGTATCATGGTACATGCGTCGTCTGGTATCAAGCGGTTGGATCAACTGCAAAATATGACGGTGGCCTTGAGTGCGGGTCGAGCGTTTGCTTTGTATATGCAGAAAAAGTTATCACTTGAGGGTGTGCGAGTGGTCGGTTATCCAGGCAACATAACAGTGTTTTTGAATGACGATAATTTTGCTCAGCAAGGATACGTGTTCAGCGAACCATTTATTGCTGAGCAGCAAGGCGGCGACCCCCATGTATTGATGGTTTCTGAATTAGGGTTTAATCCCTATGCGAGTTTGCTAATAACCCGTAGCGATACAGTGGATGCTAAGCCTGCATTGGTTGCAGCGATGGTTCGTGCTAGCAGGCGAGGCTGGCAAATTTATTTAGAGGCACCCGAGAAAACAAATGCAGCGATCCATCAACAGAATGAAGAGATGGGGCTAGAGATTCTAGACTATGGCGCTACCGTGCTTAAGGACTTGTGTTTGCCGGATGCGATGCCTGCTGCACAGTTAGGCGACATGACACTGCAACGTTGGACCCAACTGCGAGATCAATTAGCAGAAATCGATCTCGTTGATAAAAATCTGGATGTTAGCAAGGCGTTTACAACAGCAACTGGTCACGAATAGGAAAGCTACTGGCCACCCATTTCCGCTGCCCCTGACTTTGCAGAGACCGCCTCAATTGACGGATAATCTTCTCTGGACATGTGTGGTCCGGCCACAGAACTAGCGGCACCTTGTCCGTGCGAGTGGGGGTCATCGTAGTGCAAGGATGCATAGTCGACATTGTTGTTTTCTTGGAACATATGCAATGTTTGAGTTGGAAATGCAAATTGGACATCAAGTTTTTCGGCAAGCTTCATCACATCAATAAGCAAACGATGTCGCTCACGTAGTTCTGTCGGCCAATCGTCGCATTTAAAAAACATA
>LWDU01036260.1_pt1 | contig 17019 bp, 8 predicted proteins | sample 727161 | NCBI WGS metagenome assembly LWDU01 (sample SAMN04566230, study PRJNA314399) | hydrothermal vent metagenome | isolation source: deep sea hydrothermal plume seawater | place: Mexico: Gulf of California, Guaymas Basin | collected 2004-07-11
TACGGAAGCATTAGATGTGCTGTCCGATGTCTTTATGCGACTGCACGCCAAAGAGCGCGAAAAGACTCTGCTGGAACAATCATGGCGTGCCGCTCAGGCCCTGCTGGATTACGAAAAGACGGAGGATAACCTGCGTGAAAAAGCGCTGCGACGCTGTGTGCAGCTTGTGCCCATGATTCGGGAAGAGCTGGGTGACGAATGGCTGACCGACAGTTTCACCAGCGAACCGGAACGCGGCATGGAAATCCTCAACGCTATCGGCGGAACCTCCGCCAGGTCCATGAAGGAGCAGATGGGAAATCCGGACGCACGTGTGGCAACGCTCAAGCTGCAACAGACCGCCGTCGACGCTTTGCTGAAGACCGCACCGGAACGAGCCGACTCATGGCAGAAGACACTGCATCTGCTGGCTGCCAACTGGCTGCGTGAGGCGACCTACTCGGTCAAATATGATGCCAGCACACAACGAGGATCGTCCATGTCGCGAGACATGTACGGGAATTATTTCTGGTCGCAGAGCAGCCGTAGTTCTTCGCAGCGGTCCGGTATGCCCCAACCAATCCCGTCCGGAAAAGTGCTCGATGGACGCCCGGGCGAAGACTGGCTGAAGTTTCTGGATGCGGGCTATCGCCCAAGATTTTCGATTGAAACGGCTCGTCTGCATCTGCGAGTCAAAGAGGAAACTGAAGCGTTTCCTTATATCGAACAGCTGGCGGCAACCCACAAAGATGACGCGCGCGATCTGGTGCAGGAGTTTCTGAACGTGTGGGCAGAGAACCATGACCCCAATACGCAGACTCGACGCACCAGCATTTACATGTTCAGCTATGGTTTCAGCCAGCGGGCCAGCGGCATTCCACTCACTCGCAGCCGTCAGGTGCGGAATCTGGCGGAACTTGCAACATGGGCTGAACGTATCCGCCAACTGCCCATTGACGACATCGACGAACGCTGGATCTCTGCTGCCTTTACGCGCGTACACAGTTCGGCAGAAGTCTATCGTCTGGAGGACATGCAGAGGATTTTCGGCGCTGTCGAAAACATGGAACCGAAAACTCTGGCCGGAATGTTGCAGACGATGCGGGCCAATCTGGCCGGCATCTGGCGAAAGCCGCAAGTCCAGCAGCAGAATCAGACCAATCGCAAAAAGAAAGACATCGAAGCTGAGGTGGTGCTGGGCTACGAATCTGCCAACAAGCTGTGCCGCCAGGCTTTGACCGATCATCCGGACAGCTGGGAACTGCATCTTGTCGATGCTTCGCTGCAGCATGACAGGAATGACTATCGGGCACAGCTGAAGAATTCAGCGGGCTACGCTGAGCAACGAAAGACAGCACTCTCCGGTTTCCGGAATGCCGTGACGAAGTATGTGTCGACCGTTCCGGATCTGAAGGAGTCAGAATACAGTGTCCAGCCGTTTCAGTTCTGGTTCAATGCATCACTGGGCGCTCCTGATCTGGACCAGATTACTCAGGACAAACTACCGGTTCTGAACCAGATCCCGCTGATCCGGGAGGCCATCGAATCGCTGCCGAAAGAAACTCGCGAGCAGCATCGGGCGATGTTTGCCAACGATTTGTTCACGCGGATGAGTCGCGTGAATCCAGCTGTCAAGTTTCGCTATGTCCGCGAAGGCCTGGCCATCGTGGGCGATCACGAACAGGCGCGTGAGGCCCGCAAAGTCTACGACTATTACAAAGACCTGGTGACGGAGATCAAGCTGGAGGCCGTGCTTGATGGTTCGCCTGCGGTGGGGCATGAACAGCCGTTCGGTGTCTTTGTAAATCTGCGGCATACCAAGGCCATCGAACGCGAATCCGGTGGCTTTGCAAGATATCTTCAGAATCAGAACAGCGGCAGCAGGTACAGTTACAACTATGGTCGCCCCACAGAAAACTACCGGGACAAGTTCGAACAGACCGTCCGCGACGCCCTGGATGAACACTTTGAAGTTCTGTCCGTCACATTCCAGCCGGAGAACATAACGTCTCGGGCCACTGCCGAAGAAGGCTGGCGGACCACATCGTATGCCTACGTCCTGCTGCAGGCCCGTGGTCCCGAGATTGACCGAGTGGCTCCGTTGAAGCTGGATCTTGATTTCCTCGATACCACAGGATACGCCGTACTGCCCGTTGAATCGCAGGCGCTGTCGATCGACTGCGGCACGACCAGTCCGGACAGGCGACCGCTGCAGCAGCTGTCTGTTATTCAGACCCTGGACGAACGTCAGGCAGAGGATGACAGGCTGGTTCTGGAAGTGAAGGCGACGGGTCAGGGGCTGGTGCCGGAATTGGATCAGTTGCTCGATCTCAGTTTTGCTGATTTTGAAGTCGTGGAATCCGAAGACAACGGATTGTCCGTGTCCCGGTTCGATCCGGAAAGCAGTGCGCCGGTGGTGGTGTCTGACCGTCTGTGGACCATCACTCTGGCTGACAGGTCGGAAGCCGCAGCAGACGAACGTACGTTCATGTTTGCGTCGGCCCGCCTGCCGCTGCATGAAGAGGTCTGGCAGCGGTACGACGACGCGGATCTTGTTGAGGTCGAGCAGACCGTCGCGCTGCAGGAACATTACGATGAACCGGACCACACCCAGGCCATTGCGACAGCGGTCGGAATCGTTTTGTGCCTGATTGCCGTCCTGGCGTGGTGGTTGCTGCGAAAGCCAGCGGCGGCGCCCGTGACTGTACACAGATTTCAAATGCCCGCGTCTCCGACGGCATTCAACGTGCTTTCATTACTGAAAGACATCGAACGTAACAACGGCCTGTCGGCGGACGGCCGGACAGAACTGGCCACGTCCATCAACCGAATCGAACGCTACTACTTCGCGGATCACCGCGACGGAGCAGCTCCTGACCTGCAGGACATGGCCGAGTCCTGGGTTCGCAAAGCACGTTGACGATGGCCGGACTCGACGTTGGACGTTCAGCGTTCGGCATTCGCCCTGTTCAGCCTCAGTTGACCGCACGCCGCGTCGATGTCCACCCCTTCCGTTTCCGCGCCGTGACCCTGGATGGATCCCCTGTGCCAGTACGATCTTTCAGTTTTATCCGGATTCGCGCGCAAGACCGGGCCGGGTGGCCCGTAACTCCTGTGAATGCGGCGTGCAGCAATGTCTGGTGCGGGCCGCCGGCTGCCTGATGATCTACCGGAGCCCGCTCGGGCACGGCAAAGGGCAGGGACCCTTCCCGTCAGCGAAAACTCACAAGGAGATCCGGTCATGTTACGTTTCATTCCGCGCAGAAGTCGCTCCGTCAAAAAACCATCAGCTCGGCAAAAACGGGCTTCGTCAGCAGTGGCGTATTCCGACGAGCCGCTGGAGATTCGGCGAGTCCTGTCTGCTGTCACTGCCACCGTGGACGACATTGGTTCTCAGGCGATTACGTCTGTCAACAGCGACAACGGCACACAGCTGGAATCGTCGTACCATGCCGGGGCCGAAGCGAGAATCGTCAACGGTACTTCCACGAGCGACTACCGCGCCGTAGGAATCGTTAACAACGGATGCACGGGAACGTTGATCGCTGCGGACGTTGTGCTGACAGCCGCCCACTGTGTGGAGGGCGAACGCGGAGGATTCATCGGGGACACAGAAGGCACGTTTGAGGTAAATGGACAGACGTATGGAACGACAAAAATAACCGTCCATCCGAACTATGATCCCAACAACTTTGGAGCCGGCAATGATATTGCGATCATGAAGCTGGACCGTCCGGTGAACGGAGTCACGCCGGTTGAGATCAATCGAGTCGTACCGCAGATCGGACAGATATTGACACTCGTCGGTTTTGGCGAAACAGGAAGCAGCACGGGTGGCTCGAATGGAGACTTTGGCAACAAAACAGTGGGCCAGACGCCAATAGACAATGTAACGGCGACACATATTGAATGGAACTTTGACAACCACAGCGAAAGCAATACGGCGGCTGGTGATTCCGGTGGACCGGCATTCGTGGAATTGAACGGACAGCTGTACATCGCGGGCATCACGTCCGGAGGCGATGGTGATCCCCATCGACTCGGCGATCATTCGTTTGATACGCGAGTTGACACTTTGGCGACATGGATTGATCAGGTCGCGGGAACAACAGACGGTGGTGGTGGCACGGGAGATGGTGGGACCGGTGGTGGTGACACGGGAGGTGGTGGACAGTCTGACGGCGGCCTGGCGGGGACGTTCTCCAGCTCAACTGTTGTCGCAATTCGAGACGATCGGCCGGTCACAGTGACGTCGTCCGTTCAGGCAAACGGCATGTCCGGAAGCATCACTGACGTCAATGTCACGCTGGACATTGACCATACATGGAATGAAGACCTGACCGTTACCTTGATCAGCCCGTCCGGCACGCGTGTCGTGTTGTTCGACGCGATCGGCAGCGATAGTCATAACTTCAAAGGCACAACGCTGGATCAACAGGCGACCGTGCCGATTCGGGCCGCTGACGCTCCGTTCACCGGTACCTTTCGCCCGATGGGCGATCTTGCTCGATTCAACAACGAAGACCCAAATGGTACGTGGACGCTGGAAGTGCAGGATTCGTTTGACCTGGACGGAGGTCGAATCAACAGTTTCGCGGTATCTCTCACGACAGCCGGGAACGGAGGAAGTGAGGGCGGTGACACAGGAGGTGGTGGTGAGACGGGAGGTGGACTTGCCGAGCAGGCCATTGCGATCGACCAGCAGTATGATCTGGACACAACCGGCAACGACTTCGAGAACTGGGGAGGATCAGGTGAGAAATGGATGTTTGGAAACAGCGGCTGGGTCTTCATTCTGCCGGATGGTTCGCTGCATGAGTGGGACGGATCCAGCGGAGCGAATGGACGACTGATCGCGTCATTTTCACCGGATTATCACGCGACTCCGGAGCTGCTGTATCGCGCCTACGACAATTCCCTGGATCAGGGAGGATCGCAGGACGAAACGCCCGTGGATCTTGCAGCCAGCGCGGTGGAAATCGACCAGCAGTACAATCTGCGAACAACCGGAAATTTATGGGAAGACTGGGCCGGGCTGGGGGAAAAATGGCTCTACAGCAACGTCGGTTGGGTCTTCCTTACACCTGACGGATCGCTGTACCAGTTGAGTGGTAACAGCGACGGCTCGGACCGATTGATCTTCGCGTTCTCGACGGAATATCACGCCAACCCTGAACTGCTGTTCGACGCGTATGAAAACTCACTGCGACAGCAAAGGGCACAGGATGACACGGCCGACGTTTTTGCCTGTCTCGCGGAAGACAACGATGATTTGTGGACGGCTGTGTAACACACACATTGCTGCCGAAACTCGCCTCGGCTTCGTTCCTCACCGACTGTATATCGGGAACGTGGCCGAGGTCTTTGACGGTCCGATCAGAACCAGGTGGAGACGAAAGCAGAATCATTCTGTCTGGTCCCTGACATCTGTCTTCCGCTGGTGTGCGGTCGTATGTTTGCTGACGGTGGAATCCTGACGATCCCGGAAGTTTCTTTGTATTTCGTGCGCAAGATATCGTGGTGGTTCCGGTAATCTGATTGTATGGCTGGAACAGACCCCACTGGCAGAACCCGTGCAAGCCTGCTTTTGCGGGTGCAGAATCCGGCAGATCGGGATTCCTGGAACGAATTCGTTTCGATCTATACGCCGCAGATCTATTTGTGGGCGATGCGTTTCGGATTACAGGATGCAGATGCGGAGGACGCGACTCAGGTCGTACTGATCAAACTGGTTCATTCGCTCCGCAAATTCGAATACGACCGGTCGAAAGGGGCCTTTCGCGGATGGCTTAGAACGGTATCTCAAAATGCTGTGCGTGACCTCTTCCGAAATCTGAATCGTGTGGAACATGGCCTGGGTGGTCTCTCTCGCTTCGATCAGCTGCATAATCTGGAAGCTCGCGATCCTCAGCAGGAACTGGAACGGATTCTTGAACACGAAGCCCGAAAGAACATCCTTGCAGAAGCGGAAGAATTCGTGCGGGCACGAGTCAAACCGGCGAACTGGAGGGCATGGAAGTTGACAGCGCGAAACGGTGTTTCCGCAGCCGATGCCGCAGCGGAACTTGGACTGAAGATTTCAGACGTCTATGTGGCCAGGACCCGCATCACAAAAATGCTGCGAGCGGCTGTCGAGAATCTACACATCGACGACACTGAAAGTGGGACGCGATGACAGATTGCCCACAACAGAACACGTTGCTTGAGTTTCTCAATGAAGAACTGTCGGAAGACAGTCTTGCTGGTATGGCGCAGCACCTGAACGAGTGCGCCGACTGCTGTCGACAGGTCGATCAGTTGAGTGAACAGCTGGACTTTTCCGATCCCATCAGTGCCGTGACTTCTCCCGATGAGGATCCTGCGATCGAACTGCAACAGACCAGCGAGCAGGCACGTAGAATCGCCGATCTGATCGGTCGATTGCAGTCACCGGATTATCTTTTCCTGGACGATGCATCTTCGTTGTCCACACGTCCTGATGCGTCAAGCCGTGTGCGGTTTCCCGGCGAACCGACGGACGACGCACCGCTGGGCACGCTGGGGCGTTATAACATTATCCAGAGCGTCGGCAGCGGCGCGACCGGTCATGTGTTCCGCGCGTGGGACTCGCAATTGCATCGCATCGTTGCCATCAAGGTGCTGCGTCAGGAACTTGCCACATTGGAGAGTGCTCGTCAGCGCTTTGCTCGCGAAGCAAACGCGGCGGCTCAGGTCACGGGTGAGAACATTGTTTCCATCCTGGAAGTCGGCAGTGACAACGACTTTCCGCCGTGGCTGGTGCTGGAATTCGTCGACGGCGGGTCGCTGAAGGATTCCATTCCCCGGCGAGAATCCATGGACCCGGTTACGGTGGCTCGCCAACTGTGCGAATTGCTTTCCGGACTCAGTGCAGCCCACGCACAGGGTGTCATCCACCGTGATGTGAAGCCGGGCAACATTCTGATTGACGACAGATCAGGTTCACTGAGACTGGCGGACTTCGGGATGGCCCGGCTGGCAGAAGTGCAAACCGCTGACCTGACTGCGGATGGAGTTATTGCCGGGACACCGGCCTATATGAGCCCCGAACAGGTCAGCAGTCCGTCGGACGTCGACGAACGCAGCGATGTCTATTCTGCCGGCGTGGTCATGTACGAACTGCTGACCGGCGAGCAGCCCTTTCGCGGAACTGTGCGGATGCTGCTGCATCGCGTTCTGCATGACGATCCCATCCCGCCACGCAAACGCGATCATCGAATTCCCCACGACCTGCAGAATATCTGCGTGATGTCCATGGCAAAGGATCCATCACGACGGTACCAGACAGCGAGCGAATTCCGTGAGGATCTGCTCTGCTTCCTCACAGACAAACCCGTTCTGGCGAGGCCGATCACATTGGCGGAGCGGGCGTCGCGCTGGTGTCTTCGCAATCCGGTCGTCGCTGGAATGTCCTTCGCCATCGTGCTGCTGATACTGTCAGGAGTCTACGGGTGGGCGTCGTTCACCACGTCGCTGACTACGAATAATCAGCAGCTGACGGATGCCGTCGATGCGCTAAATCGAACGAACGACGAGCTCGATATCGCCATTCGTCGGGCAGAAGCCGGTGAACGGACGGCCACTCAAAATGCGACCGTTGCGGAAGACCAGTTGAACGTGGCGTTTGACATGGTGCGTACGCTGGTATTTGAGGTTCAGAACGAGCTTGCGGATCAGCCCGGAACGGAACAGCTGCGGCAACGGCTGCTCACAAGAGCGTTGGACGGGCTGGATCGGGTCAGCGAATCGGCTGTGTCAACGCTGGCCACCCAGTCCAGCCGGGTGATGGCCGAAAATCGTCTGGCGGACGTATTGCAGGAACTCGGCCAGCTGGAAGCGGCTCAACAACATTTCGAACGAGCACTGGCGACGTCGCTGCAAATGCTGGAAGACAAAACGAACATCGTCTCCGCTCTGCAGGCACATGTACTCACGTGCTGGAACCTGGCCGTTCTGCATGCGCAGCGCGGTGACAGTACACAAGCGTTTGTGACTTACGAAGCGGGCATGACTTCGTGCCGCCGCTGGCTGGAAGCCTCGGCGGACGATGCCGATTGTCAGGTCAACATGCTGCTGGGCTCAGAAAGAATTGCACAGCTGCAGGTCGACAATGGAGATGCGGATGACGCCCTCTCCACTCTGACAGAATGCATCAGCCGTGCGACCGTTTTTCTGGCCGACCACCCACACGCACCGGACATTGTTCGGTCGCTGGCAACCGTGCAGCTGAAACTTGGCAGGGTGCTTGGGAGTCTCGATGACGCTGCGTCGGTCACAGCTCTGAGACGGTCGCGTCAATTGTTCTCGCAACTGGAATTGACCGACGATGTTGACGGCAGAAGCACTCAACTCAGCTACGTCACCTGCGGTCTGCTGCTGGCCCAGCAGCTTGGTGCTTCGAATCCTGCTGAAGCAGAAGAACTATGTCGCGACACCCTCAGGCAATGCCGGTCAGCGACATCGGGCGACGATGCGATGGGCCGCCTGCAGTCGATGGCACTGCTAAGACTTGGACAGATCCTCGTCGCACAGAAACGTTACACCGAGGCTCTGCCGAACCTGGACGCATCCCGCGAGCGATTCGCCATCGCGGCACGGGACGCTACGGCAATACCTGCGGACCGGATCGCCCTGGTCGATTGTCTGCTTGGACTCGCAACAGCAGAATTGGCATTGGACCATTCAACGCGGTCCACGCAGTTTCTGGATCAGGCGGAACGGCAGTTGGCCGATCGACCAGAGTTGGATCCGACCGCCGGAGCCGTTCAGCAACGCCACGAAATGCAGCGAAAACACATCGAAAGACTCAAAAGCATGTTTTTCGACAAAAACAATACGGACGCCCGGCCGTAACCACGTTTAATCAGAGTCCAGTCAACTGCAGTCGCCATTGATTCATGATCAATGCTCGGCGGAAACTGCCCCTTGATATTCGAGTGACGGCTCGAAGTGGAACGCGGTGCATTCCGCGCAGTGCCAGAAACGAAAGGCGATGCCTTGAAATTGATCGACCGCCTTCCGGAAATTCTTCATCGTCGCAGCCGCAGAATTTCAAATCTCAGGCAGCCACATTCCGCTGAGTGTCTCGACGTACGACTTAATCTGTCGGTGCTCGCGTTGGATAGTGGTGCTTTCTGCCTTGACGAACAATTCGACGACGAGCACCTGTCGACTGATCTCGACGAAGGATCAGAACCAGTCACCACCGATATTCAGTCGGACGTTTATTTCGATGACGAATGGACCTTTGAAGTTACTGACATCGTGTACATCGAAGACGCGTTTGCGGACGAATTGTTCGACGACAGTCTGTGGACCACAGATTTCCTGGCAGACGAAGACTTCTATTTCGTCGATGATTCGTCCGAACCATTCACCGACGACGTGTATTATGAATGGTATGACCTGAACGGTGAATACGCAGGAGATATCGCCTGGTCAGACGACTTTGCAAACAGTGATCAATGGTTCTGGGACGAGTACACGTACTGGGAATGGACGTACGAAGAGGAAACCGATGAACTGATTTGGTACGTGTACGACACCACGATTGTCGACGATTCGTTCGAAGGCTTTGACGACGGATCGTACTTCGCAGACTCAACGGCGGACGGCTGGTTTGAGGTGATTGTTGAGGATTCGGCCAGCTCATTGACGAGCATTGCCGACGCCAGCTTCGGAGAATCCACTGTGGCTGAAAGCGACGGCGCTGCAGACAGTCAGTCCACCGTCGACTCGTCGACAGCGGCGCTTGTTCCGGGCGTTCAACGCGTGAATCTTCTTGCCTCTCAATTCGCGACTGCAGTAATTCACGCCCGCTCCGCAACAGGGCACGTTCATGCCGAAGTGGGAATCGCTGATACTTCGGCACGATGGCAAAATGCCGGCAGCAGAATGGGGGTGGCCAGCAAGTCTCTGCCGGCAGGACGTACTCATCAGACGCAGGATTTCTTCGGTGATGCCGAGTCATTTCGGAACCAGAACGACACTCAACGCCGGGACGCACGTTCCGACGGGGACTTCGATGGTGCCGTGATCGACCGCACGGAATTGATCGGACGGCTGGATCAGCTGTTCAAAGAATTCTCTCATGCGAACGGCGTTGCCTCAGATTTCGATAAGATCGAATTGGCCGTAACGTATCCCGGTCAGCGCGGCGCACGACTGCTGGAGTTGTCGTCCGTCTCAGATGGTGACGCCCATTGCAACGGCAAATCCGCGAGAGTCTCTGGTACGATCTCGCTGCAGAATTCGCCAGAGCGACTTGGCAGCCACGAAGCCGTTGGTGCAATCGTGGCCGCTGGACTTGTAGGCGCGGCCATCCGTTCCGGATGGATGCTGCGGCGCCGTCGAGAATGCGACCTGCAGGTGACCGCAACGGGCCAGCAGAACTTCTAACCTCAGAATCGTCGCTTGGCCATCGCACGTGGCAAATGTTCCGATGTCGTTCCGGCGCCGTTCTGAAGGTTACCGGGACTGCTCGCAATCGACGCTGTCCATGACGAACGTTTGGTGGCACAGCTTTCGGCAGTCGCCAGCCACGTGGAATCGATCTCTTTTGGCAACTGGTCGACCATCGATCGGCTTGCACCCGCGTTTCCTGGCCGTCGCAAACAATCTACGGAGCAATCTTCATTGATCGTCCCTGACGAGACAGACATACTCCGAATATTCAGACATCGCTGCGGCTCCGTCCAGGGAATTGAAGTTCCCGGAGTCGAGGCGATTCTTGTGTAACCAATGCAATTTCAAAACACGTGCTCATCGCATGTCCATCGGGGCAGGGGCATTGCGTATGAACAGAAGGAATCGTCGATGAAATTTCCATTCACAGCAATCGTGTGGTTCGCCCTCTGCGCCGTCAGCGTGTCAGTGGCGGCACAGGAAAAGAATCCGTCCGGAGACCTCCTGACCCTGATGGACGTCTTCGAAATGGAGTTCGCCTCCGATCCGCAGATCTCACCGGACGATCGTCGCGTGGTCTACGTGCGCAATTCCATGGACATCATGAAAGACCGCAAGCGCTCGGCGCTGTGGATCGTTGATGCGGCAGGAATGGATCATCGAAAGCTGACCGACGGGACCACCAACGAATCGTCGCCGCGGTGGTCACCCGACGGATCGAAACTACTCTACGTTTCAAAGGAGGAAGGGACGACGCAGATCTTCCTGCGTTGGATGGACACCGGCCAGACCGCCAGACTCACTCAGTTGACCAGTTCTCCGACAGGTCTTCGCTGGTCGCCGGATGGTCAGTCGATCGCGTTTTCCATGCTCGTGAGGCAAAAGGCTCCCGAACTCGTCAAGCTGCCCCCAAAACCGGAAGGCGCCGAATGGGCGGACGCACCGATCCTGATCGAACGGCTTAAGTACCGGTCCGACGGCGACGGCGATCTACCGCAGGGCTTCCACCATCTGTTCGTATTACCGGCCGACGGCGGCACACCGCGACAACTGACAAGCGGTTCTTTCCATCACCGGGATACGCCGGTTTGGAGCCCGGACGGCAAGGCTCTGATGCTCTCCGGCAACCGCAACCCGGATTGGGAGCATGAGTACCACAACTCCGAGATTTACGAGGTCAGTGTCGACGACGGAACGATAACAGCGCTGACCTTCCGCAAAGGTCCGGACAACAGCCCGACGGTTTCTCCGGATGGAAACACCATCGCGTATTTGAGTTTCGACGATCGGGTGCAGACGTATCAGGTGACGCACCTGCACCTCATGAATCGTGACGGCAGCAACCGGCGTGTGTTGACGGGTGATCTGGATCGAGATGCCAGCAGCCCTGTCTGGGCGAAGGATGGTTCCGGCCTTTACTTTCAATACGATGACCACGGCAATACGAAGATCGCTTTCGTCGACCTGGACGGAAACGTGCGAGTGATCGCCGGCAGCCTGGGTGGAACGTCGTTGGGGCGACCTTACGGTGGCGGCTCGTTCAGTCTGGGGAAGAAACGGCTGGCGTTCACGCGAACTCGCCCGGACCATCCGGCAGAAGTCGCCATTGTCGAGACTGGTGGAGACGCCAGAGAAATCACCCACCTGAACCGAGACTTTTTGGATCACCGCAAAATCGGCCGCGTGCAGGAAATTCGGTACGTGTCTTCGTTCGACAAACGAGAAATCCAGGGCTGGGTCGTCACGCCGCCTGATTTCGATCCCGGCATGAAGTACCCACTAATCCTGGAGATCCATGGTGGGCCGATACATCACTACGGCGATCGGTTCACGGCAGAGATCCAGCTTTACGCGGCACAGGGTTACGTCGTCCTCTACGCCAACCCCAGAGGCAGCACGAGCTACGGAGGAGAGTTCGGAAACCTGCTGCACCACAACTATCCCGGCGAAGACTACGATGATCTCATTTCCGGCGTAGACGCTTTGATTGCTCGTGGGTTCATTGATGAAAAACGGTTGTACGTCACGGGCGGAAGCGCCGGCGGCATCATGACCGCATGGATCGTCGGCAAGACCGATCGCTTTCGGGCCGCGGTCGCCGCGAAGCCGGTCATCAACTGGTACAGCAAAGTTCTGATGGCTGACAATTACTACGCGTATCACAACTACCGCTACCCGGGATCACCGTGGGAAAACCCGGAAGCCTACATGAAGTTTTCGCCGATTTCCCTCGTGGGCAACGTCACCACCCCGACGATGATGCTGACAGGGACAGACGATTTGCGCACACCGCTTTCCGAATCAGAGCAATTCTACGGCGCGTTGAAGATGCGCAACATTGACACGGCTATGGTTCGTATTCCGGGGGCGTCACACCGCATGACGGCCCGCCCCAGCCAGTTGATCGCCAAGGTCGCCAACGTATTGGCCTGGTTTGAGAGGTATCCGTAGCTGGGGATGCTGGGCTGGTCGTTTTCTTTTGAAATCCATGAATGCCACGGGACTGTTTCAAACAAGTCCGATCGTTTCGCTGGGCCAGACCGTGACGATGTTGTGCAGAACGTGCTTGCACGCACCACTTCCAACAGGAAACAACAATGAGACAGCAGAGGCGATTTCAACAATGACGGACTGGGATGTCATCGTAATTGGTTCCGGGGCAGGGGGGCTGTGCGCGGCAGTTGCGCTGTCTAATCTCGGGAAACGAGTTTTGGTGCTTGAACAGCATTATCTGCCTGGAGGCTGGACTCACACCTTTGCGCTGGAAGGTCACAAATTCAGTCCCGGCGTTCACTACGTCGGGCAATTGGGCGAAGGCGGCCGTACTCGGGAAATCCTTGAAGGGCTGGGCGTTGGTGCGGACCTTGAATTCAACCAACTCAATCCCGACGGCTACGATCACATTGTCTTCGAAGACGAAACCTTCGACATTCCCAGCGGTTTCCCCACGAACGCCGGGGGATCGGGCATTACTTTCAGCTGATGCGAAAGGTTGATCGCGGACTTTCTCAGGCTGCGGACATTACCGGTATCGGGGACGTACTAAAGCTGCTGTTGACCGCTCCGGCAATCATCTTTCATGGCATGAAACCCGCTGCCACGATCATCGATCGTTATGTGACGGACGTCCGACTGAAGGCAATTCTGGAAGCCCGGTCCGGCGATCACGGCATGACGCCGACTCGAGTTCCCTTCGCGCTGCATGTGGCCATCGAGGCGCACTATTGGGACGGCGGGTGGTATCCCAGGGGCGGAGGAGGTGCGATTCCCAAAGCCTTTATTTCGCGATTGAAGCAGAATGGCGGCGAGATTCGCATGAGAACGAAAGTCGCGCAGATCATTCTGGAAGTCGACGATCAGCAGAAACGCTCCGTCGGGGTAAGACTGGAATCGGGAGAGGAATTGCGGGCCAAAACTGTGATTTCCAACGCGGACGCCTGGGTGACGTACAACAATCTTGTCGGTCAGAAAAACCTGTCAGAACGTCTGGCCGCCCGAGTTGAGCGGCTTGAACCATCCGTGAGTGCGCTAAGTCTGTTTATTGCCACCGACCTCGACATTGATGCTTTAGGACTCGATTCAGGCAACTACTGGATCATGCATGACACCGACGTGGCTGCAACCTATCGTCTTGCGGAAACGGATGACCTGACGGGTGACGGAGTTTTCCCGGGCGCTTTTCTTACGGTGACAACAAGAAAAGATCCCGGCAAGATCAAAGACGGGATCCACACGATCGAAGCCTTCACGTTTGTCTCTCACAAGCCATTCGCCAGGTGGGAAAACAGCGAAATGGAGAGCCGACCACAGGAATACGCTGACTTCAAAGAACGACTGAAGGACAGACTGCTGGCTTCGATTGAACGAGTGGTGCCTGGCATCCAAGACCATCTGGTGCTGTGCGAACTGGGAACTCCATTGACGAACACACATTATGTCAACGCGTATTGCGGCAACGTGTATGGGACGGCCAAGTCGAAGCAGCAAATTGGTCCGAAGTCGCTGCCTGTTCGAACAGAAATCAACGGGTTGTATCATTGTGGACAATCGACCGCGGCTCACGGGGTGCTCGGAGTGATGGTGACGGGAATTATGGCCGCATCAAAAATCACCGGGCTTCCGAGCAGTGAGATTCTGACATCTGCCGACGAGGGTGAGCTGAAGCTTCATTCTTGTGCAATTCCAACCATTCGGCAACCTGAAGAGGTCGCCCTTCACGCAGCTGAGTAGTCCACATGATGAACTCGTGTCGGAAAGGGGGTCAATCTGCGAACGTGTATGCTGCCGGGCGTGTCAGTGACCTGACCAGTCGCAAAACGTCAGCGAAATACTGTCTCTTTCAATTTGTTCACCCGAGCATCCCAAGTGTCTTCTTCGTACCCCGCAGCAACTCCGCAACCTGAGACTCATGTATTCCTGCTGAGGACTGCTGAGTTGCTGCACCGGTATGGCACTCCGTCATACCGTCTTGAAGGGGTGATGGGCAAGGTGGCCGATAGCCTGAACGTTCCCAGCGTCTTTCTGTATACGCCGACGGCCCTTGTGGTCGCTTTGGGCAGCGGCGCCCAGGAACGGACTTACCTGCGTCGAGTTGATTCCGGTGATATTGACATCAGCAAGGTGCTGGCATTTGATGCCGCGCTGGAAGACCTGGAATCTGGTCAGATTTCGATCAGCGAAGCAGCGGCAAGACTCGAATCTGCGGCCCACGCGCCGGCGGCGTTTAACCTGCCTGTTTCATTGCTGGCGGCGGCCATCGCGTGCGCCGGAGTGGCGGTCATCTTTGGTGGTAACATCTTCGACACATTAGTCGCCGGATTGTTCGGCTGCGTAATCGCGTACGTCACGACGCTCTACCAACGTTCCTTCGCGCAGCGTGGCTGGCTGGAACCGGTTCTTGGATTCACGGCGGCCATTGCCGCGGTCGTGATTGGACAATGGCTGCCGGTGAACGACAAGTTGGTGACCCTGGCCGCATTGATCCTGCCAATTCCTGGCCTCACGCTCACGATCGCTCTGACCGAACTGGCAACTGGTCACCTGTCTTCCGGAAGTGCCCGACTGGCGGGCGCAACGGTGACTCTGTTTACTCTGGTCGTGGGAGTCGCCATTGCATGGCGTTTGTCGAGCGTCTGGATCCAGCCAGTTCAACCGACGCTTGATGCTCTGCCCGGGTGGTGCCTGTGGATTGCAGTGACCCTGACACCGATCGCATTCGCCGTCGTCTTTAAGGCCCCCATGTCGCAGTGGCCGGCAATCATGCTGGTTGTCGTCAGTGGATTCGTGGCCGGCCGACTGTTCGGCACGCTGGCAGGAACGGAAGTGGGCGCGTTCGTGGGAGCACTGGTCGTTGGCTGCGGCAGCAATGTCTACGCCCGATTACTGAACCGCCCGGCAATGGTGCCACAGACACCGGGACTGATGATCCTGGTTCCAGGTTCCATCGGCTACAAGTCGCTCACGGCAATGGTCGAAAGCGATACGATCCGAGGCGTCGAACTTGCCTTTTCGATGTCGATCGTGGGCGTCGCCGTGGTGGGCGGATTGTTGCTTGCCAATCAGATCATTTCGCCGAAGCGAAGCCTATAAATCCGACAACGTCAGGGAATGGTTGCGAAAAAAAACGCAAAAACACATCCAAAGCTCTTGACTACAGCGCTTCCATAGACGGATCCAGGAGCCACAGCGACGCCGCTCCGGCAATGGGATGCACAGAGAAGTGGGCTGACGAAGCCGGAACAGCGCTTCGCTCGGTCCGGCCTACTCTCTCGAAACAGATTCGTCCCCCCACCACGTTTTCTCTGGCCGCTTATCTGCGGTATGCTGCTATTCTTTGGTGACGCCAGCCGTTGTTGGCGTCCAGGAACTTTGCACACTGGAGTCACTGAAACAATGCGTGCGATTCTTAACCGCGTGTCGGCGATCTGTCTCAGTGGCCTGGTATGTTCGCCAATTGTTGCTGACGAACGCGAAGCCAACGAACCCTATGTCGTTGTCCTGGGCGTTGCCCAGGACGCAGGTTTCCCACAGGCCGGCTGCCGAAAAAAGTGTTGCCAGGCCGCGTGGAACGACCAGAAGCTCAGGCGATATGCCGCGTGCCTGGCCATCGTTGACCCACAGACTGGCCAGCGTTGGTTGATCGACTGCACACCGGACTTCCGCGAACAATTGCGTGCCTTAGACCAACTTTCGCCGACAAACCAAACCGTCGGCATCGATGGTATCCTGCTCACACATGCTCACATCGGCCATTACGCTGGCTTGATACATCTCGGGCGAGAGGTGATGGGCGCGAACGGCGTGCCGGTTTACGCGATGCCCAGGATGCGCCGCTTCCTGGAAGAAAACGGTCCCTGGGAACAACTGATCAGACTTCATCAGATCGCCATCCGGAATCTCGCCGCCGGCCAGCCAGTGAAGCTCAATAGACGAATCGAAGTGACTCCGTTCCTTGTGCCGCATCGCGATGAGTACTCGGAGACCGTGGGCTTTAGCATCCAGGGCCCTTCCCGCACGGTTATCTACATACCGGACATCGACAAATGGAAACGCTGGGAGATCAGAATCGAAGACATCGTGGCCGACGCGGACATCGCCTACCTTGACGGCACCTTCTTC
>LWDU01037744.1_pt1 | contig 17018 bp, 16 predicted proteins | sample 727161 | NCBI WGS metagenome assembly LWDU01 (sample SAMN04566230, study PRJNA314399) | hydrothermal vent metagenome | isolation source: deep sea hydrothermal plume seawater | place: Mexico: Gulf of California, Guaymas Basin | collected 2004-07-11
CGCGCTGGCGGCCGCTGCGCTGGCGGCTTCTGCCTCCGCCTCAGCCGCGAGGGCCTGAGCGGCGGCGTCAGAGAACTCCGCCTCCATGAGGAGGTGGATCTTCTTGGCCTGGAGGTCTTCGAGGCCGGTGCGCCGCGCCAGCTCGGAGGGCTGCAGCTCCAACACGGCCTTCGCCGTGTCACAGCCGATGTCCTTGAGCTTCTGGATGATGGGCGCCGGGATGGCGTCGCGGAACTCGTCGATGTCGACGTCTTCCTCGTCGTCCTTGATATCGCGGTAGACGTCGAGCTCGTACTCGGTGAGCATGGACGCCAGCCGGATGTTCTGGCCACCGCGGCCGATGGCCATCGAGACCTCATCGGCGGGGACGGTCACGCGGGCGCGAGGCGGCACGAGGTCGTCGTTGAGTTCTACCTCCATCGGGTTGGCCGGCTGAAGCGAGCGGCGGATGAGCTCGACCGGGTTGTCCGTCCACGGCACCACGTCGATGTTCTCGCCGCCGAGTTCGCGGACGACCGCGTGGATGCGGGAGCCCTTCACGCCAACGCACGCGCCGACGGGGTCCACCCGCTCGTCGTGGGAGACGACACCCATCTTGGCACGCTCGCCGGGCAGACGGACGACCTTCTTGATCTCGATGATCCCGTCGTAGATCTCCGGCACCTCCAGCTCGAAGAGCCGCTCCACGAACACGGGCGCGGTCCGCGAGATGATGACCTGCGGGGAGGCGCCCGCATCGCGGATGACCTCCTTGACCACTGCCCGGAGCATATCGCCCTTACGGTAGCGGTCCTTCTGGATCTGCTCCTCGCGCGGGAGCACGAGCTCCGTCTTGTTGTGGAGCACGAGGACCTCGCGGCGGCGGGTCTGGTAGATCTCGCCGACGATGATCTCGCCCACGAGCTCGGAGTACTCGCGGAAGATGTTCTCCTTTTCGATGTCGCGGATCTTCTGGCGAAAGGTCTGCAGCGCGGTCTGGACGGCGCGGCGGCCGAAGTCCTCGATCTTGATGTTTTCCGCGACCTCGTCCTCCACTTCGTAGTCGTCCTCGATTTTGAGGGCGTCCGAGATCTCGATCTGGGTGACGGGGTCCTCCAGGTCGTAGTCCTCCACCACCTCGCGGACGTGGAGAATCTGGATGTCACCGTTGTCCGGGTTGAGGATGACCTGGAAGGCCTCCGGGTCATCGGCTCCGTAGCGCTTCTTGATCATCGCGCGGAACACGTCCTCCATGATGACCTGGAGGGTGTCGCGGTCGATGTCCTTCTCGCGCGCGATCTCGGCGAAGGAGGAAACGAGGACGGTGGATTGCATAATCGGGGGTTCAGAGTCTGGTGGCGAGCGCTACCAGGGCAGGAGAATCTTCGCGGTCTGGATCTCGTCGTGCGGGACCGTCTGCGGGTCGCCGGCTTCGGGCGTGACAGTCACGGCCTCGGGCGTCGCGTCGGTCAGCGTACCCTCCACGGTCTCGCCGTCGAAGAGCGCGAGCCGGATGTCCCGCCCAACGTGGCGGCGGAACTGGCGGGCGTCCGTGAGGGGGCGGTCCAGGCCAGGCGAGGAGACGTCCAGGCGGTACTTGCCCTCGATGACGTCCTCGGCGTCCAGCGCGAAGCCGAGCTGGCGGGAGACCTGCGCCAGCGCGTCGAGGTCCGCGCCTTCGCCGGGCTCCGCCTCGCGGTCCGCGAAGACCTCCACGACGCGGCTCCCCTTCCAGCCGCGGACGCTCAGGTCCACGAGAAACAGGTCCGTGTCCGCGAGGATCTCCTCGGCGAGGGCGCGGACGCGGGTTTCGACGGGATCGAGAGGGACGGGGGTAGACAATGCGGGGTCGCGGTGCGACAGGGGCAGACGGAAAACGCCCGTTCGTCGGAACGGGCGCTGCGGGGCACGGCGCGCGGGGCTCGGACCCTTGCGACGGCCGATCTCAACGGGGTGCTCCGGGGAGCGCGATCAAGGTACGGCGGAGCCGGTAGCGTTCGCAATCACACCAACGTCACGGAGAGCGCTGCGATCCTCGGTTTTGACTGCAATAACAGTCTTCGGCCGTCCTTCACCTCGCCCCCGCCCCGCTGGCGGTGCGTCCGGGCGAGCGCCGACAGCGACCGCCAGCGCGCGGTCTCAGGCGACGTCCGCAGGCGCGTAAACGGTGTCGTAGGCCTGCGAAGGGTCGGGGTCGGGGTAGTCCGCCATAAAATGGAGGCCGCGGCTCTCCGTCCGCCGCATCGCGCAACCGACGATCAGGTGCGCGATGGCGGCGAGGTTGCGGAGCTCGCAGAGCTCGCTGTTCAGCGTCGTCCGCTGGTAGAACTCCTCCGTCTCGCGGTGGATCAGCTCGATCCGACGGGCGGCGCGCTCCAGCCGCGGCGTGCTCCGCACGATGCCGACGTAGTTCTGCATCACGGTCCGAAGCTCCTGCCGGTTGTGGCGGACGAGCACCCACTCCGTCGCGTTCTCGGCGCCGGTCTCGTCCCAATCCGGAATCGCGTCCTCGTACTCGTGGGACTGCGCGTAGGCCACCGCCGGGTCCAGCGCGCGCCACGAGTAGACGAGCGCCTCCAACAGAGAGTTGGACGCGAGGCGGTTCGCGCCGTGGAGACCGGAGCACGTCACCTCGCCGCAGGCGAACAGGCCCGCGATGCTCGTCCGCCCCTCCATGTCCACGAGCACGCCGCCACAGGTGTAGTGCGCCGCCGGGACGACCGGGATCGGGTCGCGCGTCATGTCGATCCCGTGCGTCAGGAGGGTTTCGTGGATGTTGGGGAAGTGCGCGAGGATGGCGTCCGCGGGCTTGTGCGAGATGTCCAGCCAGACGTGCGGCTCGCCCCGCTTCTTCATCTGGTCGTCGATGGCGCGGGCCACGATGTCGCGCGGCGCCAGCTCGTGGCGGTCGTCGTAGTCCGGCATGAAGCGCTCGCCGCCGAGGTTGCGCAGGATGCCGCCGTCGCCACGGACGGCCTCGGTGATGAGGAACGCGCGCCCACCGAAGTCCGCATCCGGGAGGTAGAGGCTCGTCGGGTGGAACTGCATGAACTCCATGTTCGCGACGCGCGCTCTCGCCCGGTACGCCATCGCGATGCCGTCGCCCGTCGCCACCGTCGGGTTGGTGGTGTGGAGGTACACCTGACCAGCGCCACCTGCGGCCAGAAGCGTCACCCGCGCGAGGAACGTCTCGATCCGCCCCGTCGCCTCATCCAGCACGTACGCCCCGAAACACCGGAGGTCATCCGCGTCCACGCGCTGGCCGAGTTGGTGCTGCGTGAGGAGGTTGACCGCGAAGTGGTGCTCGTAGAGCGTGATGTTGGCGTGCTCGCGGACGGCCGTGAGCAACGCGCGCTCCACCTCGCGCCCGGTCATGTCCTCGTGGTGGACGATCCGGTCGGCGGAGTGCCCGCCCTCGCGCCCCAGGTGCAGGCCGCCGTCCTCGCCCCGGTCGAACCGGGCGCCCCAGTCCATCAGCTCGCGGATGCGGGCCGGCCCCTCGGTGACCACCATCCGCACCACGTCCGGGTCGCACAGCCCGGCGCCCGCGACGAGCGTGTCCCGTACGTGGTCCTCGACGCGATCGTCCGGGTCCATCACGGCCGCGATGCCGCCCTGCGCGTAGTTGGTGTTGCTCTCGGCCGAGGTCTTCTTCGTAATGACGGCGACCGTACCGTGCTGAGCTGCGCGCAGCGCGAAGGACAGCCCGGCAACGCCGGAGCCGATGACGAGGTAATCGAAGCGTTCGCGCATGCGGACGGGCGGGAGAGAGAAAGCCGAAGGAGAGGGGTCAGTCCGCCACGCACTGGCCGCCGCGCAGGGCGGGCGTTGGGGGCGANCCAGCGCGACGAGGCGCGCCGCCAGCCGCTCGACCTCAGCCGCGCGGGGGCTCTCGGCGGAGTACACAACGAACGTCGTCGGCCCGCCGCACGCCTGCTCCGACGTGGGCACGACGCGGCAGGCGGACACGCTGGAGGCCGTCGCCGGGAGCCGCGCGGATTCCAGGGCCTCGGCCGTGGCCTCGCGCTGCTGGCGGTAGTCGTCTTCGGACTCGAACGGACCAATGGAGGCCGGGGCGTTGGACGCGCATCCGGCGACGAGGAGGCTGAAGAGAAGAGCGCGCATGGGGGCGGGGGATGACGCCCGTTCTACCGTGCCACGCAGACGCCGTTCTCCACGACGGCCGTCGGCTCCGGGATCACCTCGCAGGTGGACATGATCTCGAACTGCGCGTTGGCCTCGCGGTCGAGGGCGGTCACGCGGGCGGCGGCGCGGATGATCGCGATCTCGGCCTCTCCGCTCGCGGAGTAGACGATGTAGGAGGCGGGTCCGCCGCACGCCCGCTCCCCGACCGGAAGGAGGCGGCACTCGTTCGCGCGCGTCGCACGAGGCGTCCCGATGGCCGCGTCCAGATCAGCGCGGGCCTCCGAGCGCTGCGCCCGATAGTCCTCCATCGACTCGAAGAGGCCGTCGGGCGCAGGCGTGGGCTCCTCGCGCGAGGTCTGCGTGGAGTCCACCGACTGACCGGGCGAGCGCCGGGGGAGCCGGTCGCGGTTGGTCATCTCCTCTCCCCCGCCGCACGCGCTCACGAGCGCCGCCAGCGCGACGAGGATAGAGCGGGACGCGAAGCGGCGGATCGCGCCGGACTGGCGGCTCCCGTCAGCGGATCGAACGAAAGAGAGGAAGCGGGTCGTCATGCGTCGGAGCCGGTGTCTTGGAGTAGGTACGCCTTGATGAACTCGTCGAGGTCGCCGTCCATGACGCTCTGAACGTCCGTGACTTTGACCTCCGTGCGGTGATCGTTGACCATCGTGTACGGCTGGAAGACGTAGGAGCGGATCTGCGAGCCCCACTCGATCTTTTTCTTGCCCGCCTCCTCCTTGTTCTTCGCCGCCTCGCGGATGGCCTGCTCCAGCGCGTAGATGCGCGATTTTAGCATCTGCATCGCGCGGTCCCGGTTCTGCAGCTGGCTCCGCTGCTCCGTGCTCTCCGCCACGACGCGCGCGTCCTCGCCGTTGGAGAGCTGGCCGGTCCAGATGTAGCGAGCGCCGGTCTCCACCTTGTTCACGTTCTGGCCGCCCTTGCCGCCCGAGCGGAAGGNNNNAGAGGTGTGGCGCCGGCCCGAGGCGTCGAACGGCGAGATGCGGACGAGGCGGTGCACGCCGCTCTCCGCCTTGAGGTAGCCGTAGGCCATCGAGCCCTCCACGCGGAGCGAGGCGCTCTTGATGCCCGCGGCCTCGCCCTCCTGGTACTCGAGGAGCGTGGGCGAGTACCCGTTGCTCTCGGCGTAGCGGGTGTACATGCGGAGGAGCATCTCCGCCCAGTCCTGGCTTTCGGTGCCGCCCGCGCCGCTGTTGATCGTGACGATCGCCGTGCGGTGGTCGTCGGGGCCGGAGAGCATCCCGCGCAGCTCCATCGCGTCCACCGCCTTCTCCAGCGCCGCGCGCTCACGCTCGATCTCGTCCGAGAGGTCGGCGTCGGGGTCCTCCTCCTGCATCTCCTGCAGCGTGAGGAGGTCGTCGCGGCGGGCCTCGAGGGCGTCGAAGGCGTCCGTCCAGCCTTTCTCCGCCGCGATGGCCTGCTCCGTCTCGCGGGCGCGTTCGTTGTCGTCCCAGAAGCCGGGTTCGAGGCGGCGGGCCTTGAGGGCCTCGAGCCGCTGGCGGCGGGCGTCGAGGTCGAGGTAGCGCGCGAGAGCGTCGACGCGTTCGATGAGGTCGTCCATGCCGAAAGCTACCGCCAGCGCGCGGCCGGCTGGCGGGCGGCCTGAGCGGGGCCGCGCGGCTAGAAGTAGACCGAGAGGCCGAGCTGCGTCGTCCCCACCCCGATGCGCCAGTTGTCCCGCTCGGACGTGGCGACGACCACGTCCTCGCCGTAGTCCCGCGTGGTCGTCGTCTCGTACCGCGCGTACTCCGCGCCGATGGAGTACGCGCCGCCGAGCGTGACGCCCCGCACCAGCCGAATCTCCGCGCCAATCAGCAGGCCCGCCCCGACCTTCAGGTCCTCCGACTCGCCCACCGTCCAGACGCCGCCTGGGCACTCCCCAGCCGGGCAGTCGTACGTCGCGAACGACTGCTCCTCGCTGGTGCCGACCGAGACTTGAACACCCGCCCCGACGAACGGCGAGACGGTCCGCCGGCGACGGCCCACGTGCTGCTCCGCCCACAGCGCGAACGTCGCGGCTTGGCGTTCTGCGTCGCCATTCTGCTCCTGCAGCAGGTCCCCGGACTCGTTCCGGTGCGCCACGTCCGACTCCTGCAGGTTGAGCGCCACCGCGGCACCGATCACGGTCTGATCCGCCGCGCGATACCGAAACCCGATGCCGCCCTCGTACGGCCGCAACGCGAGGTCTTCGAGACCACTCACGCCGATCACGAGCGCGAGGTCGCCCTGCTGGGCGAACCGGTGCCGCTGGGCCGCAGCGGTGGGAAGGACGAGCGAGACGGCGAGGAGGGACAATAGGACGCGCATGAGGAGCGGACGAAGGGAAGGAGGAAGCAACCGCCGCGCGGCGCGAGGTTCAAGTCACGCCGCCTTCCCCTCGTCACGCATTCATCCCCGCTCCGACGCACTGCGGCAACCCGTCCGGCCGCCGCGGGTACGTCCCCCCTTCCTCCCCGAACGTCATGACTGCCGCCGTCTCCCCGAGCGCCGCCCCCCTCCTCCCCTTCCTCTACGTCGCCTGGTCCGACGGGCTGCTGACCCCCAGCGAGGTCCACGCGCTCCGCCAGCGGCTCGAAGCGCTCGACGGGCTGGCGGNNNGGCGTGGCTGAACCCGCAGAACCCGCCGGACGCGACCACCTACTTCGGGTGGGTCCGGTCCATCCGCGAGGCCGCCCGCGAGCTCCCGGAGACCCCGCCGGCAGATCTCACCGCCCTCTCGTGCGAGTTGGCGGAGATGGCCGGCCGGGATGGAGGCATCGTGGCCACGGCCGAGGGGAAACGCGCCTTGCACGATATCGAGGACGCGCTCGGCATCGTCTCCGCCGAGGTCGTTCGCGATCTGATGGACGAGCGGCCGGTCGGCGGCGACGGAGCTACGACGGCACCGCCAGAGCCCGTCCGCACCTTCGACGTGGACGCCATGCGCGCCCTCGTGGACGGCCCGCACCGGGACATCCGCGACCGCGTTCGCCGTCTCCTCCGCGACCCGCAGTTCCGCCGCCCGGATCCCCAGCTCACCGACGACGAGTACCGCGACGTGGTGCTCGGCTGGCTGAAGCTGCTCGCGGACCAGGGCCTCGGCGCGCTGGCGTACCCGGAGTACGCGGGCGGTCAGAACGACATCGGCGCGTTCATCGCCGCGTTCGAAACCATCGCGTTCCACGACCTCGACCTCGTCGTCAAGTTCGGCGTGCAGTTCGGGCTCTGGGGCGGAAGCGTGAACCAGCTTGGCACGGAGAAGCACCGCCGGAAGTACCTCGCGGACACCGCGACGGTGGACCTCCCGGGCTGCTTCGCCATGAGCGAGCGGCGCCACGGCTCCAACGTCCGCGACCTCCAGACCACCGCCACCTTCGACCGCCAGTCGGACGAGTGGGTGATCCACACGCCNCCCGCCACGGCCGCATCGCGACGGTCTTCGCGCAGCTCGTGATCGACGGCGAGGGCTACGGCGTCCACGCGTTCGTCGTGCCGCTGCGGGACGAGAACGGCGAGACGCTGCCCGGCATCCGCATCGGCGACAGCGGCCACAAGATGGGCCTCAACGGCGTAGACAACGGCCGGATCTGGTTCGACAACGTCCGCATCCCGCGCGAGAACCTCCTGGACCGCTTCGCGCAGGTGGACGCGGACGGCACGTATTCCTCCCCCATCCCGAGCGCGAGCAAGCGGTTCTTCGTCATGCTCGGCACCCTCGTGGGCGGGCGGATCGCGGTGGGCTCCGCGGCCAACTCCACCGCGAAGGCCGGGCTGGCGGTCGCGATCCGCTACGGCGAGGCCCGCCGCCAGTTCGGGCCGGCCTGCTCCCGCTCCTCGCGACGAGCTACGGCCTGAGCTTCGCCCTGCACGACCTGGCGGAGCGGTTCGCCAACCTCCCGGCTGGCGGCGACACGCGGGAGATCGAGAACGAGGCGGGCGCGCTCAAGTCGCTGGCCTCGTGGCACGCCACGCGCACGCTGCAGGAAGCCCGGGAGGCGTGCGGCGGCGAGGGCTTCCGCTGGACCAGCCGGATCGCCTCGCGCAAGGCGGACTCCGACATCTTCACCACCTTCGAGGGCGATAACACGGTCCTCATGCTGCAGGTGGCGAAGGGCCTCCTTGCGGGGTACCAGCAGGAGTTCTCGGACCTCAACGCCTTCGGACTCCTCCGCTACCTCCGCGATCTCGCCGACGTCCGCTTCGGCGAGTTGAACCCGCTCACCCGCCACAACACCTCGCGCGAGCATCTGGAAGACCCCGAGTGGCACCGCGATCTCTTCGAGCGCCGCGAGCGCCAGCTGCTCGTGACCGCCGCGCGACGTCTCAAGGGCCGGATCGACAAGGGCATGGACTCCTTCGAGGCCTTCATCGAGGTGCAGGACCACCTCCTGACGCTCGCGAAGGCGCACGCGGAGCGGATCGTGCTGGAGCGGTTCCAGTCCGGGCTGGAGGCCGCCGGTGCCGGCGGGCTGGCGACGCCGCTCGGCAAGGTCTACCAGCTCTGGGCGCTCCACACGCTGGAGGCCAACCGCGGGTGGTACCTGGAGGAGAACCTGTTCGACGGGACGGTCGCGAAGGCGCTCCGCACGGAGGTCAACCGCCTGCTCGAAGAGGTCCGCCCGCTCGCCCTCGACCTCGTGGAGGCGTGGGGCATCCCGGAGGAAGTCCTCGCCTCCGACCTCATCTAAGGCCGGCGCTACATCACCACGAACACGCTCGCGAGCCACCCCGGCCGCGTGGAGAGGTGGCAACGGCCACTCGCCCGCGGCCCGGTGGGGAGATCCGTCCGGATCGCCGTTCGTCGCGGGTCATGCTCGGCGAGCGCGGTGTGGACGTGCCGCGTGACGCCGGGCGCGTTCGGGTCGTAGACGAAGAACGTGGCCTCCGCCGGGCCGTCGCCCCGCTCCATCCCGAAGGCCACGACCTGGTGGTTGGCGAACGGGTCGGGCGAGTCGCCCACGAGGCCGAGCAGCACGGGTCGGCCCTCGCGTAGCTGGCGCTCGGCGCGGTCCACCTCGTCCGCCAGCCGGGCGCCGAGCGGCGGGTGCTCTGATCGGTCCACCCGTGCGATGGCCCACTCGCGGACGAACCGCGGAAGCGAGCGGCGTAGCGTTTCGTTCTGCCGCCGCCGCAGGAGCGGGCGGATCGTGTCACGTTCCAGTTTGGACGTGGGTACGGGGCTGCCGGCGTGCCAGCGCTCCGCGGCCGTGAGCGCCATTCCACCGCAGAGCCCGAAGGTCCGCCAGCGCTGCGCGATGCGGCGCACGAGGGCATCGCCTGCGCCCGCTGCGGAGACCGCGCCCGTCGTGAGCGCCCCCGCGACCGCGCCACGGCGTCGTCCCACGAGTCCCCCGGCCGCGCCGCCGAGCGCCGCCAGCAGGCCGAGCGTGAGAGGGCGGAGCCGGACCGCGAGGTGGTCCAGATCCGCGTCCGTCCACGTAAAGGAGTTCGCGAACGAGAAGCCGTCGCGAGCGGGATCGAACGGCAGTAAAACCTTGCGCGTGGAGAGAGACGGGGCGGACGGAGGTTCGAGCATCGGGCCACTCGGGACCGTGGCGAGGAATCGGGGGCGAAATGTATACTGCATGTGAAGCCGCAGGGGGCACGGTCCCGCTGGGCCTGCGCTTCTTCTCATGGACTCACGACCGATCCGCATCCGACGGCGGCCTCTCCTCTACTCTTCCGGAGGCGCGGTGCTCGCGCTCCTTTTAGCAGGCGCGGCGCTGTTCGCCTTCAGCCGCGACGTGGCCGACCCCGCTCGCGTCGGGCTGGCGCTCCGCGTGGGCGCGGACTCTCTCGCCGTGGACTCGCTGCGGCGCGCCGCCCCGGACGACCTCGGAGAAATGGAAGCGGCGCTCGTGGCGGCGGCGCGGTTGGAAGGTGAGCCCGCGGTCTGGCTCGGACAGGAGCGCGTCCCACTCCACCCCGACGTGGTCCCGTTCTATCGCGCCCGCGACCTTCGTCTGGCTTGGACCGACCCGGCCTCGCGCGATACGGTCTTGCACGCGCTCCGCCTCGCGGATCACGACGCGCTGGACGCCTCCGCCTTCCGCACCGGCGCGATGACGGCCATCGCCCGTGCCATCGACGCGCGCGACCCGCGCCAGGACCTGCCCACCGCCGATACGGTCCGCGCCGATCTCGACCTCGCGCTGACGGACGCGCTCCTCCGCTACGCCGAGCAGCTCGCTGGCTCGCGCACGGACCCCGTCGCGCTGTACGGCGCGATGGCGCAGGACGCCCGTTCCCCTCGCGACGTGCCCGCCGAGTTAGGCCGCGCGCTCGTCCACGCCGACAGCCTCGGGGCGTGGCTCGGCACCCTCGCGCCGCCGCACGACGGCTACCGCGGCCTCCGCGCCGCGCTCGTCCGCCAGCTAGACGGCACCGGGCCAGACACGCTCTCTGCTGCCCTCCTCCGCCTCAACATGGAGCGCTGGCGGTGGCTGCCGCGGGAGTTGGGGACGCGGCACGTGATGGTCAACGTGCCCTCCTACCACCTCTGGGTTCGCGACGGGGGGCGCGACGTGTTCGATATGCCGGTAGTCGTCGGGCAGCCGGGCCGCTGGCAAACGCCTGCGTTTACCGATACGATGGAGACCATCGTGTTCAGCCCAGAGTGGATCATGCCCGCCTCCATCCAGCGCGAGAGCTACGGCTACGTCCGCCCCGGCCGCACGCAAGCGCCCGGCCCCCGAAACCCGATGGGCCGCGCCAAATTCCTGTTCCCCAACGACCAGGCCATCTACATCCACGACACCAACTCCAGATGGGGCTTCTCACGCGCGTACCGCGCGCTCTCGCACGGCTGCGTCCGCGCCTCCGCCCCCGAGGAGTTCGCCGCGGCGCTCCTGACCCGCACGAACGGGTGGTCCCGGGAGGACGTGGCGGAGCGGTTCGCCGGTCCGTGGATTCCTGAGACCGTCTCCGTGGATGTGACGCTCCCCGTCCACCTCGTCTACTTCACCGCCTGGGCCGAGCCCGACGGGACCGTCCGCCAGCCCGCCGACGTGTACTCCCGCGACGCTTCCCTCGCGGCCGCCCTCGGCCTCTCCCTCTAGTGCGCGCGCTCTTCCTCTTCTTGCTCGCCGCCCCCCTCGCCGCGGCGCAGGGTCCCGCCGCCGATGACACCCCCGTCGCGGTTGCAGCGGCAGACGATGCCGAGCGCGTCCGCGCGCTGTTGGCGGAGGGCGCTTGGCACCCCGCGCTGCCCGAGTTGTACGCGGACCGCGATCACGCCCTCGCATGGCCGACGGACCACGCCCGCCTGGACGCCCGCCTGGACGCCGCGAGTGCCGACGGCCTCCTCCCGCACGAGACGCGGTCCGCCGAGCGCCGCGACCTCCGCACCGCCGACGACCCGGTCCGCCGCGACCTCGTCCTCACCGACGCGCTCCTCCGGCTGGCGGAGGCCCTCGCCGGCCTCCGCGTAGACCCCGAGTCCATTCACGAGGGCCACTGGTACCTCACCCGCGAGGTGAAACGCCGCCGCCAGTCCGACCCCGCCGACATCGTCCGCCAGTCGCTCGATGCGGACGATCCGGTTAGTGCGGTGCTCGCGGCGCTGGACGCGCTCCACCCGCCGCACCCGGAGTACCACGCGCTCCGGCGGGAGTTGAAGCGGCGGCTGTCTCTGGACTACGCGGCGGTGCAGCCCGCGTCTCCTCGCACGGCGGTCGGCGCTGCTGTCTGGCCAGAAGGGGCAACCGCGGAGTACGCCCCCGACGTCATCGCGCGGCTCCGCCTCAACCTGGAGCGCTGGCGGTGGCTCCCGCACCGCTTCGGAACGGAGCACGTGCTCGTCAACGTCCCCGCCGCCCGCCTCCGCCTGCGCGATGGAGACAGCACCGTCCTCGACATGACCGCGACGGTCGGGCAGCCGGAGCCGGACTGGCAGACGCCCGTCCTCTCGGACCCCATCCGCTCCGTCGCTTTCTTCCCCACGTGGACCCCGACGGTCACCATCCAGCGTCGCGAGATCATCCCGCAGGCGCGCGAGGACGGCGGCCAGGGCCTCTACGAGAAGGGGTTCGACGTGTACCGCGGCGGGCGACGGCTGGACCCGCGCGACGTGGACTGGAGCCGCGCCCGCGCCGGCCAGTACCGCATCGTGCAGCGCGGCGGCCCGCAGGGTGCGCTCGGCCGGGTCAAGTTCGTCATGCCCAACCCGTACTACATCCTCATCCACGACACGAGCCCGCCCGAGGAGTTCGACGGAGATGAACGCGCGCTCTCGCACGGCTGCGTCCGCGCCGAAGACCCCGGCGCCCTCGCCGATGCAATCCTCACGCGCACGAACGGGTGGAGCAGCACACGCGCGAGCGAGATGATCGAGGGCCGCCCACGCTCCAGCGGGGTCCGCCTCCGCGAGCGCTTCCCGGTGCACATCGTCTACTTCACGGCCTGGCCGGGAGAATCGGGGGACGTGGACACGTTCGAGGACCTCTACGGACGCGACGCCGAACTCGCGGCCGCCCTCGGGATCGACTTGGGCGAACCGGCCGTACACGCCGCCGAACGGTAGCGCCCGGAGCCCCCAGCCCCCCGACCGGCGCGTACCATGTCCGGCCCCTCCGACGTTCGCGAGCTCTCTCCCACCCGCCCGTGACCGCCATCCTCACGCACCCCGCCGCCTACGTTCTCGCGTGGTCCCTCGCCTGGGGCCTGCTCTCCGATCTGTTCGGCTCAGACCGAGGGCCCGAGCGCGTCCAACCGACAGCCGTTCAGACGGCGATGGAGCGCATCGCGAGCCTGGGCCAGCACGAGGCCACACGCGCCACGTACGCCGCGGGGGGGTGGGCCCCGCTCTGGGACGCCGGCGAACGCCGCGCGCTGGCGGACCGCCTGCGCGAAGCGCCAGCCGACGGCCTGGACCCGGAGACGATCGGGGCGGACCGCGCAGAGACAGCGCTCGCCCGGATGGACCGCGCCCGCGCCCGATGGGCCTCGCTGGATGAGGCCGCGCGCGACTCTCTCCCGGACCCGCGAGCCGAGGCCATCGCCCGCGCGGACCTGTTCCTCACCGACGCCCTCTTCCGGCTGGCGGACGCTCTCGGCGGCGAGCGTCTGGACCCCGCCGCGCTCCACCCCGGCACCTGGTTCCCCGCGGCTCCGGACTCTCTCCGCCTCGGCGCGGCACGCGAGGCCATCGCGACGGGAGACGCCGCTACGGCGCTCGCCGCCCTGGACGATCTCCAGCCGCAGCACCCCCAGGCCGTCGCCCTCCGCGAGGCCCTCGACCGCCTCCGCCGTGCCGACGCAGCGCCCATTCCGGACGGGGCGCCCCTGACAGTCGGCGGTCACTCCATCCGCGTCCCGCACGTCCGCGCCCGGCTGGCGGCGCTCGGCTTCCTCGGGGAGGCGCCGCCAGACACCGGCTGGGACGACGCGGACCCGTACCTCTTCGACGCCGAGATCGCCGGCGCGCTCTCGCGCTTCCGCCTCTCGCGAGACCTCAGCGCGGACTCGCTCCTGGACGCCGCCGCCACCGAGGCTCTCAACGTGGACCTGGACAGCCTCGCACGGCGCGTGGCGTTGAACCTGGAGCGCTGGCGGCATCTCCCGCGCGACTTCGGCGAACGGCACGTGTGGGTCAACCTCCCCGCCTACCACCTCGAAGTCCGCGAGGCCGACGGATCGGTCGGGCTGGAGATGACCGTCAACATCGGCAACGCGCAGACGACGGGCTGGACGACGCCCGTGATCACGGACTCCATCACGCAGGTCGTCTTCCGCCCGGCGTGGTACGTGCCCGCCTCGCTCGCCGCCAGCCAGGTCGTCCCGATGGCCCGCGCCGACAGCCTCTCCCTCTATCGCCAGGGCTTCGAGGTGTACCAGGGCGGAGCCGCGGTGGACAGCCGGCTCGTGCCGTGGGACTCCGTCTCCGTCTCCGACTTCCGGTTCGTGCAGCGGCCCGGCCCGGCCAACCCCCTCGGTCGCGCCAAATTCCCGATGACCAACCCCTACGCCATCCTGATCCACGACACCAACCGCCGCGACTTCGGCGGCCCCGTGTCTTCGGGATGCGTCCACGCCGGCGACGCTGAGGCGCTGGCCGCCTACCTCCTCCGCGCCGAAGGGTGGGAGGAGGAGCGCGCGCAGCACGCCTACCGTCGCGGACCGCAGCGCCAGGGCGTCTCGCTGCGCGATCCCGTGCACACGCACTTCGTCTACCTCACCGCCGAAGTCGACGACACCGGCGCGCTCGTTTTCCACGACGACCCGTACGGGTACGACCGCGTTCAACTCGCCGCGCTGGCGGGGTAGCGCCGCCAGCCGGGCGAGGGCAGCGCCCGAGGCGAACGAGCCCGATCTTCAGGAGCGCACGCGCATTCCCTTCCGCCCCGCTGCTCCCCGATGCGTTCTTCCGTCGTCCTCCTGCTCCTCGTCACCGCGCTTGTCGGGTGCGGGGGCAACCCCACGCCCGTCGGGACCCGCGTAGACGACATCGCGGACAAGCTGGGCCCGGACTTCGAGTTGGCGCCAGACGCGTTCTCCCCTGACGCGGTCAACTTCATGATCGTGGGGGACTGGGGCCGGAACGGCTTTTTCAACCAGCGCAACGTGGGCCGCGCGATGGGCGTGACGGCCGCCGAGATCGGGGCGCGGTTCACCATCTCCACGGGCGACAACTTCTACACGGCCGGCGTTCAAAGCATCGACGACCCGAAGTGGGACCGGTCCTTCGAGGACATCTACGACGCCCCCTCGCTGCAATCGCGCTGGTACGCCGTTCTCGGCAACCACGACTGGCAGGGCGACTACACTGCGCAGATCAACTACACCGAGGTCAGCGACCGCTGGTTCTTGCCCGCGCGGTACTACACGGAGATCATCGCCGTGGACGACACCACGGAGGCGCTTTTCGTCTACCTGGACACCACCCCGCTCTCTGAGCGGGAGCCGAACGCGCGGAAGTACGAGCGGACCGAGGACTGGAACCCGGACCGCCAGATCGAATGGCTGGACGCCACGCTGGCGGCGTCGGAGGCGGAGTGGAAGATCGTCGTGGGACACCACCCGATCTACGTTGGGAGCGTCCGCTACGAGAACAACCCGCGGCTGATCGAAGACCTCGTGCCGATCCTGGAGCGCCACGGCGCGCAGGTCTACTTCGCCGGGCATGACCACAACCTCCAGCACCTCCGCCCGGAGGGATCGCCGGTGGACTACCTCATCTCGGGCGCCGGCTCCCTTACGCGAGGTGTCGTCCCGACCGAGAACACGCTGTTCGCGCTCCGCGTCTCGGGCTACATGGCCGCCTCGCTCACGCGCGACGCGCTCTACGTCCACGCCTTCGACGAGGACGGCCGGCGCGTCTACGCCACCAACATCCCGCGCCGCCGCCTGGACACGCACTCGGACCGCGAGATCTCCGACGAGACCGACCTCAGCGATCCCGAGATCCGCCGCGACCTCGAAGCGGCCACGACCGACGACGGTCCCCGCCCGGGCGGCTCCCCGTCCGCCGAGAGGCGCGCTGGTTGCGCGTCCTCCGGACCAGCTCGTCGTAGGCCTGCTGGCACAGCCAGCGTTCGCCGTCCGTGTACGCCGGCCGGACGTAGTACGTCCCCTCCCGGTGGATGGGCGTGCCGAACGCGGCACACACCGCCAGCGGCTCCCCCTCCTTCCGCCGCCACCGTCGGCGCCGCCAGCGGCGCGAGGCCAGCGCCTCCCACTCGGCGTCGGTCAGGTCGTGGCGCGGGTCGTCCATCTGAATGAATGGGAGTCAAGTGTTGGGGAAGCGCGCACGGCGAGCGTGCCCTGTGCGTACATCGTGCCCCCGCCCCCCCGTTCCCGCTTTGGCCGGTCTCTACGTCCACGTCCCGTTCTGCTCGCAGCGCTGCGTCTACTGCGACTTCTACTTCACCACGACGAACCACGAGACAGGCGCGTTCGCCCGGGCGGCAGCGGTGGAGATCGAAGCGTACGGGCGCGAGTACGGAGAGCGCGAGCCGCTGGAGACGCTCTACCTCGGCGGCGGCACCCCGTCCCTGCTCCCGCTCGGCGAGCTGGCGCTCGTGCTGGACGCGGTCCACGAACACTTCGACACGTCGGAACTGCGCGAGGTGACGCTGGAGGCGAACCCCGAAGACCTCGACGCCCCGCGCGATGGGCGTCACGCGACTCTCCCTCGGGGTGCAATCGTTCTTCGACGAGGACCTCGCGTTCATGAACCGCGTCCACGATAGCGTGCAGGCCGAGAAGGCCGTGGAATGGGTCGCCAGCGCCTTCGACAGCTTCTCCGTCGATCTCATCTTCGGCATCCCGGATCAGCCGTTCGAGCACTGGGGCGCGAACCTCGAAAAAGCCCTCCGGCTCGGCGCGCCCCACCTCTCCACGTACTCCCTGACCGTGGAGGAGCGTACGCCGCTCGCCAAGCAGGTGCAGCTCGGCCGTGTCGTGCCCGAGGGGGACGAGGCCCTCCGCGAGCGGTACCTCTTCACGCACGAGTACCTGGAATCACGCGGCCTCGCGCACTACGAAGTCTCCTCCTTCGCGAGACCCGGGCACGAGAGCCAGCACAACTCGCTGTACTGGTCGCACGGCAACGTGCTCGCCGTCGGGCCGAGCGCGCACGCGTTCTGGCGCGAGACGCGGAGCAAGGCGCAGCGGTGGTCCAACGTGGCGCACCTCGGCCGCTGGCGGGGCCTGCTGGAGCCCACGAGCACCTCGGCCCGGACGTGCTCGCCGACGAAGCGGTGCTGCTCGGACTCCGCCGCCTGGACCTCGGACTGGACCTGGACGCGCTGGCCCGGGACTACGGGGTGGACCTCCTCGTAGAACGCCGCGAGGTCCTCAGCGCGATGGAGAACGCCGGACTGCTGGCTGTCCGCGACGGCCGGGTACGCCTCACGCCCGAGGGCGCCGTCGTCGCCGACGCCGTCGCCGTTCGCCTCGTG